>Ga0209002_10003536_pt1 | contig 12421 bp, 11 predicted proteins | sample Rifsed16ft2_FD_184010 | JGI IMG/M metagenome (GOLD analysis project Ga0209002, IMG submission 184010) | Soil microbial communities from Rifle, Colorado, USA - sediment 16ft 2 (version 2) | ecosystem: Environmental > Terrestrial > Deep subsurface > Rock core/Sediment | place: Rifle, Colorado...
GCAGCTCGACGACGTGAAGGCGGCCATCAAGCTGGGCGCGTACGACTTCGTCGGCAAGCCGCTCGATTTCGACGAGCTCGGCGTCACCATTCAGAACGCGCTCGAGGCCACGCGCCTGCGCACCGAGGTCGAATCCCTCCGCGGCGAAGTGCGTCGCCGCACCGGCTACCACGACGTCATCGGCGTCTCGCGGAAGATAACCGAGCTGATGGGTTTCGTCCGCAAGGTGGCCGCCAGCGAGGCCTCCACCATCCTCATCCAGGGCGAAAGCGGCACCGGCAAAGACCTCATCGCCAAGGCCATCCACTATCAGAGCGCGCGCCAGGACAAACCCTTTGTGGCCATCAACGCCTCGGCCATCCCGGAAAACCTGCTGGAGGCCGAGCTGTTTGGCCACGAGCGCGGCGCCTTCACCGATGCGAAGGCGATGAAGAAGGGGCTCTTCGAAGTCGCCGATGGCGGCACGCTATTCCTGGACGAGATTGGCGAGCTTTCGCCGTTCCTCCAGGCCAAGCTGCTGCGCGTGCTGGAAGACCAGATCATCCGGCGCGTCGGCGGCGTTCGCGATATTCAGGTGGAGGTGCGCGTGATCGCCGCGTCCAACCGCGACCTCGAGCGCGCCGTCCGTGAAAATCACTTTCGGCAGGACCTCTACTACCGGCTGGCCATCATTTCCATTTTCATTCCGCCGCTGCGCGAGCGCAGGGAAGACATTCTGCCGCTGGTGGACTTTTTCCTCGAACACTACAACCGCAAGCTGAAGAAATCGGTGCGCGGCCTCACCGACGACACGCGCCGCCTGCTGCTGGCTCACGACTGGCCGGGCAACGTGCGCGAGCTCAAGAACGCCATCGAGCGCGCCATGATCCTTGAAGAAGAGCCGGTGCTGCGTCCCACGTACCTGCCGTTTTCCGTGGCGCAACCGCACGCCGGCGTGACCGCGTTCGAGCACACTTCATCGCCGCCGGCCGGCGGGCAGCCGCTTGCCGACGGCCGCTGGCTCCCGCCGCTCTCCATCCCCGAAGGCGGAACGTCCCTCGAAGAAGTCGAACGGGCGCTGGTCGAGCTGGCCCTGCGCCAGGCCGGCGGCAACCAGACCCATGCTGCTCGCCTGCTCGACATCAGCCGCGATGCCCTCCGCTATAAGATGAAAAAGTTCGGTTTGATGCACACCGAAGAAAAAGAAGAAGAACCCAGCCCACAGACAGGTGCATGATCCGGAACACGGGGCGCCACGTGGACCGATGTGATTTTTTCCTGCCAGCGCTACCGGGTAGCTACTTCGGCTTCCAGCCGCGCAACCGTGCACTTGAGCCAGTTAAGCACTGTGGCCTGGAGCTTGTCCGGGTTCCCTTCGCGCTCGAGCGATTCCACCGTATCACCGCGCTCATTGAGTGGGATCTTGTGGCAGACATCGCCGCCACTCTCGCGCAGCTCCGGCGGAACGAACTCAATCAGGAAGCACTCCGAACAGGGGCGCTCTTTTTCTTCCAGGCCGACGTTGAGGCAGGTGACCGAGTCGCGGAACGTATGAGAAACGCGGTGCGGCTCATGCACCGACGGATGGTATCCACCCCGTTCAAGGATCTCGATTTCGAGCTTCAGGGCCTCGATCATCTCTCGCTTGTCGAAACTCACGGGCAGTCTCCTTCCGGCAGCTTGCCCTGGGGGAAGCCGAAGGGCGCGGCCTCATGGGTTGAACCGGCAAGGTCCAAAGCTGCCCCATTAACGAAGTGCAATCGGCACGCCAATCCCAAGCATCTGGACACAAGCAACTTAGCATAATTCGAGCGGAACTGTGCCGGGTTGTGGATGCGGGAAACCGCGCAGGCGACTGCCCTAGAGTGGGTTATCGCGGCTGACTTCTTGCCTTCGTGATCAGGTCAAGAACGCGCTGCTTCTCCGGATAATCCGGATTCGTCTTCAGCAGCTTCTCCCAGGCGACAATCGCACCCGCAGGATCCTTCAGCCCCTGCGAGCGCACAATCCCCATGTTGAAGAGCGTGTTGGGATGCGAGGGGTTGATGGCCAGCGACTTCTCGTATTCCTTGACGGCCTGTTGCGGCAGGTTGGAGTACCAGTAGGCCGTGCCGAGGTCGGTGCGCACGTTCACGTCGCTAGGACGCAGCTCGAGCGCCCGCGTGTAGTATTCGATGGCCTGCGGATAGACGTGATGGTCGTAGTAGAGGTTTCCGAGCTGCACGAGGCTCTCTACATTTTTCGGGTCCACACGAAGCACGGCCAGCAGAGGCGCCGCCAGCGGTTGCACCGATTCGGCAGTTGCCGGAGCACTGGTCGCTGCGGGCACATTCGATGGTGCAGGCATTACCGGTGCAGAAGCAGATGAGCCGCCTGTGGCGAGCGGAGCCGAACCACGGAAGACGTAACCGATCAGCAGTCCGGCCATCAGGCAGACGAGACCCAAAAGGTAGGCTTCCCGGCTGGTCCAAGTCCCTTCGGAGCGCGTGGTTTCCTTCGACATTGCTTGTCCTTTTTTCCTTCTCTCAGTCGCTGCCAGCTAGCGCGGCCCTCTGTACTGCAGCCACGACATTTTGCTCCGTGCGTGAGTCCACACGCAAGCCAAAGAGACGCCGCACGGCCGCGGTCAACTGTTCCTGTTCCGGCTCGCCCGGCGCCTGTTTGAGCTCTCCGGCTAGCTGCGTCGCGATGCGACCGAGCAATTGTGACGAAAACCTCTCGATGGCCTGCTCTTCTGCCTCATTCAACGGGCCGAACTCAGCGCGATAGCGATCCAGCTCTTTCTGATGGATCTCTTCGAGCCGCCGGCGCAGTGCGACCAGAGTGGGCACCACACGCTCGGCCTCAAGCCGCGGGAGGAAGGATTGAACTTCGCGTGTCACGAGAAGTGCAGCCTGTTCGGCGGCGGCGCGGCGGTCCTCGAGGTTGCGCGCAACAACTCGTTCGAGGTCGTCAATGTCATAAAGGAAGACGCCCGGCACCTCGCGCACGGCAGGGTCAATGTCCCGCGGAACGGCAATATCGATGAAGAAGACCGGCCGCCCGTGGCGCTGCCGGTGGATGCGCTCGGCGTCCTCGCGCCCGATCAGCACATGCGGACAACCGGTGGAGCTGATCACGATGTCGGCCTCGGCCAAGTGCTCCCACCGGTCTTCGAAGCGAATGGCGATTCCGCCCAGCTTGTCGGCAAGCTGCTGCGCGTTTTCAAAGGTGCGGTTGGCCACCCAGACGGCGCGGGCCCCGTTCTTCAGTAGATAGCGCGCGGAAAGCTCGCTCATTTTCCCCGCGCCGAGTACGAGCACCTTGCTCTGGTCCAGCGAGCCGAAGATTTGCCGGGCCAACTCTACCGCGGCATAGGGGACCGAGACAGCCGAGGCACCGATGGCGGTTTCGTTGCGCACCCGCTTGGAAACGCTAAGGGCTTTCTGGAAGACGGCGTCCAGGAAACGGCCGGTCACGCCGGCCTGCTGCGCGCGGGCCCACGCGGTTTTCACTTGTCCGGTGATTTCCGGTTCGCCGACCACCATCGAGTCCAGGCTGGCTGCAACGCGGAAGACGTGCTCGACCGCGTCTGCCGCCTCCAAACGATAGAAATGCTCCCAGTCGGAATGCGTCAGTCGGTGCTCGCGCTCGAGGAAGTGGCGGACGCTTTCCGCGGCGACGGCAGGGTCGCTGGCCCAGAGGATGAACTCGGTGCGGTTGCAGGTGGCCAGGATGACCACCTCTTCTATCCCGGGCGAGCCGGCAAGTGAAGCCAGTGCTGCGAAGAGGCGGCTCTCGTCAATCCAGAACCGCTCGCGGACCTCGACGGGCGCGGAGCGATGGCTCAGCCCAATGACAACTAGGTGGCCTCCCAAACTGGTACCCTCAGACGGCATCGGGAGCATTAATGGCATCCGTTGGGCCAATCCCCTAGCTGGGTGTGGTGATTTTCAATCTCTCCTTACTCTACGGATTTCAAGGGCTTAGCGGATGGGAGCAAGTGACGTATTGTCCGGGCGCGGCCGAAGAGATCGGTTGTCGGCGGAGAATTGGCCCATGTGCTGGGGTAAATGGCTCAATCTGACGAGATACCAGCCGTGGCGACGATCTGAGCTCCTTTCAAGCCGCTTTACTGCAATGCCTTACAGACACCCATGTGGTACACGATTTGGCATGGTTCGTGCCAATGGAATATGCGGATACCATTCTTTCAAACATAGGCCGGGCGGTTGTGACACTCCTCACACAGCACGGAAGCCGGGGCACCGCCGATCGACGAGTGCGAGGTAGCTCGTGCGCCCGGCGCGGAGGAACGTCAACAGGGGTCAACCAGACTCCTTCTCCTGCAGCCGCCCGACCTCACTGCCAGGTGAAGCTAACGATATTGAACACATTCGAGTGGCGCGGCAGAGCGATCCGGACGGCCACCACCGCTCCCGCTCAGACCGGCCTAACCCTGACTGGGAAGAGCCGGTTGGATTTCTCACCGCGCCACTCGAGAACATTGTGGTCCCGGCCTAGCCGGGGCAAAGCTCTTTCAGACATACGCCAGCACGTACCGCAGGCTGGACAGAGATTCGCCGCCGTTCGGGATCCCTCAGCTGTTTCCTTCCGAACCACGCCCAACATCCTGAGCGCGATCAAACAAGGCAACCGCAGAGTCGTCCTACCAGAAACGATCTCGGGCGGCGGCGATGTTCTCCGACAAGCTGGCGTGTCTTGCACGGGTTTGCGCTTCTCGCGGACAAGACCCCCTCAACCGGGAATTCAACACTTGTCCGCGGGAGCGCTTCAGACTCTCTCCGGGGCGGCCGGCGTGGATACAAAGACGGGCGCGGCGATCCACGCCACGGTTGCCCCGGGAGAGTCAGAATGAACCTCTCGCTCTCTCCCCCAACAAATTCACTGGCTAAGATAGATCCGCGGCAATCTGTGCCTCTGCGGATGCCGGCCGAACATGGAGCCTGGGGAATCCTGCTGGTGCCGTTTTTCTGCGCAGCGGCCGTGGCAGGGGCATGGAACTTGCCTCTCCTGCTTTGCACTCTATGCGTGCTGTCCTTGTTCCTGCTGCGCGGCTCGATTGAAGTGCACCGGGCCGGCGGCGCGCGTTGGACGGTTGCGTTTGCGCCCGCGCACGTGACACTCGCAGCCCTCGGCTGCGGGACGGCCGTTGCTCTGATACTGGCCTATGACAGATGGCAACTTCTACTGGTAGGCATCGCCGCCGCTCTTCTTTATCTCATTCAGCGTGCGCTGGCCGCTGGCTATTCTGCCAATCGAAGCGAGAAGCGCAGCCTTGCAGCGGAGCTTGTGGGCGTCGCCCTGCTGACACTGACCGCTCCCGCCGCATGGATTGCGGCACGAGGCTCACTCAACGCGACTGGCGTCGAGCTGTGGCTCCTCTGCCTGCTGTTCTTCACCGGCGGCGTGCTCTACGTCAAGTACCGCGTGCGCGGCATCCTGGCGCACCGCAAGTTTGACCGCCTGGGCGAGCGGCTGGAATTCGCCTGGCCGGTGTTGGTCTATCACTTCTTGCTGGCTGCGTTTCTCGGCATCTGGGTAGCGCTCAATCTGCAGCCGGGCACAGGCGCTTCTTCGGCTTTGCGGGCGACGCTGCTGGGCCTGGCGTTTGCCCCGGCCGTGCTGCGCGCTGGGGCATTGCTCTTCCAACTCGGTCGCCGGTTTGCCATCCCGCGACTGGGCTGGACTGAAATCGCGCACTCCGCCGTGTTCACTGCGCTCGTCATCTTCGCCTACCGTCTGGCGGCATAAGACCGCGTTCTCCCAACAATTGAATCTGAAGAATGCCGACTCTGCGAGCCGGCGCTACACAGGCAGGTGTGAGGGGTGGTTCAGGTTGCGGAGACGTGCGATTCGGCGTGCAGGTCGAGGTAGAACTCGCGCGGGTCGCGGCCCGAGACAAATCCCAGCGCGCGGGCCAGGCGCAGCATGGGCACGTTGTCGAGGTCGGTTACGCCCCACACGCGCCGCAGGCCCTGGCGCCGCGCCTCGTGAACCATCTCGGCCAACAGCCGCTTGCCCAGTCCGCGGCCGCGGAAATCCTGGTGGACGAAGACGGCGATTTCGGCCGTACCGCCATCGGCACAGAGCACAGAATGGCCTGCCAGCCGCCCGCCAACCATGGCCAGGAAGTTTGGATAGACGCTGAGCCCGGCCAGCCACCGCTCTGGGTCGTGGCGAGGCGGCAGACCCTGCGCGGCCGCCTTCGGCTCGAAACTGCGATACATCTCGGCCAGCAATTCGCGGTCATCCGGCGTGGCGCGCCGCAACTCAAGAGTTGCCGCGACGGCAGCCGGCGATTCGGTTTGGACCGCTTCGATCATAGGAAGCCGCTCAGCTCCCGTTCTTCGACGGAAATGTGACGCCTCAGTTCCGCCGTCAATTCCTTGCCCTGCTCCTTTAGATGCCAGATCGCCTCGGAAAGATCTTCGGCGCGATCGAGTTCGTCCAGTGTCGCGGTCAGGCGCTGCAGACGTGCCAGAACTACGGCATGCTCCTGGCGCATCTCCTGGCAGAACGCGCGCAACTGCGGGCTGACGTCGGAGACCCGGTCGAGCAGCGTGGCCTCTTCGCGGCGGCAGTGGTCGGGAAGCACCCGCGCCAGAAGTCGGCCGCACCGACGCACTTCGTCCGCGCCGGCCATGTCGGTGAAAACCTCCGAATAACAGATCAGCCGGTCGAGCGCAACATCCAGGTCCGTGAGGAGTTGTTCCAGGGCCAGGTGTTCCTTGTGAATCCGCTCTGTTTCCGCTCGGAACTCTGCCGTGAGAGTAGCCATGTTTTTCTCCTGTCCGCTATCGTTGCAAGCGCCCGGGAAAGACCCGCCCCACTACTTCTTGCCGTGCTCACCCTTCATTGCGCATGTGTGGCCAGCCGCCTTGTTCTTCTCGCAGCAGCACTGTGCACAGCAGCTCTTATCCTTGTCCTCCGCCTTCGGTGCGTTCTGGGCCACGCCGACGCCAAATACGACCTCCGCAAAAACCAGGGCCAGTCCCATCGCAAGTGTCTAAATCCTTTTCATCTCTCCTGTCTCCAGAAAAAAGTTTGGGGTTCTCTAACTTCAATCATGAGGAAAGCATCCCGTTTGCCAGAGACCACTCCTAAGGCCAAATGATAAGTCCTCTATTTCCTTTAGGTTGCGAAAGGGAGTGGAGCGAAAGGACAGCGTGGGCTTAGAATTGTGAGGCGACTGGCGCATTTCCGTGCGCGATGTGGCGCAAGAGAGTGGCCGCGCTTCTTGTCGCAGGCCGCAAGCGACGGATTTCAGACGGGTTGCGTCTGCACCACTTGGAAGCGCAGATGCACCTACTTGCTTGAGGAGAGGAGCAACTCATGCCGCGCAACTCTGAAACCTTCAACTTGATAGCTCAAACGGAAGCCGCCCGGGACATGTCTGCCAACCAGGAGCAGCCCCGGTTCCCCGGAATCCGGACGACCACCGACGGCTCAGGCGCGGTGGTCTGGGTGGAGTCGCACATCTCTCAGGGCGCCTGCGCCTACCCGATCACTCCTTCGACCCCGATGGGAGACGGCTTTGCCGCCGAGTATTCCGACGGGAAGAAAAACCTCTGGGGCGAGCCACTGCAGTTCCTCGAACCCGAATCCGAGCACAGCTCGGCTTCGGCCTGCGAGGGATTCGCGCTGGCTGGCGGGCGCGTGACTAATTTCACCTCCGGCCAGGGATTGATTCTCATGAAGGAGGTCCTCTACGTCATTGCCGGCAAGCGCCTCCCGGTGGTTTTCCACATCGGGGCGCGCGCGCTGACTTCGCATTCGCTTAATGTGCATTGCGGGCATGACGACGTCATGGGTGTGGCCGATGCCGGTTGGGGGATGCTCTTCGCGCGCAACGCGCAGGAGGCCGCTGACCTGTCGCTGATCGCGCGCCGGGCCGCCGAGGAGTCGGAAACTCCTTTCTTCAACGTGCAGGACGGTTTTCTGACCACGCACACGCTGGAAACGATCCGTCTGCCCGAGCCCGAGTTGATGCGCGATTTCATCGGCTCCCCCGCCGACCGGCTGAAGAGTCTGTTCGACCCGCAGCGCCCGGTGATGAGCGGCGTGGTGCAAAACCAGGACAGCTACATGAAAGGCAAAATCGCGCAGCGATACTTCTACGACCGCGTCGAGCCGGCGCTGGCCCGCGCGATGGAGGAATATGCACAACTGACCGGGCGCCGCTACCGTCTGGTCCGCCCGTACCGTATGGAAGACGCCGAGTACGCCATCATCGGTCTGGGCTCGATGATGGAAACTGCCGAAGCTGCTGTGGATTCACTGCGCGAGCGCGGGATCCGCATCGGCACGATCCATCTAACCAGCTTCCGTCCGTTTCCTGCCCGTGAGCTGGTTGCGCTGCTCTCCCATTGCCGCGCCGCCTGCGTCATTGAGCGTGCCGACGTGCCACTGGCCGAATCGAATCCCTTGACCACCGAAGTCAAAGCCGCACTCACAGACTGGCTCACCAGCGTCGGAGGGCGCAGCGACCGCCCGCTGCCGAAAATTTTCTCAGGCGTTGCCGGGCTGGGCGGACGCGACGTCCGCCCGGGACATTTCGTGGCCGCAGTAGAGAACATGACTCGCCCGGACGGTAAGCGCTTCTTCGTGCTGGGCGTGCAGCATCCGGCTTCTCTCGAGATGACGCGCGATCCCGACGTGCGTCCGGCGGGCGCTTTCTCCTTGCGCGGGCACTCGATCGGCGGCTTCGGCTCCGTCACCACCAATAAGGTGATCGCCAGCGTTGCTTCCGACCTGTTCGGTCTCTACGCGCAGGCCTTCCCGAAGTACGGCTCCGAAAAGAAAGGCCTGCCCACGAACTACTACCTCACGCTGGCGCCGGAAGCCATCCGTCTCCACGCCGAGCTTTCAACCGTCGATTTCGTCGCGGTGCAGGACGCCAACGCCTTCGCCGGTGGTGACCCACTCGAAGGCCTGCGACCCGGCGGCACGATTTATCTTCAGACCGGCGTGCCGCCCGAGCAGGTATGGGCCAGCCTGCCGGCAGCCGCGCGCAGAGCGATCCGCGCACGCAATCTGCATCTTTACGCGCTCGACGCGCTGCACATCGCCCGTGAATCCGCCAGCCGCGCGGACCTGCAAGTGCGCATGCAGGGCATCGTGCTGCTGGGGGCGTTTCTCCGGCTGACGCCCTTCCGCGAACGTGCCGGCCTGAGCGAAGACGATCTCTTCACTGAGCTGCGCAAGACGCTCGAGAAATACTTCGGTAAGCGCGGCGCCCGCGTCGTGGACGACAATCTGGCCGCGGCGCGCCGCGGGTACAACGAAGTCACCGAAGTGCAGCCCTCCGCGCAGGAGTTGCCGCTAGAAGTAAAGAGCGACCGCGGCTGGCAACCCGCTGCCAGTTGTGCCGCCCCGCTGGTGCAGGCGGACTTCTGCGAGAGGGTGATTGGCAGCTATGCGCGCGGCCGGGAGGCCGACCTTGAGGCCGATGAATTCGTGGCGCGCAGCCTGATGCCGCCCACGAGCGCCTTGCAGCGCAGCTTCCGCACGCTCGCGCCGGAAATTCCCGAGCTCATTGCCTCGGCCTGCGTGGGCTGTATGGACTGCGTCAACGAATGCCCGGATACCGCCATCGTGGCCAAGGTGGTCGAGCCCTCAGAACTCGACAAGCGCTTGGGACAGATCGAACGGCCGGATCTGCGCGACGTGCTGCGCCAGAACTTTGCCACAACAAACAAATACCACGGCCTGTTTGTCAAGAGGGGAGAGACGGGCGGCCTGTTCGGCCTGTTCTTCGACCCTGACAAGTGTAAGGGCTGCGGCGAATGCGTCACGGTCTGCGGTTCGCACAACGCCCTGCGCATGGTGGCCAAGAACGAAATCGACCTCAACCGCTACGATCTGGGCATGGACCTCTTCCATCACCTGCCGGAGACGCCTGCGCACTTCCTCAACGAGAAATCGCTGGGTGACATGATGCTGGCCGGCCGCTCGCAGCTCTTTATCGGTGGCGCGGGTTCCTGCATGGGTTGCGGCGAGACTACCGCGGTTCGGTTGATGCTGGCCGCCACGGGCTTTGTCTATGGCCCTGATCAGGTGGGCATCGTCGCCGCGACCGGCTGCAACACGGTGTTCGGTTCCACCTATCCTTACAACCCGTATTCCATCCCCTGGACCAACTCGCTCTTTGAAAACGCCCCCGCTGATGCCATGGGCATCCGCCTGCGTTGGGATCAGGAGGGACATCAGAAACGTCGGCTGTGGGTCCTGGGCGGAGACGGAGCGATGTACGACATCGGCTTCCAGTCGCTTTCACGGATGCTGATGTCCGGCATGGATATCAAAGTCCTTGTGCTCGATACGCAGGTGTATTCGAACACAGGCGGGCAGAGCTCAACGGCCACCTACACCGGCCAAGACGCCAAGATGGCCGCCTTCGGCAAAGCCCAGCCCGGCAAGCGCGAACTGCGGAAGGAGATTGCGCAGATCCTGATCATGCACCCGAACGTCTTCGTCGCACAGACCACCGCAGCGCACATCAACCACTTCTACAAGGCCGTGCTGGCCGCCAACGAATATCCGGGCCCCGCCGTCGTGGTCTGTTACACCAGTTGCATGCCCGAGCACGGCGTCGGCGACGACCGCGCCGCGGCGCAGGCGCGCCTGGCCGTTGAGACCCGCACGTTCCCGCTGCTGGTCTACGACCCGCGCAAGGGCGAGCGGCTGCGCGAAGGCCTGAGCCTGCAGGGCAACCCGGCGCTCAAAGAAGACTGGTACGTTGACCCGAAAACCGGAAAGCCACTGGATTTTGTGGCCTTCGCCCAAACCGAGGGCCGCTTCGCGCGGCACTTCGACACCGAAGGCAACGCCAATGAGTTCCTCCTGCGCGCCCAGCAGGACCGCCTGGAGAACTGGCACCGGTTGCAAGAACTGGCCGGCCTGCGGTGATCCGGTAGCGGGGCCGGCAGAAACCTCGCCGCGTGGAGGTGGAAGATGACTCTCGTTGATTCGCAAACGCGCGTTCGGCTGGCCAACATTCTCTGGACCACGGATTTTTCCTCGCCCTCGGAATCGGCGCTGGCTTATGCCACGGCGATCGCCCGCCGTTACGATTCGCAGGTGTACCTCGCGCACGTCATCCGCCCGGACGCCTATCAACTGGTCCCGCCCGAGGCCGTCGGCAGCGCGCTCGACCAGACGCGGCGTTTCGCCGAACACCAGATGGGCGAGCTCCTGATCTCCGGCCGTTTCCGCGGTATCCCGCATCAGGTGCTGCTGGGCGAGGGCGAGCTGTGGCAAGTGCTATCGGAATTGCTCGAGAAACACGAAGTGGATTTGATCGTGGTCGGCACGCACGGTCGCACCGGCGTGCGGAAGCTGCTGCTGGGCTCGGTGGCCGAGGAGATCTTCCGCCTGGCGCACTGCCCGGTACTCACAGTCGGCCCGCATGTTCCCCGTGATGTTCCGGCTGCGGTCGAGCTCCGGCACATTCTGTACGCCACCGATTTCACGCCCACGGCCGAGCGCGCTGCGGCCTACGCGCTCTCGCTGGCCCAGGAGCACCAGGCGAAGCTTACGCTGCTGCACGTGATCCAGGACGGCGGCGACGCCTCGCCCAAGAACCAGGCCTTGATGCATTCTTTCTTCACGCGCCGGTTGCGCGAGCTGGTGCCCGGGGAAGCTTCGGTCTGGTGTGATCCCGAGTTGGTACTCGAGGCGGGCGCCCCGGCGGAAAGCATCCTGAAGGTCGCAGCCGACCGCCATGCGGACTTGATTGTCCTTGGTGTGCGCCGCACGGCAAACTTCCCCGGCCATCTGCCGCCGGCCACGGCCTACAAGGTGGTCTGCCAGTCGCAGTGTCCGGTGCTCACCGTCCGCGGCTGAGCGCGCCGTTGCGACAAACGTCCACCTGGTGGGGCTAGAGGAGATCGTTCGTCCATGCACCGTGCCGGAAGCGCAGCCGGGCTACGTCCAAAGGGCGAACGACGTTCTCCCAGTTGAACGCGCCGACCAGCCGCCCCTCGCCGCAAATCCAGAGGCAGGCGAGTTGAGGGCAATCCATTCGCATCAGCTTCGAGTTGCGTGAACTTCGGCGGCGAGCTTGTCCATCAGCTTGTGCAGTCGTTCATGGGTGCCCACACCCATTTTTTCCTCTTCGACCCGCTCAAACGCCGCCACGAGTTCTTGCTGCTCGGTGCCGGTCAGCATCCGCTCGGCCATGACGAACAGGATGTTGTTCTCCTTATAGATGTGCTCGCGCAACAATTGAACGTAGCCACGCGCCGCGCTCGACCACCGCCCGGCGGCTCCGGCTGTGCCCGCCGCGTACGCCGCACCCTCCTGGGCCATCTGCTGGACCAACGACCGGCTCTGGTCATGCTCGATCAGCATGACGCCGATGGGGCCCGTCTGCCGAGGCATACCCTTCTTCTCCAGGGCGGGGAAGAGCAGCTCCTCTTCTTTTCCGTGGTGGCACTGG
>Ga0209002_10003539_pt1 | contig 12418 bp, 11 predicted proteins | sample Rifsed16ft2_FD_184010 | JGI IMG/M metagenome (GOLD analysis project Ga0209002, IMG submission 184010) | Soil microbial communities from Rifle, Colorado, USA - sediment 16ft 2 (version 2) | ecosystem: Environmental > Terrestrial > Deep subsurface > Rock core/Sediment | place: Rifle, Colorado...
AGCGGCCCATAGTGGTCGTCGAGGTAGTTGAGCTCGTCAATCACCTGGTCCACGGGCTTTCGCCCCATGTTTGGAATGTACGAGCTCTCTGAGCAGAATACGCATTGCCAGGGGCAGACCCGGCTCGTCAGCACTGTGGCCACCGGCGGCGGCCCCCAGCCGCACGAGGGCTCCAAGGGCCAGGGGAAGTCCCGCCTTTGCGGGTTCGGCCAGAGCGTGCGGTCCATCATCGGCCAGTCCCCAAGCGTCTTCGACGATGTCCCTTTGATCACCCGCGGGAATGACTCAGGGCTCAGCGCCAGGGGCACCACGACGTTTTCCCCCGCGCTCTGGCAGATGTAGTCGATCTCCGGCACCGCCTCCAGTTCATCGAGCGCGACCGTCGCGTGCATCCCGCCGACTAACACCAGCCCTTTCGGGTTTTCCTCCTTGAAGATCTTCGCCGCTCGGTAGGCGAAGGGGAAGGTGTAGCTGCGCACGTTCATCAGCAGCTGGTCGTGGCCTCTGACCGCGCGGCGCACCTGCCACCACCATCGCATTGCGCGGGTCGAGGCGATGTCTGTCGGCACCCCTCCCCGGTGCATGATTGTCCGCAACACTCCGAGCCCGTGGTCTTGCCACAGGTCCTGTGCCCCCCCGTGCGCGAAGACTCCGAAGTCCCCGAGGTCGAGCCAGAGTCTCCGCGTTGGGAAGCCGCTCACCCCCGAGGATCGTCCTACGACAAGCTTGCGAGCGCGGCCCCCACCGAGATCTCCCTCCCCACGACCGACTCATGGTGCGCCGCGCTCCCATCGCTCCACTGCCAGGTCGCGTCGACGTCCACCCACACCTTCCCGCCGAAGGCGTCGGCGTTGCGAATCTCCAAGGGCAACGTGAGGAGCTCCGCCGTGTGGCCGGCGATCCGCACGGCCGTCACCGACGCCGAGCTCAGCGCCACCGTCCGCGCCTGATCCGCCCAGACGGTGACCTGCAGGCGCTGCACCACCAGGTCGAAGGCGAGCTTGTTCGTCACCCGCACGTCGAGCTTGGCCGACATCGGGTCCTTCGACCAGTCGGCGTCGTGGATCCTCGCCTCTACCGTCACCGAGTCGTCCGAAAAGACGACGAAGAAGCCGATCGCCCCAGCCGCGATGATCGCCAGGACCAGCGCCGCCGCACCAACCCCGCCCTTCCGGTCGCTCTTCAAGCCCACGTACAGCAGGTGCATCGTTGTCTCCTCCGTTTGGTTAGGTTCCATTGCTCAGAATCAGGATGATGGCCGCGGTCGCCAGAGCCCAGGCGAGCCCAAAAACCCCAAAGCCGCTTGATCCGCGTTCGACCGCTACGCCTCCGGGGAAGTTACGCCACCCGCCGGGCGGCACGACCGGCTCGCCCCACTCGGGCGCGTCGACCCCGGGCACGGCCATCGGGCTCAACCCCCTCGCGCCGTGCGTAGGTAGTGGAGCGTCTTGTGCGCCGAGGCGTGGTACGAGGCCACCAGGTCCTCGAGCTGCGCTTTCCGTGTCCCCAAGCGCCACCGCAGGCCGCCTTCGACGCCGTCGAGGTCCCGCACCCTGCGGTTCAGCACCACGCTGTGCAGAGCGATGCCGCTGAGCTCGACCTCCTCGAAGGCCCTCGGCTTCCGAGCCGTCAGGCAGACGCCCGGCGCTCCCTGGTCAGGCTCCAGGCGCAGCACCTCCATGTCGGCGAAGATCCTCTCGAAATCCGAGAGCTCGTAGCGCCAGTAGTCGTGCGGGTAGCCGTGCAGCGGGAAGCCCTTCGACCGTGTCGTCACGGCGAGGACCCCGTCCGGTCGCACCAGGTGCTTGAGCACCCTGACGACCTGCCGCCACTCCCGCGTGTGCTCGATCAGCTCGGCGGCCACGACCAGGTCGAAGCTTGAAGTGCCGAACTCCTCCTCGAGGTCTTCCGCCCGGCAGACGCGATCCACGCCCTCTCCGCCAGCGATGTCCACGCCGATGTAGGACCGCGGGCCCCAGGGCTCGATCACGTACCTCACGCTGCCGTTGTAATCTTTCGAGCCCACCTCGAGGACGCTCGCGCACTGCGCGTGCCGCGCGGCCCACCGCGCGATGTGCGAGAGCGCCCCAACGGTCACCACAACGGTCCCTCCCCTCGTGCTTCATGCCGTCTTGATGATCGTGAGACTGCTGCCCGTCCGGATGTCCACCTGCGAGCTCACCACATCCGTGGCGCTCCAAAGCTCCAGCTGGCCCGAGCCGGTCGTGATGACGATCCCCGTGATGGTGACCAAGAAGTCCTCGCTCGCCGACGCGACGCCCGTAATCCCATTCAGGTTCGGAGCCGTGGTGGACTCAGATAGGGTAGAGCTGCGGGCCATGAGGAGTTCGGCGCCGTCGCCGGTGACTGTTCCATCCGCATTGCCCGTTGTGGCCGTCGAGCCTGTATCCGGGTATTCCATGTTGGCGATGATGATGCTCTGCGTGCTGTCGAAGTTCACGCCGAAGTCGATGCCGGTGGTCGTGGCCGCTGTCCGGCAGATGAGGTAGTAGGTGAAGACGTAGGTGCCCGTCGCGCTCAGCGTGTTCGTGAGCCCGGTGACTTCCGCGCCGGTCGTCGAAGTCGAAGTGAAGGCGGAGCCGAGCGAATCGACAAGCGTGAACCCTGCTCCGTCAGCTCCTGCAGCGCCGTCGCAGAGGTAGATCGTCGTATCGACCTCGCCGGCCTGGAGAATGCCATCACGGGCCGTGCCTCCGCCGTCCCCGTTGTCCAAGCCCGATTCTGTCTTCTGCCCCCCATCGGCGCAGTTGACGCCGGGCGACTCCACCGTGAATTTGAAGATCGTATTGTAGCCGTTTGCCCCATTGCAGGCGTAGCCCGTCGTGTCGATCTCCCCTGCCTCCAGGACTCCGTTGCCAGCGGTGCCGCCACCGTCCCCGTTGTCGGTGCCTGCCTGGATCTTGCGGCCGCCGTCGGCGCAGTTTACGCCCGGCGATTCGGAGGACGACGTCACGAGCGCATTGTACCCGTTCGTCCCCGCCGCGCCCGCCGCCCCGTTGCAGACGTAGGTCGTAGCGTCGATTTCCCCCGCCTGGAGGATGTTGTCGCGGGCGGTGCCGCCGCCGTCCCCGTTGTCCAGGCCGCTGTCGACTTTCTTCCCCCCGGTGGCGCAATTGCCGCCCGGCGACTCGGTCGTCGTCAGGACCAGCGAATTGTAGCCGTCCGCTCCAGCCGGGCCTGTGGTTCCTGGAGCGCCGTTGCAGGCGTAGCCGACCTGGTCGACCTCGCCCGCCTCGAGGATGCCGTTGCGGGCCGTCCCGCCGCCGTCCCCGTTGTCGAGCCCGCTCTGGATCTTGCGGCCTCCATCGGCGCAGTTGGCGCCCGCACCCTCGGCCGTGTCCGTGACCAAGGAGTCGAAACCGTTGGCTCCGGCAGCCCCGTCGGCGCCTGCGGCCCCATCGCACGTGTACGAGGTTAGGTCCACCTCTCCAACCTCAAGTAGCCCATTGCGAGCCGTCCCGGCGCCGTCGCCGTTGTCCAAGCCGGAAGTGACCTGCAGACCACCAGGGGCACAGTTGACTCCAGGACTCTCGTCGATCGTCACGACCAGGGCCGTGAAGCCGTCGGTGCCCGGTGACCCGGCCCCCCCTCCCCCGCTGCTGCTCCGCCCGCCCCCGCTAACTACGGCGGGCTGCTCGGTCGCCACATGCGTGTAGAGCAGGGTGGCGAGCACCAGGAGCCCCACGGTCAGCAGCGCGTGGACCGGCAGGTCCCGCGATCTCGACCGCATTCGCCGCGCCCGCGGGATCCGGCTGCGCTCGGGCCCGCGCGTCGGAATGGCCGGCGGGGCCCCGACGGCTCGCACCACTGACCTCATGGCCCCCGGTCGTAGTGAGCGCAGGCGCCGCGGCCGCAACCTGATCGTCGAGCGAGCCACCGTGCCGATCGGTCGCTGGAGCCTTCGCACGACGCCTCACCTCATGCGAAGAAGTGCATCCCCTCGGGCCTGCCCATGTACATCAGGACCGTCATGAAGCCGAGGAAGACGAAGGCGGCAAACCAAGCCTGCCGGCGATCCTTGCGCTGCTGGCCTTCCGCTCGCCCCCCGAGCAGGAAGTACCCCAAGAGGCTGAACAGGGTCGCCCCGAAGGTCAGGAGGAAGATCGAGATCGCGACCCCGAAGAAGACGATGAAGGGGGCGTAGATGCTGAACTCCGAAGGTGCGGGCGTCAGCTCGAGCTGGAAATGCGCCTTGTAGGTCCGCACCTCTCCAACACCGAGCTCGCCCACCGAGGATCCAATGATCGTCACCGAGCCCCCGCCGGCGAGGAACTCCGTGGCGTCGAGCTTGCGGCCGCTCGTCTCGTCCACGAGCTCGAGCGTCTCCCAGCGGATTCTCGTGCATTCGGCGCAGGTGAACTTGATCACCAGGTCGCCGTTGTAGGGCGCGGCGAATTCATGCGAGAAGCTCGCGGTCCCTGACCAGTAGGCCGAGGAGTCCCTCCAGGCTTCTCGGTCTATCTGGCTTACCTGGCGGACGATGGTGCTTTGCCCTACGGTCGAGTTGAGGTCGAAGAACTGGAAGAAGAAGTGCCGCACCGTCGAGGCGTTCAAGCCGTCGAAGGTCATGTAGTACCCCCCTTGCGCCACCTCGAAGTTCTGCCCCTTCTGCAGCCAGACGTCGTTGTCGATGTCCTTCACCGCGGCACTCGTGATGTTGATCGACTTGTTCTCCGGGAAGGCGATGAACCAGTAGGGGTTGTAGACCGTCCGGTTCATCGAGTTGTTCAAGGAGAGCGTGACCTCGTAGCGCTTCGTCGTCGGGTAGTAGGCTGTGCTGAAGGTCCACACCGCTCGGAAGTCGGAGATCCGCGTCGTCTGCACGCTGCGGTTCGTAACCACGTACACATCGCCCCCGATGCCGGCGAGCGTCAAGGAGGGCGGCAGGGTCGAGCTCTCGTAGATGTTCGTGCCGTTCGAGGTCCAGTTGATCCACAGGTGCGTGATCGAAGGCTCGGCGCCGCTGAAGACAAACTCGTCCTTCAGCACCGTCACCGTGGTGAGCAGCGAGCCCTCGATCCCCCCCTCGCTCGACATGTTGGGCGCGAAGGATGTCACGTTCGTGCCGGCGGCGCCCCCGTAGGCTGCCGTGCCGGTGAGCACGCTGAAGGGGTCATCGAGCACCGCGTCCTCATCCACGGACATTGCCCGCAGCGTCGTCGGCGCCGTCGGCAGCAGGTCGCCGTAGTGGATCACGTCCGGCCGGAAGGCGTTCGCGATCACCTGCGTCTGGAAGTAGATCGAGGCGAAGTCCCCGATGAACCGCGTGATATTCGTCCCCGAGACCATGTAGTAGTTCGTCTCGGTGATGTTCACCCCGAGGTTCGCCTTCGTTTGCACCCCTGTCCGGTTGTCCGTCACGATCTGGATTTGGTAGTAGCCCGGGTTGAGGAACCGCTCCACGGTTTCGCCCGGGCTTTGGAACCACTCGAAGCCCTGTGAGGAGTCGAGGGCAACCGTCGCAACCGTGGAGTTGTTCGCCTCCAATCCCTCCTTGTAATGTTGATAAACTGCAGTGCCGGTCAAGGCTGACGAGTAGATCGCCGCCTCATCCTCATACCCATTGAACGACACCGTGGTTCCATCCGGGTCGTTACCAACCTTCCAGGTGTTCGCGTTGGAAGTCCTTACACTCTGACCCGCCATCGAAGCGGGCGAGTTACCATCCTCCCTTCCGTTGATGTAAAGGTGCAACCCCGTCGAGTCTGCGACCTGGACAACATGATTCCACTCGTTGGCGATGAGCGTGAGAGTCGAATCGATTGTAACTTGCGATCCGACCGCATTGAACACGTGGGCCCTCAGCGTCAAGGTATTCTGAATTATGTAGAGCATTGCGTTGAAGTCCGATGCCGTTTCTCGGTCTCCGATGATCGGCCTGTATCCCGGATCAGTTCCCGAGACCTTGACCCAGCTTTCGAGAGTTAGCGAAGCGTCCGTGAACGCATTTGTGCTTGTGATTCGAGTCGTCGAGTCGTGTGGCGACGAGGGGAAGAAGTACGCCTTCGAGTCGTTCATCGAACCAGGCCACTGTTTCGTCACGGCTGTCCCAATCGTTCCGGTTTGGCCATTCCCGGAAACGTCCGGCTCGGCGGTTCCCGAAGTTTCCTCCATCCTCCAATAGAGCTTGATGCCAGAGGTCGATGTGATCATGCTCTTGTAGGTCTCAATCGCGGGAGCGGCTCCGGCGAGTTGGTTCCCGTAGTAGAGCCAGTAGTCCCGTGTTGTGGTTGTGTCGTTGATCGCCACACAATATCGGCCAGCATCACACGCGATTTGGTCAGCGGTTCGCGAGTAGTTGTAGATGCGAACGTCGTCAACACTAAAAGCGGCATGAAAGCCACTATCAACTAAACCATCAGAAATACCAATTGTGACCTTTCTCGAAGCTACCTCGTTCACGGCGACTGTCCCGATCGCTTGCGTCCCGACCAATACGCCGTTCATGTAGATTTTCGTGTTTGTGCCCTCTCGAACGCCTGCGAGGTGAGTCCAAGAGTTCAGGGATATTGCTCCGGAACTTTCAACGGCATATGTGGTGGCTCCACTTTCGATTTCAAAACTCGGTTTTTCTCCAGTCCCGTCAGCATCACCGAGAGCGAGAACCCATTCATTTGTGCCTGGAGCGGCTCCGGTGTTCCACTTGGCAACCCCGAACCAGTTGTCGTATCCGGTCGTCGTGGATGGTTTCAAGAACCACGCCTCTACGGTGAAGTCTCCGGCCCGAAACTCGACGGTCGAACTTCCCGTGGCCTGAATATAATCATTGGAGCCGTCGAGCGTAACTGAATAACCCGTTCCGTAACGGCCCGTAGCCCATGTGGGCCCGCTGAAAAGAGTGGCCGTAAGACCATTACCGGAGAAGTCCGCCGCCGTCGTCCCCGTTCCTTCTTCAAAGTGCCACGACCCATTGGCCGGGGCGAGTGGCATTTCCGTATCGAGAGCCTGAGCTTCGAACTTGAGATTGCTCCCGTCGTAGGAACGGGTCACTTCGACCCAATCAGAGCCGTTCCAATAAACAACCCGGAGGTCTCGGTAATCTGCGAGGATTTTCCCCGAACTAACATAGGAGGAGGCCGCCAAGGAGAGGTTCAGGTCGTACCCGGCCATCACATCCGTTGTCGTGTTGATTCGGAGCCGTTGCCGATACGCGTAGTCTGAATTCCACCACCACGGGAACAACCCGCTGTTCGGCGCGTAGACCTCTTCTCCGGCCCCCGTCCCGTTCCAGTAGAGCTTCGTCTTGATGAATTGGTCGGGCTTCTGGTTGTAAACCTTGAAACTGTAAACGGAGAGCGGGATGTCCCAGGTCTGCTGGTTACGAAGCCAGGGCGGGCACGCGCCGCTTCCACAGTCGGTCGAGAAGTTCGTGTAGAACTTCCGCGTCTGGTTGTAGAGCAGGTTGCCGAAGTAGTCGCGCACCCGGACGGTGACGTTCAGGTTCGCGTAGGTATCTAAATACGGAAGCCCCAACGCGGTTTCATTCAGCATCGTGTAAACAGTCCCCAGGCCGTTGTCGTACCCGGGAAACTCCGCTGTGATGTTGAACGCCTCGGGAGGCAAGCCCGCGCCCGTCGTCGCGTCGTAGGGTCGGAAGGAGACACGGATCGGGGAGAAGAAGCTGGAACCATACAGCTCCTCGTCCGAGACCTCGATGTTCATGACCCTCCATTCCCCGCAAGCCCCCGAGGTGAAGGAGCCCTCGTACCACAACACACCCACCGGGTCGTTCTTGGGGCCGATCGTGAGGTCGATGGTCACGCTCGGCTTCAGCGGGATCGTGTTTTCCGAAGGGAAGAGAATCGAGGCCCCCGCATCCCAACTCACGATCGCCTGCACATCCGAGAGAGGCACGGTCTCGATGTGGGCGCCGCTTGACACGAGGACGTTGAGGTAGAGATACGCAGGACACGCGACGGTCGTATTGGTCCCGACATTCGCCCCAGAACCGAAGGGCGCAACCGATCCGATGAGCTCAACCGGCGCGGCCGGCACGGCCACCAAGGCGATCGCGATCACTGCAAGCACTCGTTTCCACGTCACGGCCTCAACCCCCTCGCAACAGCATCCCGATCGACCCGATGAACCCAAACGTCACCATGAGCCCCAGCACCGAGACCATGAGCAGGAGCCACCGGATCCACCTCGGCACGAAGGGGATCTCGAACCCCATCGCCAGTGAGGAGGCCGACAGCACGGCCGTGATGAGGAACACCGCGGTCGGCACTGTGATCAGGCGCTCCCCTGTATCGATCTGGATGCCCTCCTCGCCCCGCGTGATGACCCCGCACAGCGGCCGCGTGATGTTCTCCCGGTAAGTCGCGGACACGGTGCCTCGCTCTCCATAGATGTCCTCGACCTCGAGGATCACGGTGTAGTTGCCTCGGCACATGTAGGTGTGAAAGGGGTTCGCTCGCCTCGACCCGTACCCATCGCCGAAACTCCAGTTCCAAGCGACCATCTCGCCGTCTCCGACGCTTCGATCGTAGAACTGCGTCCCGAGCTCGCCTTCCGTCCAGCCGAAGTCCGCGTGCACGTGCTTGCGCGGCGGTGGCGGCGGGGGCGGCGGTGGGGGGATCTCGGGCGCTTCGGCCCAATAGAGACCTACGTCTTCGCCCGCGTTCGTCTCGCCCACATACCAGTTGCCGGCACTCGCGTAGGTCCAGAAGTTCAAGAAGAAGGCCGAAGACTCGGCGAAGGGGCCGTCAACATCGTTCGTCCAGAGCCCGGTGAACGACCCCGTGTCGCTTCCGCCTTGCACCGTGTAGTTGATCCAGTAGCGCAGAAGGGGGACGTTCAGCGTGATGTTCGCATCCATCCGGAAGGCCCGCCAATCGCCCGCCAGCGGATGGGTGGTGGTGTGAAGGCTCCCCCCATCATCCTTCCACAGGACAGTCCAAGAGTAATCGGGCCCGCAGCTCCCACACCCCACGAGCCGCAATTCCAGGAAGTCGTTCCCCGTGGCGTCGACGGTCCGGTGGTCGGCGTCGACTGACATGGCCAACTGCGTGTTGTCAGCCCCACTCCCCGTGGCCTGCAGGTTCTCCACATGGATCTTCAGAATGCCTTGAGTCGCAGGATCCCAAGTCCCCGTCGTCATGTACGTGGCCCCGAACCAGCCGCCCGGAATCGCCTCGAGGTCGCACGATGCCGGCGCGATTACGTGAGATGCCGCCACAGACCACCCAGCCGACGAGCAGAAGTCCTCACTCCACAGCAGCGTCCAGTCCTCCGCGCTTGCGCCGCCGGCGACGATCAACAGTGCCATGATCGCCGCGGCCGATGAGAGGGGCCCCCGACGGGTGGGGGTTCCAGGTCCGCCGGGAGCTGTCGCACCCCGAGCCCAAGAGAAGGGGCGACCTTGAGAAGGTGGTGTCCCGGCCACTCGAGTCCCTACCTCGCCGCCGTGGCGTCCACCGCCAGGCTGAGGGAGCCGAGCTTCTCGTCCGGGGCGTCACCGTCGACGACTCGGTAGATCTCCACCGAAAATGCGTAAGTCCCCCAACCCTTTGAGAAGTAGTAGGTGCCGACCTCGTAGTCGATCGAGCCGACGAAGATCCAGCCCGTCGACGCCGAGCCGTCCGAGCACTTCGTCGTCCCTGACGTCCTGCTCACCGTCGTGGTCACGGTCGGTGTCGTGAAGTCCGTCTGCGTCCCACCCGGCTCGAGCACGCTCACCTTGGCGTAGGTGTCCGCCGTGATGTCCACGACGCTCACCGGCCCGCTCGTGCAGGTTACTCCCGGGCTTGGACTCGGGCTTGGAAGCGTGGGTGGCGTCGTCGGGTTGCACAGCGTACAGCCCGGCAGAAGCGCTTCGAAGAGACTCTTGCGCACCGGAGCCGGTGCCGAGTACTTCAGCGGCTCGGCTGTGAGCGCCGCCGTGGCCTTCGTGAAGGTCGATGGTACGGTCCCCGCGATGCCGGTGGATGAGCCGGAGTCGATGAAGGAGGCTCCGAGCGCCGGCTGCGTATAGGCGACCGCGCCCTCATGCCCGTTGACCGAGGGCACCTCGACGGTGTAGAGGTTGAGGAAGGCGAGCAATAGGACTACGCTGAGGATCCCGATGAACAGCCGCCTCACCTACACCGCCCCCGAAAACGACTCGTCCTGCCCGTCGAATGTGATCATCTTGGAGAAAGAGAGGACCGTCGTCGGGTCATCGAGCCCGCGGCAGCCCCAGACGACTACCTGGAAGCTCAGGATGTAGGTCGAGCCCTCGTAGAGGTACAGGTGGCCCCAGCCGAATGGCACGCCCACCTCGCCCGCCACGAACTGCTGCTCGCCGGACTTCGCCCGAACGGCATCGACGTTCGGCCCCGAGGGCGACATCTCGATGTACCCCCTGCACTCGTCGCCCGGCAACCCCGGGTAGACGGTGTGCGCCGGCATCGCCGCCTCCGCCGTGGGGTTGCCCATCGTCTCCGCAACCGTGACCTCGTCCACCTGCGCGATCAGCTCGCCCGTCGAGCTCAGGATCCCGAATGTCACAACCGCCTGCACATCGGCGTAGCCGTCCGCCAGGACGCCCGCGGCGTTCACCGGGCTGTTCACACCCGGGACCGTCGTCGGCTGCGGAGCGAGGACCACGTAGAGCAGGACGCCGGCCACGGCGAAGACCAGGAGGGGGGTGAGGAGCTTCATCCTTCGTTCACCCCGTCGAACTGGAAGGTCATCTGCCAGCTCGATACCTGCACATACTCACCCGAACATTTGGCCGAGAGCTGGAAGGTCAGAGAGACGCGGCCTGGGAACAGGTACAGGTGCCCGTACTGGAAGACCACAGGCGAGCCCGATGTCCATGCCTTCTCCTTGCTTGTCGTGACGCCCGAGTCCGCGGAGTCTGCCCAGAACATCTTGATTTGCGCCATGCATTGCGTAGTCGTTCCGAGCGAGGGCCACACCGTGGCCATCACGGGTCCTGCCGGTGCGCCTTCAGTCTCCACAATCTTCACAGTGTGCGACTTGTCGGTATACGTCGCGATTGACCCGAAGAGCACGTTTACGGTCGCTGTCTCGATTGTGGCCGTGACCGTGATGTCGGCAAAGCCCTGCGTCGTTTCTCCAGTGTCGCTGGTCCGTCCGGGGTCGTTCACGTCCGGCACCGGCTGGTTCACGATCAAGAGCGCGGCTGCGAGTACAATTGCGGCGACGGCAAGCGCTCCAACGAAGACTCGCATCCCGATCAATCATTCACCCCATCGAAATCGAATTGCCGAGTCAGCGTAAAGATGGAGGTTGGCGTTTCAAGGCCGTAGCACTTCCAGGCGAACAGCTCCATGCTGACGGAATGCGTTCCAGTCTCGAGAAAGTAGAGGTGGCCGAATGGGTAGGAGTCTGTTTCGCCCTTCGCAATGTTCTTGTTGATCGACTGTGCACTAATGACGCCGTTCAGTCCCGGTCCCGTCACATCGATCGTGATGTATGTGGTGCAGACGCCCGTGATCGTCGCTTTGGGCCAGACGAATGTCGCCGCTGGCGCGGTAGGCAGTTGCAGGACTTCCGTTGACGACAGAGCCACGTCCTGCGCAGTCACCGCGCAGGTTTGGACGCCGTTCACTGGATCCGTCACCCGGCAGATCTCCCTCAGCGTTAGCGATATCCGCAAGTCGGCGTAACCCGCCGGCTCCGGGTCGCCGACGACTGGCGGGTTCACGTCAGGGATTGGCGTCGCGAGCAAGACCGGAACTGCGAGGAGCAGCGCGACCACGACCGCGGCAAGACCGAGAAGCGTACTGACGCGCATCAGACGTCCACCGTCCTGTCGGTGCTCGCCAGGAACCACTCGCCGCTGCCCGTCTCGAAGAACAGCTCGAAGTGCCACGTTGAGACCCCGGCTTGCTCGAAGCAGGCCAAGCCGCCCACGAAGCTCCCCGCATAGGGCTGGCCGTGCGCCTGGTCGATAAGGGAGAAGTCGTAGGCCGTGCGAGCGGACTTCCACTTGGCAACCGAGACCCCTCCGGGGCCCGTCACGGTCGTCTCGACCCACGCGTCGCCCTTGATGCCGAAGAGACTCCCCCAAGGCGCCCAGGGATCCACGCCGGAGCCCGGCGAAGGCGTCGTGGTCACGTCGACATTGACGGTATCGAACTGGCCACCGACTGCCCCGAGCACGGACCAGAGATGGAATGTCCCGCTGCCCCGCGCGTAGCTGACCGCCTTTCCGCCGCAGTCATTCATCGCCCTCGTTGGGTCGCTGAGAACCGCGTAAAGGGCGAATGAGCCCACCAAGAGGACAATCAGGAGGAGCGCGATTACGGCGAGGCGCATGGCGCCTTCCCGCTCGTTCCGCAGGAGAAGGCGAAGCTTCAAAGCACGAACCAAAGTGCCACCCCCGACGCGATCAGCAGGAGCCCGAAGATCTCCCGCTTCTGGATGACGAGTACATAGGCGCCGAACG
>Ga0209002_10003540_pt1 | contig 12416 bp, 12 predicted proteins | sample Rifsed16ft2_FD_184010 | JGI IMG/M metagenome (GOLD analysis project Ga0209002, IMG submission 184010) | Soil microbial communities from Rifle, Colorado, USA - sediment 16ft 2 (version 2) | ecosystem: Environmental > Terrestrial > Deep subsurface > Rock core/Sediment | place: Rifle, Colorado...
CCAGGACACGCGCCGCCCCCACGGTATCGAGTTCCGCCAGCGCAGCGTCTGTGATGAGGATCGCCTCATCTGCGCCCATGGCGAGGGCATGCTTGAGTGCGTCCCTGGCGGATTCAGGTCCGATGCACAACGCGGTGACTGTGCCGCCTTGTGCCTCCTTCTGCTGGAGCGCGCCTTCCACCGCGTACTCATCGAACGGGTTGATGACCAGCGGCGCCTCCCCCCACGTGATTTGCCCACCCTCGGCTTTCACTTTCGCTTCCGAGTCGGGCACTTGCTTGATACAGGCGATGATTTTCAAAGCGGACTCCTTGAATTATGAATCATTTGTTTGGTATACAAAATCTTTGATTTTTAGAGGTTCACGGGTTTCACCTGTTTGGTTTTGATGGTGCGGCGAATATTATTGCTAACTCATCTGCTGGTTGACCGGTTACAATGGCTGACACTTTTTGGATTGTGTCATCTTTATTACATTGAGGGCAAACGATAGTGATCATTGTTCACTTGCTCTTGCTTCGTCACAAATATCATCACCAGCAATGGCGCGCCTCAGCCATTGCGTGCCTTCGGGAAGCAAACTCCGATGCAGTGGAGGAGATCGCTTCGGGCAGAAGAACACTGCCCTCGCAATGACGGGTCATGATGGTTAAGCAAAAAATTCCTCATACGAATCTTTCCACTCAGGGTTTTTACCATTGATCAAATCAATTTTCTTTCGTCGTGAGCCGCCTTTGATTTGCTTTTCGCGGGCGATGGCCTCTTTCATCGTGGCATATTCTTCGTAAAAAACCAGTTTTGTCACATTATATTTACTTGTAAAGCCTGCGACCGTTTTTTCTTTATGCTCGGTTACTCTTCTCAGCAAATTACTGCTTACGCCAGTATAGAGAACTGTATTGAGCTTGTTGGTCATAATGTAAATACAAGGATGAAGTTCTCGTTTCATTTTTACTATTTATTTCCGTCATTGCGAGGAGCGTCCCTGAGCGAATGCGAAGGGGAGCGACGAAGCAATCTCAAATGTCATGTAGGGGATTGCTTCGGACGGGCAAACGCCGCCCTCGCAATGACGGGATATAAAGGTATACCATAACAACCAAAACATCTGCTCCGCGAACTGGGTGTGCGTTGATGTGCATAGACAATCCCATGATGATTTATTCCTTTTGAGTGAAAACGAAGAAAATCACTGTCTTGTGTGAAGATTACCCTGCCCTGTGTACTCGCTAATTCCAAATGTTTTTCATCGGGCATGCCCAACATCCCTGCTTCTTTGGCAGTTAATACATCAATGCCGCGTTGACGAAGTCCGTTGACTACGGCGGGTGAAACGTGCTCATCGGTATAAAACTTAATCGCCATGAATATTCTTGTCTAGCTTTGAAGGTGTCTGTTTGCGTAAGGCTTCGACAAATTCATCATCATCTTTGATGGATTTGTCAATTTCTTCCCGGTGGTCGTGATAGTAGGCAAGCGCGGCATAAACATCTGAGATGCTCAATTCATATTCTGTGGCGATTTCGTCAACAGCGCGTCCCATCCATTCGTGCCAGATGGCGATATTCTGCACCGTGATTCGATGGCCCGCGATTCGCGGACGTCCACCCGCGATGTCGGGACTGATTTCAATGTGCTGATCGAGAGTTTTCGTTACCATTTTGTCCTCGTGTTTCTTTGTTCAATTCACTTGATTATAAACGTCATCACCATAAACGACGCGTACATCAATCCGCCTGCGAGAGCGATAACGTTCGCTGTACCGTTGAGGGAGGAGGAGAGTCCACGCAGGAGGAAGTTGATTGCGAGCAGAATCCACGTCAGCGCGTGGCCCCAACGCAGGACGAAAAAGCGGAAACCTGTCGTCACGGTTACGGCTTTCTGCGGCCACACAAAAGAGTAAATCAGCGCGACGACGAGGGCGAGCGCGGCCCACAGGGACCAGGCGAGATTCAGGAAACCTTTGTTCATATTATTCCGGGTGTCATTGCGAGGCACGAAGTGCCCGAAGCAATGACATATTGTTATTGAATACTGGTATGGCTGATCAGTTTTCCGGTTCGCAACTCCAACTCGCAGCTGTGCCCGCCGGTGGTATATGCGGAAAAGGTGTCACCATCTTCATTCAGTCTGACTCGGGAAAACAAGGTATTGGGATCTGGCTTTTCAGCCTTCCAAACGATCTTTTTGTTTGAAGCAATACCGTATAGATTGGAATCATTGCGCGGAAAACCATCGGGGCTTTCCAGTACGATGTGCCCAAACATTGTTTGAATGGTTTTGTCGATTTTTGTGTGCAGGGGTTGGATATCCATTTTTATCCCTGCCAGAAGGCTTCGTCATAGGCAGGTAATTCACAACGCAGAGGCTTGTCTGTCCGCTCGCCGAGGGCGTAGCCTGCCTGGATCAGTGTCTGTATCTCGGAACTGCCTTCGTAGATCATTGCGCCTTTGGAGTTGCGCAGATAGCGTTCCACATCGTATTCGTCACTGAATCCATATGCCCCGTGGATCTGGATGGCTTCATTCGCGGCGCTGAAGGAGGCTTCGGTGGCGAACTTCTTTGCGTAGGATGTCTGCAATGTATTGCGCTTGCCCATATTCTGCATCCAGCCTGATTGCAAATAGAGCAGGCGGGCGATCTCATAATCCTGCGACATCCTGGCGATCTTCTCCTGGATGAGTTGATGTTCCGCGATGGGCTTGCCGAAGGTCTGGCGCGTCCTGGCGTATTTCACACTGGCTTCCAGACATGCGCGGATGATGCCCGTCGCACCCGAGGCGACGGTGTAGCGTCCATGGTCGAAGCCTGTCATGGTGATCTTGAAGCCCTCGCCCTCTTCGCCAATGCGGTTTTCAACGGGTACTCTTACATCTTGAAAAGAAATCCAGCCTGTCGAGCCTGCGCGCACGCCGAGCTTGCCGTGCAAGTCGCCTGTTCTGATTCCATCGGTGTGCAAATCAACGATGAACGATGACAAGCCTTCGGAAGCTTTTCGGGGGGATGGACGCTGCCCTGAGCCTGTCGAAGGGTTCGTTTTAACGGTGACAAGGGCGAGTTCCGCTTTGGAGGCGAGGGAGATCCACATCTTTTCACCGTTCAGGACGTAATAGTCGCCATTCCGTTTTGCTGTCGTGGACATCGCCGCGACATCCGACCCCATGCCTGATTCCGTGAAAGCGCCGCATCCTATCTTCTCGCCTTTTGCAAGCGGGACTAAAAACTTCTGCTTCTGTTCTTCCGTTCCCCACTGGAAAACCGTCATCCCGCACAAACCCGTATGCACGGACATCACCACACGCAGGGAGGTGTCCACCGCTTCGAGTTCTTCGCAGGCCAGCCCCCACGAGATGTAATCCATGCCCGCGCCGCCGTAGCGGACAGGAAAGGGCAGGCCAAGAATGCCGAGCTCGCCCATGCGCTTGAGCGCAAAGGGAATTGGCTCCTGCTTGCGGTCATATTCCTTGATAACAGGGACGATTTCTTTCTGTGCGAAATCGTGCACCATCTTTCTTGTCATTTCGTGTTCGGGGGTGAGGGAGAAGTCCACAGTGATCTCCAAGTGAAAATTTTCTCTAATTATACACGCTTGAAGTGGCAATCCTCACCTGCACTCCCCGGCACTCCCTGGCACGGCCCATGATTTGCGTAGCAAATCAGGCAGGTGTGCGCCCGGGGCAGGTGTGCGTCAGGCCGTCTCGCCCCGGCGGGCTCCCGGCCCGAACGGGGTGCAAGTGTCGACTTCGCTCAGGATGCCCCGCTCCATATCAAGCCGATATCCGGTCCTGTTAAATAAAAAAAGCCCGACGCCTCTTCGAGATTGGCACCGGGCTAACGGAGATGGGTATCATCTATCATGATTTTTTCTCGACACCCATGTTGCTCAACTCGTCCGAATTGATGTTCGAGACGAGCAGGTCCGCGCCAGCGAGGACGACGAACAAAAACAAACAGATCAAAACCACCACTGTGAACATAGGGACCTCCTCTCTATATATTTAACCTTGTCGGGTCCGAAACGTTGTATCCCCTAACAGTACTGAAATTCGTTTGAAACGGATTGGAATTTCAGAGCGGGACTTATACATGACGATGAGAAGGGGTTTTTGTTCCATGGATTTAATACGATTACAGAACTGTGAGGTCGTAAAACGACGAAAACAGCATTTTTGAAATGTGATTTGGCGTCAGGATTTGGCGTCAGGTTGACAAAACCGTGAAACTAGATACAATACACTCCGCTGGCCGGAGTGGCGGAATTGGCAGACGCGCTACGTTCAGGGCGTAGTGAGGGTTCCCTCATGTGGGTTCAAGTCCCACCTTCGGCACTCACGCAGACTCGCTGAGAAGCGAGTTTTTTGTTACCCCTCCCGCCCTTTGGGCATCCTCCCCAAATCCGCTTTGAACTGGAGATTTTGCAGTTCTCCTCTTGCGGATTTGGGGAAGGCTGGGGTGGGGCAGGTGGTATAATTGCACTAAATCAAGCACGTGCTTCTTTAATTAAGACGCGGAGTCACAGCATCTCATCCTTCGTGTCTTTTTTATGCCGTCTATCCTCTTAAAAGGTACCTAAATGATCGAAGATAACGTTCAAACAGGAAACGTCCAGCAGGTTGACATAGATTCTCAAATGCGCGAGGCCTACCTGGATTACGCCATGAGCGTGATCGTCGCACGCGCCCTGCCAGATGCCCGTGATGGGCTGAAACCCGTCCATCGCCGCATTTTGTATGCCATGCAGGAATTGGGCATCCGCTCGAACTCATCCTATAAAAAGTCTGCCCGTATCGTGGGCGAAGTGCTGGGTAAATTCCATCCGCACGGCGACTCAGCCGTGTACGAGGCAATGGCGCGCATGGCGCAGGATTTCTCGATGCGCTATTTACTCGTAGATGGGCAGGGGAACTTTGGTTCGGTTGACGGCGACGCGCCCGCGGCAATGCGTTATACCGAGGCTCGCCTCCAGAAACTAGCCGAAGAATTACTCGCCGATCTGGATAAGGATACAGTCGATTTTGGCCCCAACTTCGATGACTCGCTCGAAGAACCGCTCGTATTGCCTGCCCGCGTGCCGAATATGCTTCTCAACGGCACGTCAGGCATTGCTGTCGGTATGGCGACCAATATCCCGCCGCACAATTTGCGCGAATTAACGGACGCGATCATCTTCCTGATCGACAATTACGAAACAATGGATGACATCCCTCTGGATGATTTGATGAAGCATATCCAGGGACCAGACTTCCCTACAGGCGGCATCATTATGGGGCGCGAAGGGATCGAGTCCGCGTATGGGACAGGGAAGGGTCGTTTGGTCGTACGCGGCATGGCTCATATTGAAGAATCGAGAAACGGCAGGCACGATATCGTGATCACCGAAATCCCTTACCAGGTCAATAAGTCAAGCCTGATCGAACGGATTGCGGAACTTGTCCGCGAGGACAAGATCGACCAAATCTCAGACCTGCGTGACGAATCAGACCGGCGCGGCATGAGTATTGTGATCGAACTCAAGCGCGGTGCCCAGCCCAAAAAAGTGCTCAACCAGCTTTATAAATATACGGCTTTGCAATCCACCTTTGGCGTGCAATTGCTCGCCCTTGTGGATGGAGAGCCGCGCACTCTGTCACTTAAACGTTCGTTACAGATTTTCATTGAACACCGCCAGACGGTCATTGTCCGTCGCACGAATTTTGAACTGGCAAAAGCTCGGGCGCGCCAACATATTCTCGATGGCTATCTCATTGCACTTGCAAATCTCGATGCGGTGATCAAGACGATCCGTGAATCGCAGGATGCCGATGTTGCCAAAACAAATCTGATCAGCCGCTTCAAATTGAGCGAGATTCAGGCGCAGGCAATTCTCGATATGCAGCTGCGCAGACTGGCCGCCCTCGAACGCTGGAAGATCGAAGAAGAGCATAAACAAGTTGCAGAGCAGATTGCCCATCTTGAAGATTTGCTTGCGAATCCCAAGAAGATTCTCGCGCTGATTCAGGATGATATGCGCGTTCTCGCCGAAAAATATGGTGATGACCGCCGTACACGTATCGCGGCCGAGGCCACGGAGTCGCTCAGCGAAGCAGACCTTGTTCAGGATGAAGCGGTCCTGATCAGCCTCACTGAGCGCGGATACGTCAAGCGCGTGGCGGCTTCCGTGTTCCGTTCACAGAGCCGCGGTGGACGCGGGGTGATGGGTCATACAACCAAGGATGAAGATGAAGTCGTTGCGCTCATTCCAGCTCGAAGCCTGGATACGATGCTATTTTTCTCGGACAGAGGCAAGGTTTATTCCGAAAAGGTTTATCAGATCCCGGATGCTGACCGCACTGCAAAGGGCATTCCACTTGTCAATGTGCTCGCCCTTGACCCGAATGAACGTGTGACTGCCGCGATCGCGGTTTCGGATTTCTCTGCACATGGATTCTGTATGCTTGCGACGATACGCGGCAAGGTCAAACGTGTCGTGATGGAAGAGTTCGCCTCTGTCCGACCCTCAGGTTTGATTGCCATGTCTTTGGAGGATGGCGACCAACTTGGCTGGGCACGCCTGACCAGTGGGAGCGATGAAGTGATCTTCGTCACCGAGAATGGCCAAGCTCTACGATTTGGCGAAAGCAAAGTTCGTGCCATGGGACGGCAGGCCGCGGGCGTGCAGGCGATCAGAGTTGCCAAGGGTGATTCGGTAACGAGTATGGATGTCGTGGAAAAGGACGGCTCGCTGCTCGTGATAACATCAGGCGGCTTTGGCAAACAAACTCCGTTGAATGCATACTCCCCAAAAGGACGCGCGACGAACGGTATCTCTACAATTGACCAGAGGGCACTGAAGGAGATCGGAAAGATCGTTGCGGCGCGCGTTGTTCAACAAGCCGACGATCTAACAATTATTACAGCAAATGGTGTTGCCATAAGAATAAAAAACAAGGATGTCAGGCTGGCAGGGCGTGCCACAAAAGGTGTGCATCTCATCAAACCGCAGCCGGGTGACAGCGTGGCATCCGTTGCGCGCATCGCCGCAGAAGACTTAAAAAAGGCGGGCGCGCAATTAAATGGTGAAGAAAAAGCGGAACCCCAGCCGCAGTTGATGTAAAAAATCGTGGGCGGCAGTAATTGCCGTCCACGATTATGTATTTGGATACAGGAAGGGCGACCCTCAGGCCGCTCTTTCCACCTTAAAACAGCGACATCCTGCCCAGCACAAACATTGCCAGTGTGCCGATCAGGCATACCGCAAACATCAGCATCAAGGAGACAAAGAATCTTTGTTGTGCGCTCATGCCGAGGAAGCGCGCATTGCTTCGTCGCTTCGGCGCGGCGACAGACTCTGCTGTGGGCTCCTTGTAAAGATCATTCTGTTCTTCTTCATAGAAGGCTGATTCGCGAAGATTATCAAACATGGTTGCCTCGTGTGCCAAATACTTTGCTTTGGCAAAGTATATCATGCGAAAGGACGCAGCCGGACATCCCCGAATTGTACTGTCAGGGATCTGCCATCCTGGTTGCTCAACCGCAGACTTCCATCCATTTCCAACCCTGAAACGTTGCCGATCACAGAGTCTTCGCCTCCCATCTCGACTTGAACCTGCCTGCCGAGATAGGCAAGTGATTCCTCCCATTTGGAAATAAATTCATCTGTACCCAATTGTGGCCGCAAAACGATCAACGCGGCGAGAATATCCTGTAAAACCTCTACGCGCTCAACCGGGTAGCCCAGCGCGTCCTCCAGGCTTGTTGCCGGGAATTGCAAAATCTCTTTGGGAGGAACTGCACCCTTCAGGATATTAACTCCGATACCGATCACGACACAATCCACCTGATCACCCGACCATAGCGATTCGATCAATACGCCGGCGGCTTTGCGTCCGTTCAACAAAATATCATTCGGCCATTTGACCTGTGGAGAGAGTCCACGCTTCAGAAGAGAATGGATAATGGATAAGGCGGCCAGTCCAACCATCCGGGAGAGATGCGGATGCTCAGCCGCGCAGGGGCGCAGGATCAAACTAAAAGCAAGAGCCGTTCCGGCTGGCGTGAACCATTTTCGGTCGAGTCGTCCACGTCCTGCTGTTTGTTCATCCGCGAGAACCAAAGATAGATCTCTTGCATCGGTTGCCGCCCAGGCCAATGCCTCGTCATTCGTTGAACCGATTGAATCAAAATATCTCATAGCCCCCAAAGGGAGTCTTGAAAGGTGTTTGCTGAGTTTGTTTTGATTCATAACTAAATCATCCCGCAGGTTGAATAGCAAGATGTTCGACCATCTTCACCACCCCGCGGGACGGTGGTTATTTATGGTAGTACAAACCACGGATTGATAAAACCGCCGCCCTGACGGACTTCAAAGTGCAAGTGCGCGCCCTGCGAGTTGCCTGTAGAGCCCGAAGAACCGATCCATTGACCCGCGCCGACGCTTTCACACAAGCCCACACCGATCACGCTTAAGTGGGCATAGATGCTTGAGTATCCGTTCCCGTGATCGATCTGAACCACATTGCCATAACCGTAGTTATACCCGCCTTGTGCCATTGTAACTACACCGCTATCTGCCGCAGAGACTGGTGCGCCTTCCCCTGCAGCGATGTCAATGCCAAGATGCCCGGACCAGTAATCATTGCCGGAGAGAAAATGACTATCCGCGGGCCACACGAAGCCTCCGCCTCCCACTGCACCGCCGGAACAACCACTCTGGCTGGTCGACGATGTGCCCGATGCACCGGTTGCCACGGTTGGCACCAGCCACTGCACGAACTCGCGCTGACCTCCCGGAACCATCACCCACGAGCCAGACTCAACCTTCGGCTCGGCCAGATCAATATCGTTGCCCGGGTAATTCAGGATATCCTCCACAGTTGCATTGAATTCATCGGCGACGGACTCAAGTGAGTCATTTTCCTTCACTTGATAATATATCCCATCCGTTGGCGGGATTTTCAGAACCTGTCCCGGCTTAAGGCTGTGAGGATCATCCTGCAGAACATCATAGTTTGCCCATAATACCGTTTCCGGTTTCAATTTGTAGGATTCCGCGATGGCAAAGATCGAATCACCTCGTGCGACGCGATGCTCGACGAGATCATAACGCGGCTTATCAGCAGGGACATTCGTCTTGATCTGGATTTCCCGCTCAATTGACAAAAACGCTACAGGCCCGCCCAAAGCTGGCATGGGAACCTGAGGCGGAGTCTCATCTGGCGCGGCGGTTGGCTCAGGCGCGAGTGTTTGTCCATTGGCTGTGGATCTTTTCCACAGGAACACGCCACCGATCAAGCCTGCCACGATAAGAAAGGTGACGAACCAACTGATGATAGCGAAACGATGCTTATTGAAGAACGATGCGAGTTTGGGCATTCGATAAGATGTTTTAGCTCAGGCTGCCGCGTTGAGCAGAGTTAAGCGTCTCTCCCTAGATTCTCAAGGAATTCCTGATTATTGCGGGCGCGGTCAAGGCGGGTGACAATCGCTTCGGTAGCGACAGATTGATCCATGCCGGCGCCCTGTGGCTGTTGAGAGACCATTTGGATGTACATGCGGCGCATCAGCCAGACGCGTTGCAGTAAATCGGGACCAAGCAGAAGATCCTCGCGACGCGTGGACGAGCGTTCGATGTCCACTGCGGGGAAGATGCGTCGCTCCTGTAGTTTGCGTGAAAGTATAAGTTCCATGTTGCCTGTGCCTTTGAACTCCTCATAAACCACATCGTCAAGGCGTGAACCAGTATCCACAAGACAGGTGGCAATGATGGTCAGCGAGCCGCCTTCCTCGATATTGCGCGCCGCGCCGAAGAAACGTTTGGGCGGGTACAACGCCGAAGGATCCATACCGCCGGAAAGTGTGCGCCCGGAGGGGTTTACTACAAGGTTGTAGGCACGCGCCAGGCGGGTGATCGAGTCCATCAAGATTACCACGTGGCGTCCGATCTCCACCAATCTCTTAGCCCGCTCCAAGGCGAGTTCGGCTGTGCGCACGTGTGAGGTGACCGGCTCATCGAACGTGGACGCAACCACTTCGGCATCCACTGAACGATCCATGTCCGTCACTTCTTCAGGGCGTTCACCGATCAGGGCAACGATCAAATGGACATCGGGATATTTGGTTGAAATGGAGTTCGCAATTTGCTTAAGGATTGTGGTTTTCCCCGCTTTAGGAGGCGAAACGATCAGTCCGCGTTGACCACGACCAATGGGTGCAATTAAGTTGATTAATCTGGGGGCAAGTGTATCGTGGTCGGTTTCGAGATCAAATCGTTTGTCTGGAAAGATCGGTGTGAGGGTTTCAAACACGGGTCGATGAGAGGCGTCTTCGGGATCCACCCCATTAATTGATTCAACCTTCAACAATCCAAAATGGCGTTCGCTCTCACGCGGGGGGCGTACCTGTCCGATCACCAGGTCACCTGCTCTCAGCTCATGTCGGCGGAGTTGTGCCTGCGAGACGTACACATCCTGGTCGCTGATGCGGTAATTGGTGGCACGCAGGAAGCCGATGCCTTCGCTCATAATTTCCAAAATGCCGCCGCGCAGTTCAATGCCTTCTTTTTGCGCCTCTGCCTCACGTATCATCATGGCAAGTGTCTCTTTCTTCAGGCGGTTGGAATTGGGGATGTTCAGTCCCTTCGCAATGCCGCGCAGTTTGGAAAGAGGTTCGTTCTCAAGTTCTAGAATTTTCATAGTTTCTTCTCGTGGGGTGGGATGTTGAATTGAATGAATAGCAAAATTTCCCAGAGTGCCTCAGGCAATCTGTGGTGTCCCTTAGGTTGTGGATGGGTGTGGATTTTCGTTCAAATTCTGTTCACGCGGAACCCGTGCAGGTCAAATCGCCTTGCATCTGGATTACGCAGTCGTGAGTCTGTAAAGTACCTGGGGAAGTCTCGATATTATAGCATGTTCGATTAGGTGGTGCAAGCATATTAACACTTTTCAAATAGAACTTTCAAATCTGTGAGAAGGCAGGCTGTGTCTTCGTGGTTTGATGGAAGGAGAGGTTTCCAAATGTTGCAAGGCAGGCAGTATAATCCATGAAAACTTTCTCTTGAGGTATACATGATTGACCCTGTGATCTTCACAATTAGATTCTTCGGCCTGGAGTTTCCCCTGCGCTGGTATGGCGTGATTGTGATGGTGGGAATTATCGTTGGCGCGGCGATCGTTGAGCGTGAGCTCAAGCGACGCGGGGAGAACGGCGACCGCATCTGGGATGTGTTGATCTGGGTTCTGCCCATCGGCATCCTGGGAGCCAGACTTTGGTATGTGTTGAACGCGACGCTGGGTGGCAACAGCTATTATGCTGAGAACCCGATTCAGATCATTAATATTCCACAGGGCGGGCTGCACATTTTCGGCGGCTTTCTATTCGGCGCGGCCGCGCTCCTGGTGTACCTTCGTCGGAACAAGCTCGACCCCTGGCTCTTTCTGGATTCAGCGGGACCGGCGGTCTTGATCGGTCAGGGAATCGGGCGGATCGCGAACTTCATCAATCAGGAACTTTACGGTCCGCCGACGACTCTGCCGTGGGGCATTCAAATCCAAGCCGAACACCGCCTGGCTCAATACCAGGACCTGAACCTGTTTCCCGTTGAAACGACCCGCTTCCACCCGACCTTTGCGTATGAAATGTTGTGGAACTTCGCCGCGGCAGGCCTGCTGTTATGGTTGTCCCGCCGCTACAAAGAGGATCTAAAGCCTGGAGCGCTCTTTGCAGGCTGGCTTTTGCTGGCTGGCTCCGGTCGTGTGCTGATCGAATTCTTCCGCCCCGACCAGCCAAAGATCCCCGGGCTGGGAATCAGCTACTCAAGCATCGTCGCGGCCTTGATGGCAATTGCCGGTGCAGTTCTATTGATGGCACGCTATAAAGCAATCAATCTGAAATTTGCCGAAGATTGGGAAGAAGAATACCAGACGGGTGAAAAGGCTGAACCTGAGGCAGAACCTGAAGAGGTCCTTGAAGAAAAGAAGACTCCTCGTGTAAGGAAAGTGTCAACAGCAAAAGCTGCTGCAACGAAAAAAGCTGCGATAAAAACATCCACGCGAGCGAAGAAGTCGCAGTAACATAATGAAATCGCCCGAAGAGTTTTTCTCTCGGGCGGTTTTTATTTATATAGCGCAGGCCAGCAATCGCAACAAGGTTATGTCACGCTGACTTACTCTTTATTCAAATGCATGGATGTTGGCAATTTGCGCATTCCTGTCTGATAACTCGTGCTCGCGCTTGTCAAAGCCAAAGCGTTCGAAGATCTCCGGATATAACTCAATGATCTGCTGGCGGGTAAAGCCCATCTCTGCATAGGAGTACGCATGATCGCTGTTGAAGGAGAGAGTCTCTTTCACAGCCTCGTCAACGATGACCTCGAGTCCGGGCCGGTCCGGGTAGCCGAACTGCTCGTAGAACGCGCGCAGAACCTGCTCGGGGCGTTGGAT
>Ga0209002_10003549_pt1 | contig 12400 bp, 8 predicted proteins | sample Rifsed16ft2_FD_184010 | JGI IMG/M metagenome (GOLD analysis project Ga0209002, IMG submission 184010) | Soil microbial communities from Rifle, Colorado, USA - sediment 16ft 2 (version 2) | ecosystem: Environmental > Terrestrial > Deep subsurface > Rock core/Sediment | place: Rifle, Colorado...
CCCCCTTCTCGCCTGCCGGGCCTGCGGGCGCGCGCGCCCGGAGATAACGACCCCGCAACCGCCAGGATGCCGCGCCCGATCAGCGCAGGGTGGACCATCCGCTTGAGGATGTCGCTGTAGGGCGCGCTGCCCGAGAACATGTCCCACAGGATCCCACTCATCCGCGGCCGCCTTCCGTGGACCTGCTCGTCCCGGCTGATCGTGACAATCGCACGGCGCAGGACGGGGAGCCGCTGCGCGAGCCGGGTGAGGATGAACGCAAATTTGCCGATCCGGTTGTCGTTCCGGATGGACCGACAGACGGGCTGGTAGTGGTCGTGGAACGCACGCTCAGAGATCCCTTCGAAGATGACCGTGTGAGCGGCCGCCTTGGCCGTGCGGTAGGCCGCGCCGATCCCGTCCTTGTAGAGTCGAGTCACGCCGCTGTCGCCGATGAATACGACCCGATCGGCGTAGGGCTTCGCCACACCGTGGACATTGATGTGAGGGAGGCACTGGCAGGAGACGGACACCGGGTCCCATCCAGCCGGCATGACCGCTCGCACCTGCGGGGCTGACGCGAAGGCGTCGCCGAGGGCGTTGTCGATCTCGTCGCCAAGGAGACACATCGTCACGTAGTCGCCCTTGGGGATGAGCGCGGCAAACTCGAGGCGCGGGATGTTCAGCAAGAAGACGTGCATGGACGTGCCGAGGGAGGCGCTTATGGCCTCTTCACCAAGGTGGTACTCGCGGATGAGCGTCTTGGTCAGCTGCGGCCGCTTGTAGCCGATGCCGAGCCCCTCGAAGGTCTTGAGGATCGAGGTGTTGACGCCGGTGGCGACGACGGCCAGGTCATACAGCTGCGGTTTGCCGCCGCGGACCTGGAGGGTCGGCCGGCCGTCGACACGCGAAACCTCCTCGACCCTTGCCTGGATCACATGCGCACCACGGGCAACCGCGCCATCAAGGAGGTATCGGTCGAAGGACTCCCACTTCGAATCCTTGACATCGAGTGGTCCGACACCTCGATGGACGGCGCCGATCCGCATCTCTTCATTGGGGGTCGGGATGCGGACGCCGCCAACGTCCGTGTGCAGCACGTACGAGTCGATCCCGCGCTGGATGACATTGGTGGAGAGGGACAGCCCGTCCGATGCCAGATTCTGGACGAGCGTTTCGGAAACGATCCCGCCGCACATGTTGCAGCCGATGGGGCCCGGCTGTTCGAACGAGCGGGGCTCGTAGATATCAACCTCGATCCGGAGGCCGGCGCGTGCGGCCATGTCAAACGCGAAGGTGGAGAAGAGCGAACCCGCCGGTCCGCCGCCCAGGACCGCGATTCGCGACCCGTCCCGCAGCGCGGACTCGCCCTCCGCCTCGGTGCCTGCTGACGCTCGCTCGGCGAGGACGCGGACCATGGCTCGGAAGATCATTCCATGGATCGGAAGGAGGAGATACCAGTAGGCGTACCCAGCCAGCCCGTGGGGAATGAAGTACGCCGCCTGGGTGAGCCGAGACCCCTCCGGCGTCGATTCAACCTCGTACTGGAGCCAGGCGCGACCGGGTACCCGCATGTCGGCCCGCAGGCGGAGGAGCCGAGGCCGCTCGAGCGCCTCGACTCGCCAGAAATCGACAACATCCCCAACCCGGAGACGCGCCTGGTCTCGGCGTCCGAACCGCATCCCGATGCCGCCTACCAACCGATCGATGAGCCCGCGGAGCCGCCAGAGGTAGTTGGCGGCTGGCCATCCGGCGTTGCCGCCAAGCCGCTCCACCTCCGCGAAGACGCGCTCGGAGTCGGCGGGGATCCCGAGTGATCGCCGATCGATGAGCAACCGCCGCCCCGCGGCCGCCGCCTCCGGAGAGGGCGGATCGATGGACTCGCGGTCCGTCCGTCCGTGTGAGCGACGGCTCTCGAACGTGTCGAACCAGGCCGTCTCGACCCGGTTGTCATTGGTCCGCGCAAGCGCGAGCTGGATCGCTTGGGCGTAGTTGAGGGGAGAGATCGGAAACGTTGCCGCCGCCGAGGCGTCTCGGACGACAACACCGTTGCGGAGCCGCTCGATGATGGCGCTGGCGGCGCCTCTCGGCAGGGGTGAGACCAGGCTGACCAACGCATCGCTCAGCCACGGCGTGGCAGCGGGGAGCGGGATCCGGAAGCGCCGGACGCCGCCGAGACGAGGGTAGCCGAGCAGCATCTCCGCGAACGAGAGGACCTCCGGCCCGCCGATCTCGACGACTCCCGCGTCGTCCCGATCGAGCGCCGCGACCAGGTATGAGAGAACATCGCGGACGGCAATGGGTTGGGCTCGGTACTCCGCCCATCGCGGGCTCCTCATCATCCTGACGCGACCGGCAAGGTGGCGCACCATCTCGAACGTGGCGCTCCCCGAGCCGATGACCAGCGACGCGCGGAACTCGAGGACAGGCACTCCACCAAGGGCCAGAGCTTCACCGCGGTCGCCGCGCGCCCCCGGCCTGGAGGACGGCGAGTTCGCCGGACCCTCCGCGAGCTTCCCGAGGACGATGATTCGCTTCGCGCCGACTGCCGCGACCGCCTCGCCGATCGCTTCAGCGGCAGCGACTTCGCTCGCCCATGCCTCTGAGCCGTGGCGCACGATCGTCTCGGGGAGGTGGTACACGATCTCGACCGGGGGGGCGATTTCGCTCAGCAGGTCGGGGTCGAGCGGGTTGCTCGCGAGGACCTGCGCCTCGGGGAAGCGATGGGCGACCATGGCCGGCTGCCGCGAGGCAAGCCGTAGCTGGTGGCCGGCCGCGAGAAGCTGCGGGACGAGTCGGCCGCCAACGTAGCCCCCTGCGCCGATGACGAGAATGTCCATCGCGTCGAGTATGTCCCCTTCGAATCGGTCCTGTCCTGCTAACTATCGGCGGCAGAGCACCACAGAAGGCAGATCCCTGCTACCGCGGCGTCGCCCGAATCGCAACCCCTTGCCCCCCGGTGACGGGACTATCCTTTCCGCCAATGACCGATGCGGGGACGGCATTCGCCGTCGACGTCAGCGCGGCGCGCAAGCGGTTCGGGCTGATCCAGGCCCTGGACGGGATCACCCTCCGCGTGCCACGCGGCCAGGTGTACGGCCTGCTCGGCCCGAACGGGTCGGGCAAGACGACGCTCATCCGAGCGATCCTGGGCCTGGTCGACGGCATTGAGGGGGAGATCACGCTCCTCGGAACGCGCATGCCTGACCGGGAAGTGCTGGCGCGCATCGGGTACATGACCCAGGCGGCGGCCCTCTACGGCGACCTCACTGCGGAAGAGAACGTGCGCTTCTTCGCGCGCATCCATGGCGGTGGTGACGTGGATGCCGCGCTGCGGTTCGTGGATCTCGAGGACCGCAAACGCGCGGTGGTGGCCACGCTGAGCGGCGGGATGCGGACGCGCCTCTCCCTCGCCTGCGCGCTCGTCCACCGGCCGGAAGTGCTCCTCCTGGATGAGCCGACGGTCGGCGTGGACCCACAGCTGCGCGTTCAGCTCTGGAACGGGTTCCGCGCCATGGCCGCGGGCGGCACGACCATCATCGTATCCAGCCACGTGATGGACGAGGCGGAGCGCTGCGATCGACTGGGGATGATCCGGGCAGGCAGGCTGCTCGCCGAGGGATCCGCGGCGGACCTCCTGGCCCTGACCGGGGCGGATCGGCTCGAGGACGCGTTCCTCACCCTGGCGGAGGGCACGTCGTGAGCTGGCGCCGCACGATGGCGATCACCGCCCGGCTGCTGGCGCAGTTCCGCCATGACCATCGCACCCTGGGGATCCTGTTCGCCGCGCCGCTGGTCATCCTCGGCATCTTCGCCCTGCTGCTGGGAGGCGGCGGCGACCTGCCCGGCGTGGGGGTGGTGAATGCGGACGCCGGGCCGCTCGGCTCAGCGATCGTGCGGCACCTGGATGCCTCCGACCTCGTGGACACCCGCATCGTCGACGCCGCGGAGGCCGAGCAACTGCTCACCACCGGTGAGCTGGCAGCCTACGTCACACTCCCCGAAGACATGACCGCCGCGGTCATGCAGGGCGGCGCCCTTGACCCCGACATCCACCTGCGCGGTACCGAGCCGAGCGAGTCCGCCGCGACGCTCCGGGCGGTCCAGCAGGCCATGGTCGCGGCCGCCAGTGAGCTTGCCGCGCTCGGCGGGCTGACGGTCCCGGAGCTGGCCCCGGTCGTCAGCTATCGATACGGGGGTGCCGATCTCGACAGCCTGGATCTGCTGGGCGGGCCATTCGTGGGCCTGCTGGTGTTCTTCATCGTCTACCTGGTCACATCGGTCTCGTTCCTACGCGAGCGCTCGCTGGGGACCCTTGAGCGACTGATGGCCAGTCCGTTGCGCCGAACCGAGATCGTGGTCGGGTACTCGCTCGGTTTCAGCGTGATTGCCCTGCTCCAGGCAGCCGAGATCCTGCTCTTCTCGCTCTGGATTCTGGACCTGTACAACGCGGGCAGCGTGCTGCTGATCTTCCTCGTAGAGGCGCTGCTGGTGCTCGGCGCGGTGAACCTGGGGATCTTGCTGTCGACCTTTGCCCGCAGCGAATTCCAGGCGGTTCAGTTCATCCCGGTCGTCATCAGCCCGCAGATCCTGCTGAGCGGCGTGATCGTGCCGGTCTCGGCTGAGCCGGGCTGGCTGCAGGTCGTCTCCAACGCGCTGCCCCTCACCTACGCGGTCGAGGCGCTGCGCGCGATCATGCTCGAGGGAGCGGATCTCGCCAGCGAGGTGATCCTGCGCGACGTGGCCGTGCTGGGGGGCTTCACGGTGTTGATGATCGTCGCCGCTGCGGCTACGCTCCGCCGCCGAGTTGCCTAGTCACAGCCTCCCAGAGAGCGCGGCAGCCACCATCAGCGAGGTTCCTGCGGGCGCTGACCCGATAGGATTCGCGTCGTGGCCGATGACGCACGATCCGTCGAGGGACAGATGCGAGTCTTCGGCACGACCGGAGCCGCGCCTGCCTCCGCCCCGGTGCGGGTCACCCTCTACGATGAGAGCTTCAGCCTCGCGACGCCTGGCGCTCCCCCACTGATCGGCGCGTATCGCGACGTCACGGCGCTGATCGCCCAGCCGGGCGCTCTCCTCCTGGTGCTCGGCGATGGTGACGAGGCGACGCGGGTCAGCCTCGAGGGATTCGGCGAGCGCCAGGGCGGCATACCAGGTCTTCGGAAGCGGTCCGATCGATATCTGTCCGCCGCAAGCGGCTCGTCGAATATGTCACAATCTCCTACAAATCCGTCAGATCACAAGCAGGGCGCAGGAGGATGACCGTGAACGATGACTTCTTCTCCGATGTCACAGGGCCGATTGCGTTCGGTGGGCTCGACTCGACCGACCCTCTGTCGTTCAAGGTCTATCAGCCTGATCGCGTGGTTCTTGGCAGGCGGATGGAGGACCACCTGCGCGTCGCCGTCTGCCTCTGGCACAGCTTCAATTGGCCCGGCTCGGACGTCTTCGGGGCGGGGACCTTCGACCGGCCGTGGCTGGCCCCTGGGCTCGATCCGATGGGGGCGGCCCACGCCAAGCTGGACGCAGCGTTCGAGTTCATGACCAAGCTCGGGGTCCCCTTCTTCTGCTTCCACGACCGGGATATCGCGCCAGAAGGACGGGCCTTTGCGGAGTCGGCGGCGAACCTCGACGCGATGGTGGCGGAGGCCGAAAGGCAGATGGCGCGGACCGGGGTGAAGCTCCTGTGGGGCACGGCGAATCTGTTCAGCCACCCCCGCTACGCGGCCGGCGCTGCGACCAACCCGGATCCGGAGGTGTTCGCCTATGCGGCAGCCCAGGTGAAGCAGATGCTCGAAGTCACCCATCGGCTGGGCGGTGCCAACTATGTCCTGTGGGGAGGGCGCGAAGGTTACGAGACGCTGCTCAACACCGACCTCGGTCGTGAGGAGGCGCAGCTGGCGCGCTTCCTGACCATGGTTGCGGAGCACAAGCACCGCATCGGTTTCCCCGGCACCCTCCTGCTCGAGCCCAAGCCACAGGAGCCGACCAAGCACCAATACGACTACGACTGCGCGACCGTGGACGGATTCCTGGTCCGTCACGGCCTCACGGGCGAGTACAAGGTGAACATCGAGGTCAATCACGCCACCCTCGCCGGGCACAGCTTCCACCACGAAGTGGCATACGCCGCCGGGCGTGGCATCCTCGGCAGCATCGACGTCAACCGCGGCGACTATCAGAACGGCTGGGACACCGACCAGTTCCCGAACTCCGTGGACGAGCTCTCGCTGGCGCTGTACGAGATCGTGCGCTCCGGTGGGTTCACGACCGGTGGCTTCAACTTCGACACCAAGCTGCGCCGGCAGAGCCTGGATCGGACCGATCTGTTCTACGCGCACATCGGCGGCATGGACACCCTCGCCCGTGCATTGCTGGTGGCCGCCGGAATGGTCGAGCGGGAGACCCTCGAGCGCCGCCGGGACGAGCGCTATGCCGGCTGGAAGACGGACCTCGGGTCGGAGATCCTGTCCGGCCAGCAGACGCTGGAGACGCTCGCCGAGCGTACGGCTGCAGGAGAGTTCGATCCACGCCCGGTCTCGGGTCGCCAGGAACTGCTGGAGAACCTGGTGAACCGGGAGATCTGGGCCGCCGACCGGCAGTCGGGAACCGGGCCAGACAGCGGTCGCTGAACCGGTGGGCCACCTGCTCGGGATCGACAGCTCCACGACCGCGACCAAGGCCGTTCTCATCGACGAGAGCGGAGCCGTGCGCGGCATCGGCGTCGCCGAGTACGGCTTCAGCACACCCAGACCGTTGTGGAGCGAGCAGGAGCCCGGGCTGTGGTGGGACGGTGCGGTTGAGGCCATCAGTTCCGTTCTGCGCTCCACGGGCGTGAGCGGAGCGGACGTCACAGCCGTCGGACTGACCGGCCAGATGCACGGTGCGGTCCTGCTCGACCGAGCGGGCGCCGTGCTGCGCCCGGCGATCCTGTGGAACGACCAGCGGACGAGCGCCGAGTGTGACCTGATCCGTGCGGTGGTGGGCGCCGAGCGGCTGATCGCCATCACCGGCAACGACGCGCTCACCGGGTTCACGGCCCCCAAGCTGATGTGGGTCCGCGAGCACGAGCCCGACGTGTGGCGGCGAATTGCGCACGTTCTCCTGCCCAAGGACTACGTGCGGTTGCGACTTACCGGCGAGTACGCGGTCGACAAGGCCGATGGCGCCGGGACGCTGCTCTTCGATCTGGCGGCGCGCGACTGGTCGCCGGAGATCCTGTCCGCCCTGGAGATCGACCGGGCCTGGATGCCGAAGGCCTGGGAGGGCCCTCAGGTCACCGGTTCAGTGACCGATGAGGCCGCGACTGCCACCGGCCTGCGCCCGGGCACGCCGGTCGTGGCGGGGGCGGGCGACCAGGCGGCCAACGCGGTGGGGGTCGGGGCGGTCGGGCAGGGCACCATGGCTCTCTCGCTCGGTACGTCTGGCGTGATCTTCGCCGCCACCGACCGACCGATCTTCGAGCCGCGCGGGCGGGTGCACGCCTTCTGCCATGCGGTCCCCGACCGCTGGCACATGATGTCGGTGATGCTGTCCGCGGCCGGCAGCCTGCGCTGGTTCCGCGACGCGCTCGCGCCCGGCGTTGACTACGCCGACCTCGTCGCGGATGCGGAGAGCGTGCCAGCCGGCAGCGACGGGCTCTGGTTCCTCCCCTACCTCACCGGTGAGCGCAACCCGCACCCCGATCCGCAGGCGCGCGGTGCCTTCATCGGTCTGACGCTGGCACACGATCGGCGACACATGACGCGGGCCGTCCTGGAGGGAGTGGCGTTCGGGCTGCGCGACGGGCTCGACCTGATGATCAGTGCAGGCATGCCGATGCCCCGTCAGATCCGCGCATCGGGTGGCGGGACGGCGAGTCCGCTGTGGCGACAGATCCTGGCGGACGTCCTGGGCGCGGAGATCGCGACCGTCAACACGTCGGAGGGCGCTGCGTATGGGGCCGCGCTGCTGGCCTCAGTGGGCGCCGGCTGGTTCGCGAGTGTCGAGGCGGCGTGCGCATCCCTCGTCACCGCCACGCTCGCCGCGGCTCCGGGCCCCGACGCGGCCCGATACGCGGAAGCACACGCCGTGTACCGAGACCTGTACCCGGCCCTGGCGCCTTCCTTCAGGCGGATGTGAGTTCCGCGGAGCGGTGGGCCGAACCGCTACTGGGTCGCTGCTTCGCGCTCCCGGCCCAGGATGATCATGCTCAGGACATCGTCATGGGTGACGTCCGCCTTGTTGACCGTGCCGACGACCTTGCCGTGGTACATCACGCTGATGCGGTCTGACAGATCGAACACGTCGTGGATGTCGTGACTGACCAGGAAGATGCCGAGCCCCTCGGCCCTCAGTTGGCGGATCAGATCCCGCACCTGGGCAGTTTCGGCTGGCCCAAGTGCCGCGGTCGGCTCGTCCATGATCATGATGCGCGCGTTGAAGTGGACGGCCCTGGCGATCGCTACCGCCTGGCGCTGTCCACCGGAGAGTGACGAGACGGGCGAGGAGAACCGGGTGAAGTTGGGGTTCAGACGCGCCATCACCTTCCTGGTCTGATCCTCCATGGCCGCGTTGTCGAGGTCACCGATACGGTTGGTCATCTCACGGCCGAGGAACAGGTTGGCCGGTGCATTGAGGTTGTCGGCGAGTGCGAGGGTCTGGTAGATCGTCTCGATCCCGTGGCGCTTGGCATCGTGCGGATTGGTGATCGTCACGGTCTTGCCATCGATCAGGATCGTGCCGGAGTCTGCCTTCCGCGCTCCGGAGAGGGCACGCATCAGCGTCGACTTGCCGGCCCCGTTGCCGCCCACCAGGCCCACGACCTCACCGGCACGCAGGTCGATGCTCACGTCATCCACTGCGTGCACCCCGCCGTAGGAGACGCGGATATTGCGCATCTCCACCAGCGGCGGGCTCTCAGGCGCGGTCATCACGGTGCCTCCGCATCTCTATCCCGCTCGACGCCGGTTGTAGGTGTCGAATCCCACGGCCACCACCAGCACGATGCCGGCGACGATGTTCTGGACCGCCGACGTCACGCGGGTGAAGTTCAATCCATACGCCAGCGTCTGCATGACCAGGCCGCCGAGCACGGCACCGGGGATGGTCCCGATGCCGCCGGCCAGCGAGGTGCCGCCCACCACGGCGGCGGCGATCACGTACAGCTCGTTGCCCTGCCCGATATCGAGCGTGGAGCCATTCAGGCGCGCAGCTGCAATCGCGGCGCTGATGCCGCACAGCAGACCCATCAGCGCGAAGACCTTCATGATCGTCCAGCGGGTATTGATGCCCGCCAGCGCCGCCGCCTCGGGGTTACCGCCGTAGGCGAAGACATCGCGGCCGAAGCGGCGCCGCGTGGCAAGGTAGGTCATCACCAGTGTCACGCCGATGACCAGCACCACCGGCCAGGGGATGCCGACCTCGATACGCAGGCCCCCCGGCGGCTCGGTGATGCCGTTCGCAATTGCGTACCTGCTGGCAAGCCCCTTGGGCCACAGGTTGGCGTTGAAGAAGGCGGCCAGGCCCACGACCGCGCCGGCGCCGACCATGGCCAGCAGGGCATCCGCCCACGGAGGTCGCACCCTGAAGCCAAACCGGCTCCGCTGCCGTCGCCCGTAGTACGTCAGCGCGACGATGCCGACCGCTGCGGCGATGCCGACCGCCCAGGTGGCGGGACCACCGATGGCGCCGATGGCGCCACCGCCGAGCAACTGAAACGGCTCGGCCAGGCCCGACTTGGCAGCGCCTTCCGAGAGCACCCACACCATGCCGCGCAGGGAGAGGAGACCGCCAAGCGTGACGATGAACGACGGGACACCCATGTACGCGATGACGAAGCCCTGCAGGGCACCGATGGCAGTGCCCAACCCGAGACCGAGCGCGAGCGCGACGATCCACATGTATCCGGTGTCGAATCGAATGCCGAGGTCGGGCATCCACTGGGTCATCAGCATGGCGTAGGTCATCGATACCAGGCCCACGATCGATCCGACCGAGAGGTCGATGTTGCGCGAGACGATGACCAGCACCATGCCGGTGGCCATGACCGCCACGACCGAGGCCTGGATCGCGAGAACGACGAGGTTCGAGGGGCTCAGGAACTTGCCGTCAGTCCTGATCCCGAAGTAGACCAGGATCAGCGCCAGGGCCACCAGCATGCCGAACAGGCGCAGATCGATCCCCAGGGAGCCAAGGACGCCGCGCAGCGAAGGGCCGGCGCTCTGGGCCTCGTCTTGCGCCGTGGCAACGCTGTCAGTCATGCGGCCACATCCTCCTGGGGCTGAAACGAGGACGCCCTGCGTCGCGCGATCGCGACGCAGGGCGTCATTAACTTAGAGGGCTTGGTGGGTTACTTGCAGGCGTCCGGGGCCGAAGCCGCGTCCACGCCGGCGCAGAGGTCCGCCTTCGGGATCCACGAGTCGACCACGAGGTCAAGCGTGTCGAAGGTGACCGGTGTCGGGGTCAGGATGATCGACTTGACGGTGTTCCCACCGGGGGTCTCGAAGTCGGTCGTCGCTGTCCCGGCGGCCGGCGCTGCAAGGCCGAGTCCGTCCGGAGCCGTCACTTCGGCGTTGGTCTTGCCAGCGCAGAGCTGGAGGGCAGCCTCACCGGCCGTCTTGCCGAGCGCGAAGGCATCCTTCCAGACGTCGACGTACTGCAGGCCCTTGGCCACGTTGTTCAGGTTGGCGAAGTCGCCGTCCTGCCCACTGACCGGGACCGTCCCCTGCAGGCCTTCCTTGGTGAGCGAGGCAACGACGCCGAGCGCCATGCTGTCGTTCTCCGAGAGGACCGCATCGATCTCGATGCCCTGGGACTTGGCCAGCTGGATGGCTGCATCCATGTTGGCCTCTGCGTTCTCGGTGGACCAGGCGTCTGTGAACTCCTCGTAGATGATGGTGATCTCACCAGCATCGACCTTGTCCTGGAGCCCGGCAACGTCAAAGCCATCGCGCAGGAAGGTTGCGTTCGCGTCGCCAGGGTCGCCCTTGATGACGACGTAGTTGCCGGTCGGCACCGCGGCCAGGATGGCCTCGGCCTCGGCGACGCCGACACCCTGGTTATCGAAGGTCAGGTACAGGATGTCGGGATCTTCAAGGAGGCGGTCGTAGGCGATGACGGGAATGCCGGCCGTCTTGGCCTTCTCGACCGACGGCAGGATGGCGGTACCGTCCTGGGCCAGCAGCACCAGGACGTCAGCGCCCTGCTCGATGAAGCTGTCGATATCGGTTGCCTGCTGCAGGCTGTCGAGGTTGGCGTCGGCGTCAATGAACGTGCCGCCACCGGCCTCGACGGCATCCTTCATGGCCGGCTTGTCGGCACGGGCCCAGCGCGGCTGCTGGAAGTTGTTCCAGGAGACCGCGACGATGCAATCAGCGGCCGCTGCCGATCCTGATGCGGTTGGCTCATTGGAGGCCGGGGTGCACGCCGCGACCACGAGCGCTACGAGCGGGAGGATCGCCACAATTCGGCGAGCTAGCATGGGTGACTCCTTCTCAAGATGACGTTGACCAGTCCGATGCGTACTTCCTTCAGGCGTGCCCTCCCTCGCTTCGTTCCGCGCGCAGGGATTCGGGCAGGCCGGGACCTTCGCCACTCGCCTTAGGGGCGACAATCCGATGTCCGTGCAGGGTACGACCTTGCCGCTCGCACGGCAAGGCCCTTCCTCGCATGTCGGCCCGCATGCTAGACACCTCCCGCGACCGCCATCGGCTCGAATCGCGCCAGGTAGCCGGCCGGATCGGACAGGAGCGCGTCGAATGCCATCTCGGCCGCACCCAGCAGCGGGGCGTCCTCGGCCAGCATCGACGGCACGACGCGGACAAGCGCCCGCGATGCCTGCAGCCCCAGCCGGTCCAGCTCGGCCTCGATGGCCGGGGCCACGAACGGGTGGATGCGATGGAAGAGGCCGCCGAGCACGACCATCTGCGGATTGAGGACGTTCACCAGCCCCGCCAGGCCGATCCCGAGCCAGCGACCCACCTCGGCGAGTGCGGCGAGTGCGCTGGGCGATCCGGTCGCAGCATCGGCGAGGAGCGCGTCAACCTGGTCGCGGCCGCCGCCCTGGTCGTACCCGGCCTGGCGGAGCAGCGCGCGCTCGCCGATCTCGGTCTCCCAGCAGCCCGCCGACCCACAGCGACAGGGGGCACCATCGGGACGTATCGGGAAATGACCGACCTCACCCCCATATCCGGCCGCGCCGGTCAGCGGCCGGCCGCCGACGATCAGGCCACCGCCGACGCCCACCTCGCCCGACAGGTAGAGGACGTCGTCCAGGCCAACCGCCGAGCCGCGGCGCAGCTCGGCAAGCGCTCCGAGGTCCGCCTCGTTGGCGATCGAGATCGGGACCCGCACACCGAGCGCCTGTGCGAGCTGATCGGCCAGGGGGACATCGCGCCAGCCGAGGTTGGGGGCCAGTCGGACGAATCCGTCGGGGCGC
>Ga0209002_10003552_pt1 | contig 12396 bp, 11 predicted proteins | sample Rifsed16ft2_FD_184010 | JGI IMG/M metagenome (GOLD analysis project Ga0209002, IMG submission 184010) | Soil microbial communities from Rifle, Colorado, USA - sediment 16ft 2 (version 2) | ecosystem: Environmental > Terrestrial > Deep subsurface > Rock core/Sediment | place: Rifle, Colorado...
CGAAAGCGTGGCTGCCGCCGGCAGCCGCGACGGCATTGCCGCGTTCCTCGACCGTGCCGACGTGCGGAGCCGCCTCGGGTGATCACACCCGTCCGGTGGGCCGACGACGCGCTCGTGCTCCTCGACCAGACGTGCCTGCCCGTCGAGGAGGTGGAGCGGCGGTACGCGCGCTGGGAGGACGTCGCCGACGCGATCCGCACCCTCGTCGTGCGCGGCGCCCCGGCCATCGGCGTCGCCGCGGCGTACGGCGTGGCCCTGGCGGCGCGCGCGAGCCGCGCGACGACCTTCGACGGCCTCCTCGCCGACCTCGAGACCGCCGGCAAGGGGCTCGCCGCCACGCGGCCGACCGCCGTCAACCTCTTCTGGGCGCTCGAGCGCGTGCAGCGCGTCGCGCGCGCCGCGCGGGCCCTGCCGCTGCCCGAGGTCCGCGCGCGGCTCCTCGCCGAGGCGCACGCGATCCGCGCGGAGGACATCGCGGCGAACCGCGCGATGGGCGCCCACGGCGCGGCGCTCGTGCCGCCGGCGGCGCGCATCCTCACGCACTGCAACGCGGGCGCGCTCGCGACGGCGGGCTACGGGACCGCGCTCGGCGTGGTCCGCGCGGCGCACGCCGCGGGCCGGGTCGCGCTCGTGTGGGTGGACGAGACGCGGCCGGTCATGCAGGGCTCGCGCCTCACCGCCTGGGAGTGCGTGCGCGAGGGGATCCCGCACCGGCTCATCGCGGACGCCGCCGCGGCGTCGGTGATGGCGCGGGGCCAGGTGGACCTCGTCGTGACCGGCGCCGACCGCATCGCCGCGAACGGCGACACCGCGAACAAGATCGGGACGTACTCGCTCGCGGTGCTCGCCCGGCACCACGACGTGCCCTTCTACGTGGCCGCGCCCTGCTCGACGATCGACCCCGCGCTGCCGTCGGGCGCCGCGATCCCGATCGAGGAGCGCGACCCGGCCGAGGTGCGCCGCGTCGGCGCCGCGCCGACGGCGCCCGCCGAGTCGCCCGTCTACAACCCGGCCTTCGACGTGACGCCGGCCGCCCTCATCACGGCGATCGTGACCGAGCGCGGCGTCTTCCGCCCGCCCTACCGGTTTTGATCGCGCGGCGGTACCACGACCGCACCGCGCACTCGCCCGCGTCGGTGCGGGCGAGCCCGCACACCCTCGACTGGGACGTCAAGCCGTTCCCGTTCAAGATCTACACCGAGCTGCCCGCGCTCGCGCTCCCGCGCGACCTCGACGCGCTCGCCGCGGACACGCTCGCGGCGCTCGCGCGGCCGGCCGCGCGCGCCGACCGGCTCGGGCTCGCCGAGCTGGCGGCGGTCCTCTACCACGCGGCGGGCGTGACGCGGAAGAAGACCTACCCGGGCGGCGGCGAGGTCCTCTTCCGCGCCGCGCCCTCGACGGGCGCGCTCTACCAGACCGAGGTCTACGTCGTCGCGGGCGCGGTGGCCGGGCTCGAGCCCGGGCTCTACCACTTCGGCCCGGGCGACTTCGCCCTGCGGCGGCTGCGCGCGGGCGACCTGCGGGAGGCGCTCGCGCGGGCGGCGGCCGACGCGACGCTCGCGCGGCGGGCGGCGACGGTCGTGCTGACCGCGATCTACTGGCGCAACACCTGGAAGTACCAGGCGCGGGGCTTCCGCCACCTGTTCTGGGACTCGGGCACGCTGCTCGCGAACCTGCTCGCCGCGGCCGACGCGCTCGGCCAGGCGCCGCGGCTCCTCGCGGGGTTCGTGGACGCGGACGTCAACCGCCTGCTCGGCGTGGACCCCGCGCGCGAGGCCGCGCTCGAGCTGGTCCTCCTCGGCCCGGAGGGTGCCGCCGCGCCGCCGGCCGGCGCGCTCGCCGAGGTCGCGCACCCGTACATGCCGCTGTCGTCCGCCGAGGTCGACTACCCGCTCCTGCGCGAGGTCCACGCCGCCACCTCGCTCGCCGACGCCGATGCCGTCCGCGCCTGGCGCGCCGCGTGCGCATCGTGGCCCGCAGGCGGGGGCCGCGCGGCCCCCCCGTCGAGGGGCCGGGACGTCGCCGGGTCCGGGGCGGGGGGGCCCCCTCCGAGACCCGTGTTGTCAGGGACGGACCCGACAGTGCCGCTCCCGCCGCCGCGGGCCGAGAGCGGGCGCGGCCTGGGCGCGACCATCCAGCGGCGCGGCTCCACGCGCGAGTTCAGCCACGAGCCGCTCGCGGCCGACGAGCTGGCGACGGCCCTCCGGGCCGCGACGCGCGGCCTCGCCGCCGACGTGCCCGCCGGGTGCGTGGACCTCTACCTGGTCGTCAACGCCGTGACCGGCGTCGCCCCGGGCGCCTATGCCTACGACGCCGGCGCCCACGCCCTCGAGGCCGTGCGGCTCGGCGACTTCCGGCGCCAGTCGGCGCACCTCTGCCTCGAGCAGCCGCTCGGCGGGGACGCGGCCGCCGTCCTCTACTTCCTCGCCCCGCTCGACGCGCTCCTCGCCGCCTGCGGCGAGCGCGGCTACCGGCTCGCCAACCTCGCCGCCGGCGTCGCGGGCGGCCGCGCCTACCTGGCGGCGTACGCCCTCGGGTTCGGCGCGAGCGGGCTCACGTTCTACGACCGGGAGGTCACCGACTTCTTCGCGCCGCACGCGGCGGGCCGGGACGCGATCTTCGTGACCGCGCTCGGGCGCTCGGCGCGCGCCGCGCGTGCTACCATCGAGGCGAACGTCACGCTCCCGGGGAGGCCCGCTCGATGAAGAAGTACCAGCTGATGGCGCCGGGCCCGACGCCGGTGCCGAGCGAAGTGCTGCTGGCGATGGCGCAGCCGATGATCCACCACCGGACGCCCGAGTACGACGCGCTGTTCGCCGAGGTGCGCGCGGGCCTGAAGACGCTCGTCCAGACGGAGCAGGAGGTGCTGCCGCTCGCCTGCTCGGGCACGGGCGCGATGGAGGCGGCCGTCGTCAACACGCTCTCGGCCGGCGACCGGGTCGCGGTCGTCCGCGCCGGCACGTTCGGCGAGCGCTGGATCGAGATCTGCCGCGCCTTTCGCCTCGACGTCCTCGAGCTCGCGGCGCCGTTCGGGCAGACGGTGCCCGCCGAGCGCGTCGCCGCGGCGCTCCGGGCCGAGCCCCGGCTGCGCGCCGTGCTCGTCCAGCACAGCGAGACCTCGACGGGCGTGCTCCACGACGTGCGGGGCTACGCCGCGGTCACGCGCGCGAGCGACGCGCTCCTGATCGTGGACGCCGTCTCGAGCCTCGGCATCGCCGACCTGCCGATGGACGCCTGGGGCGTGGACGTCGTCGTCGCGGGCTCGCAGAAGGGGCTCATGCTCCCGCCGGGCCTCGGCTTCTGCGCGCTCGGCGACAGGGCGTGGGCCAGGACGCGGACCTCGACGCTGCCGAAGTACTACCTGAACCTGACCGAGGAGCGGCGGTGCGTCGTGAAGAACGAGGCGCACTTCACGCCGGCGGTGTCGATCGTCGTCGGGCTCCGCCAGGTGCTCCGCATGCTCGAGCGCGAGGGGCTCCCGAACGTCTTCCGCCGCCACGACCGCCTCGCGCGCGCGACGCGCGCGGGCGCGGAGGCGCTCGGGCTCGCGCTGTTCGCCAGGGCGACGCCGAGCCCGGCCGTCACGGCCGTGGTCGCGCCCCCGGGCGTGGACAGCGAGCGGATCGTCGCCGCCTACGCCGCGGCCCACAACATCACGATCGCCGGCGGGCAGGGCGAGATGAAGGGCACGCTCTTCCGCCTGGGCCACATGGGCTACGCCGCCGAGCTCGACGTCATCGTCGCGCTCGCGGCGCTCGAGCAGGTGCTCGCCGACCTGGGCCAGCCCGTGGACTTCGGCGCCGGCGTCCGCGCGGCCCAGAAGGTCTTCGCCGAGAAGGCCTGACGCGCGGGTTCGGTCGCCGGCCTGCTAGAATAATCGGGTTGTGAGCAAGCTCAGGCTCTTCGTCATCCGGCACGGGGAGACCGCGTCGTCGCGCGAGCGCCGGTTCGCCGGCTCGCGGGACGTCCCGCTCACCCCGGCCGGGCTCCGCCAGTGCGAGGCGGTCGCGCAGGCGCTCGCCGAGCAGCCGGTGCGAGCCGTCTACGCGAGCCCGCTCGAGCGCGCGCGGACCTCCGCCGAGGTGATCGCCAAGCCCCACCGGCTCGAGGTGCGCGTGGACCCGGCGTTCCGCGAGATGGCCTTCGGCGCCTGGGAGGGCCTCGCCCGCGAGGAGGTCGCCGCCCGCTTCCCCGACGCCTACGCGCAGTGGCGCACGGCGCCCCACACGCTTGCGCTCCCCGGCGGCGAGCGGCTCGGCGCGGTGGCCGAGCGCGTGCGGCGCGCGCTCGCCGCGCTCGCGGCGGCGCACGCCGAGCAGACGCTCGTGCTCGTGAGCCACGCGATCGTCGTGCGCGTGATCGTGCTCGACGCCCTCGGCCTCGGGCTCGACCGCCTCTGGGCGGTGGACGCCTCGCCGGCGGGGATCACCGAGGTCGAGCTCGAGCCGGGCTGGGCCACGGTGCACCGGCTGAACACGCTCGCCCACCTCGCGGCGGCGGGCCCGTGAAGCCGCCGACGCAGCTCCCCAAGGGGGCGCGGATCTACCTGCCCGACGAGGCGGCGCGCAAGCGCCACGTCGAGACGCGCCTGCTCGACGTCTTCGCGCGCTGGGGCTACCGCGAGATCGTCACGCCCACGTTCGAGTACGCCGACGTGCTCGCGACCGGGACCGACGCCGGCGTGCAGGAGAACATGTTCAAGCTCGTGGACCGCGAGACCGGCCGGCTGCTCGCGCTCCGCGCGGACATCACGCCCCAGATCGCGCGCATCGTCGCGACGCGCCTGCGCGACGAGGGCAAGCCGATCCGCCTCGCGTACGTGACCAACGTGTTCCGGTACGACGAGCCGCAGGTGTCGCACTACCGCGAGTTCTACCAGGCGGGCGTCGAGCTGATCGGGCTCGACCAGCCCGAGGCCGAGGTGGAGATCATCGCGATGGCGGTCGAGGGGCTCCGCGCCCTCGGGCTCGAGCGCTTCCAGCTCGACCTCGGCCACCCCGACTTCTTCCGCGGGCTCCTCGAGGAGGTCAAGGCGCCGGCGGCGGCGCAGCGGGAGCTCCGCGCCGCGCTCGCGCGCAAGGACGCCGCGACCCTCGAGCGGCTCGTCGCGGAGCTGGCGCCGGCCGCGCACGTGGCCGAGGCGCTGCGGGCGCTCCCGACGCTCTTCGGCCACGAGGTCGTCCTGGAGCGTGCGCAGGCCCACGCGCGCAACGAGCGCTCGGCCCGGGCGCTCGCGAACCTCACGGAGGTCTACCGGCTGCTCACGATCTACGGGCTCGCCGACACCGTCCTGCTCGACCTCGGCGAGGTCCGCGGCTTCGACTACTACTCGGGCACGTACTTCGAGGCCTACGTCGCGGGCTTCGGCGCGTCGGTCGCCGCCGGCGGGCGCTACGACCACATGCTCGCCCGCTTCGGCTACGACTGCCCCGCGGTCGGCTTCGCCTTCGACCTCGGGCGCGCGCTCGCGGTGATGGAGGCGCAGGGCGTCGGCGTCGCGCTCGCGGGCCCGGACTTCTTCGTGATCGACTTCACGCCGGACAAGACGGCGGCGCTCCAGCTCGCGCGGCGGCTGCGGGACCTCGGCGCCTCGGTCGCGCGCGACATCGTCACGCGCGGCCTCGAGGAATCGCTGGCGTACGCCCGCGCCCAGCGTGCGCGCTGGGCCCTCGTGGCGGGCGGCCCACGGGCGCGGGCGGGCGAGGTGCTGGCGCTCGACCTGACGGACGGATCCGAACGCGCGCTGGCGCTCCGCGAGGTGCTCGAGCGGCCGGCGCGGTTCTTCAGAGGGGTGCGTGATGCCTAACATCGTGGTGGTCGGCGTGCAGTGGGGCGACGAGGGCAAGGGCAAGGTCGTGGACGTGATCACGCCGCACGTGGACGTGGTCGTCCGCTACCAGGGCGGGAACAACGCGGGACACACCGTCGTGGTCGGGCGCGAGAAGTACGTGCTGCACTCGATCCCGTCCGGCATCCTGCATCCGGGCCGCCGGTGCGTGGTCGGCTGCGGCGTCGTCGTGGACCCGGGCTCGCTGATCGAGGAGATGGAGGCGCTCGTCCAGCGCGGCGTCACGCTCGACGGCAACCTGTTCATCTCGCGGAACGCGCACCTGATCATGCCGTACCACCCCGCGCTCGACCGCGCCTCCGAGGCGAAGCTCGGCCGGCGGCGCATCGGCACGACGGGCAAGGGGGTCGGGCCCGCCTACGTGGACAAGGCCGCGCGCGTCGGCATCCGCATGGCGGACCTCCTGGACGAGCGCCTCTTCCGCGAGAAGCTCGAGCTGAACATCGCGCAGAAGAACCGGCTGCTGCGGGAGATCTACGACGCGCAGACGTTCAGCGTCGAGGAGATCCTCAACCCGTACCTCCGCTACGCGGGCTGGCTCGCGCCGTACATCACCGACACGGCGCTCCTGCTCTCGCGCTGGATCGACAGCGGCTACGACGTGCTGTTCGAGGGCGCGCAGGGGACGATGCTCGACATCGACCACGGCACCTACCCGTACATCACCTCGTCCTCCACGACGGCCGGGGGCGCCGCGACGGGCACGGGCGTGCCCCCGACGCGCATCCACGGCGTGATCGGCGTGTCGAAGGCCTACACGACCCGCGTCGGCGGCGGGCCCTTCCCGACGGAGATGTCGGGCGCGGTCGGCGAGGCGATCCGGACGCGCGGCAACGAGTACGGCGCGACGACCGGGCGGCCGCGCCGGTGCGGGTGGTTCGACGCGATCGTCGCGCGCTACGCGGTGCGCATCAACGGGCTCGACGCCGTCGCGCTCACGAAGCTCGACGTCCTCGACCAGTGCGAGACCGTCAAGGTCTGCGTCGGCTACCGCCACCGGGGCGAGGTGCTCACCGAGTTCCCCGAGGACGAGACCGTCATGGCCGAGGCGGAGCCCGTGTACGAGGACGTCTCGGGCTGGCTCGCGTCCACGAACGGCGCCCAGAACCTGGCCGACCTACCGGCGAAGGCACGCCACTACCTCGACCGCCTCGAGGAGCTGATCGGCGTCCCGTTCTGCCTCGTCTCGACGGGCGCCCAGCGCGCGGAGACGATCCTGATCGAGGACTCGCCGCTGACGCGCTGGTTCCCCTCGGTCCGCACGAGCCTCTTCTAGCCGGGGCGGGGGCGATGGCGAGCGGGAAGGTGGAGCGGCTCCTGTTCATCGTGAGCCGCGGCCGCGGGCCCCTCTACGAGTCGCTCTGCCGCACCTTCGACGGCGACGACACCGTGCAGGTGATCCTCGACCGCCGCGTGACGGAGCGCCGCCGGCGCCGCCCCGGCCGCCGCACGCGCGAGCGCCGCCAGGCCGACCGGCGCGCCGCGCGCGAGATCGACCGCCAGCTCCGGACGCGCGGCTACGCCGTGCTCGGCGTGCCGACCGTCCAGCGCGCGCCCGCCGCCGCGCTGGCGCGCAAAGCGCGGTAGAATCGTCCCGTCTCCGGACGACCCGGGCGAGCCGTTAGCTCAGTTGGTAGAGCGCCTGACTTTTAATCAGGGGGTCGGAGGTTCGATCCCTCCACGGCTCACCAGTCTTCTCGGACTGCGCCGGCGTGCGGCGTGGGCGTCAGGTGGACTTCGTGCAACTGATGCAGCATCCGCTGGTGCACCACTTGGTGCACGACGCCGTGCAGCCGCCGATGCAACTCTGGACGCACGCCTTGGTGCAGCCCGAGGTGCAGCTCGAGGTGGCAGCGGGCCGGGCGGCGCTCTGCTAAGATACGGAACCGTGCGCAGCGCCTGCGTCGCCGTCCTCGTGGCACTCGCCCTCCTCGCCCCGGCCCCGGTGGCGGCGCAGGGGCAGGCGAGCTTCCGCGTCACCCAGAAGGTGGACAAGACCACCGCGACCCACACGGTCCTCGTGGGCGACGTGTTCAACGACGCCGCGGCCGACGCCGCCGACGTCTACGTGACGGCCGAGGCGCTCGATCCGGCGGGCAAGCGCCTGGCCCAGGGCATCGCCTGGGTGGGCGCGGTGCGTGCGCGGGGGAGCGAGCCCTACTCGGTGCGCGTGCCGCTCGTCCGCGGCGCGACGCAGTTCCGCGTCTACGTGAGCGGGTTCCAGCTCGGCTTCGGCCGCGGCGAGGCCCCCTAGATGGCGGACGCGGACGAGCAGGCGAAGCTCCGGAGTTACCTCGCGGCGCAGTCGGCGAAGCTCCCGGCGGCGGAGATCCGCGCGCGGCTCGACGAGGCCGCGCAGGAGCTCCTCGCCGCCCTCGCGGGCGCGGACGACGCGCGCGCCCATCGCCGGCCCGCCCCGGGCGAGTGGAGCGTCGCCGAGATCGTGGACCACGTGGCGGTCACGCTCGAGGACGTGCTGCCGCTCATGCGCACGCTGGCCGGCGGCGCGCGCCCGGCGCAGGGGATGGTCGTCAGCCACGCGCCCGCCAACGCCGCGGCGCCGCTCGCCGCGCTGCTCGAGCGCCTGCGCCGGGGCCAGGCCGCGGTGTCGGACTTCCTCGCCGCCCAGGGTGGCGAGCCCCACACGGACCTGCGCGTGGCCGACGGCTATTTCGGCGAGATCAACTGGAAGGGGTACGCGCTGATCCTGCGCCTGCACTACCGGGATCACGCCCGGCAGGTCGCCAGGACGCTCGCGGCGGTCTAGGCTCCCGCGCTCACTCGCCGGGCGCGTCGGGCCCGGAGAGCTGGGCCATCGCCACCGACGTCTGATTCGCGATGAGCGAGAGGAGCCGCCGCTCGCCCGGCGCGGCGCTGCGGGCCGACCGCCAGTAGACGCCCAGCAGCCCGACGCGCTGGGCGCCCGCCACCATCGGGACGCCGGCGCCCGCCACGACGCCGTGGGCGGCGAGCAGGGGCGCGTCGAGCGCCTCGAGCGCGTGGGCCGCGACGACCGAGGGCAGCGCGCCCGGGCTCCAGCCGACGCCGCCGACGAGCCGGAGGACGCCGGCGTCGGGCTCGGGCAGGAACACGCCCGCGAGATCCGCGCCCAGCGCGTCGGCGGCGACCCTGGCCGCGTGGCTCACCGTCTCGGCGAGGTCGCGCGCCGCGAGGAAGCCCTGCGCGAGCCTGAGCGAGAGCGCCTGCTCCGCGGCCCGCTGGCGCTGCCGCTCGTAGAGGCGCGCGTTGTCGAGCGCGAGGGCGGCCTGGTCGGCGAGCGTCTCCGCGCGCACGATGTCCGCGTCCGAGAAGCGCCGGCCCGTCCGGTCCAGCAGGATGAGCACGCCCAGGACGCGCCCGCGCGCCCGGAGCGGCACGGTCAGCGCCGCGCGGTGATCGGTCGCCTCGTACATCCGCCGCTGATCGTCGTGGAGCGCGATCCCGGGCTCCGCGAGCACGTCGGACGACCAGAGCGACTTGCCCTCCTGCACGGCGCGCCCCGAGAGCCCGGCGCCGGCCGGCAGGACGTGGCCCGCCGCGAACGCCCGCCCCGGCCGGTCGGGGCTCCCGGCCGAGACGAGCGAGCCGTCCTCGCCCTCCACGAGCCTGATGCCGCAGAACGGGACGTCGAACAGCGCCGTCGCGCTCGCCACGACGCGGTCCGCGACGGTCGCGACGTCGAGCGACTCGGTGAGCGCCCGCGCGACCCGCGCCAGCTCCTCGGCGTCGCGCGCGCGCTGCGCCGACTCGGCGTAGAGCCGCGCGTTGTCGAGCGCGACCGCCGCGTGGGCGGCGAACGCCTGCGCGAGGCGCACGTCCTCCGGGTCGAAGGCGCGCCCGGCGCGGTCGGCCACGCTGAGGACGCCGACGACCCGCTCCTTGCTGACGAGCGGCACGGCGAGGACGGCGCGGTAGGGCGCGGCCTCGATCCGCGCCCGGACCTCGGCGGGCAGCCGGACGCGTGGATCGGCCAGGAGGTCCCCGGTGACGACGGGACCCCGCTCGCGCACGGCGAGGCCGACCAGGCCGGCCCCCCGCGGCATGACGATGCCGGGCTCGAACGCAGGCCCGGCGTCACCCGAGCCCGCCAGGCCGAGCAGGTCCCCGGACTCGGGCTCGACGCGATAGAGGGCCGCCGACTGTGCGCCGAACAGCTCGCGCACGCTGTCGGTGATCCGCTGGCCGACGAGACCCGGATCGAGCGTCTCGGAGAGGAGGCGCCCCGTGTCGGCGAGGGCGGCGGCCGCCCGGCGCCGCGCCTCGCTCTCGGCGAACACGCGGGCGTTCAGGATCGCGACCGCGGCGTTGGCGGCGAAGCCGGCGAGCAGGCGCTCCTCGTCCGGCCCGACGCGGAAGGGCCGGCGGGCGCAGAGCCAGAGCACGCCGAGCAGCGCCTGCTCGTGGACGATCGGCAGGCCGAGGAAGCTCGTGAGCCCGTACGCGCGCCACCACTCGGGGTAACCGATCCGGTCGTCGCCGAACACGTCGGGGATGTCGAGGGTCTGGCGGTGGGCGGCGACCCAGCCGACGGCGGAGCCTTCGGGCGAGAAGGCCGTGGCCGCGAGCCGCGCGATCGAGCCGTCATGGACGTGGGCGCGCACGTTCAGGGCCCCGCCGGGCTCGTCGGCGACGCACACCGCGGCGAGCGCCGCGCCCGTGAGCCGGGCGCCCGCGTCCGCGATGGCGTGGAGCGCCTGGTCGAGACCGAGCGCCGCCGAGACCGCGCGGTTGAGCTGGTTCAGCGTCTCCAGCCGCTCGGCGAGGCTGCGCGCCTCGCCGTACAGGCGCGCGTTGTCGAGCGCGACCGCCGCGTGGTCGGCGAAGGTCGCCATGAGCGCCAGCTCCTCGTCCGAGAACCGGCGGCCCGGCTCGTCGGCGAGGCCGAGGGCGCCGATCAGCCTGCCGTGCGCGCGCAGCGGCACGCCGACGCCCGAGCGGCGGTTCTCGGCGGCCGCCGCCTCTCGGAGCCACGCCGGCAGGTCCAGGGCGAGGACGTCGGGCACCCACACGGTGCGCCCCTCGAGGACCGCGCGGCCGGCGACGCCCTGGTTCTTCTCGAGCGTCCGGCCGACCCAGCGCTCGGCGGAGTCGCCGCCCGCGAAGGCCACGCAGGTGAGCGTCCAGGAGCCGGGCTCGAGGCGGAAGATCGCCGCGCCGCGCACGCGGAACAGCTCGAGCATGGTCGCCGCGATGCGCCGCAGCGCCTCGCCCAGCTCGAGCGTGCCGACGATCTCGCGCCCCGCCCGCGCCAGCGCCGCCGCCCCGCCCGCGGCGCGCCGGCGCTCGGTGACGTCCAGGAACGTCACCTGGAGCGCCGGCTGGCCGGCCCAGGCCACGACCGAGGAGACCGCGTCGAGCCAGATGTGCTGGCCGTCCGGCCGTACCGCCTCGCACTCGTAGCGCAGGGGCGCCCACTCGCCGCGGGCCCGCGCCCGCGCGTAGCCCTCGAGGCGGGCCCGCTCGTGGGGCGCGAGCGGGTCCCGGGGATCCAGGCCGACGAGATCGATGGGCGCCTCGTAGCCGAGGATCCGGGCTGCCGCGGCGTTCGCGAACAGGATCGTGAAGTCCCGGTGGACGAACACCCCCTGGACCGAGTCCTCGACGAGGAGCCGGAAGCTCGCCTCGCTCGCGCGCAGGACCTCCTCGACGCGCCTGCGCTCGGTGATCTCGCGCACGATCTGGAGCGCGCGCGGCCCCGCGGCCCGCGCCGAGGCGAGCGGGACGAAGCGCGCCTCGTACGAGCGCGTCTCGCCGCCCTCGTCCAGCGAGTACTCGACGGCCACGAGCCGCTGCGCGGCGAGAGCCTCCGCGAGCCCGGCCGCGAGGCGGCGCGCCACCGGCGCCGGGAACGCGGTCTCGAGCCGCTCACCGGCCCGGGCCTCGTCCCGCGCCGTCGAGCCCTGACCCGACTTGCGCGCCAGGATGGTGCCGTCGGCGTCGAGGAGCAGGTAGACGTCGGGGAAGGCCCGCAGGACGGCGTCGAGCTCGGCCTCGAGGTGCACCAGGCGCTCGGTGACCGCCCTGAACTGCTCGAGGTCGATCAGGCCCGACCCGGCGGGCCGCTCCACGTCGCGCCCGCCGGAGGCGTCACCGAACAGGAGCCAGGCGCGCGTCGTGCGCAGGTCCCGGGCGAGCTTGTCGAGATTCCGCATGCGCGGGACCCGCCCCTTCAGCCAGCCATACACGTACTGCGGCAGGTAGCCCCTGTCGTGACAGAAGCGCCTGACGTCGGGCTTGCCGTTCCGCCAGTAGCCGCACCCCTGGAGGCGCTCGGCGAGCCTGGCGCCGAGCCCCGGGGCGGGCTCGGAATTAGAACGTTTCATTTGACACGCAGAATATTACTATCTCTTCAGCCTATGACCAGTAATCCATCACGGCTCCTGGTCGTCTTCGTCCTGGAGCAGCAGCGCTATGCGCTCCCCCTCCCTCAGGTGGAGCGAGCCCTCCCGATGGCCGCCGTCGTGACCCTGCCCGGCGCCCCGCCCATCGTCCTGGGGGTCCTGAGCCTGCACGGCACGCCCCTGCCCGTCGTCGACCTCCGGCGCCGT
>Ga0209002_10003554_pt1 | contig 12388 bp, 14 predicted proteins | sample Rifsed16ft2_FD_184010 | JGI IMG/M metagenome (GOLD analysis project Ga0209002, IMG submission 184010) | Soil microbial communities from Rifle, Colorado, USA - sediment 16ft 2 (version 2) | ecosystem: Environmental > Terrestrial > Deep subsurface > Rock core/Sediment | place: Rifle, Colorado...
CGGGTGCGGGCGGCATCGATCTGCGGCACCGATCTCCACGTTTATCGTTGGGATCCGTGGGCAGCCAGCCGGGTCCAGCCGCCGGTGGTCGTCGGTCACGAAGTCTGCGGCGACGTCGTCGACCGGGGGTCGATGGTCACCACCCCCAACATCGGCGAGTTCGTCTCCCTCGAATCCCACGTGATCTGCAATACCTGCGCCTACTGCCGCACCGGGCAGGGGCACATCTGTCAGAATACCCGTCTGATCGGCATCGATCGGGACGGCGGCTTCGCCGAGTACATCGCCATCCCGGCGCAGAACGCCTGGCCCAATCCGCCCGACCTGCCGCTCGAGATTGCCGTTCTGCAGGAGAACTTCGGCAACGCCGTCCACACCGCGTTCGCCTTCGACCTGCGTGCCAAGAAGGTGCTCGTCACCGGCTGCGGGCCGGTCGGCCTGATGACGATCGCCGTCGCCCGCGCCATCGGCGCCCGCGCCATCTACGGCACCGACATCAGTCGCTTTCGCATCGACTTCGCCCGCCGCATGGGCGCCGATCTGGCCCTGCACGCCGCCGAGGACCCGGTGCTCGAAACCGTGCGCGAGGCCACCGACGGCGAAGGGGTCGACGTTCTGCTCGAGACGTCCGGCGCGCCGGCCGCCATCGATCAGGGCTTCGCCTTGCTGAAGCCGGGCGGCGACGCCGCTCTGCTCGGCGTGGCGCCCGGGGCTTTCACCTTCGATTGGAACCACCATATCGTGTTCAAAGCCGCTCACGTCATGGGGATCAGCGGCCGCCGGCTGTGGCAGACCTGGTACCAGGGCCGCGGCTTGATCCGAAGCGGCGCCGTGGACCTCTCTCCTATGGTGACCGACCACTTTTCGCTGGAAGATTTCCATGACGCCTTTGAGCGAATGGCCTCCGGCGACTCCGGCAAGGTCATGCTCACTCCCTAGAGGTCCGGCCGGAGGGTCCCTTCCGGACATAATCATGGGATGGCATCTCAGGGCGCTTCCGACAAGGCCGCCGCGCGCCGCCGGATGGCCTGTCGCCGGCCGGAAGAGAACGCGTTGTCCCAGATGGTCCAACCGGTGACGGAACCGGCCGGACCTCGGGGCGGGGAGGGATCGATGAAGCCACGTGTGTTGCGCATTGCTGTTTGGACCGCTGCCGTGCTATCCATCCTGTCGTGCGCGGTGGTCGACCGGGTCCTCGGCCGCGGCCTGACGGCCCCCCAGGCCCAGGCCATCGCCACCGAGGCCAGAGCCGCCGTCGAGGCGACCGAGCTGGCCCCAACGGAGGAAGGGCCGCGGCGACTGGAGCTGGCGGCGACGCCCACGCCGTTGCGCGTCGCCGAGGACGACGCCCGCGCCATCCTCGATCTGGCGCACCCCGATCACGCCGACTTCTTCGACAATCCTGTTGCGTGGTTCGACTACGATACCGCTGGCCGCGCCGCCTACTGGGTCGCCGACGGCAAGTTGTTCGGCATCGACTACGAGCCGGAGGAGATCTACACCTGGTGGAGCTACACCGACACGGCCTCCGGCAACGTCTACGCCGAAGTCAGCGCCACCAACGGCGAGTGCATAGGCCGCGACTCGCTGGGCATGGCAATCCGCGTCGATCGCGACACGGCCGCCGGCGGTTACTCGCTGGAGGTCTCGTGCGACGGCGCTTATCGCTTCCGGCTGCACCAGATCGGCGGCGATCAGGTCGACTTCATCGATTGGACCGATTCGGACGCCATTCGCAGCGGCCCCGGCGCCACCAACCGCCTCGGGCTGTGGGGCTACCAGGGCCGCTTCCGCTTGTACCTCAACGGGGAAGAGGTCGCCGAGTACTGGGACACGAGCTATCGCCACACCTACGGCACCTTCGCCCTGTACACGCGCGCCTCCCAGACGTATGATCTCACCGGAACCTTCGACGACTTCGCCTACTGGAATATCGAATTCATCCCATGACGCGACGCATACCGGCGATGATCCTGTTGGCGATCGGGGCGGCGGCCTGCAATCGTCAGGCCGCCGCCCCGCCGGCGTCCGTCCTGCAAACCGGCGTCGCCGCGACGCTGACCGCCGCGCCGCCCCTGCCGGCGACGCGCACCTCGCCGCCGTCGGCGACCCCTTCCTCGACGGCCGCGCCGACCCAGACGTTCACGCCATCGCCCGTGCCCTCCGGGACGGCGGGCGCCACGGCGACGATCACCGTGCCGCCTCTCGCCGCCGACGATCCCCGCAACGGTCTCGGTCTGAATCTGGCGGTGCCCGACTACGGCGACGGCTTCGCCCAGCGCTTCACCTGGGGTGAGATGGCCGATGCCGGCGCCGTCAACACCTGGGAAGATGGACGGTTGAAGACTTCTGACTTGCTGGCCGACGGATATATCTGGTGGAGCGGGTCCACACCCGACGCCGGTGCCGGTGACTTCTTCGCCGAAATCACTGCCCAGATGCAGGCCTGCGCTGGCAAGGATTCGGCCGGATTTGCTGGTCGGATCAGTGGCGCCGGTCTCGACAGCGGTTACACCCTGGAAGTGGCCTGCGACGGGACTTACCGCGTGCGCAAGTTCTCCGAGGGTGCCGTGACCGTCCTGCGCGACTGGACGGCCTCGGATGCCATCGTCAAGGGACCCGATGCCGCCAATCGCCTTGGTCTGCTCGCCCGCGGCGACCAGGTCACGCCCTTCGCCAATGGGGTCGCCCTCGGCCCGGCCGTTCAGGATGCGAGCTTCGCTTATGGGACCTTCGGCGTCTTCGCCATGGCGCGGGAAACCCCGGGCGTCGTCGTGGTCTACGACGATTTCGCCCTTTGGTACGTCACGCCCTGACCGGCGCCTCCCCTGCGTGAACAGGATCGTCGTGTCCTCTGCCCTTCTGGCGGCCCTCTCGGCCTGCGTCACCGCTCCATCCGGGCCGTCGCCGTCCCCGCCCACAGAGCCGGTCGCGCCGACCCGGACAGCCACCGTCGCGTTTCCGACGGTGATCCCGACCGCCACCTGGACCCCCGGGCCGACCCTGACGCCCACCGTCGATCTGCAGTTTGACTTCGGCCCACTCCTGCTGGATGATCCCATGGACGATCCCTCCGCGTGGGAGCTCGCCCCATCCGCTTCCGGGGGTGCGGCCTTCACCGACGGCCGTCTGACGCTTTCCGTCCGGACGCCACGCGGCTACCAGAGCGCTTTTCGAGCCGATCCGGTCGTAGGCGATTTCTTTGCCGAGGTCGACGTCGTCACCGACGTCTGCAGTGCGGGGGACGAGGTCGGCCTTACCGCCCGAGGCGGCGGCCTTGGCGAACAGTACCGATTCCTGCTCGGCTGTGACGGCACGGCCCGCATCACGCGCATTCTCGAAGACGGATCGCGCGCCCTGACCTTGCGCGTCGCCTCACCGGCGATCCACTCCGGCGCCCCGGCGCAGAATCGGTTGTCGATTTGGCTGCGAGGGCTCGACCTGAAATTCCTCGTAAACGGCGAAGAAGTACTGGCGGCGCGCGACGCCGCCCTCACCCGTGGCACCTTGGGCGTGATCGCGCGGGCCGGTCCCGGCGGCCAGGTCTCGGTTGGGTTCGACAACTTGCGCCTGTACGCGCTGGCCGACACGAACCCGACCGCCACGCCGCCGCCCGCGGCGGTTCCCTAGCCAGCATGCCTCGCCCGCGACGCCCGGCCAACCGCCTCAACGACCTGGACTCCAAGACCTGGCTCAAGTTCCAGAAGTCCTGGTTCATCCACAATCCGCCGCCGCGCCAGAGCGCCGTCTTGCGCCATCCGGCCAAGTTCCCGGAGAGCCTGGCGCGCGAATTCGTCGAGTTCTTTACGCGCCGCGGCCAGACCGTCCTCGATCCGATGGTCGGCACGGGCTCGACCTTGCTGGCCTGCCTGGAGTCCGGGCGGCACGCCATCGGCGTCGAACTCAATCCGGTCTATGCCGACCTGGCGCGCCAACGCCTGGCCGAGGCCCGCCAGGCGACGCCCGCGCCCGAACTGCGCCTCGAGCTCCACCAGGCCGACGCCTCCCGCCTGGCCGAGCTCGACCTTCCTCCGGTCGACTATGTCTTCACGTCCCCGCCCTACTGGGACATGTTGCGCTCCCCCGGTGCCGCCACCCAACGCCGCCGCCGGGGGTCGACCGATCTCGATGTCACCTACTCCGACGACCCTGCCGATCTCGGCAACGTCGCCGATTACGCCGCCTTCCTCGACCGATTGGTGGCCGTCTACGCCGGACTACGGACGGTGCTTGTCCCTGGCGCCTATCTCACGATCATCGTCAAGAACGTCAAGAAGCGCGGCCGCGTCTATCCACTGGCGTGGGACCTGGCTCGCCGACTAAGCGAGACCTTCATCCTGAAGGACGAGAAGATCTGGTGCCAGGACAATATCCGCCTGGCGCCCTACGGCCTCGGCCACGCCTGGGTCAGCAACACGTTCCATCACTATTGCCTGCAGTTTCGGAACGAGGGCTAGCCTTCAGCGATGAGCTGTCCGTTTTCAGCCGGAACCGGCTTCGGGCCGTGCGTGTGAAGGCTGACCGCCGACGGCCGACTGCCGCCGGTGCTCGTTCAGTTGCGCCCTCGACCAAAGGCAGGTATCCTAGATTGACAATCTCCGTCGTTTCCGCGAGCTCAGGCGATGTATCTGGCGATTGAAGGCGTCATCGGCGTCGGCAAGACCACCTTGGCGCGCCTGCTTCACCCGATGTTCGACGCCGCACTCCTGCTCGAGGCCTTCGAGGAGAACCCGTTCCTGTCCGACTTCTATGCCGACCGACGCCGCTATGCCTTCCAGACCCAGATCTTCTTCCTGTTGAGTCGCTACCACCAGCAGCGGGACGGAGTGCCGGCGGCGTTGGCCCAGGGTTCTCTGGTGGCCGACTACACCTTCCACAAAGACGCCCTCTTCGCCCGACTCAATCTCGAGGGGGACGAGCTCGAGACGTATTTCCGGCTCCACGCCGCCCTGGCCGAGCGACTGCACCCGCCGGACCTGACGGTGTACCTGAGGGTCGACACGGAGACGGCGCTGCGGCGAATCGCCTTGCGCGATCGGAGCTATGAGCGCGATATGGATCAGGCGTACATCGCGCGTCTCAACCGGGCCTACGAGGCCCACTTCTCCGGCGCGCCGCAAGGCCCGACGCTGATCATCGACACCAATCGGCTCGACTACGTTCACGACCCTGCCCATCTCGACGAGGCCGCCTCCCGCATCCGCGCCGCTCTGGGAATCCATCCCTATCAGCCGGCGCTCCCCTTCGCGCCGGGGGAGGCGCGGTGAGGATCACCCGCACCCAGCTCATCGAGGCCGCTCGACGCGAGGTCGAGCGGCGCGCCGAGACCGACGGCCTGGCGGCGGCCTATCTGATCGGATCGATCGTCCACGACCAGGCCGTCTTGGGCGGCGCCGCCGACATCGATCTGGTCTTGATCCATGACCACCAGCCGGATTCCCGGCGGGAGATCGTCGGTCTGTCCGACGAAGTCCATCTCGACATCGCCCACCACCATCGCGACCAGTACGCACAGCCGCGGCTGCTCCGCCTCGATCCATGGCTCGGGCCGGCGATCTACGATCCGCTCCCGCTGCACGACCCGCAGCACCTTTTCGAGTGGGCGCAGGCCTCGGCCCGCGGACAATTCCTGCGGCCCGACCACCGTGCGGCTCGGGCCGGCGCTTTCCTCCAGCGGGCCCGCCGCCTGCAAGCCGCCCTCGACGTGGAGCGCGCGTGGGTCTCGTCGTTCGGCCGGGCCGCGCTTTCGGGCGCCAACGCCATCGCCACCCTCGCCGGGCAGCCGGTAGCCGGTCGTCGTCTCCTCCCTTTGCTCGACGCCGCCGCTGCCGAGGCCGGGTGCCCCGAGGCCTATGGCGGCCTGCTGCGCCTCTTAGGGGCCGAGGCGCGCGGCCCGCTCGATCTCGCCGGGTGGGTCGCGGCCTGGGCCCGCGCCTTTGACGCCGGCAGCGGCCTCACCGCCGAATCGGAACTGCTCCCCGAGCGCCGCGGCTATTACTTGCACGGCTTCCAGGCCCAGCTCGAATCGGCGGCGCCGCATGCCGTGCTGTACACCCTGCTCGACACCTGGGACAGAATCCTGTCGACCCTCTCCGCCTTCGGCCAGGCGGAAGAGCACCGCTCCTCCTGGGAGGCGGCCCTCGCCCGCCTCGACCTCACCGCCGGCGACGCCGCGCATCGTCTCGCCGAGCTCGAGGCCTACCTCGATCACCTGGAAGCCTTCCTCGAGGAGTGGGGTGCCCGCTATGGCGCCTGACTCGTCGCCGCAGGCCTGTGGATGAAGAAATTCATCGCCGTCGCCGGCAACATCGGCGTCGGGAAATCTACGTTGGTGGGCTTACTCGCCCAACGGTTGTCCTGGCAGCCGTTCTACGAGCCGGTCGGCGACAACCCCTACTTGGCGGATTTCTATCGCGACATGCGCACCTGGGCCTTCCACTCGCAGATCTTCTTCCTGACCCGGCGCCTTCGCATCCATCGCGAGCTGTGCGACCACCCGACGTCGTCGATCCAGGATCGCAGCGTCTACGAGGACGCCGAGGTCTTCGCCTGCAATCTCTACCGTCAGGGGTTGATGATCGACCGCGACTATCGGAGCTACCGAGAGCTCTACGGCGTATTGACCCAGTTCCTTCCGGCGCCCGATCTGGTGGTCTATTTGAAAGCCGAGGTCTCGACGCTGGTCGACCGCATCTCCCAGCGCGGACGAAGCTACGAGCAGGACATCCGCCCCGAGTACCTTTCTCAGCTCAACCAGCTCTATGAGGACTGGATCCGCGGCTTCACCCTGTGTCCAGTCCTGACGGTGCCGGCCGGCGACCTCAACTATGTCGCCCACGATAGCCACCTCGACTTGATCGTCTCCAAGATCTACGACAAGCTGGAAGGCAAGGAAGAGGTGGTCTTCGGCGAAGACGAAGTCGCCCGCGTCAACGGCCGGCTCGACTAACCCTGCTCCCGGCGCCGCCGCCGCGCAGCTTGATGCCCCCCCGTTGAATCCTGTACAATGCAGCGAACCGGACGCGCAATCGGGCGACAGCCACCCCTCGCCAAAGGAGAGGCCCGATGAACGTCATCAAGGTCTCGGCCGGTTCCCGGACCTCGTCCGTCGCCGGCGCCATCGCCGGGATGGTACGCGAGCATCGACGCGCGGAGGTTCAGGCCATCGGGGCCGGCGCCGTCAACCAGGCCGTCAAGGCGACCGCCATTGCCCGCGGCTACCTGCTCGAGGACGGGATCGACGTCGTCTGCCTGCCGGAGTTCACCACGGTCGACATCGAAGGCAACGAACGCACCGCCGTACGGCTGGTCGTCGAACCACGCTAGACCGCATCTCTACTTTTGGGGTTCCGGCCGACGATCTTGGGTGGTCGGGAGACGAGGACTAGCCGGCCGACGCCGCCCCGGCTGGAGAGGGCAGATCGAGCATCATCGTTTCGACGGCCAGACGAGCATTGGCGTTGCGGCGCAGCGCTTCCTGGGTCCGCAGGATCGCCTCCAGCGCCCGTCGGATTTGGGCCGGATCCCGAAGCAACGATCCCTCCGTCGATCTGCCACCGCTCGGGCCTTGTGCCGCGCTGCGCAGGGCGTCGCCCAGCAGGATCAGCCAAACAGCCAGCCGCTCCTCCAGGCAGTCGTCCTCTTTCCACTCGTCGGCCAGCGCAAATCGGCCGTGAAGTCCGAGCTCCAGGGTTTCCTTCAACTGGGTGGCGTACCCCAGCCGGCGGCCGCGCAAGGTCGAGTCGTCGAGCATCTGCCGCGCCAACTCGGGCCGGCCGTTCGCCAGCCCGGCCGCCTCCCGGGCCGCGGAAGCGCCTGCGCCCTGAGCCTCGAGGGCGGCGGCGATGTCGGCCAGGGGGACCGGGCGAAGGGCAAGCACCTCGCAGCGGGAGGCGATCGTCGGCCGGACTTCCTCCACATCGCTGGCGATCAGCAGCATCGTGACCCGCCGCGCCGGTTCCTCCAGCGTCTTGAGGAGCGCATTGGCTGCCCCCTCGCTGGCCATCTCCACGCCCACGAGCACCGCCACCCGCCCGCCTCCCGCGAGCGACGAGAGCGACAGCTGGCGCTGCAGCTCGCGCACCTGTTCGATCGTGATCCCTTGCTTGTCCTCGGGCCGCTCGACCCAATGCAGATCCGGGTAGGTGCGTCCCCGAACCTGACGGCAAGCCCGGCACGCGCCGCATCCATCACCCGGTTGCAGAGGCGCCTCGCACAGGATCGCCTGGGCGAAGGCCAGGGCCAGGCGCGACCGACCCACGCCTTCCGGACCGGTGATCAGGTACGCGTGATGCGTCGCGCCCCGCGCCAGCTGACGGCGCAAGAGATCCACCGCCCAGGCGTTACCGATCAGGCCCCAGTCCATGGACGTCATTCTAGTCGAGGACGTCCGGCTGCATGTTATCCTTCGCCTGTCATGGAGACCCCATCCTTCCACATCGGGCCGGTTCCGGTTTTCGGCCGCCGCATCCTGGCGCCGATGGACGGGTTCACGGACCTGCCGTTCCGTTCCTTGTGCCGCCGCTTCGGATCGGCCATGAGCTACACCTCCTTTGTCAACGCCGCCGGAATCCTTGCCGGGTCGGCCCAGGCCACGGCGGCGCTGGCCTTCGAGCCGCAGGAGCGGCCGGTCGCCGTGCAGATCTTCGACGATGACGAAAGCCGCCTGCTGGCTGCCGGACTGAAACTGATGGAGCGGCAGCCCGACATCCTCGACGTCAATATGGGCTGCTCGTCCCGCTGCGTCGCCGGCCGGGGCGCCGGCGCCGGGCTGTTGCGCGACCCCGGCAAGGTCGGCCGCATTGTCGGCGCGCTTGCGCGCGCCCTTCCCATCCCGGTAACCGCCAAGATTCGCCTGGGGTGGGACCGCGACACCCGCAACTACCTGGAAGTCGCCCGGGCGATCGAAGACAACGGCGGCCGCCTCATCGCCGTTCATGGCCGCACCAAGGTACAGGGGTACACCGGCGAGGCCGATTGGGCTTCGATCGGGGAGGTCAAGGCCGCCGTGCGCATCCCCGTCCTGGGCAGCGGCGACATCGCCTCCGCCGGCGACGCCGACCGCCTGCTGCGCCTCACCGGCTGTGACGGGGTGATGATCGGCCGGGCGGCAATGGGCAATCCGTGGATTTTTCTTGCCGAGGCGCGGCTGCTGGGTCCGCACCAAGTGCTGCCGGTCGTCGGCGAGCATTTGACCAGGATGGCGGCTTACTACGGCGAGGCCCGCGGGGTCGTGCTGTTTCGCAAGCACCTGTCTCGCTATCTGGACCATCTCGCCCTCGGGGAAGGGGAACGGCGCCTCCTGCTCACCGCCTCGACCGCCTCGGACTTGCGGACTCTTCTAGGGATACCGTGGGAGGCATCGCCGCAACCATGGCCGGTGGCCGCCTTCCAGGCGGCGGAGACCGGTGCGTGAGGCCGGCGCGATAATCCACCGGCCCCGATCGCCATGCCAACCAACATTCTGAACCGTCCGCTGCTCTCGCGCATCCGGCGCAACCACGCCCTGGAGCACGCCACGATCCATCTGCTGAGCGCGCGCTATCCATGGGGGACCTTCATCGGCCGGTCCGATGTTCAAGGCTTCTATCTCTTCGGCGATGTCCCCGGGCCGGCCGTGGGAGAGGCTGCCGTCGAGGCGTTAAGTCGCCTGCGCGCCGGCGAAACCCGGCTTTCGATCCATCCGAATTGCGGCACCAACCTGCTGACCTCGGGCGTCCTCGGTGCGTCGGCGGCCTTTGCCGCCTTCGCAGGAAGCACCACCAACCGCAGCCGTTTCGGCCGACTCCCGACGGCAATCTTCCTGACCGCCTTGGCGCTTCTAGCGGCCCAGCCCTTGGGGACGGCCCTGCAGCGATCGGTGACAACGCAAGCCGACCCGCAGGCCCTGCGTGTCGCCGAGGTGCGCACCTGGCAGCGTGGCCGCACCACCTTGCATCGCATTCGCACAACAGGCTGAGCCGATGGTCCGGCCGGCCGCCTTGCGAACCGTTCCGTGAGCGACGGCGCCAAGCCGACGGTGATTCTTCTGTTCGGCGACGATGAGCTCGCCCTGGAAGAACGTCTGGCCGATTTCGTGGCGCGTCTGGCCGAGCCCGCCAACGCCGAGTTCAACCTGAGCCGGTTCTACGCCGCGCGATTGGACCTGGCGGCGTTCGAGACCCAACTTCTGGCGTCGCCCTTCCTCGCTCCGCGGCGAATGATTGTCCTCGATCTGGGGACGCTGACCTCCCGCCGGCTCGACTTCCCCGAGCACTTCTTCCACCTGTTGGAGACGATGCCGGCGACGTCCGTCGTGGTCGCGCTCGAACGGCTCGACTACCAGGCGCTCCAGCGTCGGACGCGAGGTTCCTCCGCCGCCGACGCCGCCCGGGCCCATGCCGAGGCCTCACCCTTTTATCGCTGGGTGCGCGATCACCCCGGCCGGGCCGTCGCCCGCGAGCTCCGCCGCCCGCGCGGCCCGGCCTTCGAGCGCTGGGCGATCGCGCGGGCGCAGCATCACGGCGCCGAGATGGACGGGAAGGCGGCGGCCCTGCTGCGCGAGTACAGCGGCGAAGAAACGCTGCTGGCCGATCAGGAGTTGCGCAAGCTGGCCGCCTACGTCGATGGGGTCCGGCCGATCGGCGCCGACGATCTCGTGCGCCTGACGCCGTTTCGCGCCGAAGGCGATGTCTTCGCCATGGTCGACGCGGTCGGCGGTCGGGACGGCGCCACGGCGATGCGCACCATGCAGAACCTGTTGGCGGAGGAAGATCCCCGCTATGTCTTTACGATGGTCGTCCGTCAGTTTCGGTTGCTGCTGTTGGCGCGCGAAGCCCTCGATCGCGGGCTGGCCCCGCGTCAGCTGCTGACCGAGAGCCCCTATCGCTTGCCGGGTTTCGTCGCAGACAAGATCGGCCGTCAGGCGTTGGGTTTCTCGCTCGAGCAATTGACCGACGTCTATCGAGAGCTGCTGGCCCTCGATGTCGCCAGCAAGTCCGGCCGAGCCGACATCACCCTCGGCCTGGAGACCCTGGTCGCCGCGCTCGCCGGCTAGGCAGCCTGCCCGGTAGGCTCTTCCACTCCGATCCAGAAGTGCTGCCGCAGAGCATCCGGCCTGACGAGAAGAGTCAGGTCCGCCACGGAAGGCGGCGGCTGCTCCCCGGCCGTCTCGGGGTGGATGACGCACAACGTGGCTTTGCGGCCATATTTGTCGGCGTAGTACGCGGCCGCCCGCGTCACACGGCGGCCGAGGTCGACTTCCGGCTCGATGTCCAACCAGAGCATGCCCACTTTCATCGCCCACCTCCCGAGGAAATGACGCGGTCCATGCGCCAGGCGTCGCCGTCGGCGTCGTGCGCCAGGACGCAAGCCAAGCCGTTCGTCGTCCGAACATGGAACCGGCGCGAGGCGACGCCTGACGTCGCCAGCTCGCCATGGGCGGCCTGCAACGCTCGCACACGATAGCGCCGGCCTCGCCAGACGAACTCCTCCGGCGCCGTGCTCCCGTGCGACGGCCAGACATGGATCGGCTCTCCGACGCCGGCGCCTCGACTGATGCGGATGCGGTTCACGCGTTTGGCCTCCAGCCTGCGGGCGCCGGACGGACGGGAGGAAAGCGTCCGAGAGCCGAGGCAGCCGGGCGACGGCCCCTGGCTACTCCATCCAGGTCAACCGCGGCCAGGCTCACCCCTGCCAAGCGTGTGCACCGACCGCCGCACCTGTACTCGAACCATCCATGGTGGTCACACGCGACCAGGCGGGCCACCTCCGGGCCGGACCAGCCGGCCGCGCGCAGCCCTGCCATCCGGCTCGGCGCGGCGCCCAAGACGTGCATTCCCCAAGCGCCGCCGGATCGCAAGATCCTCATCAGCGCTGCCCGGCCGCGTCCGCTCTCGGGCCCGGCCAGACTCATGAGGTCATCCACGACCAGGAGCATGTCCGGCCAGCGCCGCCCTTCCGATACCCTCGCCAGCAGCTCGGCCTCCAACCACAGCAGGTTGATCTGAGCCGAGCGGGCGTCTCCCGCCGTTTCGGTCACGGCGTGCGGCAGATTCTCCAGGACGGTCAGGTCTCGCCCGGTGGCATCGATCGCCGTCACTTGCAGCAGCGCCGGTCGAGTGGTCATGGCCAGGCCAATGGCCAGGGCCCTCAATATCTCTCCTCTGGCCGTCGGTGATCCGCCTTCGATGAGCACGTGGCCCGAGGCGGGGTGATGCAGGTCCACCCAGATCGCCCTTCCGTCATCATCGATTCCGAGTGGGGCGAGAAAGGCCGTCGAAACGCCGGAGCCTCGCAGGATCTCGAAGGCGTTGGGCGGCGCGGCGACGCCGTGTCCTGCGGACGCCGCAAGTTTCCCGTCGAACCGCCGTTCGGAATCGGCGGGATCAGGCGCCTCCCGCAATCGTCT
>Ga0209002_10003557_pt1 | contig 12378 bp, 11 predicted proteins | sample Rifsed16ft2_FD_184010 | JGI IMG/M metagenome (GOLD analysis project Ga0209002, IMG submission 184010) | Soil microbial communities from Rifle, Colorado, USA - sediment 16ft 2 (version 2) | ecosystem: Environmental > Terrestrial > Deep subsurface > Rock core/Sediment | place: Rifle, Colorado...
CTTGTCGGTCTCGGGCGGGAAGGCCCTCCGGTACACCCCGATCGCGACGGTCTGGGTGGACGGCGAGAGGCAGGTGGCCGCGGACAAGGACCTCGACGAGCTCCTGCGCCGGTCGGAGATCTCCCGAACGAAGCTCGGGATGCTCCTCCGGGCCCACGCGGACGTCTGGCTCCTCGAGCCGGCCTGATCAGGCCCGGCGCCGGCGGCGCAGGGCGACCGCGACGAGGAACGCGGGGATGAACACCCCGACCGCGATCGCGACCGTCCATCCCGGGCTCAGGGAGGCGCCCTCCCGGACGAAGACGTCCGATGTGACGACCTCCCCGCGGGCGGGGTCGATGATCCCGTTCCCGTCGATATCCGCCTCGACCCGGACGGCGTGGTTCCCCGTCGCGAGGTCCGTCGGGAGCCAGCTGAACGAGGCGGTCGCCTGCCCGTTCCCCGCGATCCGGGCGACGACGGTCGTCCCGACGAAGACCCCGTCGACGTAGAAGCGGACCGTCACGTTGACGGCGGCCGTGGGCGAAGCGTTCCGGAGGACCGCGGTCAGGACCACGGGGGTCACGACGGCGATCGGAAGTTCCGCCGTCCCGTTTTCCGTGGACGTCCCCGAGCGGGCCGTGATTTTCACGACAAGGACAATCGTCTGGTCCCTCTGGGGCGCCGTGATGTTGACCCCGAAGATGGTGCGGTTCCCCGTGGTCCGTCCCGGAGCCGTCTGCGTAGGAGACCCACCCGCGAGGTCCGAGCCCGTGAGGTAGTACTCGAGGCTGTAGTCAAGGCTCCCCACGGGTCCTCCGAGGACGCTCACATTGTACGTCGCGGTCCTACCGGGGGAGAGGGCCGCCGGGCCCGTGATGTTCGCGGACACGGTCTGGGCTCGTGCGTTCCCGACGATCGGGAGGGCCAGGAGGAGCAGGACCGCGATCGCCAGGATTTCGCGCGTCCCTCTCATCTCATCTCCGCCTCCGGGTCAAGACGAACGCGAGGGCCGCTGCTGCGATTGCGGCGACCGAGACTGCGACGAGGGTCGCGTTCAGGGAAGGCGTCCTCACGATGTTGGGTCCCCCGACCCCGATACCGCCCGGGGCACTGAGAGCAGGGAGCTCGATCCCGTACGAGATCGTCGCTTGCAGCTCCGGGAGGTCTCTTGTCCTCGCGCTCAGCACGATGACGGCGCCGGATGCGCCGCCCGCGACGGCCAGTTGAAGCCGGACCCTCGCGGTCTGATTCGCCGGGACGAGGAGTCCGACGATCTCGAGGGATGTTCCGGGACTGCCCTCCCGACCGAGACGGGGGATCCATCCCGCGCCCGCCGCGTCGTCCGGGTTCGTGACGGCGACGGTCACGTTCTCCGCGGCGTTGCCGCGGCTCCGAACTTCGACCGTGAAATTCGCGAACCGGCCGTCGAAGGTTCCCGTTGTCCTATTCACTCGGATTTCGAGGGCCCGCGTCCGCTGGATGTCCACGTCGACCGCGACCCTGCCCTGGACCGACGTGTCGGTCCCCGACGTCGCGAAGAGGAGGATCGGGCCATGCTCCACGAGGGCATCCCGGGGCGACGAAATCGTGACGGACACGGTCGTCCGGCTTCCGGATTCCCCGAACTCGAGGGGCACGGCCGCCGGGGCGAACGCGATGGACCAGACGCCGGCCCCGCTCACCCGCCCGGTGAGGGCGAACGTGTCCGCGACGTTCCCCGTGTTCTCGATCTCGACCTCGTACGTCACGCCGCCGCCCGCGGGGATCGTCTGGCGCTGGGACGGGTCCCAAACCAGCTCGACGCCTCGCGAGACGAGCTTCTCGAGCCGGAGGTTCACGACCCGATTGGAGGACAGGTCGACGCCCTGGGACGCCCGGTACTCGACGGCGACCCCGCGCTCCGACCCCTCCCGGGAGCCGACGACTGTGTACGTCCCCGTCGGGAGGAGGGCCCCGTAGGATCCTCCTTCGCCCGTGTCGAACGAGAGCCGGGGAGCGGAACCGATCTCGACCGTGGCTCTCACTCGGATCCCCTGGGCGTCCGTCGTGACGCCGGAGAGGACGTGTCCAGCGGTGAGCGGGCCATCGAGAGGGAACGTCGTTCCCCGTGGGATTGTGATCCGCCGCAGGTAGGCGAGGTCGTCCGAAGCCGTGACGTGGACGTCGTACACGCCCGGCGCAAGGCCCACGCTGTACGACCCGGAGGTCGAAGACGTCGCCGTCGCGTCGAGGGCTCCTCCCTCTCGGGCGAAGAACGACAAGGTGGCCGGGAGGCCCCGGCCTGCGACCGACACGGTCCCCGCGACGGTCGTGTTGTGCAACTCCCGGGAGAGGTCCAGGTTCATCGTCTCGAAGGGGACCTCCTCGGGGATTTCCACCCCGCCGGTGAACGTGTAGCGGTACACCCGCGTGACCGTCCCTTCGGCCTGCTCTGCGATTGCGTCGATCGCAATCTCGTACACGCCGGGCACGAGGACGGCGTCATACCGCCCCGCGGCGTCACTCTCCACGACGACGGAGCCGCCCTCCGCGCGAACGAAGGAGATCGGCAGGAGCACCGGGACGATCCGGCCCTCGTGGAGCAGCTGGCCCGCAAGAGCGGTCGTCGCCTGCAGGACGACGGGGAGGAAGGCGGAGGACGCGAAGTCCGCTCCCTCGAAGGCCTTGAAGATCCCCCCCTCCACTCTTGCGGTCGCGGTCACGGAGTAGATCCCAGGCCGGAGGTAGATGGAGAACTCCCCGGTCGGGCCGGACACGGCGCTCCGCCCTTCGACGCCGTCGAAGGAGACCTCCGCGGTCTGCGGCGCCCCGTCGAGGGTCGTGTTCCCTGTGATGAGGATTCGCTCCACGACCGCGATGTCCCGGGTCACGCGGGTCTCCTCCGGCTGGACGACGCGGCGGTCCGGCGCGAGGTTCTGGTATCGGCGGTCCCCCGAGCCGGTTGCGTTTTCGTCGACGACGAGGTCGTACGTGCCCGGGACGAGCTCGAGATAGTAGGTCCCGGTCAGGTCCGTCGTGCCGTCCGACCCCACGGCGCCCCCGAGGACGGCGACGGCCCGCACTCGGATGAGGCGGTCGAGGAGCGGGGAGCCGTCGAGGAGGAGGGTCCCCATGACGGGGACGGACAGGGCCGGGAGGGCCATGGGGAAGAGGGTCCGGAGGCCCGCGGGCGTCGAGGAGGCCACGGACCTCGGACCGAACCCGCGGGCCGTGACGAATCCGGAGTAGGTCCGGTTGACGTCCGCGTAGAAAGCAAATCCGCCCGACGCGTTCCCGACCGCGAGGGCCCTCCGCCCGAGGTCGTCCCGGAGCTCGAGGCGCGAGCCGGGGATCCCTTCGCCGGCATCCGAGATCCCGTCCCCGTCGGCGTCCCGGTACACAGTGCCCGAGACGAAGGCCGCCGTGCTCAGGGTCAGGTCCAGGGAGCGACTCGCGGCGAGGACGATTGTCTCCCGGACGACGCCGAGGCTCGAGTAGGCCTGGAATCCGTAGGTCCCGGCGGGCAGGTACGCGAGGTAGGCACCGTCCGACCCGGTCCGGGTCCACCAGTCGCCGTCCTCGCCGATGAACGTGATCTGGGCTCTCGCCTCCCTGTCGGGCGCGGCAGGGTCCTCGATCGTCCCCGCGATCCGGGCCCCGTCCACGAACGTGGCCGTGTAGGTCGCCGTCCCGCCCGCGAAGACCGCGAGCCGGCCCAGGGTCGCGTACAGCCGGCCGTCCGAGTAGAGCCGGCCCGCGACGTTCCAGTCCCCCGCGGGCAGGGTGACCGCGAACGCCCCGGAGGCGTCCGAGCGCACGGACCGTACAAGCTGGACCCCCGAGGCGCTCTGGAACTCGAGGGTCGCGTAGGGCGCGGGCGTCCCGTAGATTCTCGTGAGCCCGGTGACCCGGCCGGACACGGAAAGGGTGAAGTTCTGCCAATGCTCGTTCCCCGTGACCCGCAGGCGGACGGGGAAGGCCGCCGCGTCCCCGCGGTCGGCGCTCAGCTCGTACTCCCCGGCGAGGAGGGGGACCAGGGAGAAGACACCATCCGCGGCCGTCGTCGCGGCCCATTCGTTCCCGTTCGTCAGGTCTCGGACGGCCACGGTCGCGCCGGAGGCGACGCCTCCGGCGGCGAGGTTCGCGTACCCCTGGACCTTCGCGAACGGCACGGGGAGGTCTCGGTCCGGGAGCGCGGAGGACGACAGGTCGAGGTCCGCGGCGTCCACCGTGTGTCCATCGAGGACCATCCTCACCCGGTAGCCCCCCTGGAGGAGGGCGGGGAACTGGACGCCGGAGTCCGCCCCCGCCACGACCGTCAGGCTCAATGGGGTTTCCTTCGAAGTCAGCGTCACCGTCGTCCCGGGGGCGAGCCGATCCCCGGCCCCGAACGTCCCATCCCGGTCGAGGTCGTAGTAGACGGTCCCGCGGATCGGGACCCCTGGCACCTCGAGGTTCCGCGTGAGGATCCAGTCCGGCCTCCCGTCGAGGTCTCCGTCGAAGTCCTCCCGCATGGCCTGGGCCAGGCTCACGGGGATCGACACGCTCGTCAGGGTGCGCGAGCCCTGGAGGGTCCGCGCGTTCCGCGTCCCGAGGGAGGCCGTGATCGTCACGTTCCCGAAGGGCACGAGGAGGGAGTACCGGCCGTCCGCGTCCGTCGTCGTGACCTGGTGGGGCGTGCCGAGCTCGTCCGTCGCCGTCACGGTGACCCCCGGGACGGGCGTCGCGCCGCCCGCGAGGACGGTCCCGTTGACCCATGCGCCGTCGTAGTAGCGGAGGAACACGAGGCCGTTCGTGATCGAGGACTGCGTGCTCAGGTCGACGACCCCCGTGACCCGGCCCGCGACGATCTCCTCCTGGAGGCGCAGGGCGTCCGCATACTCCATCGCGGTCCAGTCTTCCGTGTGGTTCGCGGGGTCCGGGAACGGGTTGTAGTACGCGGTCCGGTAGACGACCCGGAAGTGGGAGAGGTTCCACGCGGGCGTGGGCGGCGCGGCCTGGAGGGCCTCCGTGAACCCGGGGATCCCCTTCTCCTGGGGCGAGCCGAGGTCCGTCGGGGAGTACCCGACGTACGCCCGGTAGAACATGGAGTTGTAGAACATGGGCTGGTACTCGATCCGCTGGCTCTGGATCTGTTCGTCGGGCCGGACGATCTGGAGGGGCAGGTCCGAGCCGCGATCCGTCGTCACGAAGATCTGAAAGAACTCCGTGGGCAGGGTGCGCCCGTCCGCGAGGGTGAGGACCCGGTGGTCCGAGAGCTTCACGGGGGCGTAGAAGATCCCCGTGTTCTGCGCGCTGATCGGGAAGAGCCTCGCGTCGACGACGAAGTAGCCGATCTCCGTGCCCGTGGCCCCGCGGAGGGCGCGGTACAGCTGGGCGAGCCCCTCGAGGTCGAAGCGCCCCGTGAGGACCTTCGCCAGGTAGATGTACACGGCGTTGAAGGGCTGGATCTCCTCGTCCCAGGCCCCGTAGACCTGGGGGTTGTCCGCGATCACGGACACGTAGTCCTGGGGGCGGAGGAACGGCGCCCTCGTCTCCTGGAGCGGCAGGCCCGCGTCCCCGAGGACCCCCTGGACGGCCGCGCTGAACGCGTTCCGGTGGTTCCGGATGTCCCCCTCGAGGAGGCGGATCGACAGGAGGGCGAGGGCCTGGGCCTCCCCCTGGGCCGTGATGAACTGCCCCGCGAACCCGAACCCGCTCTGGAAGTTGTCCGCGACCGTGGGGTGCTGCCCCTTGTCCACGGCCTCGAAGCCGTAGTCCCACCAGGACAGGAACGCGGGCCGTTGGGCGGGGTCCTCCTCCCCGTCCTGCGTGGCGAACCACCGCCAGGCGGCGGGGAAGTACTCCCCCTCCTGGGGCAGGGAGTACCCGAAGGCCCCGAAGTAGAAGGAGCCCTGGCCCGACGATGTGTCCTCGTACCGGGGGGACTGGAGGAACCCGGGGAGGAGGTCGTGGACCTGGCGGTCGTACTCCGCCTTCCGCTCGTAGGGGATCGCGGCGTCGACCCCGAACCACACGTTCGGGAGGAGGACGAGCCCCGCGATCGCGAGGACCGCGACGACGTGCCGGACCTTCACGCTCTTCCGCAGGGCGTTGCGCCAGCTCCCCTCCCGCAACGAACTGTACGAGCGGCGCATCCCCGCGAAGTCCGCGCGGACGATGACCAGGTTGATCGCGAAGCCCGCGGCGACCGCGAAGGCGGGGGACGCGTTGAAGATGAACCGGGCCGCCGCCATGGCCATGAAGATCGAGGCGAACGTCCAGACGACGATGAGGGTGTACGCGGGCTCGTGCCGGCGCGGGATCTGCCAAATCATGTACGCGACGCCCGCGAGGCTGAAGTAGAAGGTGAACCACCCGAAGGAGAGGATGAGCTGGGAGAGCCCGGGGGCCTGGGCCTCCGCGATCGTCTCGTAGACCTTCGTCTGGACGAAGTACCCCGCGCCGCTCACGAAGGCGTTCGCGAGGGCGGGGTTCACGAGGACCCCGACGCCCAGGCCCGCGGCCCCCGCGAGGAACGTGCTCGGGATCACGAGGGTCCACGGGTAGTCCCGGGTCACCGTGAACGCGACCCCGAGGACCATCGCGACGAGGGACAGGTACGCGGGGACGTCGAACCACACGCGGACCTGGCCGCGGCCCAGGTACCACGGGAGGGCGAGGAGGAGGGGCGTCGCGAGGATGATCCCGAAGAGGGCCGTGACCCCCATGGTGTCCTGGTTCCGCACCCGGTCGAGGAACAGCTGGGCGACGAAGTACACGAGCAGGATGACGGGGACGTACGCCCAGCCTTGCCAGGAGAGGGCGATCGCGGTGACGGACAGCCCGGCGAGGAGGGCGTACAGGATGGCCGTCCGCTCCTCCTTGACGAAGGCCCTCGTCCCCGCGCGGATCGAGGGGAGGGAGAACCAGTTCTCGACCCACCGGCGGGTCCGCAGGCTCCGGAGGGCGCGGAGGTAGAAGTAGAACGTGCAGACGACGAAGAACAGGGTGAAGGCGTCGTGGTCCGCGTCCGTCGCCTGGCTCCGCCCGAGATGGGCCGCGCTGACCCCGAGGAGGAACGCGGCGACGAGGCCCGCCCGCCGCCCGAAGGCCTCCTTCGCGAGGAGGTACGTGGGGAAGACGGTCAGGGCGCCGAAGAGGCCCGTGGACGCGAGGAGGACCCAGACGATCGCCTCCCAGGCGTCCCCGAAGAGGGGGGCGATCGTCCGCCCGAGGGCGAGGGAGAACCAGGGGAACAGGGGCGGCCGCGGGTTCGGGAGCCCGACGGGGTAGTTCAGGAGGGGGTCCCAGGCGAGGTCCTTTCCCGTGTCGTACGAGTAGCGGAGGGCCCGCTCCCAGTAGTACGAGTCGGACCCGCCCGTGTAGAGGCCTTGGGGGAACGCGAGGCCGTAGACGAAGTAGAACCGGAGGAAGAGGGAGATCCCGAAGATCAGGACGAGCGCGAGGGCCGTCCGCCAGTGGGTCCGGAGCCAGCCCCTGCCGTCATCCACGAATGCACCGACCGGTAAGGCGTGGCCGATGATACATCGGCTATATATGGGTTATCGGACGGCCCTGGAGGGCCTCCGCCTCCATGGACGAAGGGCCCGTCGGGCATGAGGTTTTTGGCTCGCCCGGCGAACGGCCGCCGGGCGCTCGAAGGCGTTAAATCGACGGGGCCGCATCCGGGCGCCGATGAAGCGGGACCTCATGGAGATCCTTTGCTGCCCCGTGTGCAAGGGGGACCTCGCCCTCACCGTCGAGGTCGAGAAGGACGAGATCCTCGAGGGGTCCCTGGTCTGCAAGGCGTGCGACCACACGTACGTGATCCGGGACGGGATCCCGGACCTCCTCCCGCCCGACTTCACGTGAACAGGCGCTGGGCCTCGACGACGTCCGAGCTGTCCCGCGCGGCGGCATACGCCTCCAGGGGCTCCTGGTTCAGGGCGAGGAACGTGCCCCCCCATGCGAACTTGGCGAGGACCGCGCGCGCCTGCTCCGCCCGCCCGAGGATCGTGAGGGCCGCGGCGAGGGCCTCCACGCTCGACAGGACGAACGGCTTCCCGTAGTTCACGGGGTTCGCGGCGAGGAGATACGGGAGGGCCCGCGGGACCCCTTGGGGAACCCGGGGGATCCGCCCGCGCTTCCAGGATACGTCGAGGACCGCGAGGCCCGACCGGGCGGCCCGCGGCGTGTCCGCGGGGGACAGGGCGCGTTCCGCCTCCGGGGTGAGGACGAGGACCCCCCGCGGGAGGGAGGCCGCGCGCGGGACGAGCCGCAGGAGCCCGAACCGGGCGAGCTTGAGGGACGTGCACCGCTTCGGGTCGCACTGGCCCGCATGGTAGGCGAGGAGGCGGATGTCCGCCATGGCGCCCCCATCCCCGCAGGCCGGATAAGGATGCGGCGCAAACCTGAAACCCGGGGCGGGCGTACGGCCACGCGCCACCGTGATGATGCGCTGCCCGCTGACCCGTGATGAGTGATGGGCGATCTGAGTGGCCCCCGAGTTTGTCAAGACGGCGGGCGCGGCCCTACGTATAAATATCGAGAACCGGATGGAGCGGCGGGATGCGCTCATGGTGAACGGGATCGACCTCCTCGGCCACAACCGGACCCTCCAGATCCACTGGGCGAAACGGGTCGTCGCCTTCCTGATCGACCTACTCTTCGTGTTCGCTCCCCTGTGGTCCCTCCTGTACGCGGGCGGGGAGCGCCGGCCCGAGGTGTTCGGCGTCCTCGGGGGCGTCGTCCTCTACGCGTACTCCGTCGTGTGCGAGGGAATCGCCCGGAGGACCGTCGGGAAGCTCATCGCGGGCCTCGAGGTCCGCGCCCTGCGCGGCCCCATGACCTTCCCGAAGGCGGCCGTCCGGAACATCCCCAAGCTGTTCTGGTTCGCGTTCCCGTTCTTCGACACCCTCGCGGGGCTCCTCGTCGAGGGCGACCCCCGCCAGCGGTGGTCCGACAAGGTGCTCGGGACGACCGTCGCGCAGTCCCACCTGATCCGGGTGCGCGTCCACGCGATCGAGGCCGCGGACGGCGGGTCCCGATAGCCGTCGGTCAACGGTTAAATAGCGAGGCCCGGATGCCATCGCGGTCGTGAGCCATTGCTCTTCGTGACGATGTTGAAGGTCCTCCCGGGCCAGCTCGAGGAGGCGACCCGCCTCTTCAAGCACCCGAAGCTGCCGAACAACGTGATGCTCCACGAGTTCCTCGGGCTCCTCGGGAAGCCCGACGCGATCGTGATCTTCGAGGCGCCCGACGCGGCCACCGCGGCGGACTTCATGGTCCAGTTCGGGCGGGTCGCGGAAACGACGACGTCCCTCGCCCTGCCCATCGAGGAGTTCAAGTGGACGTGGTAAAGGAGCCGTTTCCTTCAGGCGGGCCGAAAACCAATCAGCGGGGGATTCAAAGAGGATCGGCTTGCGGTCCCTCATCCGCTGGGAATCTGGTGGGCACGAATCCGAGCCGGGAAACAACCCCGATAGAGAAGGCGGAGGGTTCGCCGCCTACTCCAGGGAACTTCGATGCTGAATCCCTTCGAGCCTGAGGACACGGGTCCTGGCGGCGAGATCATGAAGCCCACGAGTGCCCTCCGTCTTGATGATGACCCCAAGCTGAACGAACAGGACTACGTAGACCAGCGCCAACCGGATGGTCTGTTCGAGGGTTGGGACGGCTCCTGCGGCGAACAGCGGGACGGGGACCAGGAGCGCCGTGTGGGTGAGTTCCCAAGGAGTCATTTTGACTAGAGTCCTGAGGACGACCCGCGGCAGACTAACTCGATTTCCGTCAACCTGTACGACCCGCATCCGCAAGGCCCGCTTCCCAATCGTGGCACCTCCCGCTGAGGCGTCGCCGAGGATGAAGTAGAGCCAGCTCGGGAGGGAGACGGTCAGGAGGACAAACGCCTCGATCCCCAAGAGATCTGCGAACCCGGAAAGGTTGAACAGGGAGAGTCCGAAGCCGAATCCGAGGATTGCCTGCGGTAGGACGAGGATCGCGGCAAGCAATCCGACGTCAATCCCGAAGGCGGCAAAACGGAGGGCCGTCCATCGCATGGAACGCCTTCGCGAGCCCGACGCGCCGGCGCCCGTGTCTCCCCCTCCTTCGAAGTCAACCGATGGGAAGGTCGGTACTTAAGACCTGTGAGGTCGGCGGCTCACCGACTGCCCTCTCGCTTCGGGGCGTTGTCGTGCGAAGGGGAAGGTGCCCGCCCGTACGGGCGGGCATGAGGGGAACAAGGGCGGCGAGGCAGACTGTCTTGAGGCGGCAATCCGGCCCCGATAGAAATCGGCTCACCTGAAGGGAATTGATCCGTCGGTAGGTTCAAGTGGACCTGGTGAAGGCCCCATCCCCTCCCCGGGGTCCCGAGGCCAGTCACCGGGCAAAGGCCGTCCGCGGACCGACGGACTCATGCACAAACTAGAAGCGTGTGGAGGCCCTTGTGGGCTCATCCCTCGGAAGGCCATCCGAGGCTTCGTTTTCGGAGGGGGAAGCGGGGGTGGGAGAACCCGACCCTGACTCTCCAGAAGAACAGGGATGCGATCCGGCTTTGTGAGCTGAGGCTAGAAGCTCGGATCACCGTCCCCGTGCGACGAGGGCGGACTCGCCGGGCTGTCCCGTCATCGCGGGAGTCCGACGGCTGCGGGTCGAGGCTCGAAATGTCATCGCGAGGTTGGGAGAATGCCAACGGGTCTGCTGAAGCCGGTTGAACAACAGAAGCAGTGGCGTGTCCGTGGAGGTGTGGACGAGCTGCGCGGCCTTGCGGCCGCATCCCTGCAGGGGAGTGGTTTCTCCGTTCTGGAGGAGGACGCGTCCCTGGAAGGTGCCCCGTACTCCGGCGTCGCGCTCCACCAGAAGGTCAAGATCGGGATGACGTATGGGGCGGCGGGGCGCAAGTCCGGCTTCGAGCTCGGGGTCATCCGTCGGGAGAAGTCCACGACCGGGCCGGCGAAGCTTGGCGAGACCAACCGCCTGAATCTCTGGTACTACGCCCAGGGGGAGAACACGTTCGTCCACGCCCATGGGCTCGGGATGCAGAAGAACCTGACGGAGGCGTTCGCCGCGCTGGACTCCACGTTCGGTCCGCGAGCGGCTCCGCCTTCCGGGCGCGGACCGTAGGACACCGGCGGCGACTCATCGCGGCGACCCGGGACGCCTGGCGAGACGGCGGGGTCCCAACGCTCCGATCGACGCGGTGAGAGTCCCTCGGCCCTCCACGGACGGATCCGTTGCGAGTCAGGGCCCCTGAGGAGGCGGCTCGGGCCCTGCGGCTTGCGCCGGTTTCGCCTTTGTCCGATGGGACCGCCAGATCAGATACGTGATCCCCGCCAGCCATACGCCTTCGATCACGATCACGAGCACGAGGACCCATACGAGCGCACTTACGTCCGCCATCGTCCCGCCTCACGTGTGCCAGTCGATGCCACCGACCTGGTCGCTCCCGTTCGCCCAGAGGATCCGGAGCCCGTAGGCCCGGTTCGGCTGGATCGCGACGAGGAACTGGTCCCCCGCGTTGAGGACCGCGTCCTGGGAGGTGAACGTGACGTTGCCCCGGGCCGTGGAGGCGAGGGGACTGATGTCCGAGGCCCGGTCCGGGAGGCCCTCCACGAGGAGGATGGACCGGAACTGGTCGAGGCCCAGGTTGCCCTGGGAGACGTCCGCGACGACGAGGGTCGCGTGGGTGTTGTTCTGGGAGACGACGGTGACGGCCACGTAGGGCCGGATCTCCGCGTGCGGGAGGAGGCTCGTGGCGATCATATACACGCTCGCCGCGAGGACGACCGTGATGAGGAGAAGGAGGATGATCCCGACGACGGGGCTGAGGGCACGACGGTCGGACCGCATGGATGGCCATCCGGCGGGGATCGGGGGAGAGAAAAGGGGAAAGGGAGGGCCCCGTGGGCCCTCGTGGCGCGTTCCTAGGCCGTGGTCCAGGACGACGACTGGATCTGCGAGCCGTCGGACCAGAGCAGGAAGAACGTGAACGCGCTCGTGGCGGGCAGTCCGCCGCTCCGGGTGACCACGAAGGAGTCACCGCCGTTCACGGTCGCCTCGCCGCCGATGTCCGTCCACGTGATCGTGTACGTGGTCCCGCCGACGGAGAGGCTCGAGGCCGACCCCGCCGCTGCGAGGGCGACCGCGCTGCCCGTCGTCGTGTTCACGCGCAGGTTCACGCGGTAGTTGTCGCGGCCTACGGACTGCGAGACCGACGCGATGGTGACCGTCGTACTCCCGCTCGATGTCGTCGGGGTCCCGAACGTCAGGACGGGCTTCGAGGCCCCCGGTCCAACGAGCAGGCCGGATACCATCACGTACAGCACCGCGGCCAGCACCACCGTAATCGCGACCATGAGGATGGTCGCAATCACGGGAGACACTGCCTGCTCATCCTTTCGGATGATGGCTTTCATGTTTTGTCCTCCTGCGGCTTTT
>Ga0209002_10003558_pt1 | contig 12377 bp, 10 predicted proteins | sample Rifsed16ft2_FD_184010 | JGI IMG/M metagenome (GOLD analysis project Ga0209002, IMG submission 184010) | Soil microbial communities from Rifle, Colorado, USA - sediment 16ft 2 (version 2) | ecosystem: Environmental > Terrestrial > Deep subsurface > Rock core/Sediment | place: Rifle, Colorado...
GAAGATATTCACCGGGCCGGCGAGCAGGACGGGGCCGGATTCGTTCGTGGCCTTTGCGATCAAAAACGCCTGCTCCTCGCGCTTGGGCGCGGCGATGCGCGTCAGGTCGGCTTTGAGTGGAAATGTGGCGAGGAAGGCGCGCCGGGGTGTGCCGCTGCTGTCGATCGACTCGCGGCGCGGCGCGGTGAATGTCGCGGCCAGCAGGCCCTGTGTGACGACGGCCTCGGCCGGCCGCTGTATCTCCTGGGTCGCACGCCCGCGTCCGGGGCCGGGATCGTGCAGGGTCTCCAGGTCGATCCCAGCGCGGCGATGGCCCGCGCGGTCGAGGCGGAGTCGGAGGGGTCGTGGCACTGGGGGATCGAGCTCGACACCCAGCACCTGGCCTCGGGCCGGATCGAGGTCGAGTTGGCGAGAACGCGGGAAACCCAGCCGCAGCCCGGCCCGCTCACGATCGTCGCGACGTACATCCATCTCGGGCTCTGGCGGGCGGGTGCCGCCGGCGTCACCTGCTCCTGGTAGCCGCCGGGGCGGTCCGTGACGTCAGCGTCAGGCGACGACTAGGCGCTCCTCGGGCGCCGCCGGGTGTGTGTTACTCGATGGTCTCGGCGGGCTCGTACGGCGCCAGCGCGGGTCCCGCGAGCGGGGCCTCCTCCGGCGTCGCCGCGACCGAGGCCCCCCATTCGTGGGCGTGCGGGGCGGCCGGCTCGGCCGGGCCTTCGTACGCCGGCAGCTCGTCGCGAGGCGTCGCGCCGTCGATGACCGTGCCGGGATCGCCGAGATCGATCGTCCGGGTCACGACCGAGCCGCCCTCGGCGAGGGCCGCGAGGAGATCGTCCGGCATGTGGCTGGGCGAAAGGACCCGGAAGGCGCCCAGGGCGCCGAGCGGCAGGAGCGCCGGCCAGCCGGCCTCGCCGCGATAGGCCGGGCGGAGGAGTGCCTCGCCGTCCACGCCGTGGGCCTCGATGAGCGACGTCACGGTCTCGGGGCCCACCCAGCACAGCCGGGCCGGCCAGACGAGCGCCGCGTCGGTGGCGCTGACCTCGGCGACTGCGAGCTCGATGGCCCGGACGACCTGGGCAACCGGGCCGCCCTCACGCGGGGCCGGCGTCCCGAGGGTCACCGGCGCACCCGCCAGCGCCAGGGCGACGGTCCCCTCCGGGTCGGGCGAGACAACGACGATCGGGGTGGCCCCACCGGCCCAGGCCGCGTCCGCGATCCGGCGCACGCGGGCAACCCCGGCGGCATCGCCGAGCGCGGATTCGACCGAGGCGGCGAGGATCACGGCGGCGACGGTCACGGCCGGATGCTAGCAGGGCTCGCTCCGACCGACGGCGGGCAGGCGGCCGAGGGCTCCGGATGCTGCGGGTGCTGCCAAGGAGGGATATCCCGACACGACGATCGGCACTGGCCATCCGCGGGCCGCGGGTCGATTCTCAGGCGAGGAGGATCCGGCCGTGGGAACGCAGTTCGTGGTCCAGATCGAGAATCACCCGGGCGCGCTCGCCCGGTTCGCCCATGCCCTCGCCGAGCGGGGGGTCAACATCGTCCACTGTGCCGCCGGCGGGGCCGGCCCGGTCGGCTATGCGATCGTGGAGACCGAGGACGACGACTCGGCGCGGGCCGTCCTTCGCTCGATCGGGCTGCCGTTCGTCGAGGGCCGCTCGATCACGGTGGAGCTGGAGGACCGACCCGGCGCGCTCGCCGAGGCGGCCGAGCGTCTGGCCTCGGCGGGGATCGGGATCCGCGGCCTGCTCATCGTCGGCCGGCGCGACGGAATCGTCCATGTCGCGATCACGACCGACGACGAGGCCGCCGCGAAGGAGCTCCTCAACCCGACCCTCGCCCCGGCCTGACCGGCGCGACATTCGGGTCCTGTCTGGCAGTCCGGGATTCCTGCGCAACGCGGCCAGCGACGTCGCCACGACACAGGCCAGACCGCGATTCCTGGCCCGGGAGTCCGGATTCGGGGCACAGCGGCCCCGATTCGGAACGACCACGGCGCGCCACTCAGGTTTCATGGACTGTCAGACACGGGCATGCGAGGCGACCGCGGCGGAACCTGGTTCCGGCTCGGCGCCGTCCCTGTGCGACAATCCGCAGCCCCATGGTCGATCCCATCCGCTCGACGCTGCCCGGCGCCATCGATGTCGTGGCGCCCGACGTCGACGCGCCCACCGACGCCAGCCACGCGCCCGGCAGCGTGGCCCGCGAGGACCTCCGGGACGTCGCGATCGTGGCCCACGTGGATCATGGCAAGACCACCCTCGTCGACGCGATGCTTCGCCAGACCGGCACCTTCCGGGCCAACGAGGCGGTCGTCGACCGGGTTCTCGACTCGATGGACCTGGAGCGTGAGAAGGGGATCACGATCCTGGCCAAGCAGACGACCGTCGACCACGACGGGGTCCGCCTGAACATCGTCGACACTCCCGGCCACGCCGACTTCGGCGGCGAGGTCGAGCGCTCACTCCTCATGGTCGACAGCGTCCTCCTCCTCGTCGACGCGGCCGAGGGGCCGCTGCCCCAGACCCGCTACGTCCTCCAGAAGGCAATGGCCCGCCGCCTGCCGGTCGTGGTCGCCCTCAACAAGATCGATCGCAGCGACGCCCGCCCGGCCGAGGTCCTCGACGACGTCTACGAGCTGTTCATCAATCTCGGTGCCGACGACGACCAGATCGACTTCCCGGTCGTCTACACGAACGCGAAGCTGGGCACGGCGACCCTTGATCTCGCCCGGCCGGGGACGGACCTGCGGCCGCTCCTCGACCTCCTCGTCCGCGTGACGCCACCACCCCGGCACGTGCCGGGTCACCCCCTCCAGCTGCTCGTCACCAACCTCTCCGCCAACGACTACGTCGGTCGCATGGCCGTGGGCCGCATCCGCAACGGCTCGATCCGGGTCGGCCAGCGGATCGTCGTGGTCCGGGACGACCCCGACGACACCGCGGGGGCCGTTGAGCCGGGCCGGACCGTGACCCTGGGCGGGACGGTCACCAGCCTCCAGACCGCCCACGGCATCGAGCGGGTCGACATCTCCGAGGCCTCGGCCGGCGAGATCGTGTCGGTCGCCGGGCTGCCGGACGTGACGATCGGCGACACGATCACGGACCCTGGCGACCCCCGACCCCTGCCGCGCCTCGATGTCGACGCCCCGACCCTCCGGATGACGTTCGGGGTCAACACCTCGCCGCTCGCGGGCCGGGAGGGGAAGTACGTCACCTCGCGCCAGATCAAGGCCCGCCTCGATCGGGAGGTCCTCGGCAACGTCTCGATCGAGGTCTACCCCACCGAATCGGGCGACACGTTCGAGGTCCGCGGTCGCGGCGAGCTCCAGCTTGCCGTCCTCATCGAGCAGATGCGGCGCGAAGGCTACGAGCTCACGGTCTCGCGCCCGGAGGTGATCCTGCGCGAGGTCGACGGGCAGGTCCAGGAGCCCTACGAGCGGGTCACGATCGACATCCCGCCCGACTACATCGGCGAGGTCCAGGCGGCGATCGCCAACCGCAAGGGCCGCCTCGAGCAGATGACGACCGACGCGGACGGACGGGTCCGGATGGAGTTCGTCCTGCCCGTCCGCGGGCTCATCGGCTATCGCGGCCAGCTCCTGACCGACACGCGCGGCACGGCCCTCCTCCACCAGATCGGCGAGGGCTACGGCCCCTGGGCCGGCGAGGTCACCCATCGAACGGCCGGTGTCCTCGTCAGCGACCGAACGGGCACATCGAACGCCTACGCACTCTTCAACCTCCAGGAGCGCTCCGAGCTCTTCATCGACGCCGGGGTCGAGGTCTACGAGGGGATGATCATGGGCGAGAACGCGCGCTCGGGCGACATGGACGTCAACCCGACGAAGGAGAAGAAGCTCACGAACATCCGGACCCACGCCCACGACGAGGCCCTCCGGCTGACACCGCCCCGGCCGATGACCCTCGAATCGGCAATCGAGCTCATCGCCGCCGACGAGCTCGTCGAGGTGACCCCGCACTCGATCCGCCTGCGCAAGCGGCTCCTCGCCAGGCACGAGCGGGAGCGCGAGCGCGGCCGCGAGTACGACCGGAGCCGGGCCGAGGCGTAGCCGCCCCTCGCCCGGAGCGCCGCGCCCGGTTTCAGGAGCCGGGAGAGCAGGCCGGGACGAGCTCCGGCTCGACGGCCCCGCTGCCGTCCGGGACCCCGCCGGACGTCGTGACCGACAGGTCGGCCTCGATCACGATCCGCGTTCGGCCCTCGTCCACTGTGACCGTCGTCAGGAGGGCGCAGGTGTCCGTGTACACCTCGATGGTCACCGGGACCGGCTTGCCGTCCTTGACGTCCATCGCCCGCTCCGCGGTCTGGAGGATGCCGCTCCTGGCGGGGATGAGGAGGTCCTGGCGCGGCGCTCCCTCGCTCTCGACGATGACCTTGACCCTGACCGGCAGGTCGCCGGCGTTGCGGATGGCGAGCGAGAACTTCGCCTCGCCGGGCGACGTCCCGCAGGCGCTGACGATGAGGATGGCGAGGCCGAGGGCGATGACCCGCGGCAGCCCTCGAAGCCGCCGGAGCCTACCGAATGCCCCCGGGACGTTTCGGCGCACGGCGGGAGCCTAGCACCCGAATCGGGCTCCCGAGGGCCACCGGAGGCGCGAATCCGGGGCTCGTGGTGCCGCGCGGCACCGTGGAGCCGGGCGGTCGCAGCGTAGAGTGGCGGCCGATGGAGTCGTCCCCGCCGATCGCGCTCAACGCCGTGACCGGCATCGTCGACCGGGCCCGTATCCGGGCCTTCGAGCTCGCCCTCGCCCTTGGGGTCTTCTTCATGATTCTCGTCCACGTCCTGTGGCACTGGGGCGCCCCGTCGACGTGGACGACCCCGATCGGGCAGGCCATCAGCTTCGCCGCCGGCCCAACCGCCGCGCCGGTCTTCGTCTTCCTCATGGGCGCCTCGCTCGGGGCGGCCCCCCGATCGGCGTTCCGGTCGCTCGCCGCCCGCGGTCTCTGGCTCGTCTTCCTGGGCTACGTCCTGAACCTCCTGCGGGGCGTGATCCCGGCCTCGCTCGGCCTCGCCACGGGCGTCATCACGGCCGAGGAGGTCTGGCCGTACACCCTCTGGTGGCTCGGTACGACCGTCGATCTTCATCACATGGTGGGGCTCTCGCTCGTGGCCATCGCCGCCCTTCGGGCGAGGGTCGAGCCGGGCGTGGTCTGGCTGGGCCTCGCCGGCGTCCTCGTGCTGGTGGCGCCGTGGCTGCGAACGGTCGCGGTCGGCAGCCCGATCCTCGACGCGCCGCTCACCCCGTTCGTCGGCTCGGCCCCCAACGTCTACTACGCCGTCGTCCCGTGGCTGGCCTACCCCCTCGCGGGCGCGGTGTTCGGGCGCCTCGTCGCCGGCGCCGCGGATCCGACGGCGCTCTTCCGCCGCGGGGCAGTCCTCGGGATCGGCCTGATCGGCGTCGGGAGCGTCCTGATCTACCTCCAGCGACCGGGCTTCGACGTCTACACCTACTGGCGCCAGCCGGCCTCGTTCGCCGTCGCCATCTTCGGGATCATCCTCGTCTGGCTGGCGGCGTGCGATCTCGTCACCCGCTGGCCGGCCATCGACCGGCGACTCGGCATCTTCTACGGCTGGAGCCGGCGGGCGATCGCGATCTACTTCAGCCACTGGATCATCGTCGGCTGGGGCGTCGGCCTGGTCGGCTTCCGGGACCTCGGTCTTTGGCAGGTCCTCGCGGCCATGACCGCGGCCGTCGTCGCGACGAGCTTCCTCTCCCGCTACGCGGTCCGGCTCGAGAGCAGCTGGTGGCGCCGCCGGCCGAGCGAGGAGCCCCTCGATGGCGTCGTGGCGAAGGCCAGGGTTGCCTGACGGAGGGCCGCCGGGCCGGCGGCCTACAATCGACCGATGCCGCTCTATCTCGACCATGCCGCCACGACCCCCCTCCGGGCGGAGGCCCTCGAGGCGATGCTGCCGTACCTCGGCGCCGAGTTCGGGAACCCCAGCTCGCCCCACGCCTGGGGCCGCCGGGCCCGGGGCGCGCTCGACGAGGCCCACGAGCGAATTGCGGCCGGTCTGGGCTGCGGGCCGCGCGAGATCGTCATCACGAGCGGCGGGACGGAGGCCCTCAACCTCGCCCTCAAGGGTGCCGCCTGGGCCGGCAAGGCCCGCGGTCATCGAATCCTCACGACCCGGGTCGAGCACCATGCCGTCCTCCACCCGCTCCAGCATCTCGAAAAGTTCGGCTTCGAGGTCGTCGAGCTGCCGGTCGACCGCTACGGCCGGGTCGACCCGGCCGACGTCGAGGCCGCGCTCACCGATCGGACGATCCTCGTCGCCATCGGCCATGCCAACAACGAGGTCGGGACCGTCCAGCCGGTCGCCGAGATCGTCCGGCGCGTCCGGGCCGGCGGGCCGAAGGGCTGCCTCGTGGCGGTCGATGCGGTCGCCGCCGCGCCGTACCTGCGCGTCGACGTCGGGGATCTCGGCGCGGACCTCGTGGCGATCGCCGGTCACAAGCTCGAGGGCCCCAAGGGTGTCGGGGCGCTGTACGTCAGGGCTGGGACTCACATCCTCGGGCAGCAGCACGGCGGGACCCAGGAGCGTCATCGACGGGCCGGCACGGAGGACGTCGCCGGCGCCGTGGGCATGGGCGTGGCCGTCGAGCTCGCGGTCGCCGAGCGGGAGGCCACCGCCCGACGCCTCCGACGGGCGCGGGACCGCCTCATCTCGGCCCTCACCGCGATGGAAGGCGTCGAGCTCACCGGGCACCCCCGGGACCGATTGCCGGGCCTCGTCTCGATCATCGTCCGCGACGTCGAGGGCGCGTCGGTCGTGGTGAAGCTCGACCTCGAGGGCGTCGCCGCGTCCGTCGGCTCGGCCTGCACGACCGGCTCGGCCGAGCCGTCGCACGTCCTGACCGCGATGGGCTACCCGGAGGAGGAGGCGCGCGGCTCGCTCCGGTTCTCGATGGGCCGGAGCACGACCGACGCCGACGTCGACGAGGCCCTCTCGGTCGTGCCTCGCCTCGTTGCGGAGGCGCGCGCGGCGGCCGTCGCCCTCGCCGCGGAGCGGGCCTCCATCGCGCCGGCCGGGGCCGGCACGCGTGCCGGAGCCCCCGCGGGTGCCGGAGTTCCCGCGGACGCGAGCTCCGTCGTTGCCGGATGAGCGTTCCGGGCCGCGTCCTCGTCGCGATGTCCGGCGGGGTCGATTCCTCGGTTGCCGCCGCGCTCCTGGCCCGGCAGGGTCACGAGGTCGTCGGCGTCTGGATGCGCCTCCATGACGTGGCTGACACGGTCTCCGAGTTCAGGAAGAGCTGCTGCTCGCTCGATGCCGCCGAGGACGCCCGGCGGGTGGCGGCCCAGCTCGACATCGCGTTCTACGTCATGAACCTCGAGCGCGAGTTCGCCGACGGCGTCCTCTCGCCGTTCCTCGGCTCGTACCTCGGCGGGACGACGCCGAGTCCGTGCGTCGACTGCAACACGACCGTCAAATTCGGCGCGCTCCTCGGCCGCGCCCGCCAGCTGTACGACTGCGAAGCGGTCGCGACCGGTCACTACGCCCGGCGGGCGGTGGCGGCCGACGGCCGGGCCCGGCTGCTCCGGGCCCGCGACGAGGACAAGGACCAGACGTACTTCCTGTACGGCCTCCGCCAGGACCAGCTTCGCCACGCCCGGTTTCCGCTGGGGGAGCTCACCAAGCCCGAGGTCCGGTCCGTGGCTCGCGAGCTCGGCCTCATCACCGCCGACAAGCCCGAGAGCCAGGGGATCTGCTTCATCCCCGACGGCGACGTCCGCGGCGCGCTCCGCATGCGCGGCGGCTGGGCCCCCGAGCCGGGGCCGGTCCTCGACGCGGACGGGGCGACGGTAGGGGAGCACGGCGGCGCCGCCGGCTACACGCCGGGACAGCGCCAGGGCCTCGGGATCGCCCTCGGCGCGCCGCGCTACGTCTCGCGGGTCGACCCGCTGACGAACACGATCACGCTCGGTCGGCGGGAGGACCTCGAGACCACGTCCTTCGCGATCGACGACGTCGGGTTCGTTGACGACGGACCGCCGACGCTGGACCGGCGGGGCTTCCGCGCCGCCGTCCGGATCCGTCATCGGGCGGCACCGGTGCCAGCGACGATCCGCCCGGTGGACGGCCGCGCCGCACCGCTCCGGGCCGACCGCTGGATCGTGGAGACGGACGAGCCGGTCTGGGCGATTGCCCCGGGCCAGGCGGCCGTCCTCTACGACGGCGAGGCCTGCCTCGGGGGCGGCCGGATCGCACGGTCGGCGAACGGATCGAGCGTCGCCGCCCGGCCGAGCGGCGCGCGGAGCGCCGGGTCCGCGCCGGCACGGGTGCCCGTGGCGTGATCCTGGGCCCGGCCCCGGTCCTCGCCCTCCTCGTCGGTGTCTTCCACGTGTCGATCTACGTGCTCATCCGCGGCCGCGCCGAGCAGCGGCTGCCGATCCTCGTGCTCGCCGCGTTCCTGGGTGCCTGGGCCGGCGACGGCCTGGCGGGGCGTCTCGGCGGCGACCCGCTCAGGATCGGCGACTTCCACCTCATCGGGGCGTCGCTCCTCGCCTGGGTCGGGATCATCGTCGTCGCGCTCGTGGCCGTCCTCGGGCAGCGGGAGCCGCCGGCGCCGGGTGCACACCCCGTCCCCGGGACGCGCGATACTGGTCCCTGACATGACCATGAAACGCGCCCGCGCCGCGATCGAGCGTGCCGGCGGGATCTCGCCGGGCGAGGCTGGCGCCGCCGACGGCGGCAACGGCCCCGACCCGTCGCGGTTTCTCCGAGGCCTGGCGATCGGTGCCCTCGTCGGCGCGGCCATCGCCGGCTCGACGATCTGGCAGCGCCGCCGCGTCCGCGGCCGGATCCGCCGCGAGCTCATGGACGCGTCCGACCGCTCGGAATCCTGAGATACCCCTCCGGTCGTGGCACGGGTGGTGTCATTCCGGCCGGTCGGATAGTTCCCCGCGGGCGTCACGTCGCCGGATGCCGCCCGGTTCGAACCAGCTCCAGCGATCCAGTGACACCCACGCGTGTCAACCATCCACGGCGCCAGGCCGCCGACGGGCCGGCTCCGGCCGCGCGCCCCCGGGCGGGGAGGCTGCCTCGGCTACCATTCACGCCGATGGCGATCCCCACCTTCGAGCGCGATCCCCGGATCGTGCCGCTGCCCGCCGCCGAGATTCGCCGCCGCTTCGTCGAGTTCTTCGCCGAGCGCGGCCACACGGAGGTGCCCAGCGCGAGCCTGGTCCCCGGCGGCGACCAGACGCTCCTCTTCACGAACTCGGGGATGGTCCAGTTCAAGGACGCCCTCACGGGAGCGGAGCCGCGGAGCTACAACCGGGCGGTCGACTACCAGCGCTGCCTGCGGGTGGCCGGCAAGCACAACGACTTCGAGGAAGTCGGGCGGACGCCGCGCCACCACACCCTCTTCGAGATGCTCGGCAACTTCAGCTTCGGCGACTATTTCAAGCGCGAGGCGATCCACTACGCCTGGGGCTTCCTGACCCGTGACCTCGGGATCCCCGCCGATCGCCTCGCTGCCACCGTCTATACGACCGACGACGATGCCTACGGCTTCTGGCGCGACGACATCGGCCTGCCGCCCGATCGGATCGCGCGGTGGGGCGACTTCCCGAACGGAGACGAGAAGAACTGGTGGCGGATGGCCGACATCGGCCCCTGTGGGCCGTGCTCGGAGATCCACTACGACCGCGGCGCCGAGTTCAGCGAGGGTGACTTCTGCATCCCCGACCATTCCGAGCACTGCCCCCGCTGGCTCGAGATCTGGAACCTCGTCTTCATGCAGTACGAGCTCCACCCGGACCGGTCACTCACGCCGTTGCCGGCCCCGGGCGTCGACACCGGCATGGGCCTCGAGCGCCTGGCGAGCGTCATCCAGCAGGTGCCGTCGAACTACGACACGGACCTCTTCACGCCGATCCACGCCCGGCTGCGTGAGCTCCTGGGCCACGATCCCGACGACTTCGAGGCGGAGCGCTTCAGCTACCAGGTCATCGCCGACCATTCGCGGGCCGCGGCGTTCCTCGTCGGCGATGGCGTCCTGCCCTCGAACGAGGGGCGCGGCTACGTCCTCCGGCGGATCCTTCGGCGCGCGATCCGCCACGGCCGGATCCTCGGCCGGCGGGAGCCGTTCATGGCCGAGACGGCGGCGGTCGTCATCGGGACGATGGCCGAGGCCTATCCGCACCTCGAGGAGCGCCGGACCGAGATCCTCGGCGCGATCGCCCGCGAGGAGGCCCAGTTCGGCCGGACCCTCCAGGCCGGCACGGACATCCTCGAGGAGGCGCTCATCCCGCTGACGTCGAACGAGCGCGTCATCGGGCAGCGCCCCGAGGACCTCGGCCCGGACGTCCCGCGGCTGCCGGGGGAGGTCGCCTTCAAGCTCCACGACACCTTCGGATTCCCGATCGACCTCACCGTCGAGCTGGCCGCCGAGTACGGCGTGGGCGTGGATCGCGACGGGTTCGAGCAGGCGCTCGCCGGGCAGCGCGAGCGATCGCGCTCCGGCAAGAAGGCCGAGCTCGCCCGCCACGCCGAGCTCGCCTCGCTCTACCAGTCGATCCAGTCCCGCTCCGGCGACAGCGAGTTCCTGGGCTACGAGACGACGGCCGTCCCGGAGGCGCGCGTCGTGGCCGTCATCCGCGACGGCATCGAGTACGAGACGCTCGAGGCGAAGGCCGACGAGGAGCTCCGAACCGAGGCCTCCGCCGGGGCCGAGGTCATCCTCGACCGGACGCCGTTCTATGCCGAGGGCGGCGGCCAGATCGGCGATCGGGGCGTGCTCCGGGCCGCCGACGGCGCCGCCGTCTTCGAGGTCGAGGACAGCCAGAAGCCCGTTGCCGGCCTCCACGTGCTCCGCGGCAGGCTCCGCGGGAAGCTCGCCGTCGGGCAGGCCGTCACTGCCGAGGTCGACGCTGAGCGGCGGGCCCACACGATGCGCAACCACACCGGCACGCATCTCCTCCATCGGGCGTTGCGGAACGTGGTCGGAGATCGGGCCCGCCAGGCCGGCTCGCTCGTGACGCCCGACTCCCTCCGGTTCGACTACCCCTTCGATCGTGCCCTGACGGACGACGAGCGGCGGGCGATCGAGGACGAGGTCCGGCGCATCATCCGGGAGGATCGGCCCGTCTCCATCGCGTTCATGGGCATGCAGGACGCCATCGATGGCGGCGCGGACGCCTTCTTCGACGAGAAGTACGGCGAGACCGTCCGCACGATCCGGGTCGAGGACTACAGCTTCGAGCTCTGCGGCGGCACCCACTGTCGCGCGTCCGGCCAGGTCGGCTCCTTCGTGATCACCTCGGACCGGAGCATCGGCTCCGGGATGCGCCGGATCGAGGCGCTGACCGGCGCGGGCGCGGACGCGTACCTGCGCGCCCGCTCCGAGGCCCTCGACGCGGCCCAGGCGTCGCTCGGCGCCCAGACGATCGAGGCGATCGGGCAGCGGATCGCCGCGCTCCAGGACGAGCTTCGCGAGACGAGGCGGCGCCTGCGGGCCGGTGGCGAGGCAGGGATTCCGAAGGCCGGTGAGGTCGCCGCAAGGGCAGCGGAGGTCGCCGAGGGCGTCCATCTCGCCGCCTTCGCCGCCCCGTTCGATTCGATGGACGCGCTCAAGCGGGCCGCGAAGGACATCTCCACCGCCCTCGGGAGCGGTGTCGTGGCGCTCGGCCTCGATGCCGACGAGCCGCAGGTCTTCGTCACGGTCTCGAAGGACCTCGTCGCGAGGGGCATCGCCGCGGGTGACCTCGTCCGGGCGGGCATGGCCGCCATCGACGGAAAGGGCGGCGGCCGCCCCGAGATGGCCCAGGGCAAGGGCTCGCGTCGCGACGGCCTCGCGGCGGCGATCGCGGCCATCGAGGCCGCCGTCCGTGACGCAGCCAGACCGAATGCCTGAACCGATCGCTGCCCTTCGGCGACTGTGGCAGCGCGATGGGCAGGACGAGGCCCTCACCGCCTGCACCGCCCTCGATATCGGGACCGAGTTCGCGAAGGCTCTCGTCTTCGAGATCGACGAGGAGGGGAAGGGCAGCGTCAAGGGCGTCGGGCGGAAGCGCCAGGGCCTCTCCCACATGCAGTCCGGCACCGTGGCCGACATCAGCGCGGTCGTCGACAACTGCTCGGTCGCGCTGCAGGAGGCCGAGGAGATGGCCGGCTTCCGGCCGTCCCAGGTCGTGATCGGCATCGCCGGCGAGCTGGTGAAGGGCTTCACGACGGCCCATTCGCAGGAACGGGCGAAGGCCGACGTCCCGATCACGGAGGCCGAGCTCGGGAAGCTCATCGAGGGCGTCCAGCGCGAAGCGTTGCGCGAAGCGGAACGTTCGGTCACCTGGGAGACGGGCCTCGCCAACGTCGACGTGCGGCTCGTCCACGCCGCGATCGTGGGGGCCTG
>Ga0209002_10003559_pt1 | contig 12376 bp, 11 predicted proteins | sample Rifsed16ft2_FD_184010 | JGI IMG/M metagenome (GOLD analysis project Ga0209002, IMG submission 184010) | Soil microbial communities from Rifle, Colorado, USA - sediment 16ft 2 (version 2) | ecosystem: Environmental > Terrestrial > Deep subsurface > Rock core/Sediment | place: Rifle, Colorado...
TTGTGGCTGCCGGACGAAACCGGCGCATATTGTCCCGTCGTGCCCGCCGCAATCTCCGTCGCCGGAAGTGACTACCCCGTTCAATTTCTGGTGGATACCGGCGCAACCCAGACGGTGTTGGGCGCGGGTTTTGCGCCGCTGTTGCAGGCCCATCAGCAGACGCCCGCCGAATTATCGCTTCTCAGCGCAGGCGGCGTTGTCCCGCACTTTTATGCGGCAGTGGCGTTGAATTTTACCGACACGGTCGGCCGCCGGGTCCGCTTCAATATCATTGGCGCGGTACTGACCGACCCGACGCAGGCGAATACCCATCTCCTCGGGCGCGACATTCTCGACCATTTCGCCGTACTGTGCGACCGCGAGGCCGATGTCGTCGCACTTCTGCGTCCGCCGCATACCTACACCATTTCCGGTTGAGGTATGCTCACTGTCAACAACCTCTCCAAAACCTACGCTGACAACGTCGTCCTCCGCGACGCGTCTTTCAACCTCAGCGCCGGCGAGCGCATCGGCCTGGTCGGCCCGAACGGTTCGGGCAAGACCACGCTCCTGCACATCATCGCCGGCAAAGAGACGCCCGACTCCGGCAGCGTTCAACTTGCGCCCAGCCTCCGCGTGGGCTACCTCACCCAGGGCTTCGAGGCGCCTCCCGGCTCGACCATTCAATCCTGCCTCGACGACGTGCGGGGCAGCCTCGCGCACGCCGAAGCCGAGGTCGAGCGCCTGGCTTCTGTGCTCGCTCAGTCGCCACAAGACGCCGCTGTTTTAGGAGAATATGAAACGGCCCTTGCCCGGTTGCAGGCGATCAGTGAAAATGCCCGCCCTGGGCGGGCCGAGGCCGCCCTCGCGAACCTCGGCTTGGGCAGCTTCCCGCGCTCGACTGACGTCGCCTCCCTCAGCGGCGGGCAGAAAACACGCCTCGCGCTCGCGCTCGTCCTGCTTTCCAATCCGCAACTGCTCTTGCTCGACGAGCCGACCAACCACCTCGACATCGATATGCTCCTCTGGCTCGAAGGCTGGCTGGCCCGCTTTCGCGGCGCGGCGCTTGTCGTCTCGCACGACCGCGCCTTCCTCGACCGCACCGTGACGCAGATCCTCGAGCTCGACCCGGTCACGCATGGCGTCCGCAGCTACGCGGGCAACTATTCAGATTATCTGGATCAGAAGCAGCGCGAGCGCGACCAGCAGTGGCAGGTCTACCACGACCAGCGGGAAGAAATCGCGCGGCTGAAAGGCGCGGCCCAGCACCTGCGCGGCATCGCCAAATTCCGCAAAGGCGGCAAGGCTGACACGAGCGACAAATTCGCCAAAGGCTTTTTCGCCAACCGGGGCGCCGGGACAGTCGGGCGGGCGAAGCAAATTGAGCAGCGCCTCGAACGGCTGATGACCGACGAGCGCGTGGAAAAACCCAGGCTCGGCTGGCAGATGAAACTGGACTTTGACGACACTCCGGCGAGCGGGCGCGATGTGTTGGCGCTCGAAGAGGCTGCCGTCGGCTACGACAAGCCTCTATTGAGCAGCCTCAACCTCGTCCTGCGGTTCGGGGAACGCGCGGCCCTCGTCGGCGCGAACGGATCAGGCAAGACCACCCTCGCGCGGACCATTGCGGGGCGGCTGGAACCTTTGGCCGGACGTGTCCGGTTGGGGGCCGGCGTCCGCCTGGGCTACTTTGCTCAGGAACAGGAATTGCTCCGCCCCGAGTTGAACGCGCTCACCACCCTCCAGCAGTTCTCGCGCCAATCCGAAACCGACCTCCGCAATTTTCTGCACTACTTCCTCTTCGAGGGCGACGACGTGTTCACGCCCGTCGCCGGGCTGAGTTACGGCGAACGCTCGCGGCTGGCGCTGGCTGTGCTCGTCGTGCAGGGCCGCAACTTTCTCATCCTCGACGAACCGATCAACCACCTCGACATCGCCTCGCGCGCACGGTTCGAGCAGGCGCTGACCAACTTTGAAGGCACGTCGCTGGTGATTGCGCACGACCGTTACTTCCTCGAGCGGTTCGCCACGCAGGTGTGGAAGGTTGAGGCAGGCGGGATCAAAATCTATGCCGACCTGGCCGATGCGCTGAAAGCCGCATGAACCCCATCACTTTTCGCCGCCTCGTTCGTCTTGCCTCGCTGGCCGGCGTCTTTGTTTTCTTATCCCGGCCAATGGTCTCAGCCCAGGGCGGTTCGCGCCCGCTGGATGCCAGCACCATTTACTTGCCGCTCGTCATGCGCGGCGCGAGCAGCCCCGTGCTGGGCGGCTGCGCGGTGTTTCCCTCTGATAATCCCTGGAACACCGACATCTCTAACTACCCAGTTCACGTGAATTCGGACAATTTCATCGCCAACATTATCGGCGTCAGCGGAGACACGTATCTGCACGCCGACTTTGGCGCGAACTGGAACGGCGGCCCGTTCGGCATTCCGTACGTCGTCGTTCCTGCCGATCAACCCATGGCTCCCATCAACTTCGTCGTCTACGGCAGCGAAAGCGATCCAGGACCGTACCCTGTCCCGCCGAACGCGCCAGTTGAGGGAGGGAGTGACCGCCATGTGCTTGTCCTCCAGTCGGGTCCGTGCAAACTGTATGAGTTGTACAACGCGGAATATGTCGGCCCCGGCTGGAACGCCGACTCCGGCGCGGTCTTCGACCTGAATTCAAATGCGCTGCGCCCTGAGGGCTGGACTTCGGCGGACGCGGCGGGCCTGCCCATCCTGCCCGGTCTCGCGCGCTACGACGAAGTGGCGGCAGGTGCAGTCAAACACGCGCTGCGCTTCACCGTTCAGGCCACTCAACGCGCCTACATCCATCCAGCCACACACTACGCCTCGTCCATCACCGACCCCAACTATCCTCCCATGGGCCTGCGCCTGCGGCTCAAAGCCGGTTACGACATTTCAGGTTTCACCGGCCAAGCGCGCGTAGTCCTCCAGGCGCTCAAGCAATACGGCATGATCGTCGCCGACAATGGTTCGGCCTGGTTCATTAGCGGCGCGCCCGACGCGCGCTGGGACGACGAAGACCTGAACCAACTCAAGACGGTGCCCGGCGCAGAATTTGAAGTCGTGGACACCGGGCCGATCATCACGCCGTAGGGGTCGGCCGTAGGGATCGGCAGCTGCCGACCCCTACGGATCCCGTGAATCAACAAACCGCACTCGACATGCGGCGGCCTGTTGTGTTTCGGCGCTGGGGCTTCAGGGAGAAAGACCATTGTGATTTCTGGAACGGGCGATCCTGGACGGGCTATTGCCGGATCGGCTTTATTGGCCTATAATGGTTGTTGCAAATATTTGCAATAACGACTTGGGCCATGTCGCATCAGCATTGGGATTACGCCGCGCTCATGCACGCGCGGGGGTTCCGGGTAACCCCTCAGCGCCAGTTGATCCTGGACGCTATTTGTGAGGGGGAGGGGCACACCACGCCGGATGAGATTTATGAGCGCGTGCGCGCCCGGATCGCCCACGTGGACCGGGCGACGGTCTACCGCAACCTGGGTTTCCTGTGCGAGATGCGCCTGGTCGTAGCCATACGGATCGGGGGGCAGTGGTATTACGAAATCGCCAGCCAGACGCCGCACCATCACCTCATCTGCCATAACTGCGACGCGGTGATCGAGATCAGCCACGTAGCGGTGAAACCCTTTTTCGACAAGATTGAGCGCGAACTTCAATTCGCGATTGACATGGATCACGTCGCGTTCTTCGGGTTGTGCGCGAAATGCCGCGCCGCCAGGGCGCCCGCGCGCCGCCGGGCGCGCGGGAAGCAGGGCCGCCAGGGGTGAAACGTTCTTTAGTCATCAAAGACTAATTAAGAAGCGCCAGCGCCTTGCGCCGGCCATGTCTTTCAGCAGGGGAGTCAGATTCAACGTGAGTAGAAAGGAAACGGAAGCATGATTCACCCCAGCGTTGCTTACCTGCACATTCCCGATGGCTTTCTGTCGCTCGCGGTGGCCGGCCTCGGCTGGCTATTCGCCACGGCGGCGATCGGCTATGCTCTGCGCCAGACGCGCGGACAGTTAGGGGAAAAGCAAATTCCGCTGATGGGCGTGCTGGCCGCGTTCATCTTTGCAGCGCAGGCGATTAACTTCCCCGTCGCGGGTGGGACATCTGGCCACCTGCTGGGCGGAACGCTGGCGGCGATTGTGATGGGGCCGTGGGCGGCGGTGCTCATCATGACCAGCGTCATCGGCGTGCAAGCGCTTGTGTTTCAGGACGGCGGCCTGCTGGCGCTCGGCTCCAATATCGTCAATATGGGGATCCTGACTGCCTTCGCCGGCCATCTGGTGTACAGCCTCGTGAGAAAAGTGATGGGCGCAGGGCGCCGCAGCCTGCTGGCCGCAGGCGCGGTGGGCGCCTGGCTCTCGGTCCTCCTGGGGGCGGCGGCGGCGGCGATTGAACTTGCGCTCTCGGGCACTTCCCCGCTCAAGATCGCGCTTCCTGCAATGGTCGGAACTCATGTGTTGATCGGCCTCGGCGAGGCCCTGATTACGGTCGGGGCGCTGGGGTTCCTCTATGCCGCGCGGCGGGATCTGCTCAGCATCGGCGAGACGGCGCCGGCCCAGACGGGCGCGCGCTGGGTAGCCGTGGGCCTCGGCCTCGCCCTCGGGATAGCGGCGTTATCCCCGCTGGCTTCGGGCGATCCCGATGGCTTGAACCGCGTGGCGGCCGATCTCGGCTTTGACGGGCGCGCGCTGGCCCCCCTTTACGAAATCTTCTCCGGTTACGGCCTCCCCCTCGTCCAGGATCCAAGCGTATCCAAGGTCGCCGCGGTCGGGTTGGGGACGCTGATCGTCTTCGGAATCGCTTTCCTGGCAGCGCGCCTGCAGCGGCGCAGGGCCAACGCTTAACGTGCTGCATATTAACCTGGCCGATCAATATCGGCGCGGGACAAGTCTGATCCACCGGCTCGATCCGCGCACCAAAATCCTGGCCGTCCTGCTGTTCATTGTGACGGCGACAATTCTGCCGGCCGGGGCGTGGCTGCCTTACGGGTTGTTGCTGGCGGGCGCGCTCTTGGCGGCGCAGGCGTCCGGCCTGGGGGTGGGATTCGCGCTCAAACGCTCGTTTGTGGCCCTGCCGTTTGCTCTAGCGGCGATCACTTTGCCTTTTACCGTTCCGGGGCAGCCGCTGGCCCACCTTAGCAGCCTGACGATCACGGTCGAGGGCAGCCTCCGCTTTCTCAGCATTCTGATCAAGTCCTGGCTATCTGTGCAGGTCGCCATCCTGCTGGCGGTGACCACCCAGTTCCACGAATTGTTGTGGGGGATGCGCGAACTGCGCCTGCCCAAACCGCTGGTGAGCATCGTGTCGTTCATGTATCGCTACTTGTTCGTCTTTGCCGATGAGGCCCTGCGGCTCCTGCGCGCCCGGGCTGCCCGCTCCGGGCAGGGGGAGGGCAAGAGCGGGGGCGGGCTGCTCTGGCGTGGGCGCGTAGCCGGCGGCATGGTGGGGAACCTGACGCTCCGGGCCTTCGAGCGGAGCGAACGTATTTACGAGGCGATGGTCGCGCGCGGTTTTCAGGGCGAAATTAAAACGCTCATCTCGCCACCGCTGACGGATATGGACCGCAATGTGTTGGTGGGCTGGGTGACTTACCTGGCGATGCTGCTGTTGGTGGGGTTCTTATTCTGAGATGCACCACACCCTCGAAGTCAAAGACCTGCATTTTGCTTATCCGGACGGCCGCACGGCCTTGCGCGGCGCCACGCTGAGCGTCGCGCCGGGCGACAAGGTGGCGCTCGTCGGGCCAAACGGCGCCGGCAAATCCACCCTGATGCTTCACCTGAACGGCATCCTGCAAGGGCACGGGGAGGTGCGCGTTTGCAGCCTGCCGGTTTGTAAAGAAAACCTCGGAAAGATCCGCGCGGCCGTCGGACTGGTGTTTCAGGAACCGGACGACCAGCTTTTCTCTCCCACCGTGTTTGACGATGTGGCGTTTGGCCCGCTGCACATGGGCCTGCCGGAGAGCGTGGTGCGGGAGAGGGTGGCCGAGGCGCTGACGGCCGTGGGCATGGCCGACTACGCCGGGCGCGTGTCACACCATCTGAGCGTTGGCGAGAAAAAGCGCATCGCCATCGCGACGGTCCTGTCCATGAACCCCGAGATACTGGTGCTGGATGAGCCTTCGGCCGGCCTCGACCCGCGCGCCCGCCGCGGCCTGATTAACCTCCTGCGTGACCTGCCACAGACGATGCTGGTCTCGACCCACGACATCCGCATGGTCGCCGAATTGTTTCCCCGGACGGCCGTGATGGACGGGGGCCGCGTGGTCGCCGACGGCCCAACCCTGGCGATCCTGGGCGATGCCGCTCTCCTCAGTGCGCACGGCCTGGAGGCCTGACGGCTGGCGCCTCTTGGACGCAGACTGACCACTGATCTGGCGGCGCTCCACAGAATATTCCGGCGGAGCGCCGCTGTATTTCGGTACCAGAGTAATTTTGTTAGTCGCCAGTATTTGTGCGACAATGAACGCCACGAACTGGCTGTGCTTTGGGGCGCAGCTTCCCACTCAGGAGAGAACTCATGCGCAACCATCTCTTTTTTGTCCCTCTGGCGGCGTTGCTCGTCGCGGCGCTGGCGTGCGGCGGCGGCAGTTCCACACCCACGCCCAGCGGCCCTAAAGTGTTGTTGAAGGATGATTTTTCTGATTCCAGCAGCGGGTGGGGGACAGGAACCGATAGCGAAAGCTCACTGGAATACCAGGACGGCAAGTATGTCGTCAAAATCGAAGAAACCGACCTGCTGGTCTGGGGGACGCAGGAGGCAGACGACATCTCCAATGTGCACATCACTGTGGAGGCCCAGAATGTCGGCAGCGCCGTTGACCCGACGTTTGGGATCATCTGCAACTATCAGGATGATCAGAACTTCTATTACATGGGCATCGGCGTAGACGGCTACTACGCCATCGCCAAATATGAAAGCGACGAGTTGACCATTATGACGGGGGAGGATAATCAGTGGGTCCAGTCCGAGCGCATTGAACTTGACGCCGATTCGTATTCGGTCGAAGCGGACTGCGGCAATGGCCGACTGTCGCTCTATGTGGACGGCGTGCGCATCGACTCAGTCGAGGATCAAGCATTCAGCCAGGGGCAGATCGGCTTGTTCGCGCGGAGTTTCGAGAGCACCGGCGTCGAGGTCCATTTTGATGATCTGGTCGTGACCGAATTGGAGTAACCGCCCCTATCCGACCACCTTCATCTCCATGTCTGCCAACACGACCTCCGCCTACGGTTCTGAACTCCAGCCTTTTGCCGGCATCACTTCCTTCATGCGCTGCCCGGTCACGCGCGATCTGGCCGGCGTGGATGTGGCGATGCTCGGCATTCCCTACGACGGCGGGACCTCGTACCGGAGCGGGGCGCGCTTCGGGCCGCGCAGAATTCGCGAGGCCTCACTCATGCTCTGGGGCTACAACAATCCCCTCGCCGTGAAGCCGCTCGACGCGCTCCGGGTGGTGGACTACGGCGACGTGGACGTGATCCCGCCCTCGATCAGCGACACGATGCAGAACATCGAGGCCGAAGTGGGCGCGATCCTCTCGGCGGGGGGCGCCGTGATTGCGCTCGGGGGCGATCACTCGACCAGTCTCCCGCTGCTTCGCGCCCACGCCCGCAGGTTCGGCCCGCTGGCGCTCGTCCACTTCGATTCACATCCTGACACCTGGGACACGGAGTTCGGGGGGCGCCCGTACAGCCACGGCACGCCGTTCCGCCGCGCGCTCGAAGAAAAACTGGTTGACCCCAGGCGTTACATCCAGATCGGACTGCGCGGCCCGACGAGCGGCGCAGGCGACTGGCAGGAGGCGCGTGATTTCGGGATCCGCGTGATCACCATGGACGAAGCAGCCGAAATGGGAATCCCGGCCATGATCTCCGCCATCCATGAGACGGCGAAAGGCCCGGCCTACGTCACGCTGGATATTGACGCGGCCGATCCGGCTTTTGCCCCCGGAACCGGCACGCCCGAAGTGGGCGGTTTTACCAGCCATCAGCTGCTGCAATTGGTGCGCGGATTACGAGGGCTTGACCTCGTCGGCTTTGACCTGGTCGAAGTCAGCCCGCCCTACGATCATGGAGACATCACGGCGATCCTCGCCGCTAATTTAGTCTTTGAATTTCTCTCGCTCCTGGCGCAGAAAAAACGTAATGCGTGATGCGTGATACCTTTACGCGCGTATCACGCAACACGGCTCATGCAGGAGGATAGGTCTATGAAACGTCTCGGCATCCTCACAGGCGGAGGCGATGCGCCCGGCCTCAACGCGGTCATTCGCGCCGCCGTCAAAACGGCTTACAACGAGTACCGGTGTGAAGTGATCGGCGTCGAGGACGGCTACGACGGCCTGATGATTGACGGGCGGGCGCGCGTCCTGTCGCAGGCCGACATCCGGGGCATCCTGCCGCGCGGGGGCACCATCTTGGGCACCGCCAATCGGGGCAATCCTTTCGCGCGCAAGACGGTCAAAGACGGGCAGGAGGTGATCGAGGACGTGTCGCACCTGGTCGTGGAAGGCGTGGATCACCTGGGACTGGATGGCCTCATCGTCGTGGGCGGCGACGGCACCTTGCGCATCGCGCACGAGCTGTTTAGCAAGTTCAACCTTCCGATTGTCGGCGTCCCAAAGACGATTGACAACGACCTGGGCGGGACGGACGTTACCTTTGGCTTCGACACGGCGCTGCACGTCGCCACCGAGGCCTTCGACCGCCTGCACACGACCGCCGAAAGCCACCACCGGGTGATGGTGCTGGAGCTGATGGGCCGGGATGCAGGGTTCATCCCGCTCCACGCCGGCGTGGCCGGGGGCGCCGACGTCATTCTCATCCCCGAAATCCCCTTCGACATCGAGGTGGTGTGCAAAAAAATTAAGCAGCGCTCGGCGTTCGGGAGCAAGTTCAGCCTCGTCGCCGTCTCGGAGGGGGCGCGGCCCCAGGGCGGCGAGCAGGTTTTCTCACGCGCCGGCGATGCGGTTTACGTCCCGCGCCTGGGGGGCATGGGCTACAAGGTGGGCGTCATGATTGAGAAATGCACTGGCATCGAAACGCGCGTGACGGTCCTGGGACATCTTCAGCGGGGGGGCGGCCCCAGCCCCTTTGACCGCTGGTTAGCCACGCGCTTTGGCGCAGGGGCCGTGCGCCTCGCGGCGGCCGGCGGCTGGGGCAGAATGGTCGGGCTGCGCGGCCAGCGGATTGAGGATGTCCCGATTGCCGAGGCGGTGGCGGTGCCTAAACGCGTTGATCCCAACGGCGAGCCGGTCCGCACGGCCAGGGGGCTGGGGATTGTGTTCGGATAGTTACACTAAAACAGTTTGGCGATCTCGTCACGCGCGGGGCGCGGCAGGTTCACGCCTTTCCCATCAGTGACCTTGCCAATCACGTAGGCGGGGATGCCAGCCTGCTCCAGCGCCAGGCGGATCTTCTCTGGCTCCGGTGTGGTCAAAAGCAGCGCGCCTGAGGCAATGCAGCCGAGCGGGTCGAGGGTGAAGGCGCGGCAAAGCCGGTCACCCTCCGGCAAAAGCGGGAGGGCCGAGATGGCGACCTCAATACCGCGCCCGGAGGCCTCCGCCAGTTCCCACAACCCGGCGGCGATGCCTCCCTCGGTTGGGTCGTGCATGGCGCTGACTTTGCCGGCCGACAGCGCGACCTGGGCATCTTTCACCACGCTGATGCCGGGCGAGCGCAGAAACCCCTGGCAGCGCCGGATGAAGTCCACCTCAAACTGATCGGCGGCCTGTTTCACCTCGCGGGCGATGATGGAGATCGCTTCAATCGGATAGCCCTTGGTCAGCAGAACTGAGTCGCCCATCTGCGCCCCGGCGGCGGTGATCAGGCGCTCCCTCGCCACCTCGCCGAGCATCGTCCCAGATACGATCGGCCGCTCAATGCCATACGTGATTTCTGTGTGCCCTCCGACGAGAGCCGCGCCCAGGCTCGCGCACGCGGATTTCATCTGCGCAAAAATGCGCTCGGCGAGTGCGCTATTCCCGGCGGCTTCCGGCAGCAGCACCGTCGCCAGAAAGAATTGCGGCCTGGCCCCGGAGCAGGCGACGTCGTTGGCGTTGATCTGCACGGCATACCAGCCGATCTCGTCCGTGGCGAAGGTGATCGGGTCAGTCTTGCAGACGAGATAACGGTCGCCAAAGTCGAGGACGGCGCAGTCGAGGCCGATGCCTGGGCCGACAATCACACGGTCGAGGACTGAGGCGGGCTGGCCATCAAGATTGATGAGCCGAGCGAGCAGTTCTGGCGGGAGCTTCCCGAGGGGTAGGGCGCTTGGCGTGCTCAATTTCGGATCCGGCAGGTGAAAGTGGTTAATGCAAAAGGCCGCCCGCGAGGACGGCCTTTTGTTTGCGCCGGAGCACCCTATCCTACTTGAGGAGGGGCGCCCCGGCGCTTGCGCTATTGCTACTACACATCTTGGACACCACCTCCTCCTTTCTAAAGGATAGCTTTGGAATAGATATCCCCAGCTAACTGGGGAGAATGATGCCGAGATTATGACATGAATCGGAATTGAAGTCAATCACCATTGGGTCTTACCCACGACTGACTTTGTTTTCCTTATTGACAAATATCCCTGCTGTGCTAGTATATGCGTACCAGTTGTTTCGCTTACTGTAGCGGAAAACATGGGTTTCTCCCTGAGCGACGCGCTCTAAACGATTTGTATGATGAAGGAAGATCAGAAGATTGTTCTTCGCCTGAACAAAGACGCGGCGCTTGGCCTTATTCGGAGAAATCCGTCTGGAATCTCGCGGGCCGAGATCGCCGAACAACTAAGCGTCAGCCGCTCCACAGTTTCATCAATTGTTGACGACTTCATCTCGTCCGGTCTGGTGCTGGAGCGGGGAGTCGGCGCCTCGCGGGGCGGGCGCCGCCCGATTGTGCTGGAGATCAATCCCGACGCCGGCCGGGTCGTCGGGGTGGATATGGGCGCTTCGCACATGCTGGTGGTCGTCGCGGACCTGCGCGGCCAGATCCTGTGCGAAGCTGAAGATCAACTGGATATCGCCAGCGGCCCGGAAGTCTGCCTGAGAGGTATGAGTGGGCTGGTCTCGGAGACTTTGGCTCAAGCGGGTTGCAGCCTGGAAAAGGTGCGGGCCATTGGCGTGGGCGTCCCGGGGCCGGTGGTCGCGGCGCAAGGCATCGTCTCCTCGCCGCCGATCATGCCGGGCTGGGATGGCTTCCCCATCCGCCAGTGGCTGGAAGCGCAATGGCGCAGATCGGTGATGATTGACAATGACGCCGATCTGGGCGCCCTGGGGGAGTGGACATTCGGCGCGGGGCAAGGGGAGGCGAATCTGGCGTATATCAAGATCGGCACCGGGATCGGGTGCGGGATATTGCTCGACGGGCGCCTTTACCATGGCGTGCTGGGCACGGCCGGCGAGATCGGGCACGTGACGATCAGCCAGGACGGCCCCCCCTGCAAGTGCGGCAACTACGGCTGCCTGGAAGCCATGGCCGGGGGCAGGGCCATTGCGCAGCGCGCGCAAATGGTCGTCAAAGCCGGCCAGCGCACAGCGCTCGCCAACCTGACGCCAGGGCATGAGATCACCGCGCGGGATGTCGCGCTGGCGGCGCAGGCTGGCGATGCCATCAGCCAGCAGTTGTTGGGCGACGCCGGCCGGCACATCGGCAGCGCGCTGGCCAGCCTGATTAACCTCCTCAACCCTGGGTTGATCCTGATCGGCGGAGGCGTGGCAGAAGCGGGAGAGTTTATTCTGGGGCCTGTTCAGGAGGCCGTCCAACAGCGCAGTTTACGTGCGTCCCTCCAGGCGACGCGCATCGCGCAAGCAGCGTTAGGCCGGCATTCGGTGTCTATGGGCGCGGTGTCTCTGGCGCTCAGCATGGCGTTTCAGGCCCACCTGCGCGCCGGGCGCCGCGCCAAACATCCGGCATTCTAATCTGCTCCCCGTCCGCGAGGACGCGGGCCTGGAGCATTGTGAATAATCCTGATCTGCTCCCCGTCCGCGTCCCCGCGGACGGCCCGCGAGGACGCGGACGGGGAGCATTTGTGACTAATCAGCAGGTATGTTGCGCTTGACAGCCGGGATGGTGGTGATAGACTTCATAAGCACTTGCACCTTTCATCTCTGGCTAAGTGCTTGCTGTTGCGCCCGGTCTTTTTATTCACGTGGAGTAAGGCTCACCATTCTCATGGAGAGGAGGTGGTTCACGATCAAACGACCTGAACAGCATCCGTAGGATCACCTGATTCCCCTTAACAGTGCTTCTTTTAGGAGGAGATACGAGGAGAAAAGCCATGAGAAAGACGCAGTTCGTTCTGAGCGTTCTGAGTATTTTCGTGCTAGTGGTGGCCAGTTGCGGTCCAGCAGCCACGACACCCGCCCCCACGCAGCCACCCGCGCCGACGGC
>Ga0209002_10003563_pt1 | contig 12362 bp, 13 predicted proteins | sample Rifsed16ft2_FD_184010 | JGI IMG/M metagenome (GOLD analysis project Ga0209002, IMG submission 184010) | Soil microbial communities from Rifle, Colorado, USA - sediment 16ft 2 (version 2) | ecosystem: Environmental > Terrestrial > Deep subsurface > Rock core/Sediment | place: Rifle, Colorado...
CCGCCGGTGAAGCCCGCGCCCATTCCCAGCCCCTGCCCCGCCACCGAGATCTGCCCCAGGACGAAGCGGTCGCCGCCCTCGATGAAGCGGGTGATCCGTTCCGCCATGCCCCCCAGCGCCACCAGCCCCGCCATGCCCACCGCGATCCCCAGGACGGTGAAGAGGTAGCCGCGGGGAAGGAGACGCGCGATCACCATTCGAGCCTGGACTGGACGGGCCGGCCCTGCCACCGGCGGATCCAGGCGTTCACCCGCGCAACCGCGAACACGAGCGCCAGGCGCGCGCGGAGCCCCAGGGGGCGCGAGAGGAAGGCACCTCCGGCCAGGATCGTGGTGACGGCGTCCACCATCCCGAATCGGTGTTGGGGGCGGAGAAACATGTCGAGGAAGGCAGGCTGATAGTACTTCTTGATGAAGGTAAAGAAGGGGGCAACCCCCCGCTCGTACTGGCGCGCGTAGCGGCGGAAGCGGCGGGCGCTGAATTCGCCGTCCCGGAAGGCCTCGCTGATCGCGCGGGCCGCCAGCTCGCCGGACTGCATGGCAATGAAGACCCCCGCGGAGAAGATGGGGTCGACGAAGCTCACGGCGTCGCCCACGCTGAGGAAGCGGTCCCCCACCACCGGCCGGACGCGGTACGAGAAGTTGGCCGACCGATAGACCGGTGACACCCGGCGGGCGCGCTCCAGGCCCTCCGCCACGTGGTGGCACCGGGCGATCATGGCGTCCAGAAGCGCCTCGATGGAGCCGTCACGTCCCCGGACGGCCCGCGCATGGAGCACGCACCCCACGCTGGTCACCTCCCCGGCGAAGGGGATCCACCAGAACCAGCCGTCCTCGAACACATAGATGCGGATGTTTCCCTCTTCGAGCCCCGCGAACCGCCGGGCGCCGGCGAAGTGGGCGTACAGCGCCACCTTCCCCAGATTCGGGATCCGCTCCCGCCGCCCGAGCACCCCGGCCAGGAATGCCTCGCGCCCGCTGGCGTCGACCAGGAAGGCGCCCGTCACCTGCCGGCCTTCGCCGGCGCCCGAACGAACCGTGACCGTGACGCCCTCCCGCGAGACCGCGGCGGCCTCGACCGAGGTCTCCTCGAAGACCAGGGTGCCCGCCTCGGCAGCGTGACGGAGGAGGATCGCGTCGAACTCGGAGCGGATGACCTGGTATCCGAAGCGCGGCCAGGGCTTGTCCTTGGCGAAGTAGAAGGTGTACGCGTTTCCCTCCTGCTCGTCCACGAAGCTCGCCCCGTACTTCACAAGGAAGCCCGCCTTCTTGATCGCCTCGTGCACCCCGAGCCGGTCCAAGATCGGCAGGTTCGCCGGTAGCAGGGATTCCCCGACGTGGAACCTGGGGAAGCGTTCGCGCTCGAAGCACGCCACCCGGAGCCCGGCCTGCGCCAGGCACGTGGCCACCGTGGATCCGCCCGGGCCGCCGCCGACGACGAGAACGTCGAAATCGGTCGTCACGTCCCTTGACCCACTTCTACCGCGACCGGGGTGGCTGCGCGGCTCTGGGTTTGGGCCAGGCGAGCCTGGGAGTAGAAGCGCCGGACGAAGGGAGTCAGGAGATCCACGGACCCCCGGGCCGCCAGGGGGTGAAGCAGCGTGAGCAGGAGGAAGATGGGGAAGACGAGCGTGGCCGCGCCGATCAGGCGGCACTGCCTGGCCCGCGGATCACTCCACCAAACGCGGAGCGCCGTCGCGACACGCCTGAGGGTGAACCCGCCCACCCCGAGGCCCCATTGGGCCGGCGAGGCGCGATACGGGAGGGTCTCCAGGGCAAGGTCGGCGTGCCGGCGGCGAGCCACGGCGGGGTACAGCGGCCGAGCGAGTCCCATCAGGAACCACCGCGCCTCGGTTCCCAGGCGCACCAGTGCGTGACGCGCGAGAAAGAGGCCGATGGCGCAGCCGTCCCGGACGGGGTGGAAGCGGCTCCGGCGGCCGGTGTGATGGATCGCGCTGACCGGCACTTCGCGCAGATCGTACCCGGCTCGCCGCGCCGCCAGGAGGATCTCGCTTTCCAGAACAAACCCGCCTCGGCGGAGCGTGACCTCACCGAACAGCTCGGCCGGGTAGAGGCGGAACCCCGACTGGGTGTCCTGGACGTGGGTCCCGGTCAGCCAATTGATGAAGAACCCGGACACCCTGAGGGCGTTCAGCCTCCCGGAAGGAATCACGCCGGAGGGGTGGAGCCGGCCCCCGATCACGATGGCGCGAGGGTTGCGGCCGGCATCCTCAAGAAGCCGCGGAATCTCGTCGGGGTCATGCTGGCCGTCGCCGTCCAGGGTGAGGATCTCGGCAGCGCCACGCCCGATCGCCGCCGCAACGCCCGTCCTGAGGGCGGCGCCCTTTCCTCGCCGTCGGCCGTGCCTCAGGACTTCTGCTCCTGCTGACAGGCCCACCGCTCCGCTCCCGTCCGTCGAGCCATCATCCACCACGATCACCGGACCGTGGCGACGAGCCTTCGCCACGACGGCGCCGACGGATGTCGCTTCGTTGAAGACCGGAACGACGATCCACACCCCCTCACCTTTATCCTCTCCCCCGGTGGGGGAGAGGGGAGGGTGAGGGGGTAGAATGCGGTGGTTCATTGCGATTCGGCGTCGAAGGGGGAAACCACGAGGGCCACTTGGGTGCCGCCCCTGGCGACCCCCTGAATCACTCCGGCGCCCTCGCCGGCCGGTGTCCCCCCACCGGTCGCGAAGGCGCAGTCCTTGCGCACTGGCTCGCTCAGCGAGGGAAGCCCCGGCAGGTGGCGAGTCCCCGCCGTCCAGGCGGCGGCCGCGACCCGGAGCGCCCCCAGGCCAGCGTGGTCGCCGGCCAGAGGCGTGAGGGATGTCAGCCTCGGTCGATGGTCGCCGAAGGCCCGCCGCACGAGCTCGAGCTGCCAGTCATCCAGGGGTGGGTCACCCGTGCCCGAGAGATACGCCCACCCGACCGAGTCAGGGGCCAATCCCGCCCGAGCCAAAGCGCGAGTGATCACCGAAGCGTCGCCGTCAGACCGAGGGGCACGGTCCCGCCCGACGGGAGAGTTTCCCCAGGCCGCTCCGCGAAGTTCGGCACGGATGGCGGCCCCGCGCCGGAGCGCTCCCTCTAACGTCTCGAGGAGGACGAAGGTGGCCCCCTCCCCCCGGACCGGCCCGTTATGCCGGCGGTCGAACGGCCAGCACCCCTCGGGTCCGCCCGCCATGGGCGAGAGGCCTCCCAGAGCGGACAGCATCCGATAGAGAATGGGACAGATCTCGTCCACACCGCCCACAAGGACGGCGGACATACGCGCGTTCGCCACCATGGAAGCCCCGTGGGCCACCGCCAGCTCGCCCGCCACGGTCGCCTGATTCAGCGTGACAGACGGCCCTTTGGCGCCGACAGCGATGGCGGCCGTGGCGGCCATGGTGTTCATGACCGTGTGGGGGAAGATCATCGCGGAAAGCCCCACCGGCCCTTTCTTGAGATAGCCGTCGGCGAACTCCTGGGAGGAGCGGAGGTCGCCGAACTCGGTGCCGACGATGAGCCCTAGTTCGGTGCCGTCAACGCCGGGATCCATCCTCGCATCCCGCAACGCCAGACGGCAGGCGGCCACCGTGAGCTGGCAAATCCGCGAGAGCCGGCGCGCCTCGTCCCGGCCCACCAGGTCAGCCAGCGCCCCGTCGGGCACCTCCCCGGCTAACCGGCTCCCGAAGCCCTCTACGGGAAACGCGCGAACCGCGTCGATGGCGGGGCGCGCCGCCTCCAGCGCGTGCCCCAGGGCCGTGAAGCCGCCTGCGCCCAGGGCGCTGAGGCTCCCGACGCCGGTCAGCACCACGCGCTGTTTCGGCGAGGAGACCATTACTCCCACCGTCGGAAGATGAGGCTCACGTTCTGACCTCCGAAACCGAACGAGTTGGACATCGCCACCCGGACGCTCGCGGGGCGCGCGGTGTGGGGTACACAGTCGAACGGAATCTCCGGATCCGGGTGATCGAGATTGGCAGTGGGCGGGATCACCCCGTGCCGCAGGGTCAGCACGGTGGCGACAGCCTCGAGGGCCCCGGCAGCGGCCATGGCGTGACCGATGAGCGACTTGTTGGCGCTCATCAAAAGGCCGGCGGTACCGAAGACCTTGCCAAGCGCCAGAGCTTCCGTGCGATCGTTCTGGGCAGTCCCGGTGCCGTGCGCGTTGACATACCCCACGTCGCCGGCAGGGAGCCCGGCTCGGGCGAGGGAGTCGGTGATGGCTCGGATCACTCCGTCCGCGCCGGGATGAGGCGACGTGACGTGAAAGGCGTCTGTACTCAACCCCGAGGACAGCAGCTCCGCGTATGGCCGGGCCCCGCGCCCCCGCGCGTGCTCCCAGTCCTCCAGCACGATGAAGGCCGCGCCCTCGCCCAGCGACATCCCCCGGCGATCGCGATCGAACGGCCGACACGGGTCGGGATCCAAAAGCTTCAGGGCATTGAATCCCATGAAGCAGATCCGGGTCAGCGCGTCCACGCCGCCAGCCAGCATCAGGGGAGCTATCCCGTCCACGATCAGGTCCGCCGCGAGCGCGACCGAGGCCGCGCCGGAGCTGCACGCCATCACCACGGTCTCCTTCGGGCCACCGAGCCCGAGGCAGTGGGCCACCACCTCAGCGTGAGAGGACGGCAGAATCGATCTGAGGGCCGGACGCCTCCGAGGATCTTCGCCCGACCTCGCCATCTCCCAGTACCAGGTCTCCGCCTCCAGCATGCCCCCACCTACCCCACCGACGATCACGCCGGCTATCGCTTGCTCCGCGCGGGAGAGCCCGGCGTCGACGACGGCTTCCCGGGCCGCCGCGAGGCCAAATCGATCGGCCCGGGAGCGCCGGCGCGAGGCGGCGAGCGCGTCCAGAGCGGGTGCCGGGACCTCGCCCGCGATCCGCGACCTGAACCCGCCCGTCTCGAACAGCGTGATGGGCCGGATCGCGCAGCGCCCCGAGGAGAGCCCCTCCCAGAACGGCCGGACGCCGACCCCGTAGGGGCTGACCACGCCAAGCCCCGTCACGACCACGCGGCTCACGGGCCGGCGCCCTTCAGGGAGATAAAGCGGGTCAGGGCGTCCATGGACTGAAAGTGCGGGGCCAGGTCCTCGGACTCGTCGATGACGATGCCGAACCGCTCCTCGATCGCGATGGAGAGCTCGATGAAATCCAGCGAGTCGAGTCCGAGCGATCCTTCGAGCCCCTTCGGGAGGGTCGTCTCCATGGTGATGTCGGCGGTCCGCGCCGGGTCGAACTTGAGGCGCGTGACGAGAATCGCTCTCAGCGCGTCTAGAACTTCCTTGCGTTCCATGCCGTTACATCTCAACCCAGCGCAGGACAGCCTCGGATCCGCGCCATACACCCCTCAGACGGACGTCCAACGGCGCGGTCCCCGCGGCCCGCGCCACTCCCAGCTCGACCAGGGGCGTGCACGCGAAGGCCTCGCCGAGCCTCCGCTCGATTCCCGTGGCCGCTGGCCCAGCGGGACGCCTGCCGCGTTGTTCAGAGTAGGAAAGCGCCCCCGTGCCGGGCTCCAGGAGGGCGCAGGCAGCGGCCTCCACGAGGGGGCGCCCCACGAGCCAACGCCCGCGGGCGTAGAGATCGGCGCACTCGTCGAAGGTCTCGACGGCCAACACCAGCGCCCGATCGCACGCGGAGGAGGCGAGCAGGGTGGCCGCGTACCAGAGGGCGGAGAGGGCGGCCGGTGCCCCACCCAGGAAGATCGCGTAGGGACCCGTGATCCCGAACTCGATGGCGACCTCGGCCGGCACCGCGCTGGGGGCCGTGTACGGGAAGTGGAGCGTCGTGGACCCGGTCCCCTCGATGAACGCCCGGTTCGCGGCGCCGTAGGCCGAGGCGGTGGCGTAGAGGAGCGCCGTTCGGCTGCCGGCCAGCAGGGCGCGCGGGACTCCCGGCTCCTGGAGTGCTTCTTCTACCGCGGCCACACCGAGGAGGCATTCACGGGTCACCCGCCGGAATCGGTCGCCGCCAAGCACGGGGCGTCCCGCGGAAACGACGGCCCGCCCGGCCGCCGCCGTCCCCGCATCCTCCGGAAGCGCTCCCAGCCCGCGCCCCCACCCTGAGAGGAGGCCGGTTGAGCGAAGCCGCGGGGCCGTGACGGCGCTGGATCTCACTGGACTACCTTTCGTGTCCGGGTTGTCTCATGCGCCCTCGAGCACGAGCGCCGCGTTGCAGCCGCCGAACCCCAGCGATGTGCTGAGGCTGATCCGCGGGCGGGCGGGCCGCGGTCCCGTGGCAACGAAATCGAGATCGCAGTCGGGGTCGGGTTGCTCCAGATTGAGGGTGTGGGGGATCTGGCCGTGACGCCAAGCCAGAAGACACATGATCGCTTCCAGCGTTGCCGCGGCCCCCATGGTGTGGCCGGTGTGGGCCTTTATCGAGTTCACCGGGACGGCGTAGGCCCTCCGACCCAGAACGCGCTTGAGCACCGCGGCCTCGATCTTGTCATTCAGGGGCGTCCCGGTGCCGTGGGCGCTGACAAACTCGATCTCGTCGGGTGAGATCCCGGCCTGACTCATGGCGCCGCGGATCGAGGTCTCGAGCCCTCGCCCGTTGGGATCCGGCGCGGAGATGTGGAAGCCGTCGCTCGCACCGGCGTGGCCGAGGAGGTACCCGAGGGGTTTCCCCCCTCGGGCGGCGGCGTCCCGCTCGCGCTCCATCAGGACCAGGCCGGCCCCCTCCCCCAGTAACAGCCCGCTTCGCCGCCGATCGAAGGGACGGACCTCGTCGCGCGTCAGCGAGCGGAGCGCGTCAAACCCTTTCATCACGAACCGGCAGAGGACGTCATAGCCCCCCGCCACCGCGACGTCGGCCGCGCCGTTCCGCAGGAGATCAGCCGCGAGCCCGAGCGCTGTGGCTCCCGAGGCGCAGGCCGTCGAGATCGTCAGCAGCGGTCCCTCCGCTCCCAGCCACTGCCCCAGGGCCCGCGTGGGACTGTCGTAGAGGGCTCTCGCGAGGCGCGATGGCCGCCGCTTGCCGCTGAGCGCACGCTCGCCCTCTTCGACCCCTCCCAACGCCGTGCCCAGCACGAGGGCGACGCGGCGCGAGTCGGGAGCGAGCGGCCGGCCGCCGACATGGGCCACCAGTTCGTCGGCGGCGGCGATCAGCAGGCGGGAGGCGCGGCAGTCGGTGGAGAGCTCGTCGGGTCGCTCCCGAACCAGTTTCTTGATCTCGCCCCCGCGAGCGACCCGCAGATCGTCCACCCGGAACCGTTCGATCCGCGAGATCCCCGACGCGCCGGTGACGAGAGCCGACCAGAACGCGTCGAGATCCTGCCCGATCGGCGTGACGACTCCGGCCGTCCGAATCGCGATGCGATCGGCTTCAGCCACGGGGAGCGCCCCAGAAATCGTAGAAGTTGAACCACTGGTCGGGATGGGCCGACACGTACCGCTGGATGACGGCCACCAGCTGGCGGAGGCCGGTCTCCTCGCCGCCCGTCCCGACCCAGATCGGGGGCTCGAGGAAGATCCGGTAGGTCTCCGCTTCCCCCAGCACGCAGAATGCCGGAAGCACCGGAGCGCCGGAGGCCCGGGCCAGGAGGAACGGGCCGAGGGGAAACGCGGCCGCCGCGCCGAAGAACGGCAACCACACGTCGGCGCGGCCGCCGGTCGCCCGATCACCCTGGACGGCGACGATCTCGTTACGCCGGAGCGCGGCTAGGAGCGCGAGCGACGTCGTCGGGGCTTCACGAGTTACGAACCGGAGCCCATTGCCGTCGCGACGCAGGAAGGCCTCCACCGAGGGATCTTCCTCGCCGGAGAGCACCACATGGGTGGCGCGCCCCCACTTCGTTGCGAGCATTCGGCCTCCCAGCTCCCAGTTCCCCAGGTGAGCGGTGGCGACGATCAGCCCGCGCCCGGGCGCGGAAGCCGCTGCCAGGTGCTCCTCGCCCTCCACCCCGTCGAGATAACGGGAGAGCCGCTCCACCGGCGCCCGGTTGAGGGTCAGCAGGTCCCCAAAGCAGAGCGCGAAGTTCCTGAAGGTGCCCCAGACCGCGGCATCGAGGCCCCGCCCGTCCACTCCCGGGAGAACCCGCCGCAGGTTTTCCCGGACGCTCTCCCGCTCCGCGGGTAGGATTCTGAGCGCGACACGCGCCAGGACCCCGGCCAAGGCGCGGCGCCCGCGGCGGGGCAGAGCGCGCGCGACGAGGCGCGCGAGGCGATAGTACCTGCCCCGATTGTAGGGGTGGGAGTACCAGCGGCGGGAGCGTCCCTGCGCCGGAAGCGTGGCGGCCTCGGAGACGTTCATGGCAGCCTAGAGAAGCGGCGAGTAGTACATGCGGAAGGCGCGGATCGGTCCGGGCTTCGTGTCGAACAGCTGCGTGGCCCAGAAGCGGCGAGGTTGGCGCTCAAAGCTGATGACACCGGGGCGAGCGGGCTCGTTGGGGTCATACACGCTTAGCTCCACGGCACCGTCGGTGATCCGGTAGCCGTAGGCCGCGACCCCGTGGTTCAGTTCGGGGGTCGGCCAATTCGTCACCAGGAGCAGAACAGGCCGCCCGGCGCGCAGCTCCGCGAGCGCCTCCGCCGCCACCCGCTCCTGGTGCCATTCTCCGACCGGAAAGGTCACGCGCCAGTTGGTCCAGTGGACCATCGTCCAGAATCGGGAGCCCAGCCCGGTCTTGACCGCTGCCTCCTCCGCGCCTGAAAACTCCCGAAGATTCGGGTAGCCGGGAATCACCACCCGCTGTTCAGGAGGGTACGCCTCCTCCCAGGGGGCGCGCGCCGCGACCTGGCGGACCAGCTCCACGTACGCCTCCGACGGGAGCCTCGCCCCGCTCGGGTCGAAGCGCGCGAACTTCAAAAACTGCACCACACCGCGAGTCATCACGAAGCAGTAATTCGCGTAGAGATCATCCCGCTCCGGGTTCAGTGACCTCACCTCGTTGGCGAAGGCGAAGGTGTCCTCGCCGAAGCGGAAGACCGGCGCCGCGATCGGCTCGCGGATCGCCGTCTGCAGGGGCACCACCGAGGCGCACCCGGTAGCGACCAGGAGCGCCGCGACCAGGAAGGGACGCAGACATCCCGGGCCGAGTCGGGCACAGCCCCGTGCGGCTGCTGGGGTCAACCAAGGCGTAAGCACGGCTTCTTTATTTTATCCTACATGTGCCCCGCGGCCCATCAGACGTTAATCCTTGCCCTTCGGCGCTTCCCCCCTGGCGAGCCTCGTCAAGAACTTCGCCAGATCTCGCGCCATATCGCCAAAGGATTCCTTGAGATGATCTTCGCTATCGCCGCCGAACACACCGTAGGCCGCCACGCGACGGTCGGCCGTGACCATGACGACTTGACCTGACTGCACATCAACGAAGCGCATCTCCGCCTGAGCCTTGCTGCGACCCGCCCCGAACCCGACAAGATAGCGGAGTGCCCGGGAGCCAGGGGCAAGCCTCGTGATTGTCCCATCGAGCCGCAGGGCTCGCTCGGATCCGGGCTTGAACTCCGTCTCGCCCAGGTTGACGACCTTCCCAAAGACGGTCTGCATCGCTCCTATGCAGCCGGTCAACGCTACTGAGAGACCCACAACAAGCGCCCCGATGACCGATCGAGGTAGTGTCATTTGCATGTACCTCCTTATGCTTGCCTCCCGTCGGGTCGATCGGTTGTAGCGGCCCATGACATTGTTCTCCTTGGAAGCGATTCTATCCCGGCCCCGCGGCAGGTCAAGCGCCTCCTCGGGCCACTTGACGCAGCGCCTGTTTCGGTAGATTCTCGGGCGCATCGAGCGACTCGCGGGGCACCCGACCTGAGCAGAGAGAGGGGCGGCAATGCGGCCATATCGGAACTCCCCGTTTGAACCGGGCACGACACCTCGGGGAGAGTACCCTTGATCCACACACCCGTCTGTGACCTGCTGCGGATCCGGCACCCGATCGTGCTGGGCGGCATGGCCGGCAGCACCTCCGTTCCCCTCGTGGCGGCTGTCAGCAACGCCGGCGGTCTGGGGACGCTGGGCATCGCGCGCACCCCGGCCGAGCAGATTCCGAAGGACATCGGCGCCATCCGGGAAACGACCAAGGGTCCCTTCGGCGTCAACTTCCTGCTCTTCGTGGCCCGCGAGCCCGCCATCGACGCGGCCCTCAACGCACGTCCACCCGTGTTCTCCGCCGCCTGGGCGCGGGCGGATCAGGATCTGCGGGCGCTCTTCGGCCGTGCGCACGAGGCGGGCAGCCAGGTGATGTACATGGCCGGCACGGTGCCGGAGGCGCTGCGCGCCAAGGCGGCGGGGGCGGACGTGATCGTGGCGCAGGGCACGGAAGGCGGCGGGCACGTAGGCTGGATGGCGAGCATGGCCGTGCTGCCCATGATCGTGGACGCGGTCGGCTCGACACCCGTGATGGCCGCCGGGGGTATCGCGGACGGACGCGGGCTGGCCGCCGCGCTGGCGCTCGGTGCGCAAGGCGCCCTGCTGGGCACACGCTTCCTCGCCACGAAAGAATCTCCGCTGCACCCCAACTTCAAACAGGCGGTGCTTGACAGCGACGGGCACGACACGGTGTTGACGGAGATTCCGGACATCGCGCGCGCCAACGTCTGGCCTGGCGCCATGGCGCGCAGCCGGCGCAATGCCTTCATCGAGCGCTGGGCGGGCCGGGAGTGGGAGCTGCGCGCACGGCAGCCAGAGGCGGCCGCGGCCTTGCAAAGGGCCCTGGAGACCGGCGACGCGGACAACGCCTCTCTGCTTATCGGGCAGGACGCCGGGTTGATTCACGACATCCCGCCCGCGGGCGAGCTCGTGGAACGCATCGTCGCCGAAGCGGAAGCGCTGCTGAAGGATCGCCTGCCCAAGCTGGTGCGGGTGGGCTGAGCGCCATCCCCAGGGTGGTACCGCAGGACGAGTCGTGCTCGCGGGGGATTGCTGGCTTCCTACTGCCAGCGGATGAGCACCTTCACCTTCGGGTACTCCGGCGCCTTGCCCTCGACATCGACGATGCGCATGGATTGATCCGGAGCCTCCAGCAGGAGATTGTTGTTGCTGTAGGCCACGAATTTGCCCCAAGCCTTCGGCACTGTGACCTCGTACTTGGCGACCGCGCTCTGAGCGTGGGCTGGGTCGGGGCGAACGGCACTGAGCAATCCGGACTCGGAGAACCAGAGGCGAACCGCGATCATGACGAGAGCCACGGCGATGACGCTTAGAATAGCCTTGGTATACCGGTCGGCAATCACAGACGTCCTCCTGGTTAGTTCTGCGTGCACTGCTCGCGACCCGTTGTAGAGAATATCTGTCGGCGATTTGCAGCCCGACCCGCGAAAACGATTGTATCACGCCGTGGAAACACTTCCTCCCTGCGCGAGCCTTTACCAGTTCACGGCCCGGCGGCGAGGAGGGCGCGGGCGCGGGCGAGCTCGTCGGGAGTGTTGACGTTCATGAAGCAGATGGTGGGATCGGCCAGGCGTGCTACCTCCGCCTCGGGGATCTCGAGGACCTTCACCTGGGGGAAGAACCCGATGACTTTGAAGCGCTTGGCCTTGAGCATGGCCTCCATGGGGGGGAGGCAGGCCTTGGCATAGAGCGCGTGGAGGGTCTCGTACTGGTCGCCGACCTTGGGGATCACCACGTCGGCCTCTCCCGCGTGGGAGACGACGAGCCTGACCACCTCGGCCTTGAGGAACGGCATGTCGCAGGCGACCGTGAAGGCCCCGTCGCCCTTGGCGGCCTTGAGGCCGCTGTAGATCCCGCCGAGCGAGCCGTGGTCGGGGAAGACGTCCGGAACCATGGGGAGCCCGAGGAAGGCGTACAGCTCGGGCGTGTTCGTCACGATCAGGAGGTTGGAGAGCACCGAGCCCAGCACGTCCACGATCCGTTCGATGATCCGCTTGCCGCCGAGCCCGACGAGGGCCTTGGGCTCGCCCCCCATCCGGGTGCTCTTGCCTCCGGCCTGGATCACGCCCGTCACCGCCACGGCGCCCTCACTCCGGCAGTTCGAGCGCGCCCCGGCGGACGACCCGCGGCGGGGTCACCGTCACGTCCACGATGGTGGAGGGAAGCCCGCCCTTGGTGGGCCCACCGTCCAGGATCAACTCGATTTTTCCCTCGAAGATCCGCTGAACGTCCGCCGCCGTGGAGGGAGGCGCCTCGCCGCTCAAGTTCGCGCTGGGCGCCGTGACGGGAAACCCCGCAGCGCGGACGAGGCCGAATGCCACCGGATGGCCCGGCATGCGGACCCCGACGGTTCCCGTCCCCGCCGTCAGTTCCTCGGGTAGATTCCCCCTCGCGCGGAAGACGAGGGTCAGCGGGCCGGGCCAGTACTTCGTCATGAGGGTCCAGGCGGCGGCCGGCACTCCCTCGACCAGCGATTGAACCATGCGCACGGAGTCCACAAGGACCAAGAGGGGCTTGGATTCAGGGCGGCCCTTG
>Ga0209002_10003567_pt1 | contig 12353 bp, 12 predicted proteins | sample Rifsed16ft2_FD_184010 | JGI IMG/M metagenome (GOLD analysis project Ga0209002, IMG submission 184010) | Soil microbial communities from Rifle, Colorado, USA - sediment 16ft 2 (version 2) | ecosystem: Environmental > Terrestrial > Deep subsurface > Rock core/Sediment | place: Rifle, Colorado...
GGGATTCAGCAGATAGGTGCCGGCCGGCCAATCGCCGTGCTCGTCGGAGAACACGCCGTCGAGCACGAGGATCTCCTCGCCGTCGGGGTGTGCGTGGCCGTGAAACGTCGAGCTCGGCTCATAACGCACGACCGAGGTCACTTGCCCCGCTTCGACGGGACCGACGAGGTCATGGCGCGGGACGGGGCAGTCGCACTGGGTCGCATGCTGGGCGAGCTCGTCGCATGCGTCCAGCGCGCGGTCGACGTCCGCCGCTCCCCCTTCGGGGACCTTGGCCAGGACCTCGTCCGTCGCCGGGTTCATCACGTCGAAGCTCTTGCCGGACTTCGACTCCACCCACTCGCCGTCGACGAGCATGCGGTAGGTCTGCATCGCTGCCTCCTGGGGTGCTGAAGGCTAACCCAAGGCCGGGGGCGGTGGGAAGGCCAGTCGGCCCAAACCCACCCCTACCTGGCGAAGGGGTTGACGACCTCGAGGCGCTCGAACCGGCGCCCGTCCTGCAGGTCTTCGGAGAACAGGCGGCTGCAGCCTGACACGAGGGCGGAGCGAACGACCAGGGCGTCCCAGAATGAGAGACCGTGCAGCCGGTGCAGGTCGATGGCACCCAGGATGTCGTCGAGCCCTGGGGTGACGAGCTGAAGACGGCCGAAGATCTCGGTCTTTCGGCGCGCGACCTCGGCCACAACGCCGAGCTTGCGGGTGGTCGTCACGAAGTACTCCTGCAGCACCTGGGTCGACACCACCCCGTTTCGCTTCCCTCGGCACTCCGACACCACCTCTAGCGCGCGCCGTCGCTTCTCCGGTGAGTCGTGGTCGTCGGTGTAGACGAGGACGTTGGTGTCGACAAAGCTACGGCCGTTCATGGATCTCTTCGCGGTTGAACCGCCAGCCCCGAGACCGACCTTCCGACCGCTCCGACAGCTCGGTGAGCTCCGCGATGTCGCGATCCGCCGAATCGCCCCCGGCGAGCTCCTCGAGGAAACGACGCACGGCCTGGTTCAGGCTCATGCCCATGCTCTCGGCAGCCTTCCTCGCCTTCCGGACGATCCTTTCGTCAACAGAAAGAGTGAGATTCATGACCACAGGATACGTGGCCACGTATGACGTGTCAATTATTGAGGCACCCGCCGGATCGAGGAGTCGTGGGCCTCCGATCGACGAGAATGTGAGGGGGCGGGCTCATGACCAAGGGGACTCGGCAATGAAGGGTCAGACCGTCCTCGTCACCGGCGCCACCGCGGGCATCGGCTTCTTCACCGCGCAAGGGCTCGCGGCCGGAGGGGCGCGGGTTTGATCCTGACCCTCTCGGGAGTAGCATACGTCCCGCATCCCGCATCCGATGCCACGTCGCAATAGGGGAGGATCAGGCACATGAGATCGGCTCGCGTGTCGGCCGCCATGATCGTTGCGGCCGCCTCGTACCTGACGGCGGAACCGTCGTTGTTGCTGGCGGCGACCGATATCGTGGTGGGCAGCAATGAGAGAAGGACCTACGATTGCCGCGGCGGCTCCGCCACGGTGGAGGGCGGCTTCAACGTCCTCACCCTCCGCAACTGTACCGAGATCGTCGTCAACGGCGGCGACAACACGATCGACGCCGGGGTGGTGGACGCCATCGAGGTCGCTGGCGCCGACAACAGGATCACCTGGACGGAGAGTGCAGACGGCAGGCGCCCCAGGATCACCAACGAAGGCCAAGGTAACGTGATCGTCTCGAAGCGGGCCGCCGCCGGCGCCGTCAGGGACCCCGCCCCACCGGGCGCCAGCCCCACTCGGGTCACCGTCTCCGGCGACCAGGTCGAGGTTCGGGGACCCGATGGCACCGTCACCATCAAAGAGGGATCCGCCGGCACATCCCGCCGCTCCAGTGGTCAAACCGCCCCCGCCGCGGGCAAGATCCGCGTCGACCAGGACGGCCAAAGAGAAGAGTACGACTGCCGCGGCGCCAGCGCCGTCGTCAACGGCGACAGCAACGACCTGAGCTTCCGCAACTGCGATCAGGTCTCCCTCAACGGCGACGCCAACGCCGTGGCCGTGCGGGGCGTGAAGTCCGTCCTCATCAACGGCAACGACAACAAGCTGACCTGGGAGCTGGCCGAAGACGGCAGCCGCCCCCGCATCACCGACAACGGCCGAGGCAACACCGTCAGCGGCAAACGCTGACGCTTCCGGATTCTTTCCTGGCCGGGCCGGGCTCTGTATACTTGCGCGGACCATCGGGAACCAGCATCCGGAGCGGGTTTTCTAGCTCCCAGAGGGTGCCATGCTGATTGGGGATGCTGTCCTTGGCACCGCGGCGCCGAAGGAGAGGTCATGAAAGACGCTGGCTTCGGACGTTCCGTGTTGTTCGTCTTCTCCGTCGGCCTCGCGTTTGGGGTCGGCAGTGGGAGGATCGCCGAGGCTCAGGAGACGCCGCGCTACGAGTTGTCCGTGGGTTACGCCTTCCTGAGGGACCAGGACATCGAGACCAGCTTTCCGGTGGGCTGGAACTCCTCGCTCGCCCTGAACCTCACGAACTCGCTGGGAGTGGTCTCCGACATTGGAGGCAGCTACAAGAGCGAGGCGGGCGCAACCCTCAACATCTACGCGTTCCTGGCCGGCGCCCGCTACTCGTTTCGAGGCGAGCGGGTGACGCCGTACGTCGAGGGTCTTCTTGGGGTGGCTCGGGCCAGTGCGAGCGCGGGCGGGATGAGCGAGTCGGCGTCGGATTTCGCCGCCCAGGCCGGCGTCGGCATCGGCTTCAAGGTCAGCGACAGCGTCTCGCTGCGAACGGGCTTCGACTTCCGCAACATCTTCAGCGAGGGCACATCGCTACAGGAGTACCGGGTGCAGGCCGGGGTGAGCTTCGGCTTCGGCGGCTCGCGGGAAGCGCCGCCGATCGTCTCGTCGCCGCGAGTCGAGCCGCCGCGCCCGCAGGCGCCACCCACGGTTTCGGCTCCCGCCCCCGCGGCTCCGCCCACCGTGCAGCCCGTGCGGCCCGCGCCTCGGCCACAAGCGCCGCCGGCACAGCCTCCAGCCCCAGCCCCGGCCACAGGCCCCCTCGGCAGGGCCAGGGAGCTCTTGAGCGCGGGCAGCTACTCCCAGGCCGCCGACGCCTTCCGGGCCGACCTCCCCGTCTACGCCCCGAACATGTTCACGATCCCGGTGGGTGTGTACTGTGACCCCACGAACCTCGCGCAACAGGTGCGGAGCGCGGACGCTCAGGAGCTGGTGCTCGTGCACTTGATGCTGCGCGGCCAGGTTTGCTACGGCCTGTACTGGGGACTGTTCGGGTCGGGGCCGGAGGCTCAGGCCGCTATGGCGCAGCTCCCTCCGGCGCTGCGCGCCCCAGGCCAGGCGCCGATCTCGGTCTCGCGGGTGCTCTCGAGGGCGCGCTGATTCCCTCCCGCAAGCGCGAGAAGGTCTCTGACCCGCCCCCTCGCCCCCGAGCCTGTAGCCACCGTGGGTCAGACCTTCCGCTGACGCTTTGAGTTTGTGCCGGGGGGCGGCCGCGGGGGGTCCCCCAGCGAGGTAGCCAAGAGTCGGTTTGCGTCGGGCGTCACCGGGGCGTATGCTCCGGCCGACCCCGATGCCTCTCCATACGCTCCCGCATCCTTATCTGCCTTCGCCACGGGACGACGCCGCGCGGGCCTGAGCGTCCGCCCTCACCGCGAGACGTTCTTTCCCGTCGCAGCTTTCCCCGCCCCGGCTCGAGCCCGCGGCGGGCCGTGAGCCGCGCGAACGCAGGAGGATACGAGATGACGACGCACGCCGAGGAGCTGGAGCGCTACCGCCGACAGAGCGGCAAGAGCCTCGAGATGTACGGCCGGGCGGAGAAGGTGCTGCCCCTCGGCGTTTCGAGCAACTTCCGCACCTACGAGCCCTACCCCATCTACATCCAGCGCGCCGAGGGCTCGCGGATGTGGGACGTGGACGGACGGGAGTACCTGGACTTCTCGATGTGCTTCGGCGCGCTCATGGTCGGACACTCCCACCCCGCGATGGTCCGCGCGCTCGGCAAGGCGGCGGGAGAGGGGACGCTCTACGGCATGCCCCACGACCGCGAGCTGCGGGCGGGGGAGCTGATCTGCGAGCGGTTCTCCCTCGAGCACATGCGCTTCACGAACTCCGGCTCCGAGTCCACCCTGCACGCCCTGCGCCTCGCCCGGGCCTATACCGGGCGCGACAAGGTCCTCAAGTTCGAGGGCGCCTACCACGGCGGACACGACACCGTGCTCGTCTCGGTCAAGCCGCCGCGGGCCAAGGTCGGCCACCCGCGCCACCCCAAGCCGCTCGCGGTCGGGCACGGCATCCCCGAGGGCACCATCCAGAACACGCTCGTCGCCCAGTGGAACGATATCCGCAGCGTGCGCGAGGTCCTGGAGAAGAACGAGAACGAGGTCGCGGCCGTGATCGTGGAGCCGGTGATGATGAACGTCGGGGTCATCGCGCCCCGCGACGGCTTCCTCGCGGAGCTGCGGGCGCTGTGCGACGAGTTCGGCTGCCTCCTCGTCTTCGACGAGGTCAAGACGGGGGCGAAGCTGGCCTGGGGCGGGGCCCAGCAGCACTACAAGGTCAAGGCCGACATCGTCTGCCTGGCCAAGGCCATCGGCGGCGGCCTGCCGCTCGGGGCCTTCGGGGCGCGCCGCGAGATCATGAACGAGATCGCGACCTTCCGCTCCTTCCACGCCGGGACCTATGCCTCGAACCCCCTCGCCACCACCGCCTGCATCACCGCCCTCGGAGAGGTCCTCAAGCCCGAGGTCTTCCCGAAGGCGACCGCCCTCGGCGACGCGCTGGCCGAGGGGCACAACAAGATCATCAAGAAGTACGGCCATCCCTGGTGCGCGGTGAACGTGGGCGTCAACGGCACCGTCTTCTGGCGGCGCACCCCGCCCACGAACTACCGCGAGTGGCTCGACCAGGACTTCGACGCCTTCTGGCGCTACTGGCACATGAACCTCAACCGCGGGGTCATCCCCCAGGCCCAGTGCTTCGACGAGCAGTGGACGGTCTCGGCGCTTCACACCGAGAAGGACGTGGACCGCATGCTCGAGGTCTTCGACGAGATCGCGCGCGAGATGAAGTGATCCCCGCCGGGTGGGAGTCATGGGTGCCATCGAGCTGAAGACAGAGGTCCCCGGGCCGCGATCGCGCGTGCTTCTGGCCCGCCGGGAGGCGGCGGTACCCAGGGGGGTCTACAGCGCCACGCCGGTGTTCATCGAACGTGCCCACGGCGCCGTACTGACCGACGTGGACGGGAACCGCTTCTTGGACTTCGCGGGCGGCATCGGGTGCCTCAACGTCGGCCACACGAACGAGAGGGTGGTGAAGGCCGCGACCGAGCAGCTCACGAGGCTCACCCACGGCTGCTTCCACGTGACGCCCTACGAGGCCTACGTCGCCCTCGCGGAGCGGATGAACCGCCTCACGCCCGGGGATTTCCCCAAGAAGACCCTCTTCACGAACTCCGGGGCGGAGGCGATCGAGAACGCGGTGAAGATCGCCCGCGCCGCCACCGGGCGGCCCGCGATCGTCGCCTTCGAGGACGGCTTCCACGGACGCACGCTCCTCACCCTGAGCCTGACCTCCAAGATTCACCCCTACAAGGCGGGCTTCGGCCCGTTCGTGCCCGAGGTCTACCGTGTCCCCTACGGCTACTGCTATCGCTGCTCCTACCACCTCACATATCCCTCCTGCGCGGTCCACTGCGTCGACGCGATCGAGGACGTGTTCAAGCGCTACGTAGAGGCAGAGCGGGTGGCGGCGGTGGTGGTGGAGCCCGTGCTCGGCGAGGGCGGCTTCGTGGTGCCGCCGGCGGACTACCTGCCCCGCCTGCGGGAGCTGACGGCGCGGCACGGGATACTGCTCATCGCGGACGAGGTGCAAACCGGCTTCGGTCGGACGGGTCGGCTCTTCGCCGTCGAGCACTCCGGAGTCGTGCCCGACATCCTCGTCGCCGCCAAGTCCATCGCGGGCGGGCTGCCCCTGTCCGCGATCACGGGCAGGGCGGGGATCATGGACGCCGCCGGGGTGGGCGGCCTCGGGGGGACGTTCGGCGGCAACCCCGTCTCCCTCGCCGCCGCCCACGCCGTCCTCGACCAGGTGGATTCACTCCTCGAGCGCGCGCAGGCGATCGGCCGCCGGGTTGGTGCGCGCGTGGCGAAGTGGAAGGAGCGCTTCCCACTCCTCGGCGACGTGCGCGGCCTCGGAGCGATGTGGGGGCTCGAGCTGGTCAAGGACCGCGCGAGCCGGGCCCCGGCCAAGGAGGAGACGGCGGCGGTCGCCAAGGCCTGCTACGAGCGGGGGCTCGTCACGATCACCGCCGGGACCTACGGCAACGTGATCCGCACCCTCATGCCCCTCGTGATCCGCGACGAGGAGCTCGAGGAGGGCCTCGACGTGCTCGAGGCCGCGCTGGCTTCGGTCTTACGCTGACGAGCGTCAGCGCACGCGAGGCGACGGCAGGGCGCCCGCCGCAGGGAGCTGCGGAGCCATCACGGTAGGCGCGGGCACGTACCGGACGACGCCGGCGCACAGCAAGCCCAGGAGGCTGCGCTCCATGTCCTCGACGGGTAGCGGCGCCGTCTCGATCATCCTGCGCGCCGACGTCGAGCCGTCGACGCGCGAAAGTATGTAGCCGTCGGCGGGACTGAGGGTGATGCGGTGGAGCCGGAGAAACGGGCTGCCGGCGCCCACGAGAGCGCGCTCGAGGTCGCCGAGGCCCCGGCGAACGATCTCGGAGCGGGGGATGCGCCGGACGAGCTCGAGGATCAGCTCCGCCGTGGAGCAGCGGAGCGTCAGGTCTTCGGCAGGGGCATCGGGCAGCTCCTGATCCTCGAACAGCAGCGAGGCTTCGTCCCACAGCAGGGCCGTGAGCAGCATCTCGCGAATGTGGAGCGCGAGGGCCTGCTCGAGGCTGGGCGTGTCGACGAGCTCCAGCTCCCGCAGGACCGGCGCGAGGCGCCTTCCCTTCTGGCTCACGATCACGAGCGCCCGTCCGAGGTCGGCCCTCGAGATCAGACCGCGACGGACCATGCTCTCGCCGAGGCGCCCCCGCTCGGCGATCGATGAACCGCTCACGAGCTCGCCGTTGACGGAGCGGAAGGTCACCCCCGCTTCCTCGCCGCGGGTGACATGGAGCAGCCCCGTGCGCTGGCCGAGGTAGACCTCCTTCAGGAACTCCGGCAGGAGCAGCGCGGGGTTGCCTCTCTTGTGGAGAAGCATCATCGTCGCAGCGGACGTAGAGCTCATCGCCGGCAGCGAGTAGCAAGACGTGTGCCGGAGCGCTTCGCCGGCCGAAAGGACTGATTCGCGGGCGCTACCACGGGACTGCCGGGCCCCAGCAGCGGTGGAATGTCCGGAGAACGGACGCTCCGGCCGGCGCCGCGCTGCTCAAAAGGCGTCGAGGAAGACGCGCACGCGCCGCGGGCGCAGGTAGAGCCGCTCTCCAGGGCGCAGCGCGAGCTCCTCGTAGCGCTCGCGCGGAAGCTCGACCTGCAGGAGCTTGCCCTCTCCGTCCTCGAGCTCGAGGCGCATCACCGCCCCCGCGGGCTGGACATGGCGCAGCACCGCCCAGAGGCCGCCCCCGCCGTCCGCCCGGAGCACCTCCAGCTCGTGGGGCCGGGCGAAGGCGGCGGCGGGGCGTGCCTCCGCGTCCGCGTGGGCGGGAAAGTCGACGGTGAGCGGGCCGAAGAGTGCCTTCCCCGCTTGCACCCGCCCGCGGAAGATATTCACGTCGCCCAGGAAGCCCATGACGAAGGCGGTGGCCGGGCGATCCAGGATCTCCTGGGGCGTCCCCACCTGCTCCACCCGCCCCTCGTTCATCACCACCACCCGGTCCGCCACCTCCAGCGCCTCCTCCTGGTCGTGGGTCACGAAGACGCTCGTGACCCGGATCTCGTCGTGGAGCCGCCGCAGCCACCGCCGCAGCTCCTGGCGCACCCTGGCGTCGAGCGACCCGAAGGGCTCGTCGAGGAGCAGCACCTTGGGCTCCACCGCGAGGGCGCGCGCCAGGGCCACGCGCTGCCGCTGGCCCCCCGAGAGCTGGGAGGGGTAGCGGTCGGCCAGCCAGTCGAGCTGCACGAGCTTCAGGAGGCTTGTGACCTTCGCCCTGATCTCCGACTCCGCAGGCCGACGGACTCGGGGACGTACGCGCAAGCCGAAGGCCACGTTCTCGAAGACGGTCATGTGGCGGAAGAGGGCGTAGTGCTGGAAGACGAAGCCCACGCCGCGGTGGCGCACGTCACGAACGGTGGCGTCCTCGCCTTCGAAGAGGACCTGTCCCCGGTCCGCACGCTCGAGGCCCGCGATGATGCGCAGGAGGCTGGTCTTGCCCGAGCCCGAGGGACCGAGCAGCGCTACGAGCTCGCCCGTGGGCACCGTCAGGCTCACGTCGTTGACGGCGACGAACGAGCCGAAGGTCTTCGTCACGCTCCGGATTTCAATGGACATTCGCCTCCTCCGAGCGCCATTCGACGGCGGCCTTGGCGACGAGGGTCACGAGGGCGAGGAAGGCGAGAAGGGAGGCGACCGCGAAGGCGGCCTGGAAGTTGTATTCGTTGTAAAGGATCTCGACGTGCAGGGGGAGCGTGTTCGTCTTTCCCCGTATGTGGCCGGAGACGACCGAGACCGCCCCGAACTCCCCCATCGCGCGGGCGTTGCAGAGGATGACACCGTAGAGCAGGCCCCACTTGATGTTCGGCAAGGTGATGCGCCAGAACATCTGCCCGCCGGAGGCCCCGAGTAGGCGCGCGGCTTCTTCTTCCTCGGTGCCCTCGGCCTGCATCAAGGGGATGAGCTCGCGGGCCACGAAAGGAAAGGTCACGAAGACCGTGGCCAGGATCAGCCCCGGCACGGCGAAGACGACCTTGAGGCCGAGGGCATCGGCCCAGGGACCGAGGACCCCTTGGCGCCCGAAGAGAAGAATGAAGACCATTCCGGAGATGACCGGCGACACGCCGAACGGGAGGTCGATAAGGGTGATGAGGGCGTTCTTGCCCGGGAAGTCGAACTTGGCGATGGCCCAGGCCGCGGCCACACCGAAGAGAAGGTTCAAGGGCACCGCAACGCCCGCGGTCAGGAGCGTGAGCTTCAAGGCCGAGAGGGCCATGGGCTCGCGCAGGGCGGCGAAATAGGCGGCGGCGCCCTTCTCGAAAGCCTGCTGGAACACCGCCGCGAGGGGGACCAGCAGGAAGAGGACGAGAAAGCCCGTGGCGGTCCCGGTCAGCAGCACCTTCACGGGAAGGGGCTCGCTCGTGGCCCGGGCGGCCGTCTGGGGGCGCGAGCGGAGGGGAGGAGCGGTGGCGGCCATGTCTACTCCGCGGAACCGAGCCGCGCGCTCCAGGACTGGAGGCGGTTGATGGCCAGGAGCAGGAGGAAGGACGCCACGAGGGTGACGGCCGCGATGGCGGTGGCGCCTGCGTAGTCGTACTGCTCCAGCTTGGTGATGATGAGCAGCGACGTGATCTCCGTTTTCATGGGCATGTTGCCGGCGATGAAGACGACGCTGCCGTACTCGCCCAGGGCACGAGCGAAGGCGAGGGCGAAGCCCGTGATCCAGGCCGGGACGAGGGCGGGCAGGACCACACGGAAGACCGTCTGGAGGCGGCTCGCCCCCAGGCTCGCCGCCGCCTCCTCGACCTCGGGGTCGAGGCTTTCGAGCACGGGCTGGAGCGTCCGCACCACGAAGGGAAGCCCGATGAACGTGAGGGCGAGGGTGATGCCGAGGGGGGTGAACGCGGCCTTGATCCCGAGCTTCGCGAGCGGCGCGCCCAGCCATCCGTTCGGCGCGTAGAGCGTGGTGAGAGCGATTCCCGCGACAGCGGTGGGCAGGGCGAAAGGAAAGTCCACGAGGGCGTCCATGAGGCGGCGGCCGCGGAAGCGATAACGCACCAGCACCCAGGCGACGACGAGACCGAAGGCCCCGTTGATGGCCGCGGCCACGAGCGACGCGCCGAAGGTCAGCTTGTAGGACGCGACGACCCGCGGCGAGGTGACGGCCTGCCAGAAGCCCGCCGGGCCCAGGCTCGCGCTCTTCCAGAAGAGGGTGGAGAGGGGGATGAGGACCACGAGCGAGAGGTAGAGCAGGGTGAAGCCCATGGCCAGGCCGAAGCCGGGCAGGACGCTGTGCGCTTTCCGAAGAGGCATGGAGGGGCTTCCGCTACCGGGGCTGGTAGATCTGGTCGAAGATCCCGCCGTCGGCGAAGTGGGTCCTCTGGGCCTTCTGCCAGCCTCCGAAGACGTCGTCGATGGTGATGAGGTTGACCTTCGGGAAAGCGGCCGCGTACTTCTTGGCCACCGCCTCGAGGCGCGGCCTGTAGAAATGCCTGGCCGCGATCTCCTGCCCCTCGGGTGTGTAGAGGTACTCGAGGTAGGCCTGGGCCACCGCCCGGGTGCCCTTCTTGTCGACGACCTTGTCGACGATGGTCACAGGCGGCTCCGCGAGGATGCTGAGCGAGGGCACCACGATGTCCACCTTGTCGGGGCCCAACTCCTGGATGGACAGGAACGCCTCGTTCTCCCAGGCCAGGAGGACATCGCCGATGCCGCGCTGCACGAAGGTGGTGGTCGAGCCCCGGGCCCCGGAGTCGAGGACGGGCACGTTCTTGAAGAGCGCCGTCACGAAGTCCTTCGCCTTCGCGTCGCTCCCTCCAGACTGCCTCCGGGCATAGGCCCAGGCCGCGAGGTAATTCCATCGCGCGCCGCCGGAGGTCTTGGGGTTCGGGGTGATGACCTGGACCCCCGGCTTCACGAGGTCGCCCCAGTCCCTGATGCCCTTGGGATTGCCCTTGCGCACGAGGAAGACGATGGTCGAGGTGTAGGGCGAGCTGTTGCTGGGTAGGCGCTTCTGCCAGTCCCTGGCGAGAAGGCCGGACGCTGCGATGGCGTCGATGTCGTAGGCCAGGGCGAGGGTGACCACGTCCGCCTCGAGGCCGTCGATCACGGCGCGCGCCTGCTTGGCCGCACCACCGTGCGACTGCTGTATGGTGACGGCCTTGCCGGTCTTCGCCTGCCAGTCTCTGATGAACGCGGCGTTGAACTCCTGGTAGAGCTCCCGGGTGGGGTCGTAGGACACGTTGAGCAGCTCCTGGGCGACGGCAGGTGCGGCGGAGGCAGCGGCCAGGAGGAGGGTGACGACGAAGACGTGCTTGCGGGACATGAAACGGCTCCTCTCCTCGAATCAGAATGAAATCTGCGTGCGGATGAAGATGGCGTTCTCAGGATCGCGGTCCTTGCCGGCGGTCGCGCCCCCGGTGAAGCTCGTGCGCTCGAAGTCCACCACCTGCTTCACGTTGCGGTTGAGCGACCAGTTGACACCCACCGCCCAGGCGAAGGCCTTGCGCACGGACTTCGTGGGGTCGACGAGCCCGGCCGAGATCGCCTCGCTTCCGAGCTCGATGCCATTGACCCGCGCCGCCAGCTCGATGCCGCCCCACTGGCCCTTGCCGGGATCGAACGGCTTTGTCGGCCGCACCCCGGCGTGGGAGGCCTTGTCGCCGGTGAGGGCGACGGTGACCGTAGCCTGCCAGGCCTTGCCCTCGAGGGTCACGCGCGTGCCGTCGGCCTTCTTCACCTTCGACTCGGACTGCGCGTACTCGGCGAGGAGTCCAAAGGACCCGGAGTAGAACGAGAGCTGGGGCGAGTAGCGCTTGCGCGTCCCGTCGTAGGTGGTCCCGGTGAGGATCGTGATGATGCTGACCTGCCCGTTCGACCGGTACGCCGGCAGCGGGCCGGCCTGTTTGCCCGTGGTGCCCGCGATGCCGAAGCCCAGGTCCTTGAGGGACGAGTTCCCCTTCTTGAAGGGTGACAGGAAGATCCGTCCCGCGAGGTCCTTGCCGTCGCTCAGATCGAAGTCGACGCTGCCCCCGTCGGGCGCCCCGTCGAGGAGGGCGGCCGCGTAAGCGACCACTCCGCCCGCGAGCTCGCCGTGGAGCTGGATGCCCACGTCGCGGTTCGGGACGATGGCGGTGGGAAAGGCGCGCTCCACGAAGGTGATCGCGGTCGCCGACTGGAGCCGCTCCAGGCCCACCGGCGACTTGAACTTGCCGACGCGTATGCGGGCCTTCGGCGAGTAGTGCACGTCCAGATAGGCATCCTGGAGGACAGTCGTCCCGCCCCCGAAGTCGGGGGTGACGTTGAAGTCGAAGTACTTCCCCACCGTGCCCTGGACGATGGGCCGGACCCGGCGCAGGGCGAAGGTGTCGATGGCGAGAGCACCCTTGTCGCCCGAGAAGAACCGACCGTCGAACTGGACGTAGCCACGCACCTGGAGGCGGAAATCGCCGCTCTCCGACTGCATCACGAAGCCTTCGGCCGAGGCCGACGCGGGGGGGGTCCTCTTCTCGGCGGGGTTGAGGGCGGCGGGAGCGGGA
>Ga0209002_10003568_pt1 | contig 12353 bp, 12 predicted proteins | sample Rifsed16ft2_FD_184010 | JGI IMG/M metagenome (GOLD analysis project Ga0209002, IMG submission 184010) | Soil microbial communities from Rifle, Colorado, USA - sediment 16ft 2 (version 2) | ecosystem: Environmental > Terrestrial > Deep subsurface > Rock core/Sediment | place: Rifle, Colorado...
TTCGCCGCAAGCGGGCCTCCGGGAAGGTGGTCCTCGTCCTGGTGCGCCCGCGGCGCAGGGTCTCACGCCCAACCAACTGAATTACCAGTTCGACCCGCTGGCGATGTCTCGCGCCGTCCAGAACGCGATGCAGGGCCTGGGTCTACAGGCTTACGGTAACCCAGCCGGGGTGCACCAGCGCGAGTTCCTAGAGCGCGCCGTGCCTGGGCAGGCTCTGGCGACTCCAGGGGGGTTCTCACCGGAAGGTCTGCGTGGCATTGCATCTGGCCTGGCTCAGACGGGCCTCCCCGGCCTGCCCGCAGCAACGCAGCGGTCGAATGTCTCAGGGTTGGAACAACGCATGTTGGATGCACTCCGCGCCAATCCAGGACAGGACGCATCCCAAGCCCTTGGCGAGTTCAGCCCCGATGAAGCCCAGCGCATGGCCTATCTCATGCAGGCTCAGGACAATCCGGAGCTGGCCGGTTCCCTGTGGGCATCGAGCATGGCGGGCGGTCCCGGTGGCGGCGCATCGCCTGGCGTCATGGCGCTGACGGCACAGCTCCTGGGAATCCTCGGCCAGAAGTATACGAACGTCGCCCAGCCGTCTGACCGACAAGGCCTATACGGCTACATCAACAGCCTGTTCAAGCAGGGATAAATAACATGCCACAGGGTTACGCGCTCCCCGGCGGTGTTGGCAGCGGTGTCGGCTCAATCGACCCCGTTGGGTCCGACTACTTTGAAGAGCACCCCCAGTCCGCCTACATGGATTGGATGGCCGAACTCGGCCTTCTTGGCATGGATCCGATGGCGCAGTTCGCGCGTGGGCGGTATGGCGACTACTACGACCTCTTCAAAGCCAACCTCGGCCGTGATTTCGTGGGTCGGGCGCAAGATGCCGATCCCAACCTCCGGTGGATCAACTTCATGCGGACGCAAAGCCCACAGAATGAGTGGAGCATGCTCGGCCCACAGGAGCGCGGCGCGAACACTCGCTCCCAGGTGCCACGGTTGCGATGGCTCCTGTCGGTACTTTGACCCGTGGCACGCTCGTTTCTCAGCGGCCTCCAAATGCCGAACATCGACAACATCCGCATGCCCTGGCCCGAAGAATCTCCGTCTTGGTCCTTCTTGCCCATGCCCCAGTTGAAAGTCCCGCGCCTGGAAATGCCCGACATTGGCGACCTTCTGCGCCGCCTGAGTGCATCATCTAGCCCACAGCCGCTTGGCTATGGCTCTTCGCCAGGCGGCAGCACAATCGGGCGTGCCTTGGCTGGCCTACAGCCACAGCAGCCGCGCACGACGCCCAGCCCGCCACGCAATGCCTTCGCGGGGGCGGGGGCTGATTGGGTGCGCCAGTATGAGCCCATCGTCGTCCAAATCTCCCAGGAGACTGGCGTGCCCGCCGATGTCATTCTCGGCATCATGTCCATCGAGGGCAGCCAGGGCAATCCACGCATCGAGGGGCCGGAGACAGGTCAGGGGCGCGCCAAGGGCCTTATGCAAGTCATGCCGTTCCACTTCAAGCCAGGCGAGGACCCGTTCGACGTGCGGACCAATGTGCGGCGCGGTGCCGAAATACTTGCCCGCAACTATCAGCAGTACCAGGACTGGGATAAGGCGGCGATGGCCTACTTCGCGGGGACGCCAAATCCCACGGCGCGGGACGTAACCGGCACAAGCGGTGCCCAATACTCGCAACGCTTTGCCCAGGCGCGGCAGCAGTATTCCTCGCCCGAAATCCTTCAGACGGGTCCAACCCAGGACCTTGGTAAGATTGCGGCGGCGGAGTCCGGCGACTGGCAGGCTGTTGCCCAATCACAGCTTGGGCAGCCTTACACTTGGGGTGGCGCGTCCGGCGGTATTCGCCCAGGCAGGCCAGGCGGTTTTGACTGCTCCGGCTTCACGTCATGGCTTTACAAAAAGGCGTTTGGCATAAACATGACGGCCTACACAAAGACGGCCTACCAAGAAACCCTGCCAACGCAAAGCCCGCAGCCTGGAGACGTGGTGTTCTTCAACATGGACAACCCTGACCCAGCCATTCAGCACATGGGCATTTATATCGGCAACAACCAAATGATAAACGCGACGCGCGGGGGAGTTCAGATTAGCCCATTGTGGAGCAATCCTGAGTTCCGCTATCATCCACAGCGGAGGCAGGAATGATTGATCCGCAGCGCTACCAAGAAATTGCCGGCCAGCCGCCGGGGCCAAGCGGTCCTTTTGATGATCTTTCTAGCTCCGTGCCACTTGCTGGGCCGGCCCTGGCCTATGTTCTCCAGCGCCTTGAGGATTACTCGAACGCGGTTCCGCGCAAAATCCTCGGCTCGCTGTTCGCGCTGCCCGGTGTCCGTGATGTTGCCTCTGGCGGCGACAAGATGCTCCGCGACGAAATCCTTGGCTCCCTCCGCGAGCGCGGTGGCGCGGGCGCATACGAGACGGTTGCCCAAAAGGGCGTGCTGAGCAAGATTCCCTTTGGTGGCCCCATCGCTGAGACATTGGCCGACCCGCTCTTGGGCATCGGCCCTGTGGCGAAGCTGGGTGCCGGCGCGCGGTCGCTTGTGGGCGGCGCAGCGCGGGGCATAATGGGTGTGCCTAACATCTCGCGCGGCACGACAACAATCCCCAGCGCCATCGGTGACGTGCCCGCCTTCTCTGCCCGCCCTGGCTCCGATTGGGTCGCGCAGTCAATGGACAAAGTGAAGGACTGGATGGGCCGCGCGCTCGGCCCTGTTGCTGCGAACCCCATGCTGCGGAGCGCGTTCGCCAAGTCCCAGCAGCAGGAAATCCGCGAGAACGTCGTGCAGCTCCGCGAGCTATTCAGTTCGCTGCGGCGCGCGTCGCCAGACGAATCCATGACCGGGCTTCTGACTGATCTTGGCAAGCTCGACGAAGCTGGGTTCACGAACGTACTCAAGAACCGCTCGATCCCTGACCAGCTCATTGATGTCTACCGCCGGGAGCACTTCAACATCAAGGGGGCGGTCCAGGGCGCGCAGCGCGAGCACCAGGGCCTGTGGCGCGATGTGCGCGACGTGATGATGACAGCCCGCCCTGGTCTGGTCCTGCCTGAGTTTCGTGGTGCCGAGATACCTGTTGCAATCAGGCGCACGATGGAAGAAGCCCGCGCCTTGGGCATAAACAAACGTGCGGATCTTGAGCAATACGCCTCGACCGTGTGGGCCAACGACAACCGCCTGCGCCCGCTGCGGAATCGCCTCCAGAAACTCCGCGACCGCAACATAGACCCCATCGCCAACCTGGACGATGTGCCGCTCATTCTGTCTGAGGCCGTCGAGCGCCAGATCCGGCGGGGCGCGCCCGCGCGGAATGTCTTGTCCGGCCCCGCCGGCATCTACCGCTTCGTGGGCGACGTGCAGCGCCAGCAGGCGCTTACATCCATACCCTACACAATCAACAACACATTTTGGAATGGCCTAGCGCTGTCCCTTGCGCGCATGCCTTTGAGTGAGGTCGGGCGCAATCGCTTCGACGCGCTCATTACCGGCGTCCGCAGTGTGGTCGGCAAACGTGGGCAGCTCGACGTGTCACGGGAAAGCCTCCTGCCCCGCCGTGACATGGAGTTCTACCAGCACCTTGGCCTGGATGGCCCCCCGCCCGGCATCGACCCTGGCGACATCGCGGCGCTGCCGAATCTCTGGAACTCGATTGACGACCTGACCGAGAGCCGCAAGATGGCGCTCGAACGGACAGGGCTGATCTACCCCGCCATAACGATGGCCGCCGGCTTCATCTCCGGTGGCCTCGCCGGTGCCCCTATCGGAGCCCTGACTGGCGCTGCCGTTCAGAAGCTCGCGCCCGTCATACGTGACATCGAGCGCGTTCAGGACTACTTTGCCCGCTCGATGGTCACGCGCCGCGAGATGGCCCGCTTCCTCAACGAAGCCTGGGAGAAGGGCATCCCTGGCAAATGGGTAGACCCAACCAATGGGGCCGAGCGCAACTTCATCACGTACGTTATCAACCAGGTTGATCGCGGGAAGCATCTCGTGAACCCCGCTGCACAGAACATGCCCTTGCCTGAAAACCTGAGCAACTTGGCGACTGCGCTGACCGACGCACACGGCATAATCAGCGCGGATGACCTGAGTGCCCTCATACAAGCCAACATCACCGGGGCCTCACGCGCCTTCTTGTCCGACATAAAGCGTGAGTGGGCCAGCGCCATCTACAGCGCGAGTCAAAGCGGCGTGGCTGCGACGAAGCGTATTCTCATAATCCCTGAGACCCGCAACCTTGATGAACATCTCAAGTACCTCTTCATGTTCCATCACTGGGCCGCGCGCTCAATCCCCTGGTTCGTTGAGAACATGGCGGCTACGCCACAAATGGCCGCGATACTCTTGCGCCAAATGGCGAATGCTGAGAAGGAAGCTCAGACACGTGGGCTTCCCCATCGCCTTGACAACTACGCCGCCGCAATCTGGCCGCAGACGATCTTCTTGGGTGGCCTGCTCAATACGATTCTTGGCCCCGGCACGATGTACTACAACCCTCTTCTTGGCGCGAACCCGATGGCGACAGTTGCCCAGTACGAGCCGCAGGAGAACAAACCCGAACAAGAACTCATAAGATTTGGACAGCAGTTGGGGTTTCGCCCTGTTGCCGTTGTGGAATACATTGGCTATCTCAACGGACTGTTTGGTGAGGAACAGCCGTCGCCTGACTTCTTCCGCCAGGGCGAGTTTGTCCGCTCGATGACGGGCACAGACATCAATCAGCCACTTCGCCAGGCGTTAGATGTTGCGCGCATCTCCGTCGGCCAGACCCCTGCCAACTATGAGGATTACGCCGTGCGCCGGCGCATCCGGGAATTGGCTCAAACGCAGGGCCTAGACCCCACAAGCCCGTATGTTCGCCTGGCCGAGACAAACCCTAATAGCCAGCTCTATCAGCAGGCCGCGGCAGACGTGCGCGGGCGCGCCCGTTTCCAATCCACAATGAGCATGTTTTCGCCGGTCCCCGGTTCCTTCAAGTTCTTGCCCGAAGATGAAGCCACCGTGCGCCAGGCGCGCACGACGGCAACACGCAAGTTCGGCGTCCGTGAGGATTTGGGGGGCCTATTCGCGCGCGCGATTGATGCGCAAGCGCCAGAAGCCCGCACGTATCGGGGCCTCTCATTCACGCCGCCACAAGCGCCAGAAGCCCGCGACATCATACGTGGCAACTTCGGCCCTGGCGGCTCGGCCGACCCCATGATTATTGCCCGCGACTTCGCTGCGTGGGCGCGCGCGCGGAACATACCACCCAATCAAATGTGGGAGCGTCCAGTCTTGCGCGCTTACTTTGCGGAGCGCGAGAAGCTAGAAGCCGCACAACGTCGCGCGCGCATTGGCTTGACACCAGAACGGCGATGATCCTATATTATAACGACAGCATTAGGAGGTAGCGATAATGGCTGACAGTTCTATGTTCGGTTTCACGGAGACCGTTGCCGACGACCAAACAGCAGGCGGAGGGGCAGCGAATACGCCCACCACACCAGCGCCAGTGCCAGCGCCCGCCGCGGCCGGTGCTCCTGGCGCGCCTGCCGCCGACCAACCCGACCCGCTTGACGCGGAGCTTGACACCTGGCAGGCAGGCACCGGCAGTGACGATGATGACGATGCCAACGCCGATCCACTTGCGGGCATCGACCCAAACCACCCCTTAGTCCAGCGGCTTATGGCCGAGCGCGACCAGTACCAACAGCGCGAGCAGCAGCAGCAAATCGCCACGGAGCTTGTGCGCGCAGGCATACCAACGCAGGCCGTCCCGGAGCTTCTACAGTTATTCTCGGCGGTGCGCCAGGTAGTGTCCGAACGCGACCAATACCGCCAGCTTCTTGAGCAGATCGACACGTCGCCAGTCGTCAAGCGTGCGAACGCCGACAAGATTGCCAAGAGATTCGGGCGCTATGGCGTCACCGCAGACGAGCTTATGATCGCCAATCCGCGGAGCAATAGGGAGATGCTCAATCTGGCGCGGACGCTCGCTGTTGTTCGTCGAAAGCAAGGCGTGTCTGGACGCGCGAAGAACCAGCAAGACACGTTTGAAGGCCGCTCGGTTGGAAGCGGCGGCACTGGTTTTGATATAATGGACCCGAAAGTTGAGGGTCTCGACGTTTTGCGTTCAGCCTTGCGTCGGCGCTAACTTGACGTTCTGGTAGGAATCTCGGATAATGTTTCGTGAGAGGGCAGCCACGGAGCAACAGGAGGAAAACACAACATGGGTGTCACTCTCATTGAGTCCGCTAAACACAGCGGCGTGATGCTGGACCAGGGCGTTGCAAAGGTTATTGCCGAAAACAGCCCGATCCTTGACCGCATCAAGAACATGCAGTTCCAGGGGAGCGCTTATACGTTCTCCATCGAATCGGCCATTCCCCCGGCGCAGTGGCGCGGCGTGGGCCAGAACTATACTCGTGGTTCGGGCGCGACGGTCAAGGTGACCGAGAACGTCTACATCATGGGTAATGAGGTCTACATCGACAACTTTGAGCTAAAGGTCCACGCAAACAAGCTCGACCTGAAAGCCCGCAAGTTCTCGGAAATCTCCCGCTCCCTGGCGCTTGAGTACAATTCCAACTTCTTCGAGGGCGATACGCACGTCAACCCGCTCCAGTTTGACGGGCTCAGGCGTCGGCTTTCTGGCAATCAGGTCATCAGCGCGGGCACAAACGGCGCTGCGCTGACTCTTGCCATGCTCGACGAGCTTATCGACACGGTTGTTGTTCCTGAGAACAAGAAACTCCTCTATACCAACCGCTGGATGCGAAGGAAGGTCACTCGTCTTATTCGTGACGCAACGGGCTCAATCGTCATCAATTTCGATTCGCTGGATGCCTATGGCAAGCAGGTGATGAAGTACAACGACGTACCCATCCTTCTTGTCGAGCGGACTGACGATGGATCGACAATCCTCGACTTCGATGAAACGCAGGGCACCGACACCACAACGGCATCGATCTACTGCGTGACTTTCGGTGACGAGGAATTCGTCTTTGGCATGCTCGGCGCGGGCGGCAAGCTCGAAACTGAGGACCTGGGCACGTCTGAGGTATCGCCTGGCAAGATCGGTCGTGTTGAGTTCTACCCTGGTCTTGGCATCAAGCACCCCAGGTGCGCGGGCCGACTCAAGGGCGTGGACAAGTCGTAAATATGACGGGCCGCGGTTGGTGTGTTGCTGCCTCCACACCGGCCCCGGCCCGCCCCTGAACAGGAGGCAGAAACATGTCGGTGGCAGAAACGAAGATTGTCAGATCGGCATCCGAAGTGGTGCAGACGATGGCAAACGAAACAAAAGGAACGCGGTTAGTGAAATTGCCGAACGGTAAACTAGCGGAAAGGGTTGTCGTGTCAACGCTCGACGAATGCCTTGCAAATCAGGGCGACTTCTACCATCCAGATCATGGGTGGCTGAGGTCTGGCGGAAAGCGCGAAGTAGACCCGGACTATGTCGGGGGCCGAATCTTCGGGGAGGAATAAACAATGGCTTGGGACCTAAACCTTCGTCTTGCAAATAACTTGGACGTGAGCGCCGACGTAGACGGTTCGTGGGTTCACGTCAATGATGTCCCGACGGGGGCATTCACGCCGCAGTCTGGCACGATGCTGATTGCGGATTGGGCCAGGTCTGGCCTTGTCGAGTTCCGCCTGTGGATTCGGGGCACGGCCCTGGGTGGCGACGTGGACCCGACGCGGGTAGACCTCGTTGCTGACATCGAGGAAGCCGACGACGACAGCGGCACGAACGCTCGGCCTGTCTGCCGGTTCCGCATGGGCAGCGGCACGGCTGACGCCTCGCCTTCTGGCTACGCTTACACAAAGACCGCCGATGCGACTGAGGATGCGCAGTTTGCGGCCGTGGGTGTTGTCGTAAAGGAATACATCCGTGTGACGTTCGACGTGACACTTACCGGCGGGACGAACCCGACCGTTGAGTTCACTGACGTTACCGTTTACGCGCGGGGTCTCGGCATGGAGCTTGAGACGATTCCTGCCGCCGTGAATCAGTAAAGGGAGGTTGATATGCCAGGACCCAGTGATGGATACGCGCGCGAGCTAGGTTTCGCCGGCTCCGGCGTAAAAGTTCTTGCCAGCGGCGGCGTCGAAATCTGGTCGAACAATGTCAGGACGTTCAACCAGGTACCGGGGAGTGCGCTTGCGATCCGGTCGCTCGACGACAACAAGGCGATCACGCTGAACAGCAGGGCGTATACGCGGGCCAGTTCCAGCGTTGTCGCCGTTCAGATCAAGCCGCAGGGTGCTGTCTCGATGACGCAGGGCGTCATTGGTCTGGAGGTCGAACCGCGCCTCAACGATACCTTCTCAGGTACGAGCCTGCACGGCATCTTCTCCGGACCCTGGAAGCGTGGGACTGGGGCGGCTGGCAATGTGACAAGCACGTTCATTGCCTACGAAGGCAAGCTCCAGGCCGACAGCGGCTACACGGGGACAATCACTGGGCCGGCGGCGGTTCTGCGGGCGGTCAACGACCTCTACGGGACGGTCACGACTGGGCCGGCAGTGGTCTACGCGCACAACCATGGGGGCAACGTGGCCTGGACGGCGTTCCTCCTGGGGACCGAGGCCCTTGGGACCCATTCGCTGACGACGGCCTCTGACAAGACGGGCAACGCCAAGTCGGGGACGATCAAGATCCGGTTCAACAACACGCTGTATCACATTCAGCTCTACGCCGACTAAAATCGGGCGTTCGACCGTAGAGTAGAGGAGGGGCCACCTTCGGGTGGTCCTTCTGCATTTGACAGGCAATTGCCGCATTTGGTAGAATGCGATCATCAAGGTTTAGGAGGCAGCCATGGACCCGACGCATCTTGCTGACATCCGCGATAAGTACCATCACGACTATACGGTTGGCCGGCAGGCCCTCCAGGAACTGGAGCAGCAGCACGCAGAAGTCACTACACGTCTTGTTCGCCTGGAGGGTGCGATTAGCGCCTTGAACGCGCTTATTGACGAGCATTTGGCACAGACCGCCGAGGCCGTTGAGGCTGTGGACTTATTGGCACAGGTTGAGGCCATCGAGCTTGAGGGGGACAGCAGTGGATAGCCAAGCCGTCCTAGTCAAGCTGAACACGCACAAGGCCGAGCTGGCGAAGGGGCAGCGCATGGAGCAAGACCTGCTCAATCGCCTCGCTGGCCTCAGGACGATGATGTTCAAACTCCAGGGGGCCATCATTTCGCTGGAAGAACTCCTGAGCGAAGCGGCCCTGGTTGGCTCCATTCCCGACGACGACCACGCGATACTCCCGTTCCCGACCGCGCTGGAGGAACCCGAAGTCTTAGCTTGACATGAGATGGCAGCATGTCCCATACTATCTAGGTCCGAGGGGAGCCAAAGCGTGTGGAGGATGCGTCCACCCTCTGCGAATGGTTCGCCGGCAACCGACAATGGCCGGTACGCTATGGCATGGAAGTGGGCTGGGGGACGGTGTAGGACTCATTGACGCGGAGGCAGCAAATTGGACAACCCATCGGTTCGTCTTATCTCCGGCGACTATCGCACGGCGCAGATCGACGCCAATTCGGTTCAGCTCATCATCACATCGCCACAGTACAATGTCGGCTGGGACTACGGCCCCAACGGCGACGGCGACCGAAAGACCGAGGTTGAGTACCTTGAGGAGATTCTTCGGCTAACGGGATATTGCTACTACTGGCTGCGGCCCGGCGGCGTCCTCGCCCTGAATCTCCCGCGCACGACCCGGCAACCCAATGAGCGCGCTTATCCCACATCGTCTGCCGTTGAGATAGCCCTGCGCGATGCCTCAGGCTTTCTTGCCCGTGAGCCGATCATGTGGGTTCGCTCGAACGCTGCCGGTGTGTTCGCCAGCGGTACGGCTTGGGGCAGCTATGCCAATATGACGCTTCGGCCCTGCCATGAGGTGATCCTTCTGTACTCCAAGGAAACTTACAGGATTCCCAATCGTGGCGGTCAGTTCCCCAAAGACACCCCCAACGACGTGCGGTATCTCGACCTCCTGAAAGACGTGTGGATGCTGCGGCCGGCGCGGGCGCGGAAGGGTTACCCCCCAGCGTTCCCCGATGAACTCGTTGCGCGCCTAGCTTACCTATTCAGTAACCCCGGCGACACGATCCTTGATCCGATGGCGGGCACGGGAACGGTTGGCAAAGTCGCGCGCGAGATGGGGCGCAACGCAATCCTGATCGAGAAGAATCCAGACTTCTGGCCGTTGATCGCGGCCAAATTGGAGGCAGGCAGTGTCTAAGTTCGCGGCAGAAGTAGTCCCAGTAGTCCTCGAACCCCACCCAAACGCCGACTCATTGTCTATCGCCCATGTCTTGGGCTGGCAATGTGTCGTGCGGACGGACTCGTTTGAGAACACCGACCGTGGCGTGTATATTCCCCTTGATGCTATCGTTCCTGACGAATGGCTACAAGAGTGGGGCCTTGCCGTCAAGCTGGCTGGTTCTCAGCACAATCGTGTCAAGACAATCAAGCTGCGCGGCGAGATTTCACAGGGGCTTCTCATTCCCACGCACTCTGCATTCATTGTGGGTGCCGATCTAACTGAGGCGCTTGGTCTGACGAAATACGAGCCGCCCATCCCGACCGTGATGAATGGCATCGCCAAGCCCTGGCCCAGGGGACTTCGACACTACGACATCGAACGGTATGAGAATTACCCTGACGTGTTCAAGCCAGACGACTGGGTTCACGTCACTGAGAAGCTAGACGGCACAAACTTCACGGTCGATTGGCGCGAGGGGGCGCTGACGATATGCAGTCGTCGTGTCGCCTTTGACCCGTCGAATCCCGATAATGCTGGCAATCTCTACTGCAAGATCGCCAACAAGATTGAGGATTTGGGGGCACGTTTGGCAACACTTGCTACCGAGGATTTCCCAGCGTGTAGCATAACTGTGCACGGTGAAATTGTTGGCCCCAGCATCCAGGGCAACCCATATGCTCTGAGTGAGCAAATCTTGTTCGTGTTCGATGTGGAGATTGACGACCACTTTGTTGGTGGCTTTGGGCGCAAGCGCATCGCAAACCGCCTAGGCTTGACCGAGGTTCCAGAGGTCTATCTAGGCGAGTTCCGGCCCGAAGTTGTAGAGGCGGCGCGGTATGGTCCGAGCCTTCTCAATCCTAAGCGCCTCCGCGAGGGCACAGTCTGGCTTGCCCTCGACGCCCCACTGCACCCAAAGATTGGTCGCCCAATCGTCAAAATGGTTGACCCCGAATATCTCCTGAAAGTGAAGGACTAAAGTGATGGGCACGAAGATGCTTCGGGTCTGTGACTGGTGTGGGACCTCGGTCGAGATAGACGATCCACTTCAACATGCCAAGGGCTCCGCATTCGGGCGGATCAATCCGGGTTGTACTTCGAGGTCTGCGATCCTTGCGCCGAAGCGTTCCAGCAGTTTGCCCAAACTATGAAGGCTGCGCCGACGGAGGTTCCCGATGTTGGCTGAGCCCGTTCGGGCGTGTCAAGCCTGCGGTTTGCATAGGACCTGCCGCCGGCCGGTGCCGGGGAGTGGGCCGTTTGACGCTCAGGTGTTCGTTATCGGCCAATCTCCCGGCGCGACTGAGGATGATGAGGGCAAACCATTCGTCGGCCGTGCTGGTGCCGTGTTGCGCGAAGCGCTGGAGCGCAACGGCATTTCATCCTTCTATCTGACGAACGCAGTCAAGTGCCACCCGCCGGGCAATCGTAAGGCGCGCAACGAGGAACGCACGGCCTGCTTCTCCTGGCTCTTGGCCGAGCTGTCTCTATGGCAGCCACCGGAGGACCACCTGATCGTTGTGCTGGGCGAGGATGCCAGCAAGACACTTTTCCCTGACCTCAAGTTCACCGCCGCCCGCGCGGCGACGAACCTTGAATTTGAAGGCCATCCGGTCAAGGTTATTCTCCATCCCGCGGCTCTCCTACACGATATGCACAAGCGGGCAGCGTTCGAGCAAGACATCGACAAGGTTGCGGATTTCCTTCACCCAGGACATCGCCTGGACTACGCCGCGAACTATCAAGTCTTTGGGCGCACAATAGGCTTCGTAGAGGCTTGGGAACGTGCAATGGGCGCGGGCATGATCGGCCTCGATGCCGAGTTCTTCCCCGACCTGACAATGATCGGGTGGAGTATGTCATGGGCATCCGGCGAAGGCATTTGGGTACCAAGAGATGCGAAGCATGGTATCGTGCTGTTAGACGATCTGATGGACGGCAGGCTCGATCTTGTTATACACTCGGTCCAGGCCGACGCGCCAGTGATCTGCAAGGCTTTGGGCATGTCCCCCTATGACTGGCCGTGGAACAAAGTCAGGGATACAGCCGTGGCGGCCTACGTCATGCGCGAGCCCAATATCGGCTTGAAAGACCT
>Ga0209002_10003577_pt1 | contig 12336 bp, 10 predicted proteins | sample Rifsed16ft2_FD_184010 | JGI IMG/M metagenome (GOLD analysis project Ga0209002, IMG submission 184010) | Soil microbial communities from Rifle, Colorado, USA - sediment 16ft 2 (version 2) | ecosystem: Environmental > Terrestrial > Deep subsurface > Rock core/Sediment | place: Rifle, Colorado...
CGCCTCTATCTCACCTGCGGCTACCGGGAGACCGACCGCCTCGAGCGCTACTACCGAGATGGGGAAGGCGCCATCGTGATGGAAAAGGATCGAGAGGCGCCGGCTCCGCGGCCAGGGGCCTGATCTGTGTTGAGTTTCATTTTGGGAGACACCGAGAGGGTCCGTCCCCGCTGTCTCCTGAGAGCGTAGTCCCGGCCCTCTCCGCCGCTATGGCTCGCTTCGAAGACCCTGGCGATCTTCCAGGGCGATCTCGCGCGTTTCTCGTTGTCTCCGCGGCATCAGCAGCCCCGCGCGTCTTCCGTCAATCCACGCCCGGCGCGGGACTTTGGCGGCCCTGGATGTTCTCACCGCGGACCCCGGCACTCACCTGCACCGCACCCACCTGCACCGCACCTGCGGTGCGTCGCAGGTGCAGGTGTGCAGTGCGCTGCAGGCCGTCCCCCGCACCTGCGGTTCGGGGCAGGTGTCGCCCCGGCGGGCCGGGGCTCGCGGCCCGAACGGGGTGCAGGTGTGCGTCCGGGGCAAGTGGAGCGCCGAGTGCGCAGAGGATCCTAAGGGATCTCTGCGCTCTCCGCGTACTCTGCGGTGAAGGAGTGGCATTGCCCGCATCGAGGCGTGTCCCGTGGGCGGGGTGGCTTGAGTGAGCGAGTCCTCTCGGCTTGAGCGCGTGTTGAGATCTGGTCGCTTCGCCGTGACGGCCGAGCTCAACCCGCCCGATAGCGCCGATCCCGAGGCGGTCTATGAGCGCGCCCTGGTGCTGGCGACGGTATGCGACGCGATCAATGCCACCGATGCCTCCGGGGCCAACGTCCACATGTCGAGCGTGAGCGTTTGCGCCTTGCTCACCCGCGCCGGCTACGAGCCGGTGATGCAGGTCTCGTGTCGTGATCGCAACCGGATCGCCATCCAGGGCGACCTGCTGGGCGCGGCGGCGATGGGGGTGCGCAACCTGCTCTGCCTGACGGGGGATGGAGTGCAGGCGGGCGACCAGCCGGAGGCCCGGCCGGTCTTCGACCTGGACTCGGTCACGCTGTTGCGCACGGCGCGCATGCTTCGCGACCAGGGGCATTTCCTCAGCGGGCGGGTGCTGGAGGCCAGGCCGCATTTCTTCCTCGGTGCGTCGGCCAACCCGTTTGCCCCACCTTTCGAGTACCGTGCCGCGCATCTGGCCAAGAAGGTCGAGGCCGGCGCGGAGTTTATCCAGACGCAGTTCTGCTTCGACGTTCGGGCGCTGCGGGGGTTCATGACGCAGGTGCAAGACCTGGGGCTCGACGAGAGAGCCTTCTTCCTTGTCGGCGTGGGGCCGCTGCGTTCGGCGAGGACGGCGGAGTGGCTGCGCTCCCGGGTGCCGGGGGTGGTGATTCCCGATACCGTCGTCGAGAGGCTTCGGGGCGTCCCATCGGGGCGCCAGCGGGAGGAAGGAAAGCGGCTGTGTGTGGAGATCATCCGGGAGGTACGGGAAATCCCGGGTGTGCGAGGGGTGCATGTGATGGCCTACCGCCAGGAGGAGCTTGTGGCGGAGATCATTGAAGAGGCGGGGCTGCTGCCGCGCCGCCGCAGCGCTCCGGCAGTCCCACCGGAAAACGACCGGGAGGCAACACCCTGATGGAGACGATGCTCAAGTCCCCGAAGCAGGAAATCCGTATCGGCCCCGATCATCCTTTTGTCATCATCGGGGAGCGTATCAATCCGACCAACCGCTCGAAGCTCGCCGCGGAGATGGCAGGCGGGGACTTTGAACGCGTCCGCACCGAGGCGCGAGCGCAAGTGGAGGCCGGGGCGCATGTGCTCGACGTGAACGCGGGGATCCCTCTGGCCGACGAGCCGGCTATTCTGGCGGAGGCCGTCCGGCAGGTGCAGTCCGTCGTGGACGTGCCGCTGTGCATCGATTCCTCAGTGGTGAAAGCGCTCGAGGCTGGCCTGGCGGCCTACCAGGGGAAAGCGCTCATCAATTCCGTCACCGGGGAGGAGGAACGGCTGGAGGCCGTGCTGCCGCTGGCCAAGATGCACGGGGCGGCAGTGATCGGCGTGGCCAACGACGAGAGCGGCATCTCCCTGGATCCGAACGTCCGCTTTGAGGTGGCCAGGAAGATCGTCGAACGGGCGGTGGCGATGGGGATCCCGCGTGAGGACGTCTTGATTGATCCTCTGGCCATGCCGATCGGCGCCGTAGCCACGGCCGGTGTGTCGCTCTTCCGGATGGCGCGCCGGGTGCAGGAGGAACTGGGGGTGAATACGATCTGCGGCGCCTCGAACATCTCGTTCGGCCTTCCCGGCCGGGCCACGCTGAACGCGGCCTTCCTGGCGATGGCCATCGCCTCCGGTCTCACCGGCGCCATCACCAACCCATTGGAGCCCGAGATCCGCAATATCCTGCGCGCCGCCGACGTCATGATGGGCCACGACGAGAACTGCATGGCATGGCTTCGGGCCAATCGGCCCCGGCCAGAGGGCGGGGACGGCGGGGATGCGGAGCGAGCCGCCCGGAGGGAGCGGCGCAGGCAGGAGCGCGGGACGGCCGCTTAAGGTGCGTGTCCCCGGGCTAGCAGCGTTGAGCGAGCCACCAACCGGGTGGGCTCTCGAGAACGTCTCCAGGGGCGACGCGGTTCCCTTTGTGATCGCCCCCACAACCGGCGGGGGATCGAGGCGCGGGACCTGGGTCCGACCGAAGTGCCAGGGGCCCGGACTGCCGATTTGGGATCCTGCAAGCGCCAACCGCAACTACGGATCTCTCAACTACACCGACTTCGGGGGATACTTCTGTGTCGGCCCATAGCTGGGATGCGAGCGGGACGGCGGTCTTGCCCGCAAATCGTTGCGGGAGGTGAGCATGACAAGCACGGAAGGGTCGAGCGTGAACCGGTTTTCTCGCTTTCTGTCTGCATTCGTCCTCGGAGGGATTCTGGTCGTGGGTTGCACCGGGGGACCTTCGACGCCGACCCCAACTTCGGGAGGCCTGACGCTGGATGGCTTCCAGCTCCTTCGGCTTGGGATGACCTACGACGAGATCGTCGCCCGAGTGGGAGAGCCGGCAAGGGATGAAGGATCGGGGGTCTACGCCTACGTGTATCCCCTCGAGGACGGAACCGAGCTCATCCTCACATTCCTAAGGCTTGAGAGCCTGGAAAGCGTCGTCCTCTACAATCCGGGCGACGGCTCGCGCCAGGTCATCCTTGGGCCCCAGCCTTAGGGAGGACGCTGCCCTCGCACCTCCGTGACAGGTTTCTCTTCCTGACCAACAAGAAACCCGGCGTCGGGGAGACGCCGGGTTTCTCGCGAAAGGAAGCCCCGACTACTCAGGCGGGATCTCCTTGAAAGCGTAGTCGACGTTGATGCCGCGGCGCTTCTGGGCCGCCTTGGCGGCGAAATACCAGACCGCGGAGAGGATGAGGATCCCAAAGGCGATGATCTGCGACCACAGGCTGCTGGGCAGGTTGCTGAAGTCCCAGTTGCCCAGGACGCCGAGCTGGGGCGCCAGTAGGAACGCCACCACCATGGCAAACCCGACGCCGGCGCCCGCCGTGCCCAGCGCCGTCACCCAGGGCATCGCCGCCCCGCGGACCCAGCCGCCCAGCTGCCCTCGGAACATGTAGAAAACACCGGCCGCGGCCGCCAGTCCCAGCAGACGCACGAGCCACAAGAGAATGGGCGTGGCGGCGAACACAGCGGCAAACTCCCAGGTGGTCCAGACGAACGCCGCCGCGCCGATCAGCATCAGGACCAGACCGGCCAGGCCGTTGACTTTGTAGCTTGCCCCGGGAGAAGCGTCGTAGACCTCTTTCGCCCGGAACGGCAGCACCGCGCCGGCGAGGCTCGTGGCGGCGAAGACGTAGCCGCAGGCAAACGTCACACCCAGCGTGAGACCGATCCAACCCCCCACCTTGTTGTAGGCCCAGATCACCGGGATGCTGGCCAGGAAGTAGACGAGGTGGGCATTCACCGGCGTGTGGAGCCGCTCGTGCACTTTGCTCACCCACTCCGGGAGCAGGCGGTCGAGCGACATGGCCACCATGATGCGGGTGACGCCGATGTAGCAGTTGTTCACGATCTGGAACGAGTTGAGGATGTAGCCGAAGGCGATCAGCAGCACCACGAGAGGGCTGGCCGTGAGGGCCACGGCGAGAATATTCGGCCACAAGTTGAAGCCGCTGATGCTGGCTTCGGGGATCAGCGACCAGTATCCCGCGCCGGCGATGTAGACGAACTCCGTGCCGCCGGCGCGCTCGAACGCCATGGCCAGCAGGGCCAGCAGGATCCCGGTGACGATCAGTGAGCCGACCAGAATGAAGACTTGGTTCTTGAAGGAACGGGCTTCCTTGATCTCGCCGTTCTGCTCGGCGGAGTAGGTGGCCCACTGCAGGCTGGTCCAGGCGATGGGCGCCACCAGGAGTGTGGCCAGCATGCTGAACGGGGGATTCAGGTCGATCCCCGCTCCCACCACGGCGTCGCGAGCGGCCTGGTAGAAGTTCTGCACCCCGCCAGAGCGAACCGCAAACTCGTTCAGACGGGTGACGAACTCAGCTTGAGGCGTGGTGAAGAGGACGATCAGAGTCGTGGCGAAGGCCACCAGGATGCCGTAGAACATGACATACTGGACCTTGACGTAGTTCTTGAAGCCGCTCACCAGCAGCAGCATCGACAGGAACGCGTTGACGATGCTGGTGATGATGATTCCGTTGGCGCTGGTGAACCAGACGCCGATCTCGGAGAGGGCCGCGTTGCCAGTAGTGGCTCCAAGCCCGAGGAAGAGGGGGGCAAACCCGAGATAGGAGAGCAGCCACCCGGAGAGAGCCACCCATTGCAGAATCCAGATGACGAAGCCCGACATCAGCAGGGTGTAGCCCCAGAAGCCGCCGAAGGCGCGGCTTTGGAACACGTAGTCCCCGCCCGAGCGAGGCAGGGCCGTCGAGAGCCAGACGTAGGCGAAGGCGATGGGAATCTCGAAGACCGTCGCCAGCAAAATGCCCCACACGAGCTTTCCGCCGGGCAGGGCGCCAGGGGCCCACAGGTAGGTCCAGGGGAAGATCAGGCCCATGGTGAGGATGTTGTAGATGAACGCCGAATACGGGGACATCACACGCACGAGGCCCGAGGCCTTTCGGGTGAAGACCTCAGGCGTAGCGGCTGCGGTTGCCATTAGGTTCTCCTCCAGGACGAGTCGACCATCGAAGGGCATCGAGGCTGCTCGGAGTCTCCTCGATAACGCACCTCCTTCCCGGGTTGCCCGGGGATTATCCGCTGGTCAGTTGATAGCTTTCGACTTTCCCCCCGGCCAGATTCAGAAGAACGCCGCGCAGCACGCCCTCGCCGTACTCGCTACCCGGGTTGACGCAAAGGGAGCGCCCGATCCGGGTGGCGCCGGGGGACTCGTGGATGTGGCCGTGGAGCCCAAGCACGGGTTGATGGGTCTCGATCGCCTTGCGCACCGACTTGCTCCCGGCCCCGTGCAGCACCACCTGGCCGGCCTTGACGATCTGGGTGGGCGGGTCGGTGCTCCAGTCGAGCAGCGGGCAGGTGTCGAGGGTGGAGTCGACGGGCGGGTCGTGGAAGTTGAAGACACAGCGGCTCGGGTCGGCCACCTGGGCGATCATCTCTTCAATCTTTAACCCCAATTCCTCGTCGGGGATTTCCCGGGGCGTCTTCCAGGGGGTGGGTCCCGAGAAGCCCATGCTGATCATGGTGTGCTCGCCATCGATCTCGATGAGCTTGCCCTCGCAGGCGACCAGGGCCTCAGCGTTCGGGCGATGCAGGGCCTGAAGGACGTCGGGATAGTCGTCGTTGCCGCCCGTGACGTAGCATTTGATCCCGGTGCCCGCCAGGCGGGTTTCGGCCAGATCCAGCCACGACTCGAGCCGCTCGCGGGCGAGGTCGTGAAACATGGCCTCGACGCGGGAGGGATCGGCGGCCAGCTCGTGGAATTCGCCTTCCTCGAGAACCTGGCTGTAGAAGCCGAGGGTGCCGATCCGCTCGCGCAATGCCTGGAGGGCTTCCTCGCCTTCGAAGCGTTCGGTGCGGCCCTGGAGAGTCGCCCGGTAGTGGCCCGGGCCCTCCTGGATGATGGGAACGGCCATCTTGCCGATGATGTCGCCGCCCATCACCAGAACCTGAGCGTTGTAGAACTTGCCGGCGTTGATGAACTTCCGGAACGTACGCTCCGATCCGTGAACGTCGGTGGCGAAGAAAACGGTGGTGGTCTTGGAGGCGGGTTTCTTGCCAAACAGAGGCATGCCGTCTCTCCCGGTCAGCTCTCGCCCCGGCCGTTGCCGTCGGCTCCTGGCCGTTCCCCGGCCAGCAGGACGTGGACCGAGCGGGCTTCGAGCGCCGACCGCGCTTCCGAAGCCAGGCCCATGTCGGTGACGAAGATATCCAGGCTCTCAAGAGAGGCGATCTCGAAGTTGGAGACCACGCCCCACTTGCTGTGGTCGGCGACGACGATCACCGACCCGTGAGTGCGCTCGATCATGACCCGGGCGATTTCGGCTTCACCGCTGGCCGGCGTTGTGCAGCCATACTTGAGGGTGATCCCGTCGACCCCGATAAACGCTCGATCGGCCGAGACCTGACGGAGCATGGCGGTGGCGAAGTGCCCGAAGACCGAGGTGGCCACCGGGCGGAAGTAGCCGCCCAGCAGAACGACCTCGAAGCCCAAAGAGGGCGAGGCGAGGGCCGCCGTCACGTTGTTGGTGATCACCGTGACATCTCGCAGATCCTGGCGGGCCAGGAGGTGGTGCATCACCTGCGTGGTTGTGGTCCCGCTGTTGAGGAAGATGGTCTCGCCGTTCCTCACCAGGGAGGCGGCGGCCAGGCCGATGCGGTGCTTCTCCTCGGGATGGGCCTGAGCACTGCGGGCGTAGGGCGGCTCGAGGGGCATCCGCTGGGTGAGGACGGCCCCGCCGTGGGTCCGCTCGGCGATGCCCTCGGCTTCCAGCCACTCCAGGTCCCGGCGAATCGTGGCCTCCGAGGCGCCCAGCATCTCGGCCAGGCCGGAAATGCTGGCGACCTGGTGAAATTGGAGATACTCGAGGATCTTTTTCCGCCGCTGCGCGGGGATCAGGCTCTTGCTCATCCGAGGAGTGCCGCCTCCTCCGGCTTGGGGCGACCTAGTCGATTCTACTCGGTTGAGATCACTGCCGAACCACATTATGAATGATTTTGAGGGGTTCTGCAAGTATATGCTCTTTCGGATATAATGGGCAGCGGTCGGTTTCTCTCCTCCCCTAGGATCGCAACGGGACGACAGGCCATGCCAGATCAGACGGTCGGGATCGGGCCGCAAGACCGGGCGGAGCGCGAGCGATTCGAGAGCGAGGTGCATCGCATCGTCGAGGCCGGGGACGCCGGCGGGGTGTCGCTGCGTCTCCTGGGCTCACTGGCCTTTCACTCCCACTGCCCCAAGTTTGGCTATCTTCAGGAAAAGATGAACCGCGCCTACACCGACATCGACCTGGCTGGCTACAGCCGGGAGGCGGCGGGAATTCGCGGCGTGATGCAGGGCCTGGGCTATGCCGAACACAAAGAGGTGTTCGTCGTCAGCGAAGGGGGCCGGGCGATCTTCGAAAACTCCAAGATCCGGATGCACGTCGACGTCTTCTATGAGAAGCTCGACTTCTGTCACGTGATCCCCTGGAACGGCCGTTTGGAGGTGGATTCGCCCACGATCCCTCTGGCGGAGATGCTTCTGGAGAAGATGCAGATCGTCAAGATCAACGAGAAGGATGTGATCGACACGATCATGCTCCTGCTGGAGCACCCCTTCGGCGAGATCGACGACGAGACGGTGAACATGCGCCGTGTGGCGGGCCTGTGCTCCGCCGACTGGGGACTGTGGCGGACTCTGACGATGAACCTCGACAAGGTGCGCCAGCTGGCTCAAGCCTACCCTCAACTCGCCGACTCCGAGAAAGCGCACATCGCCTCTCAAGTGAGCCAGGCTCTGGGGAGGATCGAGGCCGAGCCGAAATCGCTGGCGTGGCGCCTGCGGGCTCGCGTCGGCGACCGGGTGAAGTGGTACAAAGACGTCGAGGAAGTGGACTAGCGCGGTCGCCCGTGGCCGGATCGCAGTCAGGAGGCCTCTTCCATGACGAGACGCGTCCGAGATCTGATGCACCCCGGCCTGATCACCTGCCGCCCCGACGCCTTGCTGGGCCAGGTGGCGGCCATGCTCACCCAACACCGCATCCATGCCCTCATCGTCGCCGACCGCGACCATCGCCCGCTGGGGATCATCTCCGACTTCGATCTTCTGGCCGCCGAATGGCTCTCCACCGACGAAGAGAGCTTGCTGGCGATGCGGAGCATGACGGCCGGCGAGCTGATGACGGTTCCTATCGACACGGTTGAAGCCGACGCCCCCGCCAGCCACGCCGCCGAGCGGATGCGCAGCGAAGGGATCAGCCGGCTCCTGGTGACCGACGCCGGCAAGGCCGCGGGCGTGATCTCCATTTCCGACCTCGTTGCTAGCATGGCCCAGGCCGTCGGCGCGGCGCGGGCGACCGTCAGCGACGTGATGTCGCGGGCGATCCTCGTCTGCCGCGACAATACGCCGCTGCCGGATGTCGCCCGTGGCATGACCGACGCCCGCTATCGCTCGGTGCTGGTGGTCGATCCTCACGGGAAGCCCCTGGGCGTGATCAGCGGCCTGGACCTCCTCAGCTATTGCGGCGAGGCCGGCTGCGCCGACGTCACGGCGGCCCGGGTCGTGCATCATGCCCTCACGATCTCGCCCCGGGCCACGCTGCGCGAGGCCGCCGATCAGATGATCGCTCACCACCATCACCGCCTGGTTGTGGTGGATCCGGAACACCCCGACGCCATGCCCCTGGGCATCATCTCCTCCTACGACATCGTCAACGAGATGGCCCGTCCGGGCTCCGTCTGGCACCGCTAGATCCCTGCCCCGAGGAGCGCCTTCTGGTGGACCCGATCCTCTCGGAGGTGATCGCCCGGGTGCCCGGATGGGCCGGGGCGATGGACCTCACTGTCACGCCCCTCGGCGGCGGAATCACCAATCAGAACTTCCGCGTCGAGGTGGGCGGCGAGTCCTTTGTCGTCCGCATCAGCGGGGCCAACACCGAGCTGCTGGGAATCCGGCGCGAGCTGGAGTACGCCGCCAATCGGGCCGCGGCCGCGATCGGCGTAGCACCGCAGGTGGTCCATTTCCTGCGTCCGGAGGGCTACCTGGTCACGCGCTTCATTCCCGGGCGGGCCCTCACCCAGGAGGAGATCGGCCAGCCGGAGAACATCCGCCGGGTGGCGGAGATCCTCAAGCGGATTCACGGGATGCCGCCGATCCCGGGCACATTCTCCCCGTTCCGCATTGTCGAAACCTATGCCGAGATCGGCCGCCGCTACGACGTCGCCCTCCCCGACAACTTCGACTGGCTGAGGCAGCGTAAAGAGGAGATCGAGGAGGCGTTGCGGCGCGATCCCTTCACGCCCCGGCCCTGCCACAACGATTTGCTGATCGGCAACTTCCTCGACGATGGAGAGATCCGGGTCTTGGATTGGGAGTATGCCGGGATGGGGGATGTCACCTTCGACCTGGCCAATTTCGCCGTCAACCACGGCTTCTCGGAGGCGCAGGATCACGTCCTGCTCGAGGCCTACTACGGCGCGGCGACCGCCGCGCGCACCGCTCGCCTGCGGCTCATGAAGACCATGTCCGACTTCCGCGAGGCGATGTGGGGGATCGTACAGATCGGAATCTCCCAGCTCGATTTCGACTTCCGCGACTACGCCGCGAAGCATTTCCGGCGCATGGCGGAACGGATGAACGACCCGGGCTGGCAGCACTGGCTACAGGAGGCCTGAAATGGCATCGGCTCTGCCCACCCATGCTCAGGTGGTGATTATCGGCGGAGGGGTCGGAGGATGCAGCATCGCCTACCACCTCACCCTGATGGGCTGGAAAGATGTCGTCGTCCTCGAGCGGGGCGAGCTCACCTGCGGCTCCACCTGGCACTCGGCCGGCCTGGTGGGGCAGCTGCGATCGGATTTCAACCTCACCCGCATGATGAAATACTCAACCGACCTCTACCGCCGCCTCAAGGACGAGACCGGTGTAGACGCCGGATGGCGCGAAGTGGGCGGCCTGCGGCTGGCCTCCTCCCCGGAGCGGATGATCGAGCTCAAACGCCAGGTGGGTTATGCCCGCTCCTTCGGCATGCCGCTCGAGCTGATCAGCACCGATGAGGCTCACCGGATGTGGCCGCTGATGAACCGGGAGGGAGTTCTCGGGGCCGTCTACACCCCGACGGATGGCGCCATCGACCCCACCGGCCTCACCAACGCTCTGGCGGCCGGGGCAAAGAAGCGCGGGGCCAGGTTTCTCACCGACACCCGGGTGACGGCCATCCGCCTCAAGCAGGGCCGGGTTGACGAGGTGGTCACCGATCAGGGGACGATCCGCACCGAGATCGTCGTCAACGCCGCCGGCCAGTGGGGCAACGAGATCGCCGCCATGCTGGGCATTGTCCTCCCCATCATCCCCTTCGCCCATCTTTATCTGATCACCAAGCCGATCGAGGGCCTCGATCACGAGGTGCCGACGATGCGCGATCCGGATCTCCTGGTCTACTGGCGCGAGGAAGTGGGGGGGCTGGTCACTGGGGGCTACGAGCGCAACCCCAAGCCCTTCGGGTTGGCGGGGATCCCGGAGGACTTCAAATATAAGCTCCTGCCGCCCGACTGGGAACGTTTCTCGCCGCTGATGGAAAACTCCATCCAGCGCGTGCCGGCGGTGGAGAAGGCCGAGATCATCCAGTTGCTCAACGGGCCGGAGGGCTTCACGCCGGATGGCGAGTTCCTCCTGGGACCGACCGACGTGAAGGGCTTCTGGGTGGCGTGCGCCTTCTGCGCCCATGGGCTGGCAGGGGCCGGCGGCATCGGCAAGGCGATGGCCGAGTGGATCATCGAGGGGACGCCCGAGTGGAACTGCTGGCGGCTCGACCTGCGGCGCTTCGGGCCACACTACCTTGGTCAACAATTCACCCTCAACCGCACGATTGAGAGCAACTCCCGCTACTACGACATCCACCTGCCGGGAGAGGAGCGCCAGACCGAGCGCAACTTCCGCTTCAGTCCCGCCTACTCCCGGGAGAAAGACCTGGGCGCCTCGTTCGGCGAGAAATTCGGCTGGGAGCGCCCGAACTGGTACACCCCCTACGAGAAACTGGCGACGCACGGCTACAGGCCGCGGGGCTGGGCATCCGTCCATTGGTCGCCGGCCGTCGGCTATGAGCATCTGCAGACGCGGTCGGCGGCCGGTCTTTTCGACGAAACCTCCTTCAGCAAGATCGAGGTTCGAGGCCCTGGGGCGATCGGGTTCCTCCAGCAGATGTGTGCCAACGACATCGACAAACCCGTCGGCAGTGTCGTCTACACCTCCATGCTCAACGATCGCGGCGGGATCGAATGCGATTTCACGGTGACCCGCTTCGCCGACGATCGCTTTTTGATCGTCACGGGCACCGCTTTCGGCGTCCACGACATCAACTGGATCCGCCTGCACACGCCCGACGATGGCTCGGTGGCGGTGGAGGATGCCACCTCGTCGTATGCCTGCCTCGGGCTCTGGGGGCCAAGGGCGCGCCAGATCCTGGAGAGCCTCACCCGGGACGATGTCTCCAACGGGGGATTTGCCTACATGGCTGCCCGGCGAATCACGGTGGGCAATGTCCCCGCCCTGGCGGTGCGGGTGACCTATGTCGGCGAGCTGGGCTGGGAGTTCTACTGCGGGATGGAGTACGGCCAGAAGCTATGGGACACCCTCTGGGAGGCCGGGAAGCCTTTCGGGCTCGTCGCTGCCGGCTACAAGGCGATCGACACCCTCCGCCTGGAGAAGGGATATCGCTATTGGAGCGCCGACATCACGCCCGACTACACTCCCTACGAGACCGGGATGGGCATGTTCGTCAAGCTGGAGAAGGGCGACTTCCGCGGCAAGAAGGCTCTCGAGAAGCAGAAGAGGGAAGGCATCCGCCAGAAGCTCTGCTGCATGACGCTCGATGACGGGAGCGCGATTGCCCTGGGGAACGAACCCATCTTCAACGATGGTCAGGTCGTCGGCTGGGTGACCTCGGGCGGCTACGGCTATAGCGTGGGTAAGAGCATCGCCTACGGATACCTCCCCCTGGAGCACGCCAAGCCGGGGACGAAGCTGGAGGTCGAGCTCTTTGGCGAGCGCATCGGGCTCACCGTCGAGCGCGAGCCGCTCTTTGACCCAAAGGGCGAGCGGATCAAGGGATAGCGCGCCCGAAACGAGTCAGCGGAAACGGATTTCTCCGTGGAGCACGCGGTGACCCCATCGTAGGGGCGGGTCTCCGAAGGTGCCGGGTG
>Ga0209002_10003581_pt1 | contig 12325 bp, 9 predicted proteins | sample Rifsed16ft2_FD_184010 | JGI IMG/M metagenome (GOLD analysis project Ga0209002, IMG submission 184010) | Soil microbial communities from Rifle, Colorado, USA - sediment 16ft 2 (version 2) | ecosystem: Environmental > Terrestrial > Deep subsurface > Rock core/Sediment | place: Rifle, Colorado...
GAACGTGCCGCCCAGGATGCCAAATCTCACGTGGGCGCAACCCGCAGGCGGGGGCCGGCGAGCCAGAAGGCCAGCGCGGCCAGGAGGGTGATGACTGCCAGACTGATCGGTGCGCTCATCACCGCGCCCATATCGCCGATGAGCGGCGCAGCCCCCAACGCGATGGCCAACCCTAACACCAGGCCCGAGGCCGTCGCCGGCTGCCGCGGGAGCAGTTGCGCGGTCATCGCCAGCGCCACCGGGGTCGCCGACTGGAGTAGGGTCACGCCCACAAGCAACAGCTCAAACCGGTGACTTCCAATCGCCAGCAACGGCGCAGAGACCAGCAGAGCGCCCACCGTCCAGCGCCGCCACCCCACCCGATCGGCGAGAACACCGCCGAGAATTTTTCCGATCGCCGCTGCGATAGCCAGCGCCAACAGCGCCGGGAGATTGCCCGCCAGCACGAATTGAAAAGTTGACCAGACCGCCGAGCGCAGCGCAATCGCCGTGAGCAGCGCGATCATGATCAGGTCGTGATTTTCAAGGAGCGGCTCCGAGACCTCCGTCGTGTACGACAGAGCGGGCAGCGGCTGAACCAGGACGGCGATCCCCAACCCGACGAGCAGGAGCAAAAACGGCCAGACGACGATATGCCCGGCCGCCGCGAGCGCGCCGCCGAGCGCCAGCCCCAGCACGCCGGGCGCAGCGAAAAAGCCGGGGCCGGTCGCGCCCGCGCGGGTCGCGCACAATGATAGCGCCCCGCCGCCCACGTGAAACGCGGCCGACCCCAACCCGGCCAAACTCACCGCGGCCCACGGCCAGCGGGCGAGCAGGAGGGCGGCGCACATCAGCAGCAGGCCGATCAGCGAGGCGGCGCGCGGGCGCTGGACCCGGTCCGTGATCAAACCGACGACGGGCTGCCCGCCGAAGGCCAGGCCGTTGTACAGCAGGACGAGCGCGCCGACCTCGGCGAGAGGCAGCGTGTGCGTCAGCGACCCAAGCAACAGGCCCGCCGACCCGTCCGAAACGCCGTGGGCCAGGCCCAACGTGATTAGGAGTGTGAGGCGATGTCTGAGGTTCATCAACTGGCGAGGATGAAAAACAAGCCTAGGGGGAGGTAACTGACGGCATTGGCGACGAGCGCAGCCTGCCAGTTCTGCCGGGCCTGCCCCCGGTTCATGAGCATGAGCACCCCGCCTTCGACGGCGACGGATAAAGCATAGGCCAACAGCCACCATAAGACGCCGAGGGATCTGATCAGCGAGGCGATGAAAATGCCCGCTATCCCTGAAACGGCGTTCATGACGAACGAAGCGAGCAGCGAACGCAGGAATGTGCCCCACTTCATCACGCGCAGGGTCACGGCCTCGGCCAGCACCACAAAGCCCAACGCAATTAACGCGCCAATGCCGAGCACAATGAACAAGCCGGGACCGGCTACGTCGAAGAGAACGGTCTGATGCATGTCAATCGCTCCACTCCAGCTCATACTCGCCAATGTACACCGTGTCGCCTTCCTTGATCCCGGCGTCGGCGAGGGCCTGGCGGATGCCGAGCACTTCGAGGATCTGCTGGAAGCGTTGAACGGCTTCGTCGTATTCCCAGTAAGTCATCTTCGCGGCCCGCTCGATCCTCGCGCCGCGCACGCGGAACGCGCCGTCCGGCTCGCGGGTGACGGCGAAGTCCGCTTCGTCCTTCGGGCCGTGGTACACGGGCATACCCTCAGCCGTTGAGGGCGGCGGGGCTTCGGCTAACCTCTGCGCGGCGCGGTACAGCAGGTCGCGCACGCCCGTTTGAGCCACGGCCGAGATCGCCATCGCCTCGTACCCGCGCCGTTCCAGCTCGGCCTGCACGGCGGGCCATTTCGCCTGCGCGTCGGGCAGGTCCATCTTGTTCAGCGCGACGATCTGCGGCTTGCGCGTCAGGCTCTCGTCGAAGAGCGCGAGCTCGGCGTTGATCTGCGAGAAGTCGGCCAGCGGGTCCGCGCCTGCGCCGTCGAGCAAATGAATAAGCACACGCGTGCGCTGGATGTGCCGGAGGAAGTCGAAGCCCAGCCCCGTGCCGAGGTGCGCCCCTTCGATCAGCCCCGGGATGTCCGCGAGGATGAGCGTCTGGTGATCGTCTAGCTCCGCGACGCCGAGGTTGGGCTGCAAAGTGGTGAAGGGATACGGCGCAATCTTGGGCCGGGCCGCGGTGACCGAGGCGAGCAGCGTGGACTTGCCCGCGTTGGGCACGCCCACAATGCCGACGTCAGCGATAAGCTTAAGCTCGAGCTTGAGGCGGCGCTCTGCGCCCGGCTCGCCCTTCTCGGCAACCTGCGGGGCCTGGTTGCGGGAGCTCGCGAACTTCGCGTTGCCGCGCCCGCCGCGCCCGCCCTTCGCCGCAACGAGGCGCTGGCCTGGCTCGGTCAGGTCGCCAAGCAACTCGCCGGTATCCGCGTCGCGCACGACCGTCCCGGGCGGGAGCAGGATCGGCAGAGGCGCCGCGGACTTGCCGAACATCTTTCGCCCCTGGCCGTCTCGGCCATTCTCGGCGTTGAACTCAGTCTTGTGCTTGAAACTGAGCAGCGTGTTTAGCGTCGGAATCACTTCGAGAATGACATCCCCGCCCCGGCCTCCGTCGCCGCCATCCGGCCCCCCGTGCGTGACAAATTTCTCGCGCCGGAAGTGGATAGCCCCGCTGCCGCCGTTCCCCGAACGCACAGTGATGATGGCCTCGTCGAAGTACATGCGAGAGATTATAGCAGAGACATTATGCCAAGAGGCGGGAAAGAATAGGCAAAACGCAGTTTTTCGACGGCCTGATCTGAATATAATCCAGTGACCACATGGGGGAACTTCTCTGGCCGGTCGGGGTATATTTCCAGGGGCAACTCCGGCTTGTCATTCCTGCCCATTGTGTTAGAGTTGCGCAGTTCATTTGTCGGCGTTCACCACGGAGACACAGAGTTCACGGAGAGTTTTACAATTTTTTCTCCGTGCCCTCAGTGTCCCGGTGGTTGAACTGCGTAAGGCATTTTGTCGCAGGAGCCGCTTTTGTCCGACGACCTCCTGAACTGGACCATCACCCACGCGCCCGACCTGGACGAACCCTCGCCAGAGCCGGAGAAGCCCACTGCGCCTGCTCACCCGGCGCAGACGCATCATAAAATCTCGCGGGTGACGTGGTTGATCCTCGGCAGCCTCATGCTAACCTCGGTCGCCACGCTGACGGCGTTCACGCTGGGGAACCACGGCCGCATCCAGCGCGAGGTCAGACAGGTCGTCCGGGAGGAAGAACAGGCCGCCGTCGCCGGGGACGTGGCGCGGCTCACGCCGCTGATTGACGCTGGCGACCCCCGCTGGGCTGCCGCGCAGACCCGGTGGGCGCAGAACCGCCAGGCCGCGCCGCTCCCGCTCGGGCCGCTGTACGCCGTCCGGGAAGCGGGAGAAATCCAATCCGTCGAGAACTTCACCGCCGACGTCGTGCGGGTTGACGTCGCGCATCAATTCATCGCCCCCGACCAGGCAAGCCTCACCTTTATCCTGCCGCAGTTCTATCGCTACGCCGACGGCCAGTGGAAGCGCCGCCCGCCTCCGGCGGCGTATTGGGGCGAAGCCAGCCAGTATCACGGAAGTCATCTCGACATCAGCTACTACACGGTTGACGCGGCCTTCGTCGAAAAAGACCTGGCCCCATACCTCGACGAGGCGCTGGCGAAAGCCTGCGCGGCGTGGGCCTGCCCGGTTGATCTGCGCTTCAGCCTCTATTTCACCGCGGATCTGCCGCCGAACGGTTACGCCGATGTCGCCACGGAGACCTGGCCGCGCGATGCGCCCCTGCTGTTCAATCTGCTCGCCGCCTCGCGGACCGAATGGCAATCGAACACAGCCCTCCTCCTGCCCCTCCCGCATCTCACGGGCTACCCCGCCGACGAGAGGAGCAAATACTTTTACCGGCGCGCGCTCGCGCTTCAGGTGCTCACGCAGGCCGCCGTGCAGCTCACGCGCTATCAAGCCTTCGACCAGACCCATAACGCATTCCTCTATGCGCTGGCAGCGCGCATGGGCGTGCAGCTGGGCCTCGAGCCGCCGCAGGTGCGCACGAGCCTGCCCGGTTCCCGGTTCAACGCCGCGTTCCTGTGGGACTGGCGTGAGGTGGAGTCTTCCCGCGCCGCGCTCACACCCGGCGAGCGGGGCGAGATTCTGGAGGGGGCGCTGTCCGTCCTGAATCAATTGCTGGCGGGGCAGCCGGTCGAGGCCGAAATCAGGTTGCTGCATGGATTGCGCTCGAAAAGAGGCGACCCGGTAGAGTGGCTGAGCGCCGGGCTGGGGCTTTCGCCCGGCGACACGCGCCGCCGGCTTTTTGACGCCGTCGCAGACGCTTACCGGCTTCGCGTGACCAACCCTACCATCTACGAGTTCGTCCTGGGGTGCGAAACCGGCGCGCTGTTAGGCGCCCGGTATACGGCAGAACCCGAGCCTCTGTTCGCCGAAGACTACGCCGACGCGCTGATCACGTCGTGGTCGCCCGATGGCCGGCGGCTGATGGTCGCCTTGCCCAATCATCTTGCCGTCGTGGACTTCGATTCCCGGCGGGTGACGCCGCTCCCCGACGAATTCCTGACGCTGCAGGGCCAGGAGATTTGGGCCTCGAACACGGTGGTGGCCTACCCCACGCTTTCGAACCAGGCCCCCGGCGAGTTTGATCCCGCCCAATATGAACTGAAATTCTTCGACACCGCCAATGCGGCCTGGCTGCCGGCCTCCTTGACCGGCGTCCCCGAGTATGTCCCGTCGCCGGACAGGACGATGGCAGCCGTGGTGAGATTTGACGACGACCCGAACAACCCGGAAATTGCCCTCACGTCCGCCCTGGGCGGCCCGCTGACCCCGGTTGACGACGGCCTGTCGCCCGCGTGGTCGCCCGACGGCCAGGCGCTGGCCTACGTCCAACCCGACGCGCAGGGGACTTCGGCCGCGCTGCGCCTGGCCGAACTGACGCCGCCGGGCACGTACCCGGTCAAAGCCGGAGATACTCTGACCGGCATCGCCGCCAGATTCAACTTGAGCGTCGAGGCGCTCCTCGCCGCCAACTCGCTCCCGGACCCCAACAGCATCTTCGCCGGCCAGCGGCTGGTCATCCCCGGCTCGACGACCACCTTTGCGCCGCCGACGTACGAACTCCTGTCCCCGGCGGCGCTGTCCGGTTTTCCCTATCTCAGTCAACCCGTCTGGTCCCCTCGCGGCGACCTGGTGGCGTTCGTGGCATGGAACGACGCCAGAGACTGGTTCACGCTCGGACTGGTCAGACCCGATGGACGTTTGCGGAGCACGCTGAAAGAGTCGGCCATCAACCTGGAACAACTGGCCTTTTCGGCGGATGGAAACTTCCTGGCCTTCGTCCTCTGGGGCCATCTTGGGGGCCTGGCCCCGCAGACGGTAATCTATAATACCGCTAACGGCGCGTCGCTCACGCTCAATAACACCCGGGCCTACACCTGGATTTCAAAAGGCCACGCCATCGTCACTCTGGCTGGCGACGGCCTCTACTACATCACCGAACCGGGCAGCCGCCGCGTCCAACCGATTAAGCTCAGCGACCAGCGCTGCTCCGACATCCTTTGGAACCCGATTCGATGAGCAAATCCCCTTCCGATTTGTTGGATTGGACCGTCACCCACGCGCCGGAGGCGGACGAACTTGGGCCACACCCGGTTGCGCCTGCCTCGCCCGGCCATAGACCCGCGTTGTCTCCGCGCACCGCGCAGCGCATCGTGTGGATCACCGGCAGCGTGATCGTGGGAGCCGTGCTCGGTTTGGGATTGTTCGGGCTATGGAACGAATACCAAACCCGGAGCGCGATCGAGCAAATCATTGTGCTCGAAGAGTCTGCCGCCGCCGAGCGCGACATCCATTACTTCAGAGGACTGGTCGCGGACGACTCTTCGGAGTGGACGAAAACACAGGTGCGCTGGATGATCCGCGGATGGTCAGCGCCCACACCGCTGGCGATCCTGCAGCCGGTCACCGGCGCCACGCGCCTCGCCGGCCTCACCCACTTCGCGCCCAACATCGTCCGGGCCGACGTCACCCGACCATATACTTCACCGCGAGGCGAGATCATCACCTTCAACCTGCCGCAGTTCTACCGCTACTCGCCCGACGGCTGGAAACGCATCCCGCCGCCAGAGGCCTATCAGGGCGAGATGAAATCGCTTCACAGCCCGCGGCTGGAAGTGCGCTATTACATGGTAGACGCGGCCCGTGCGAAAGACCTGGCGCTGCTCGTCGAGCAGACTATTACACAAGCCTGCGCCACCTGGCGCGAAGCGTGCCCGCCCGAGTTTCACTTCACCCTCTCCCTGACGGGTGAGGCCTGGTCGCCCGCGAACAGCACTACCGCGCATGCCTCGGCCTCGCTACCTGACGAACCACTACTGTTCGATATTGTGCTGGCGCCCTCCCTACACCACTCAGTGGGCGACGATTTGCTGCGCCTGCCGGCCTCCACCGCCGTCGGCTACCCCGCCGATGCCGCCAGCGCCGATTTCTATAGGCGCGCAGTCGCGCTGCAAGTCCTCATGCAGACCGCCGCTTATCTCAGCCTCGACCAGTCCGGCCTCGATCTCAGCCGGAACCTTTACTTCTATGCGCTCGTCGCGCGCGTCGCCGCACGGGCAGGCATCGAGCCGGAGTCCATCCTGGACGTTCGCACCACCTCCCTCCCCTTCCCGCCGGAAAACTTATGGAACTGGAATTTTGACCCGCGCGGCTCCCCCGAACAGCGGCAGGCTTTGCGCGAAGCGCTGGCCATCGTCAACCGGTTGACGACGGAACAGAAGCAGCCATCTGAAACCGAGAGCGCGTTGTTCAATGCGCTGCGCGGGCGCTTAACGCCCGACCCGGCGGCCTGGCTTTCCAGAGCCTTGAGCATTCCGGTCGAAGCCGCTCAGGCGAAATTGGAGACCGAGGCGGCCAACGCCTTTCACGTCGAAGTGCGTCCGACGGCCCCGCGTGAGCTGGCCCTGAGCTGCGAAAACGGCCCGGCGGTCTTTTCGTTCGGCGACACAGGGCTGACCTACTTCCTCACCGAGCAGTTCTCGAGCTCTTACCTTGCCGATTGGTCGCCGGATGGCGAACGGCTGCTGCTCTATCTCCACGATCAGCCGGTCGTGGTGGATTTCGCCTCCGGCGAGGTGAGCCTCGTCCCGGCGGCGATGTGGAGCGCAGTTCATTGGGCTTCCGATACAGCGGTGGCCTCCATTCAGTGGCCGCGTGACCCCGAAAATCACCCCATCCTGCGAATCCTCGACGTCGCCCACTCTGACCGCCGGTTCCCCACCTTCCCCGACGTGCAGGCCTACGTCCTCTCGCCTGATAAATCCACCGCCGCCGTCGTCACCGTCATGCCGCTCAATCCCCAAGCCGTCTGGACCGAAATCAGCCTGATGCCCGCTTTAGGCGGGGGGATGATTCCACTGGACGACAGCTTCGCCTTTCCGCCCCGCTCCGACGCCGTCGCGGCGTGGTCGCCCGACAGCCGCGCGCTGGCCTACGCCCGCTTTGCATCGGAGGAAGATTTCTCCATCCGCGTCGCCGACGCCGCCAGCGGCGCGATACGCGAAATCGTGAGCGGCGACGACTTCGGCAGGGGTGAGCACGCCACCTCGGCTGCGCTGGCCTGGTCGCCGGCCGGCGACCTCATCGCTTTTGCCGCCATGAGCCCGGACCGGAACTGGAGCTGGGTCGGCATGGTGAACGCCGATGGCTCCGACTTGAAACTACTGGCGGATCAGCGGAGCATGTTTTATCAGGTTGGTTTCTCGGCCGATGGCAGGTACCTGGCCGCTTCGTTCTACGATTTCACCGAGTCGCAAAAGCTGGCCGTCTACGACGTGCAGCGGGGAGAGCAGGCTGCCTTCCTGACCGATGCCTGGGATTTTGCCTGGTCTCCGGCCGGCCACGCCCTGGTTTTTCTGACCTCTAAAGGTGTGCATCTACTGGCCGAGCCGGGTGATGCAGCCAAGCCGGAATTGCTGGCCAGTGGACAGTGTCATAGGGTCATCTGGAATCCCGCGCCGTGAAAGAATCGCCGTCCGATTTGCTGGATTGGACCGTCACTCACGCGCCGGATTTGGACGAGCCGACGCCGCCCCCGGCCTCCTCCAGGCCGCCCGGCCACAAGGCCGCGCTCTCCGCCCGCACCGCGCGGCGCATGATGTGGATCACCGGCCTCGTGATCGCGGGGGCCGCGCTAGGCGCAGGCATGCTCACGCTTTGGAACGGCTACCAGGCCTGGCGCGAGATCAGGTCGGTCGTCCTCGCGGAAGAGCAGGCCGCGTTCGCCCGCAACCCCGACCGGCTCCTGCGGCTGCAAGAGGCCGGGGACAGCGGCTGGCGCAGCGCGCAATTCCGGCTGGCGCAGCGCGGCCTCGCCGCCCCGCTGCCGCTCGGCCTGCTGCGGCCGGTCGCCGGGATGCATGAGTCCCTCTCGGTCACGCCCATCGCCCCCAATGCCGTGCGGGCGGACGTGAGGCGCAAATACCGCGCGCCGGATGGGGCTGTTTATACCTTTGCGCTGCCGCAGTTCTACCGCCGGGTGAATAATGCCTGGAAACACATGGCCCCGCCGGACTCGTACTGGGGTGAGAGCCGGGTTTTCTCAGGCCGCTACGTCGAAGTCCGCTATCTGCAGGTGGATGCCGCCTTCGCCCAGGAACTTGGCCCCACGCTCGACCAGGCGCTGGCGCAGGCCTGCCTGGCGTGGCGCGAAGCGTGCCCGCCCGATTTTCAGTTCACGCTGTACCTCAACCTGACCCTCCCCACCGCGCCGCCCTCCGCCGCAGACCTGGAGCAGGAGACCCCCGACGCAGGTTTGCTCTTATTCAACCTGCTGCCCTCCGATCGTCTCCAGTTCTGGAGCACCGATCTGCATCTGCCCTCTCCGCACGCCGCCGGCTATCCGGCGGACAATGCCAGCGCCGCGCTGCTCAAGCGCGCCATCGCGCTGCAAGTGCTGGCCCAGACCGCCCAACACCTCACGTTCGCCGACGGCGGCATTGACCGCTCGCAGAACGCTTTCCTGCATGCGCTCGTCGCGCGCAAGGCCGCCGGGTTGGGTCTGGAAGACCTTTCGGTCGTGAAGAACCTCCCTCCCACCGAGAGCCTCGGTTTAGACGTCCTGTGGGATATGAACTACGCCTACCCGCCGGAGAAATATCGGGCTGAGGCATTGCGTGAGGCGCTCTCGCTGTTGAATAAACTGCTGCCCGGCGATCCCGACGACGTCGAGCGAAGGCTCTTTCAGTCCCTGCGGACGGCGCGCGGTCCGCTGGAATGGCTGGCCGAGGGGGTAGGCATCCCAAAAAGCGATTTGCCCGCGAAACTGCTTGCGCTCGCCGGGGACGCCGGCGAAGTCGCCGTGCTGCCCATCCCGCCGCACGAGTTCGCCCTGGGGTGCGAGGGAGGCCCGGCGGCCTTCTCGCGCGGCGACCCCCGGTTGTCTTACCTGCTCTCCGCCCGGTTTCCTGACGCCTATCTCACCACGTGGTCGCCGGACGGCCGCTGGCTGGGCGTTTACGTCGGCGGGCAATCGGTGGTCATTGACCTTGAGACGCGGACTCTCCACTGGCTGCCCCGCCCCATCGAGTCCAGTGAGCCTTACGTGCGCGGTTGGATTTCAGACACGCTGGCGGCTTACATCCTGTGGCCGCGTTTCTCCCCAAGCAGCTCCAACTGGGACCCGTCAAACATTACCTTGAACTTCTACGACTTCGCCGCGCGGCGGAGCGAGTTCGCGCCGATCGCGGGCATTCAGGATTACGCCCTTTCCCCGGACAGGTCCCAGGCCGCCGTCGTCTGGCAAGACCGCGGGGGTTTCCGGGAGGAGATTTCGCTCATATCAGCCAGGGGCGGAACACCCAACGCGTCGTACTATGGCCGTGAGCCGGCGTGGTCGCCGGATGGTAAACGACTGGCTTATATGCAGAGCTCCGGCGCGACTTTCAGTCTGTATGTCGCCGAGCCAGCCGCCGAAGCAAAGCAGGAAATCCTGCGCGGCACGGCGCTCGGGCCGGACGTGGGGTATGCGCAATTCGCCTGGTCGCCGGCGGGCGATCTCATCGCTTTTGTCGCCGCGCAATACGAAACCACAGAAACCAGCCGCGTCTGGCTGGGGACGATCAGCCCGGATGGCGCCCGGCTCAGGGTGCTCCAGTCGGAAAAAAGCTATCGTTTTGGCCCGGCGTTTTCCGCCGATGGCCGGTTTCTTGCCTGGACGGCCTCGGAGGGCGGCTGGGAGCAGCCGGACGCCCCAATGTGGACCGTCGTTTACGAGGCGGACACGGGCCGGGAAGTGTCCTCCCTCCCCCAAGGGAAGCAGTCCAGCTTCGCCTGGTCGCCGACCGGCCATGCGCTCGTCGTCACGAATGACGACGGCGTTTACTGGCTGGCCGAACCGGGCGACCCGGAGGCGAAGCTGGAGAAGTTAGTTGAGGGAAAGTGCAGCAGCGTGATGTGGAATCCGGCGGGTGGGAAATGACCGGGGTCAACCTTTGCTTTGCCCTACCGAGCCGTGGCTTTTGGTTTGGCCGCTTGCGGCATGGTCGCAATCAACCTTTCGACCGTCCCTCAGGGCGTCTAGCCCGGCATTAACTCCAGCCTCACCCACATCACCCTGGCGCGCATGAGGTCTTCGTCGTTTAGCTCCAGTGCGGCGATCGTCGCCCGCCCAATTGCAGTCCGGCCAATCAACCGTTCACAATGGACGCCCCAGCGAAAATGCTCCTCCCATCTATCGGTGCGAGGGTTGAACAACCGGGTTGAGCGATGCGTGCGCGGGTCTATCGCCTCGACCCGGTCCTGCTTGTGCAAATTGCAGTTCGGGCAGGCATAGCAGAGGTTGCTCAACGCGGTCTCGCCGCCGCGTGCGGTGGGGATGATGTGGTCGGTGTGAAAAGTCTGGGCCGTGATGGAACGCGGCGTGCGACAATACTCGCACCTGTAGCCCGCACGGGCGGCCACCTGTTGGGCCAGACGAGTTGAGGCTCGGGCCATAAGCGACGGTTGCCGAGCCGGTTATTTGGACGATGAACGCTTCTTGCCGTTCTGGGCCTGTTGGCGCAGGGAGCGGTCCAACCGCCGGCGGCTCAAGCGCCCGGAAGGGGTGAACAACTCCGGGCAGTTGGCCTTGAGCAGAGCCTCCGTGTTGAGGAGCAATATGGCCTTGTAGCGCGCGACGAGGGCTTTCAGTTCTTCTCGCTCGCCGGGAGTGAGTTGGCCCTCGTTGTTGCGGTCCATCAGGTTTTGAAACCGCGCCTGCGCGTCCTGCCGAAAGCGGCTCATGGAGACGAGAATGGTTTGCTCGTCGGAGTTGGCCGCACGAAGCAACGTTTCCGCCAACTGACGCCGGGCGCGGGGTGGAAGTCGCTGGGCTTGCTTCAAAACCGTTTGGTAGCTTCTGGCCGCCTCAGTCATCGTGTCACCTCTGAGTATCCAAAATGGATTATACACCTGCTTATCCGTCAACCTCTCAGCACGCTGGTTTCGCCTGGTTGCCGACCGGCCACGCGCTCGTCGTCACGCACGACGACGGCGTTTACTGACTGGCTGGCCGAGCCGGGCGACCCGGCGGGGAAGATGGAGAAGTTGGTTGAGGGGAAGTGCGGGAGTGTGATGTGGAATCCGGCGGGGGGCAAGTGACAGGGGACGGGAAAACCTACCTTTCCAGCAGGAAGTTACCACTCATGGAAGTCTACCTGCTCGCATCCAGCCTCAATGGCCAAGCGCATTAGGTGTAAATCGTCCAGGGGGATCAGACCGGCGAAGCGCAAAAGTTGCTTGCCCGAGACTCCACGGCGCACGGACTCGCTGAGCGCTTGAACGAATTCCAAGACTCTCTGCTGCAAGTCATCTGGTAGATGACTGAGTTTTTCAACCACTTGCGTCAGAAGGGTGTTATTCATTTGCTCACCTCCCACAGGCTTATGATACCACCAGGGCCGAATCTGAGCGACCGCTTGACTTGGCACGTAGGCTATATGGGCCTAGTCGCGGTAGGGACGGCCCTTACAGGCATGCGGCCTTACCGCATCTGGCTCTTATCGTGGGTCGTCACGTCTCATGTTTCAGGGGATGATTTCTTCGTAAAGCTCAACGCGATTGCCGTCCAGGTCCCTTATCCAGGCATGCCGCCCTCGCTCCCACTCTACGATCTTGGGCTCGACTGGAACACCTCGCGTGCGGAGTTGCTCCAGTAACCTGGCGAGGTCAGCGACGCGCAAATTGAGCATGAAACCACGTCCCTCTTCAGATAGCTTATTGTCGGCCTGGTAGATGGCAAAGACAGGATTCTCACGGACGAC
>Ga0209002_10003582_pt1 | contig 12325 bp, 11 predicted proteins | sample Rifsed16ft2_FD_184010 | JGI IMG/M metagenome (GOLD analysis project Ga0209002, IMG submission 184010) | Soil microbial communities from Rifle, Colorado, USA - sediment 16ft 2 (version 2) | ecosystem: Environmental > Terrestrial > Deep subsurface > Rock core/Sediment | place: Rifle, Colorado...
CAGGTGTGAAAGGAAATGCAACTAGTCCTCTATCAAAGGTTGATGCCATGAACAAGTTCCTAAAGTCACTTGATATTACCTTTAGGCGCGATGAAAAAAGCCTCAGGCCACGTGTCAACAAAGGCGAAAGCAGACTAGACAAACAACAAAAAGATTCTGGCCATTTCTATTACAGGAATTGACACGAATGTTAAAGCGCGCACTAGAAAGCGTGCTTTCAGAAAAGGAAAGTGAAGAGATTTTTTCTGCGTTTGATCAAATTGGAGATATCATAATAGTTAGGATACCTGACTTGCTGCTTGGCAAAAAAGAAATTATCGGAAAAACACTGCTTGAGCAAATAAAAAACGCAAATACGGTTTTTTGCCAGTCATCGCCTGTTGAAGGTGACTTTAGGATAAGAGATTTGGAGTTTCTTGCAGGCGAGAACAAGACACAAACTGAGTACAAGGAGTTTGGCTGTAGATTTTTAGTTGATGTAGAAAAGGTGTTTTTTTCCCCACGGCTTTCAACTGAGAGAAACAGGATTGCCGATTTGGTCAAAGATGGCGAGACTATAATCAACATGTTTGGTGGCATTGGAATGTTTTCAATAATGGCTGCAAAAAAGAAGAAATGCACAGTTTACAACATTGACATTAACCCAGACGCTGCTAAATTATGTGAAAAAAATATTTCATTAAACAAGCTTGCAGGAAGTATAATTTCACTGCATGGTGATGCCACACAAATAATTAATGAAAAATTGAAAGGAAATGGTGATAGGGTTTTGATGCTACTTCCTGAAAGATCAGACGAGTTTTTAGACTCTGCAATATCTGCTGCTAAAAAAAATGGAATAATTCACTACTATTCACATATCCATGCAGACAAAAAGAATCTAGCTCCCAAGTTATCAGAAAAACATTTTCTTGAGATTACGCCAGTCAAATCAGAAATACTATACTCTAGAATTGTTAGAGCAGTAGGTCCTAGATACTACCAAACTGTAGTTGATGCAAGAATATCAAAATAAGATTATTTTTTTTCCTCATCGTCGCTTATAATAGATGACGGGCCTGACTTTGTAGTTGCCATGGTATATCCAATCCAAGAGATTACGCCCAATATCCCACCTGCAATCATCAAAACAGACAGATGTAGTACTATTGGACTCCATTCAGAGAGCATTAGCAAATATGCATACACAAAAAAGGCAACAATGCACACAACAAAGATCGTAATTCCAAGTGCCTTGCGTCTTTGCATTGCGCTAAAGCCTGGCAGCAGTTATTTATTTTAATCTAGTAAGTAAACTCGATTGTCATAAGATAAGCATCTTCGCCATCACGATAGTATGACTTGAGTCTCTGTTTTATGATAAATCCCATTTTTTCGTATAATCGTACTGCCTCATTGTTGCTGCATCGAACCTCAAGGTACAGCTCATCGCATTTTCTTATTTGTACTCCCTTTAGTGATTCTTCGACTAGCGTGCGTCCAATTCCCTTTCTTCTATGCTCGTCAAGAACTGCAATCGATACGACGTGACCTTTTTTTACAAATCCAAGTTTTTTAAAATTTGAAAACCCGTATTCGGTTTTGCACATTACGTATCCTATAACACGTCCACCAATTTCTGCTACAAGAAATGCCTCTGGAAGCTCAGATAGCAGGCTTTCATAGAAATAATCCGAATAGTGTTCAGGAAGTGTCTTCATGTTTATCTCCATGATTGAGATTAGATCGCTTGCCTCACATCTTCGAATTACGCAATCGCCAATCTGTCGTAGTATTACTTGCAATAATGATACTTTCAATTATCAAATATTTAATTATAGACTGCAAAAGCAATTAATGGACTAGTTTTAGTTTAAAAATATGAGCGAACCAACACAGGAAGAAGTAATTTCAACTGTCTCATCAATCTTTAAAGTAAATAATATAACTAGTTCCCCTGAGAGTCTGAATTTTCAAATAGACGATGATGATTTTAAATCAAAGTTTGTTTATCTTGCCCAGCGCTTAGAGCAAAGAGACCTAATTTGCAGAATGAAAAAGGATTCTTACGGAACCTACATACTTGTCAACAGGTTCCCGCCTCAAAAGAAAGGATGGCTCTCAAAGTCATGGACCCCGCGAATACTGTTTGGCATAGTTGTGGTATTGGTGATGATTGATGGATACTATAGAACTGAAGGTGCAAACTCGATTGTATACATTGGCGATCCGTTTGATATGGCAGTCTTGTACACATTTTCGCTTCTTGGTATTTTGGGAATTCATGAGGCAGGGCATCTAGTTGCTGCTAAAATGCACAAGATAAAGACAACTTGGCCCTACTTTATTCCAGGAATTCCAATTCTTGGCATTCCAACGTTTGGCGCATTTATCCAGTCAAGAGGATTGACAATAAATCGCGATATCTTGTTTGATGTGGCAATTGCAGGACCAATAGCCGGGCTAGTTATTGCAGTAATTGTTTCAATGTTTGGCGCCTACACGTCACCTGTAATTGATGTTCAAACAGCAGGCGAGTTGTTTGAAAGATCAGAGCTTGTCAAAATGGAAGACAATGTGTTGTTAACTCTAGCACTTGCCGTGTTTGGAAAAAGTGGAGCAGATACCGAAGTTATCATGTCTCCAATTTTGTTTGCAGCGTGGCTTGGATTTTTAATTACGTTTTTGAATTTGCTTCCAGCATGGCAGCTTGACGGCGGCCACATTGCACGTGTAATGTTTGGAGAAAAGTGGCACAGGATTGCAACGTATGCGAGTATGGGCGTTCTTGTTTTACTTGGATATTGGGTGATGGCAATGCTAATTCTAATGCTCAGCTCACGTAGTCCTGGTGCAACACCGCTTGATGATATTTCGCCGTTGTCTAAGAATCGAAAAAGATTGTATGTTGTTGTGATAGCTTTGGCAATTTTGTGTGCGCCGTTGCCTGTTTCTATTTTACCTTAGCAAAAGTCGTGCGCCGTCTGATACAACAACAACTTTTTGCCTTGCACCCTGCACCTTTAAGATGTGATTCATTGCTTGTGCAACTCCACTAAATGAGAGAATGTTTAGTTTTTTCAAGTAAAATTCAGGAAGTATGGAAACTATTCCAACTTGAAACTTTTTTTGAAGCTCAGTCAAAAACAATAGAGTTTCCATCCCGTTAATGTATTTGGCTGGTTTTTTTAGTCTGTCAAGGCTCATTTGTCCTTCGATATAATATTGAATTGCACTAGAACCAATGCCATGAGTACATTCTGCAAGAAGTACTGCTAGTCCCTCGTTTCGCACTGCCTCACTACAGTTCCAAAGAGCTGAAAGAGATTTGTCAAGTGAGTCGTTGCTTGATTCCTTTCCAGTGCTGATGAAAAGTGTTCTATGTTTTCCAATTTCTTTTGTTGCAGATTCTACAAACGGTTTTGAGACTGACATTGTAGATGAAGGATGACCTATTGCCATGTCAACAATGCCACTAGAGTTTGAGGCAATCTCTATTGCAAATATCTCAAATTTATCAACAAACTGTTTTGCAACAGAAACGTTTTCAATGTCTTGTCCTGGGGCTGGGAGTTCGCCTTTTCGTTTCTCATATGCCAAAAGCATCTCTTCTGTTCCAAATTTTCGAAGTAGTCTTGTTGCTATAGACTCAAAGCCAAACAGGCCATCAAATTCCATTTCGCCAATAAAAACTAGAGAGTTTGAAAGCTCAGGTTTTTCAAATTCCGAAATAGAGCTGCCTTCTGGCAAGCTGTTCTTTAATGCATCCATAATTTTTTTTTCTGCAAATATCCGTGGAATGCGAAGTGATTTTTGCTCACATTTTGCAAAAAGTGCAAGTAGCGTTTTCTGTACTGCTTTTGAGTTATTCAAAACTACGATTTCAAGAGGCTTTGTCAGGTCAAGTGAGTCAAGTCTTGAGTTGATTTCTGCATCCTCAAGGATTTTTCCTTCCGCGGCTAGCTGCTGACCAAGGTTTTCTGCCTGGATATCAAGCACAACGTCTGTAGGCCCGTAGTTAAGCCAGATTTCAGGCATAGATGAATCAAAAAACAAACCAAAATAAATCCAGCACAGTTAATTTTGGTGTGGAAATTGTGAAAGAGTTTGCTGTTTTTTTACATCAAAATGACGCGATCAAGTTTGGTGATTTTACGCTCTCAAGTGGCAAGAAAAGCTCCTACTATGTGGACCTAAGGGTTGTTCCAAGCTTCCCACACCAATTTCGCAAGATGGTAAAAGCCCTCCAAGCGTTAATTTCAGATCAAATTGGTTATGACAACTTTGACTGTCTTGCATCTGTCCCAACAGGAGGTCTTGTGATTGCCTCTGCTTTGGCAATTGAGACTGTAAAGCCGCTTGTTTATGTCAGATCACAGCCAAAAGAGCATGGAACCTCAAAGTCAATTGAAGGCAAAATAAAAAAAGACGCAAAAATTTTGATGGTAGATGATGTGGCAACAACTGGTGCATCCGTCTCAAATGCCATAACTTTACTAAAAGAGGCAGGTGCCAAAATAACCGATGTATATGTTGTTGTAGACAGGATGGAAGGCGCAGACAAGTTATTACAATCACATGGAGTAAAGCTTCACAGCCTGACTAACATCTTGGAAATTACAGAGATTCTACACAAGGAAGGTTTGGTATCAGATCAAGTGCTTGAAAAAGTAAAAAATCAGATAAAATAGTCTAGTCGTAGATCATTAGTTTCTTTTCTTCAAGTGTTGTATGCAAGTTATGTACTGCACGGTACACGTCTTCTTCCTTTTTTGCACCCGTACATACTAGTTTGCCTGATGCAAACAAGAGCAGTACAGTTTTTGGGTCAAGCATTCTGTGTATAAGACCTGGAAATTGCTCTGGTTCGTACATGCTTCTTGGCATTATTCGAGCGGCTGATTCAAGATGGATTTTTCCACCAAGATTTCCAGATGCCACCATGTTCTGAATTGTAACTACAGGATCTTTTTTGACCTTGACTTTTCCTTTTCTTAGCTGTTGTACTACTAGGTTTACAGCCCTTACTGCCATGTCAGCTGACTTGCTTCCAGTACAGACCATCTTGCCTGAAGAAAAAATAAGTGTTGCAGTTTTTGGGCTCTTTAATCGATATACAAGTCCAGGAAATTGCTCTGGATGATATTCTGTTTCTGGAAATTTTTTTGTGATTTCATTTAGGTCCATTCTCTGATCAACGGTTGCAGATGCAACTACATTTTCAATGCTTACAATAGGTTTAGTCTGCGGCACTTCTCGTGTTTTTATAAAAAGGCTTTATATATACTACGAAATTCTTTTGCATAAAATCAATTTGCAAAAATCTAACAGGTTAAGGGCAGCTCAGACAAATGCCTTCACATCATTTTTCAGATATAACTCTGATTCTTCATTGCGGCCAACAATCTTAGTGTAAAACTCATTTTAAAACTAATGTAGAGTGGGCCCGAAGGGCTTCGATCCCTTGGCTCACCGATTATGAGTCGGTTACTCTACCAAGCTGAGTTACGGGCCCTACGAAAAAACAGCTTTGTTTTCAGTATAAAATGTTATAGACACTAACAATAAGTCTCGTAACAACCATCAAGCAAAAGATTCTGCGCCAAAAGCGATCTTTCTGCAATTTTTATGAGTTTATCGTTTTGAGAATTTCTTTCCAGTATCTTTTGCCATGTTTTTGCATGTCTAATGTCTGCTTCCTTGTGAAGCTCAAAGTATTGCGTTGCGTCATAGTCTGTAATGCCATAAAATTTGTTCAGTCCTTCAAGCTTTGTCTGGCTTATTTTTGGGATCTCTTTTTCAAGTGCATACATTGCGGCTGCGCCTTCAAGTGAGCCCATAAGTGAGGACATTTCAGATATTGCCTTTTTTGTCTTCTCAAGGCCCTCATATTTTTCAAGCTCGCTTTCTGAAACACCCAAGGCTTTTGCAAATCTAGTCCAAGGTACGATATGCTCTGATTCTTCTTTTTGGTTTGCCCTAAGCTCATCAAGATTTGATTTAGGGGCATATTTTGCAACACTTGCAACAAATGATGGGACCTGCTTTACAAGCTGAAAGTATTCCTTTGAATAGCCTGAGAGTGATTCTTGCGATAACTTGCCATCAGACCACATTTGGTAAAATTGATGTTTTAAAAGACTGTGCTGTTCAATTAGTTCATCGATTTTTTGGATTAACAAACTCATGTGATTTATCCAAAACAGCTGATAATAAAATCTTTGGCAGGTTCCAAAAGATTTTATGGATAAAATAAAAATGCAACTAGGGCTCCTGTGGTGTAGACCGGTCAAGCATACCGCCCTTTCAAGGCGGTGATCCCGGGTTCAAATTCTCAGCGATGAAAATCCCGGCGGGAGCACCTACAAGTATTAATACCATAAAAAAAGTAGTTGGATCTGTACTGATTTTGGATAGAAAAAATATCGAGATAAATCCACTTCTTGAAACCTATAACAACTACATCAAAAAAATCAATCAAGTTTTGAGCTCAGAGCTTAGCATGTATTCAGAGTCCGAGTTTAAGGATCCACTGATTTATGCAATCGAAAACGGCAAGCGAATCAGGCCATTGATTTTGGTCTTGGCATCAGAAAGTGTCGGACATGCAGATGAGAATGCATATGTTGCAGGATGTGCAGTTGAGCTGTTACATACCGAATCTGTGATTCATGATGATATAATCGACAATGAAACGCTGAGACGACAAAAGGATCCATTTCATATCAAGTATGGCTACAACACAAGCATTCTGACTGGAGATTTTGTCTTGGGATTTATTCTAAATATTTGTGCAAAGCTAAACAATCCAAGAATTACAAAAGACTTGGCAACAACTGCAATGCTTATGAGTGAAGGCGAGATGATAGAGGGAAGGCTTGAGACAAGCGAAGACCTAACATTTGATGACTATCTCAAGGTTATAGAGTACAAGACGGCAACTGCCTTTGAAACTGCGGCAAAGCTTGGAGCCATCCTTGGCGGAGGTACAGAAGAGCAGATAATGTCGCTTTCAGAATATGGAAAAAACATTGGTGTTGCATACCAGATAAAAGATGATCTTAGGGACTGGAAAAATGAGGACAAGTTGTTCAATCTTTTGGTGAAAAAAAGTTCCGATCCACGTGATGTCTTTAATCACATGGAGGTGTTGCTTGAAAAATATTCCTCTATGGCAAACATCGGCCTAAGAAAGATAAAAGACTCTGATGCAAAAACAAGTTTAGAAAATCTAATTAAATTTACGATGTTTAAGGTGTAACTGTAAGGCTTGGAACTGCAGTTTCAACAAACTGTATTATTGGATCAGGATACACTCCTATTCCAACAATAAATATTATTGAAAATATCATTACTGCAACTACAGATGCAGGTTCCTTGACTCTTTTTGCTGTCTCGCCTTCAAAGTACATCTTTCGGATAATCCAACCATAGTAAGCTAGTGACAGTGCGCTGTTTAGAACACCGGCTATTGCAAGCCATGGAGCCCATGGCGCAATAGGTCCTGCATCAAGTGCAGCTCCAAACAAAATCAGCTTGCTCCAAAATCCGTTTAGTGGAGGGACGCCAGCTAGTGCCAAAAGTGATATCACAAGTCCAAGTGATGTTATTGGCATTGACCTGCCAAGTCCCTTTATCTTATCAAGGTGGCTTGATGCCAGAGTTGTGATGATTCCTGCTACTGCAATGAATGCTGCGCCCTTCATTACTGCGTGATTTAGGATGTGAAATAGCGAGCCTTGAATGCCAATTGTAGTGTATGGCGCAATTGCAAGGCCAATTAGGATGTATCCTGCATGACCAATGCTTGAATATGCAAGAACTCGTGCCAAGTTCTTTTGCATGATAGCAGCTATGTTTCCAACAGTCATAGTCATTACAGCAATTATTCCTAGTGCAAAGGTCCAGTCAAGTGATAATGCAATTGATCCCATCACAATTACTCGAAGTGCTGCTGCAAAGCCTGCCTTTTTTGTCCCAGCAGCCAATAGTGCGCTAATTGTTGGCGGTGCGCCCTCGTATGTGTCAGGAAGCCACATGTGAAACGGCACAAGGCCCATCTTGAATCCAAATCCTGCAACAAACATTCCAATTGCAAGTAGTGCAAGTGGCAGCATTTCAGAGTCAATTGTTGCAAATGTCTGGATTACATCTCCAATGTTTGTAGATCCTGCCAGACCATATGCAATTGAGATTCCATAAATTATAATTGCAGATGAAAGTGCGCCAAACAAAAAGTACTTGAGTGCAGCCTCATTTGATGACGGATCCTTTTTCATAAATCCTACAAGGACATATGTCGGGATACTCATCAGTTCCCATGCAACAAAGAGCATTACAAGATCTGTCGAGTATGCAATCAGTACCATTCCGATTGTTGATAGCAAAATAAGTGAAAAGTAGACAGCAGGGTGTGATTTTTTTCTCATATAGTTGAGTGATCCAACTGTTGTGAATATTGCAACAATTAGCATCGCGATTGCAAAAAGTGATCCAAATGTGTCATCGGCTAGAACATCTTCTGTAAATATTGCAGCAGGTGCTATGTTGTTTGAAACTATCTGATAAATCACATAACCAATTGATGCAAAGAGTGCACCAAGTGCAATTACACCATAAAATGATGATGAGCCGCGTTCCTTTCTTGCTACACTGATTACAGGAATTAGTACGCCGATTGTTCCAAGTATTGCAACTAAAATCATTGGAGTTGATGTAAGTTCGATCATTTCATCTCACCTAGATTAGCAAAATCAGGACCACAAAGAGAATTCCTGCTCCAAAAACGTAAAGATATGACTGCGCGACGCCTGTCTGTGTTCCTTGAACTACCTTTGCACTCCACGCAACAGCACGCTCAAGGCCAACATTCATGCCTGTATCGATTGCTGTTTTCTCAAAGTATCTCCACATACCTCGTGCAAGCCATAATGGTGCAATTACAAAACTCCAGTAGATTATTGCGTTAAGATACCACCTGTTTAGAATAACTTTGTGAATTGCATAAAAGAAAATATTTGAGTTTACAAACTTGACAGGGTCAACCCACCTGCCAATGTAGAATATGTATCCTAGTCCAAATCCTATTGCAAAGGCTGCAAGTGATGCACCAAGTGCTATTGGATTTATTCCAGAGAGAAATCCAGGTAGTGGAGAAACTGCTTCCTCTACATTGATAGAGTGAATTCCAAATGACTCAGCAAGATATTCTGTGAATAGCTCATGTATTCCCTCCTCTGCTGTTAGTCCGATCACACCAATTCCAATTGTCAGTGCAGCAAGTATTCCGTATGGAACCCACATTGACATTGGAGCCTCATGTATGTGGTGTCCTTCACTTTCCATGCGTTCAATGTGCTTGCTCTTGTTTCCAAAGAAGACCATTCCGATCATTCTTGTCGTGTAAAATGCAGTTATTACTGCAGTAAGAACAGCTATTGCAAAGATTGGCATTGCCCAAGTGTTGCCTGACTCGTATACAGCTGCAAAGATTGCGTCCTTGCTCCAAAATCCTGTTGTGATAAACGGAGCACCCATCAGGGCAAGACCTGCAGCCCACATAAACGCATATGTCTTTCTCATTTGTTTTCGCAGTCCTCCCATGTCAGTCATGAACCTAGAACCAACAACATGCAACAGTGATCCTGCTGCCATGAAAAGCGATGCCTTGAACATTGCATGAGATATTAGATGAAAGAATCCAGCAGTATAACCATCAACAAACTGTTGAGATAGTCCTGCAACACCAAGTGCCATCATCATGTAACCTATCTGGGATCCTGTCGAGTATGCAAGGACTTTTTTGATTTCAGGGTTTACCATTCCCTGTGTTGCAAGAAGTAGTGCAGTGATTGCTCCAACCCAAGCTACAACTTCAAAGAATTGGTCTGTAAGAATCCCAGCTGCCCCTAGTGCAAAAAATAGCGGTCCTAGTCGTGCGACCAAAAACACACCTGCCTTTACCATAGTTGCCGCATGAATGAGGGCAGAAACTGCCGTAGGACCTGTCATGGCTTCCAAAAGCCACTCGTTTAGTGGAAACTGGGCAGATTTTCCAACTGCACCACCAAACAGCAAAACAGCGGCAGGAACCAAGAGCCCTTGGGCAGACATCTCAGTTGCCCATGCGGTATCACCGATTAGTTCCTTGAATCCAAATGTTCCAGCAAATGCAAATATCAAAAACATTCCGGCAAGCATCATGACATCACCAACCTTTGTCATGATGAATGCCTTCATTCCAGCATGTGTTGGAGAATAATATTCCATTATGCCAAGTGCATAGTGTCCTTCCCTTCCAACATGATCCTTCTTTTTATCACGATACCAAAATCCAATCAAGGCATACGATGCAAGTCCTACTCCCTCCCACCCAAAGAACAGCTGAAGTAAATTGTCTGATAAAACAATAAGCTGCATTGATCCAATAAAAAACAACATCCAAAACCAAAATCGAACGATGTCCTTGTCGCCTTTCATGTACCCGGTACTATACACCATGATCAGAAATGATATCCAGCCAACAACATTTGCCATGATTATGGCAAGAGGATCTGCAAGGACGCCAGCCTTTATTCCAATTGATGAGATCCAAGATACTTGATCATGGATTTCATGTGCCTCAAGTGCTGCTGGCAGCATTGATACAGCAGACAGTGCACTCATTAGTGAAAATCCAACTGCCACATATCCAGTGATATTCTTTGAGCCCTTGCCAACTGCCGGCATTATCAGTGCGGCAACAAATGGAATTATCCATACAGCCCATGCATATATTCCACTTGAATCAAATCCTAACCATTCAGTTGCCATAGGCTATGCCCCCAGTACCCCCCTCATGTAAGGAATTATTTTATCAAAAAATATGTCAGGATAAATTCCAATTACCATTGTAAATCCTGCAAGCACCATCATTGGTGCAGTCATGTAATAGCTTGCCTCCTTTACGTGTGAAAGATTTTCTGGCAGCTTTCCAAAGAATACGCGCTTTAGCATCCAAAGGATGTATGACATTGTAAGAACAGTTCCGACAAGGCCTAGGCCAAATGTTACCATTCGTAGTGTAGAGCCTTCTTCAAGTGCAGTCTCTAGGGCGCCATAAAATAGCGTCCACTCGCCCATAAATCCGCTAGTTGGAGGAACACCCATTATTGTAAGTGCACCAATTACTGCACATACTGCAGTGATTGGCATCTTTCCTGCCAGGCCTCCAAGCTTTGAGATGTTTCTAGTGCCAACCTGCACTATCAAAACACCTGCTGTCATGAAGAGGAGGCCTTTTCCAAGGCCGTGGGTAACATACATCATCTCAGCTCCTGAAAGGCCAAGAACAGACATAGAACCAATTCCAAATAGTATGTATCCCATCTGGCTGATGCTTGAATATGCAAAGAGTCGCTTGATGTCGTCTTGCATCAGTGCCATTGTTCCACCATAAATCATTGTTACAACACCCCAAAGGTGCAGCCATATTGCAAGCTCACCGTACTGCATCGGTAGGATCTGGACAATTAGTCTAAAGATTCCATATGCACCAATTCCGATCATTGCAGGAGACAAGAGAGCACTAATTGGTGTTGGTGCCGCACCGTGTGCATAAGGCAACCAAATATGGAAAAGAAATGCAGCAAGCTTTACCCCAAGACCAATAATTATTGCAACAGCAGCAAGCGTTACAACATCGGACGGAATATCTGCTTCGCGAATGTCAGCAAAGTCAAAGCTTCCAACTGTCAGACCAATTGTTAAAAATCCTAAGAGAAGTACTACGGCACCAACATGTGTCCAGAAAAAGAACATTAGTGCAATTCTTCGTTTTGGTCCATCACCATAAAATGCAATCAAAAAGAAGCTTGGAATCAACATTACTTCAAAGAAAATGTAAAACTCGATGAGGTTTGTTGCAAGAACGGTTCCAAGCATTCCCATTGAAAATACCAAAAACAATGCAAAGTAGAGGCCAGAGTGAGAGTTTACATAACTTGCAAGTGCTGCTGACTCTACAACAGCAGTTGTCTGACCGCCAGCAGTTGCAGCCGACTGGGTGTGTTGATGTTCAAAGTTTTCCTTGAACTTGTGTACCATGTATGGCTTTGAATATAGCACCAAGATGGTACAAAGAACATAGATTATGATTGCAAACGGAATTGCAAGCCCATCAAGCAAAAATCCAAACTCGCCAAACAGTCCTGTCCATGGATAGTGCTCCTCATATTTTCCATCAAGTGAGGCAAGAACTATCAGTACTGTGCAGTAAAGTAGTACGCCAAATGTAAACCAGGTTACGCTATTTGGCCCTGCCTTTCTTCCAATGATATAGGCAACTGGTGAGAGTAACAGAGGCAGG
>Ga0209002_10003586_pt1 | contig 12317 bp, 9 predicted proteins | sample Rifsed16ft2_FD_184010 | JGI IMG/M metagenome (GOLD analysis project Ga0209002, IMG submission 184010) | Soil microbial communities from Rifle, Colorado, USA - sediment 16ft 2 (version 2) | ecosystem: Environmental > Terrestrial > Deep subsurface > Rock core/Sediment | place: Rifle, Colorado...
AAAGTGAAGGCGAAGACCCGCCGCGCCTTGCAGCAGGTCGGCCTGCTGGACAAAGCCCAGGTAAACCCTTACGATATGCAGCCCTTTGAGCGCAAATTGCTGGCTCTGGCTTCCACCCTGGCCATGGATACGCCCGTGCTGGTTTTCGATGAGCCCAGCATCGGGCAGGACGCCGCCGGCCGCCGCCGCATCCAGCGCATCCTGGCGGGCTTGCATAAACTGGATCGTACCCTCCTGTTGATCAGCCACGATCTGGATTTCTGCGCCCAGGTCGCCACGCGCGCCGTGGTGATGGCTGGCGGCCGCCTTCTAGCGGATGGGCCCATCTCCAAAGTTTTCTCTCAGACCGAGTTGTTGGCTCAAGCCGCCGTTTCGCCGCCGCAGATGGTGCGTTTGGCTCAACGTTTGAAGCTGCCCGGCGCGCCGCTCACTCCGCGCCAATTCGTGCACACTTACTCTGCTTGGCGCAACCGGCGAAAACGGACCTGATGAGCGTCCTCATTTTAGGTGACCTGATCGCCGATCTCAGCTTGCGCGTGCCCCGCTTGGGCGTACAGGCAAAGGACATTCAGCGGCTTTCCTACCTGGAACTGGGGCCAGGCGGTGCCTGCAACGTGGCTATCATGGCCTCCCGCTTCGGCCTGCAGGTGGGCTGTCTCGGGGAGGTCGGTGACGATGCCACCGGCCTTATGGTTGGTGCCGGGCTCAAGCGCGAAGGCATAGACACCTCGCAGCTCCTGGTTTCGCCCGGCGCCCACACTCCGGTAGCGGTGGTGATGGTGGATCCCTCAGGCGAGCCCGCTTACCTCGGTTACCCGGGCTCTTTGCATCTGCGTAGCTGGCCGGCTGCCTGGGATGTTCCGGTTCAAAAGGCCGAGGCCCTATATGCCGATGGGTGGGCGGAATATAAAGAAACCCCCTCGCTAATCCTGCGCGGTCTCGAACTTGCGCGTGCCGCCGGTGCGTTCACCGTCTTCGATCCCGGCCCGGGGAATCCAGAAGTCGATCCAGCCTGGGTGAAAAAGGCGGCCGCGCTCAGCCGGGTGTTGCTGCTCAATCGCGAAGAAGCGCGCCGCTTGGTCGGCGCGCTGGATGACCGGGCCTTGGTCAGGCAGCTTCAAGACTTAGGTCCCGAATGGGTGGGTTTGAAACTTGGCGCCGAAGGCTTGCTGCTGGCTCATGGGAAAGAAACAGCCGCCGCTCCCGGGTTTTCGGTCGAGGTAAAAGACACGACCGGGGCAGGCGACTCTGTGTCGGGCGCTATGCTCTACGGCATCTTAAACAAACTGCCAATTGAAAAACTGGCCGTGCTGGCCAACGCCACCGGCGCCGCCAAAGTGCAAAAGCTGGGCAGCGGCCATAATTTGCCGGCCTTGCCAAATATCGCTTCGGTTTTACAATCCAATGGTTTTGATCCAGCCGAGTTTTTACCGGCAAAGTGAGTGTCATGGTCGATTTATCCAGTGAATTGATGCAGAGACTGCTGGCACACCGCATCCCCGGGTTGGATTTGGGGGATGGATTCGTTTATCCGGATTACGCCGGGCAATCCATCCTGAATTTACCGGCAAGTGTGTGCGGCTGGCTGGGTGTGCCGTCCTTCGGCGCCCCCGCTTTGCACCAAGACATCTTAACTCAGCTAGGCGGCCCCTTTCAGCGCGTAATCTTTCTTTTAGTGGATGCGCTTGCCTTTCACCGCCTGCAGGCCTGGTTGCAGGCGCCTGAATTCAGCGTGTGGCGCCAGTTGGCTGAAGCTGGCTTGCTGGTTCCGCTGACCTCGGTGAGCCCCAGCACCACGAGTGCCGCGCTCACCAGCTTGTGGACCGGCCGCGCCCCCGCCATGCATGGCGTGGTGGGTTATGAGGTTTGGCTCAGGGAATATGGCTTGGTCGCCAACATGATCGGCCATGCGCCGTTCAGTTTTTATAGGCAGGCGGGCTCCCTGGTGCATGCCGGCTTCGTCCCCGAGGAATTCTTGGGCCTGCCCACTCTTGGCGCCCACTTAGCCTCTCACCAGGTGCAGCCCCACGCCCTGCAACATTACAGCATCCTTGGCTCCGGCCTTTCCACCATGTTCTTCCCGGGGGTTGACCGCGTTGGCTATCTTTCCCCCAATGATTTATGGATCAGTTTGCGCCAAATGCTGCAAACTCAGCCTAATGAAAAGGCTTTTTATTGGGCTTATTTTGCAGACGTGGACACTCAATCGCATAAATTTGGCCCGGATGACGAACGTGTGCGCGCCGATTTCGCCGCCTTCACCCAGGCCTTCACAACCCAATTTTTGGAACGCCTGACTCCCGAGTTGCGTAGAGACACATTGTTCTTGCTGGCCGCAGATCACGGCGCGGTGCACACCGAAAAAGACCCTCATTACGACCTGCGCAACCATCCTGACCTCACCAGGCGCCTGCATATGCAGCCAACCGGTGAGAACCGGTTGGCCTACTTGTATATAAAGCCGGGGCAAACGGAAGCGGTGCGCGAATATATCGAAAGTACCTGGCCGAACCAATTCGCCTTGCTCGAGTCCACGTTTGCGCAAGAAGTCGGCTTGTTTGGCCCCGAACCCTTCTCGCCGCGCCTGGCCGAACGCATCGGCGACCTCGTGGTGGCGGCGCGCGGCAAGGCCTATTGGTGGTGGTCGGCGAAGGAGAATCCGCTCATCGGCCGCCATGGCGGCTTGTCGCCAGAAGAGATGATCGTGCCTTTGTTGGCCGCCCGGTTGGGTTAATTCCGCCCTGTTTTCGGTTGTCTAGCTAGAAAAAAGGGGGTTAAACCCTGACTTTTTCCCCGTAAAGCTGTTCCCGCAACCCGAAAACCTGGTGGCGCAGGCGGTCGTCCCGCTCCAGCAGCTCGCCGATCTTATGGCAGCCATGCATCACCGTGGTGTGGTCGCGGCCGCCCAAAAGTTCACCGATGACTGGCAGGGAGAGCTGAGCTTCTTCGCGCAACAGGTACATAGCAACCTGGCGTGCCAGGGCCACCTCGGCTGAACGATCGCGGGAGAGCAGCCGTTCCTGCGAAATGCCGAAAGCTTGGCCTACCGCTTTCACCAGTTGGGCTGGTTCCACGGATTGCGGCACGGGGATCAGGTCGGCCAGGGCGCTGTCCACCAGATCGGGGGTCAGGGGTAAACCGCGCAGGTAGGAATAAGCGATGATGCGATTAAGCGCCCCTTCCAGTTCGCGGATGTTGGATTGCATGCGATGGGCGATGGTCTCCAGAACAACCGGATCCACGGCTTTGCCTAACCGCTCCGCGTTGCTGCGCAAGATGGCCAGGCGCGTCTCGTAATCCGGGGCTTGGATATCGGCGATCAGCCCCCATTCGAACCGGGAGCGTAAACGCTCCTCCAGGGTCATCAAACCCTTGGGAGATCGATCGGAAGTGATCACGATCTGTTTGTTTTGGCCGTGGAGCGTGTTGAAGGTGTGAAAGAACTCTTCCTGGGTCGACTCCTTGCCGGCAATGAACTGGATATCGTCAACCAGCAAGACATCCGTGTTGCGATATTTATCGCGGAAGGCCTGGGTGCTGTGGGTGCGGATGGCATGGATCAAGTCATTGGTAAATTCTTCGGAGGACACGTACAGGACCTGCAGGCCGCTTTGCATGGCGGCATTCCCGATGGCGCGCAGCAAATGGGTCTTGCCCAGGCCGACGCGGCCGTACAAGAACAACGGGTTATAGGCCTTGCTGGGGTTTTCCGCCACCGCCAGCGACGCGGCGTGCGCCAGCCGGTTGCTGTTGCCCACCACAAAAGTCTCAAAGGTGTAACGCGGGTTCAGCGTGAGGTTGCCCGTGCCCGTTTGTCCGCCTGGTTTTTCTTCCGCTTCGGGGCCTTCCGGCTCCGCTGAAAACTCGGTTAGATTTTCTGAAGGTTGGGTCGATTGCCAGACAACGAAGCGGACTTCGATCGTGCGGTTCATCATGCCGGTAAGCAGGCGGATGATGGTGCTCTTAAGCCGGCCTTCCAGCCAATCGCGCGCATAGGCGTTGTTGGCGCCGATCACAAAGGCGCCGTCCTCATAGGCCACCAGCTCGGAATCGCGCACCCAGGTATCGTAGGTGCCCTTGGGCATCTCCACTTGCAATTGTCCAAGGGCAGCCTGCCAAGCCTGGCTCGCGTTCATCGATGAGTCCTCCTCCCGTTCAGGTTGTGCAAGAATTTGATAGGGCAAATCGTCCCACCCTGGAGACAGACCTGCGGCCCGTTTATTCAGCTGTTTCGATTAAGCGAGAGCTGATTTTAGTTGCACAAACCTTGCTGGGACTGGCGATTGTAATTCGAAAACATCCAACCAAGCAATGCGGAATCCCTACGCGCGCCTAAAAAAACCGCATTCTTTAAGGTGGTGGATTGTTAAAGATTTGAGCCGCGGGAGAGCATGCCGCAGGGTCAGATAATTTCGGGCTCTTCCCCGCCACGGGTGGGGGAGGCACTCCTGGTAAGCGCCACAGGGAATGGATGTGACACTCCGGGTTCCTTGTCTGGAGGTTCAGACAGCATAACCTTAAAACTCCTGATGGGGATTGAGGGTGTCTGAATCAGTTGAAAAATTTCAAAACTGGGAATCAGGCTCGCGCGAAACTTTTTTCAACAAAAATCTTCCACAACAATCACTTTTTGTGCTGAATCAAACCTCCAAAAAGATTCGCGACGCGAACGATCATCAAATTTTGTCTTCACACCTCTAAGATCCGCGCCGGAATCGTCTTGTCGATTCATCCAAGAAGTCCCGCGCGTTGATTTTTCTATCTCTTAGTCGCAGTTTTTTGCAATCTGGCAGCTTGCCACACCAAACAATCTTTTGGTTTGCCCGCCCCTCGGATAAATTGGTGTTTCCTTGAATGGGAATAAATGGTAAAACTCTTGTTTACCAAGGAGAATTTTGATGACTAAGACTTCTGCAGCCAAATGGAGTACACGCGACCTGATGGTCACGATCGTGATCGGGCTGGCTTTTGGCGTTTTGCTCATTCCCGTTACCTATGCCTACGCCGCCTTGTTGAGCTTGGGTGTCCTGGCCCGCTCGCTGCTCAGCGGCGTGTATTTTCTGCCGGCCGCCTTCGCCGCCTATGTCATCCGCAAGCCCGGCTCCATCCTGCTGGTTTGCCTGGTCAGCGCTCTGGCCGCCATGCCGTTCACAGCCTATGGCTTCATCATGCTGATGGTCGGCCTGCTCACGGGCGTCATCGGCGAACTGGTCACCTGGCTCTTCACCCGTTACCGCAATTTTGGCCTCGGGCGCTTCGCTCTGGCTGGCGCTGTCGGCGGGCTGCTGGAGTTCCTTTTGATTTTGGCCTCGCTGCGCACCACCCAGTTCGAACTGGGCATCCTGGTTCTGGCTCTGCTGGTTTCCGCGCTGACTTTTGGACTGAGCGCCGTGCTGGCCAAGCTGCTGGCCGATGCCGTGGCGCGCACCGGGGTGCTGGCTAACACCGCGTTAGGACGCACGAACATTGAAGAAATCTGAGCTGGCCGCGCCGCTTCCCGCCCAGGTCTCGCGCAGCGATCGCCTGACCGGAGGCTATCTGCTGTTTGTTGCCGTGCGCTGCACCCTGCAATACGTGCTGCTCCCCTTTGCGCTGCCTTTCCTGGGTTTCAGCGGTGCGCTTTCCACTGGCATTGCCGCGGCTATCGACGTGCTGGCCCTGGGGCTGATCCTCTTCAACGTGGTGCAGCTTTGGGGCACCTCCTGGCGCTGGCGTTACCTGGCTTTGTCCGTGGTGATGGTCAGCATCCTGTTGATCTTCCTCTATCAAGATTACAAATATTTTTTCCCCGGTTAACTGGCTGGCCATGATTGACATTGATGCCCTGACGGTTAAATACGCAGGGCGCAAGCAGCCTGCGTTGCGCAACCTGTCTTTGCAGGTGCGCAAAGGGGAGACCCTACTGGTCCTGGGCTCCTCCGGTTCCGGCAAGAGCACCCTGGCGCTGGCCTTGAATGGTCTGATCCCCCATTCGATCGGCACGGTCCTCAGCGGCACGGTCCGCGTGGAGGGGCTGGATACCCAGCAGCATCCCGTGTCTCAGCTGGCGCAGAAGGTCGGCATCATCTTCCAGGATCCGGACACTCAGTTCGCCACGCTGAAAGTGGAAGACGAGATCGTCTTCGGCCTTGAGAATTTGGGCTTAGACCCGGCCTTGATGGAGGCCAGGATAGAGCAGGCCTTAAACCAGGTAGGCATGGCCCACGCCCGCCTGCGCCCCGTCTACGCCCTTTCGGGGGGGGAAAAGCAGCGCGTGGCTTTGGCAGCCTTGCTGGCCATGCAGCCCGAGGTCCTGGTGTTCGATGAGCCCACCGCCAACTTGGATTCTGTGGGCACCCAGCAAGTATTTGCTTTGTTGGCGGAATTGAAAGCTCGCCGCCAACACACCCTGGTGCTGATCGAACACAAACTGGATGAGCTCATGCACCTGGTGGACCGCGTGGTGGTGCTCGATGCCGAGGGCCGTATCTTTACCCAGGGCGAACCGCGCCAGGTCTTCGAAGACCATGGCGCAGAACTCAAGCGACTTGGGGTTTGGATGCCGCAAGTCTGCCAGCTGGCACACGCCCTGCGCCAGCGCCGCGTAACCATCTCCAAGTTCCCTATCACCTTGGACGAAGCAGTAAGCGCCTTTGGGCCGCTGATCTCCACTCCGCCTGTTGCCGCTGAGCAGCCAGCCGTTGCGCCTCGCACCACCGAGCCCGCAACCGCTCTGCTCCTTGAGGTGCGCAACCTGTCCTTCTCTTATGGCAGCACCTCCGCCCTGCACCAGGTTTCCCTGCGCGTCGAGCGCGGCGAGATCCTGGCTATCGTGGGTCCCAATGGGGCAGGCAAGAGCACCCTGGCCAAGCATCTTATCGGATTGCTGATGCCGCCGGCCGGCTGTGTTTATTTGCAAGGGGTAGACCTGAACCGCGTGCCGGCCAAGAGCCTGGCGCGCCAGGTGGCTTACGTCTTTCAGAACCCCGAGCATCAATTCGTCACTGAACGCGTGGTTGACGAGATCGCCTTCGGGTTGCGGGCCGCCGGGTGGGATGAAGCCCGGTTGCAGGCGCGCACCGCCGAATTGCTGGCCACCTTTGGCCTGGCGCGCTACGCGCGCGCCAATCCTTTCACGCTCAGCCACGGCGAAAAACGCCGCTTGAGCGTGGCGGCCATGCTGGCCATGGGGCAAGAGGTCCTGATCCTGGATGAGCCCACCTTCGGACAGGACGAACGCAATGCCGCCGCCCTGATGGCTTTGCTTAAAGGGCTGAATGCTCAGGGGATCACCATCATTATCATCACCCACGACATGCGCCTGGTGGCGGAATATGCCAGCACGGTGGCGGTGATGAAAAGCGGCCGGGTGGAGTTCTGCGGCCGGCCTGAGCAATTGTTCGCCCAAAACGAGCTGTTGGCGCAGGCCCATCTCAATCTCACGCCGCTGGCGCGGCTGGCCACCTTGTTGTCCGCGCAACACCCGCACTTACGCGGCTATGCCACGCTGGACGACTTCCTGAGCCTGGCTTACCGAGCAGCCAGCCCACAAAAAGTCGAAGCCTGAATCTGCCATGAATACCATTTATTACGAAGGCTCGTCTTTCCTCCATCGCCTTAATCCGCTGAGCAAATTCCTGCTCAGTGGCTTTCTGTTCGCCTTCATCATGCTCACCACGGACCCTTGGGCGCCGCTGGCCTTTATTTTGTTTACCCTGGTTTTGTTGCTATGGTTAGGCAACCTGCCCCTGCGCCGCCTGGCTAAAGTGCTGTGGCCTATGCTGCTCATCGCCGCGGCCTTCTTGCTCTTCTATCCTTTGTTCGTGCGCCAGAGCCTGGTGGCAAATACTCCCCTGCTTTTCCAGCTGGGGCCGTTACCTGTCTTTCAGGGCGGCCTTGAGTACGGGCTCACCATTAGCCTGCGCGTGCTGGCCCTTTTGACCATCTCGCTGCCTTTCTCTCTCACCACCGACTCGGCGGATTTCATCCGCGCCCTGGTGCAGCAGTGGCGCCTGCCTTATCGCCTCGGCTATGGCACCCTGGCCGCCTTCCGTTTTGTACCTATGCTGCAAACCGAGATCGCCGTGATCGGCGCTGCCCACCGGGTACGCGGCGTCAACGGCGCCCACGGCTTGCGCGGCGCCTTCGAACGCCTGCGGCGTTATGCCGTCCCGCTGTTGGCCACCGCCATCCGCCAGGCGGAACGCACTGCCCTGGCTATGGACGGCCGTGCCTTTGGCGCCTTTTCCCAGCGCACCTATTACCGCCGCATGCGTTTCTCCCCCGCAGATTGGTTCTTTACCCTGGGTGTCCTGGCTGGTTCAGCCTTGATCCTGGTCGGCTTGCAGGCCCTCGGCTTGCTCGGTCCCTTGGCGTTCCTGCAAATCCTTTAGCAAATAGCGCTCTCACCTTCCTGGATTGGGAATGATCAAAAAGAGCGGCGAAAGCCACTCTTTATCTACTCGTCCTTCAAGTGGAAAGGAACATCCACGATCACCTGCTGGTAACCTTTCCTCCGCCGGCGGTAAAGCAAAGCCACCTTGAGCGACCAGGCCACCTGGTTATGCAGCAAATTGGACCAAAAACCTTCGGTGACAAATTCCGGCAGGATCACGCCGGCCAATTGGCCGTCGTTGGCTTCCAGGTCGTATCGGTCCAGGAAGTTTAGGAACGGTCCGATGATGGAACGATAGGGCGAAGGTTCGACGTGCAATGGAATGTCGGGGAACCACTCCATCCAGCGTTTCCTCACCTTTTCACCGCCGCCCGCTTCCACTTCGATATAGACCGCCATCAGGTTATTGGAGAAGGCGCGGGCAAGATCCACCGCCTGCAAGGTGCCACGGTGCACGCCGGAGATGGGCATCACGAAGCGCAGCGGGGGATAAGGTTTGAGCGAGGGCGGCAGTCCTTTCAAGGAGAGCTGCTCGCTGATCGCCTGGTAGTGTTGGCGCACCTTGTAAAAGACCAGGAGTGTGAACGGAATAATGATCAACGTCAGCCAGGCTCCCTGGGTGAACTTGCCCGCGCCGATGATGATCACCACCGCCCCGGTGGTCAGCGCGCCCAGCCCGTTGATCAGCGCCTTGGTGCGCCAGCCTTTTGATCGTGCCCGCATCCAATGGCGCACCATGCCGGCTTGCGACAAGGTGAAAGCCAAAAAAGCGCCGATGGCAAAGAGCGGAATCAGCGCATGGCTATCGCCGCCGAATAGCAGGATCAGCAGGGCGGTGCCCCCCGCCAGCAGCAGCGTGCCGTTGGCGAACACCAGGCGGTCTCCCAGGGCGCGCAGCTGGCCGGGCAGGTAGCGATCCTGCGCCAGGATGGCAGTGATGCGCGGGAAGCCGGCGAAAGCCGTGTTGGCTCCCACGATGAGGATCAGCAAAGTGCTGATCTGGATGAGGTAATAGATCCAGGAATCATCAAAGAAATGGCGGGCGAGCGCAGACAGGATGGTTTCTTCGCCGGTGGGCAGCACGCCAAAATGCTGGGTAAGCCCCAACGTTCCTAAAAACAGCGCGCCCATTAAAAAAGTCATGGCGATCAGGGTGATGCCTGCATTACGCGCCTCGGGAGCCTTGAACGCGGGGACTCCATTGCTGATCACTTCTATGCCGGTAAGCGCAGTGCTGCCGGAAGAAAAAGCGCGCAACAGCACGTACAAGCTGAGGGGTTGAAGCACCGGCAGATTGCTGCGGAACGGGTTGGGGGGATTGCTTTGGGCAAGCACCAACCCGTAAAAGATCATGATCAGGAACGAGCCAATGAAAAGATAGACCGGCACAGAAAGCACGGAACCTGTTTCCTGCATGCCGCGCAAATTCAAAATGGTCAAACCGAAAAGCAGCCCGAGCGCAATGCTGATTTTATAAGGCCACAGAAGTGGAAACGCCGAGGACAGCGCCTCGACCCCGGCCGTCAGGCTGACGGCTGCCACCAGCAGGTAGTTCAGCATCAGTGCGCCGGCGGCCAGCAATCCCGGGAATTCCCCCAGGTTTTCGCGCGCCACAATGTAGGAGCCGCCGCCATTCGGGTATGCGTGGATGGTCTGCAAATAGGAAAAAGCCACGATGGCCAGGATGACGGTGATGAGCACACCCAGCTGAAAGGTGTAATTCAGCCCGGTGGTGCCGGCCACTGCCAGCCCCAGGAAGATCTCCTGGTTGGCGTAAGCGATGGAAGAGAGTGCGTCCGGCGCAAAGGTGGCCAGCGCCTTGACCTTGCTTAGCTTTTCGCGGCCAAGCCCGGCCGTGGGAAGGGGAGAACCTACAAGAAAGCTGCGGAGACGGTGCAAGCTGGCTCGATGGTGATGCCGAAGGTATTGTACATATAAGAAAAGCCTCTTTACAAGAGGCTTTTCTTAGTTGTGCGCCGATCGGGTTATGGGCTCACCGTGGGCAGTTCGTCGCAGGTGCCGCCGTTCAGGTTCAACGCCGCTTCTTCCATCCAGCCGCTGTCGCTAAGGCCGGTGTTGCCCGCTCCCAGGTCCACCTGCGCCCAGCCGGTGTTGGTGAAGCCGGAGACCGCGGCGAAATCTTCCACTTGCAGCGTGGCCACCACCGTGGTCGAGGTGTTCGCGCCGGAATACACGTTCACACTTTCCATCGGCATGGTGTAGCACAGGTCCGGTTGCGGCACCCAGGTGGCCTGCGGCACGTCCACGCAAGCGCCGCTCAAGGTCACTTCATCGAAGTGCACCCAGCGCAGGCGGAAAATGCCGACGTTGGCTGCCTGGGCCAAACCCGGGTCAAAACCCACCCAGCCATCCGCGGTGCGGCCAGCGACCAGCGCGCTGAACCCGGCCTCAACTTCAGAGAACACTTGCGCCGCGCTGCTCGGACGGTCGTAGGTGATGGTGGCCTCGCTGGTCACCAAAGTACAGGCACCGTCCTCATCCGGCCAGGGATAGGCGCTCTCGGAAGTGGGCGTGGCAGCCGCTGAAGTGGGTGCCGCCCCCGGCGTCGCCGTCGGGGTGTTTAAGAAGAAGGTGAGCTCGCAGGCCGTCGTGAACATCAGGATGCCGGCAAGGTAAAGAGGTGTAAGAATTTTCATGGCTATGATCCTCTCTTTGAAATTAAGGGCTAAGACAAGGAACGAATTTCCAGCCACGCAGTTACTGGCTTAGGGTCAGGCTGGCAAATAAGTACTCTCCATCGGCTTCAGCGTAGAAGTAACGGATGGGCACCAGGCGGATGGCAGCAAAACCGGAACTTGCCATGGGTTCTGGAACGGAGACCCGCTGCGCTTCAATGCCTTCCAATTGTGTGCTCAACAAGGCCAGCGACCCCAATTCCTTATCCTGCTCGTCCAGGAAGAAAAGCTGGAAGTTATCGCCCGCGCTCAGCCCCAGTTCCATTGTCGAAGCGTGCACCACTCCGGGGAATTCCACTTGCGCGGCGCTGCCCTGCCCGGCAAACTCCACATTGAGGGCGATATGCGCGCCCTCGGCCAGCGCGCCTAGCGCGACGGTTTGTAAGGCGGGGAAGCGAAAGCGCGTGGTTAACCCCGGTGCCAACTGCTCGAAACTGCGCGTGTTCAGTTCCCATATGGCCGCCCAGCGCGCTGCAGAAAACAGCTCGCCTTGGGTGAGCAGGCGGATCTTTTGGTAATAAGCGTCCAGGTTCGCGTCGCTCAGATGCGCCACCAAGCCGGCTTCAAGTTCCAGGTAGCCGGCGGGGATCACGCGCATGAAGTGCCCGCTGCGCCAGTTCGGATTGTAGATCGGCGGCAGGCGCGCCAGCAACCCATCGGTCAGCGCCAGGCCATGCGCAAAGTACACCTGCGGCCCGGCGTAAAAACCGGTGAAACCGTTGGCGCCTTGCGGCAAATACAGCTTGCCCTCCCGCGCGGCTTGCTGGCGCAAGCGCCTGCCGTCATCGATCCAATCGTGCTCGGCTTCCCAACGGAAGGCGTTGCCGCGCCACAGCGAGCGCGCCAGGTAGGCGGCCTGGTTCAACAGGTTGTGGCTTGGGTCGGCGTTGAAGGCGTGCAGGTCCTCGATGCGCATGAAGTTGGTGGTGTAGTACACCATGCGCTCGTCCACTACCCCGTTCCAGCGCGCCGTCTCAAAATTCCTGGCGTACAGAAAATAAGGCGGCGAACTGCCCAGCAGGCTGACCAGGACCAATGCCGGGATCAGCGCCCAATGCTTCTTAAAGCTGAGTTTGGGGAATAAATAAACCAACAACAGCCCGGTGGCGGCCACAGTCCCCGCCGATAGAAAGCGGCCGCCCATGAAGTCGCCACCGACCTGCAGCACGTATAGTAAATAGAGAACTACGCCGGCTGCAATCGATAACCCCCTGGCCTGGCGCGGCCGCACGACCACCACGATGCCC
>Ga0209002_10003592_pt1 | contig 12311 bp, 19 predicted proteins | sample Rifsed16ft2_FD_184010 | JGI IMG/M metagenome (GOLD analysis project Ga0209002, IMG submission 184010) | Soil microbial communities from Rifle, Colorado, USA - sediment 16ft 2 (version 2) | ecosystem: Environmental > Terrestrial > Deep subsurface > Rock core/Sediment | place: Rifle, Colorado...
TTTGCCTTCGCTTCCGTATTTATCCAGCAAATCAAGGTTCAACATGCGCACTTCGGGATCATCCTCAGGCAAAAGCACCAGTTCGAATTTCTCTGGCAATACATCGAGCATTTTCGGGTTATTCAAAATGTATTTGATGATCTCACCCGTCAGGTGCACATTGCGCTCGACAACTTTATCGCTTACTTTTGTTTTAGCCATTCTTCGTATCTCCTGCGATAATCATATCGCTTTTCAACCACATCATCCATTGCAATTGTAAAGGCTTCGTTGTAATCCTGCACGGACATTTCCGTCTTTTCTTCCTTTTTGGTTGGATGCATGATGTCGCGATGGGCGTATCCATGCGCAGTATCGTACCTGACCACTGCCATCCATTCGCCGTCCTCTGCAAATAGACATTCCAACTGCACGACAAACCGAAGGATTTGACCGCGTTCCGATTCAAATAGTACACGTAAGGCACTGTCGTAATCCAACAGGCGGCGGAACTCGACCCTTCGCATGCAACAATTTTACAACAAAATGGAGAGTGTGATCACGTTGATATTGGGATGAGCGCATAGGTAGCCTCTTCGTAATCCCAGCCATCCATATCTGAGAGTGCAAGCCAGCATTTCCCCTATCCCACGCTTGCATCGTAACAGACGAACTCCAGCAGATTCCCCCCTTCGACAGGCTCAGGACACCGCTCTGGGTCGGGGAAATACAGCGAGCGAACATGCAACCACTCGTGTACAGTCGCATCTACCTTTAACCCCAGGCCCTCGAGTCGCATTTTCTCAGATTCGAAATCTTCAAGCGCTATATTGAGCGCAATGTGATGGAGCGTCGTCTCTGCTGGGTCTCGTTCAACGACTTTACGACAGGCTTCTTGTTTTTGACAAGCTTGGATAATTCTGTTCAATCGATGTAAAAGGAGGTACCCCAAGAAAGAGATACCTCCTTTCACCTATACATCACTACATAGACATTGCTTCGTATACTCTCACGCTTGCAATCATTGGGCAGCTTTTAGCGATTTTTTCTGCTTCATCCATGCTGGCCGCATTAATGACTGTGTAGCCAGTTAATGACTCCTTTCCCATTGGCAATTCTTTCGTTCCAGAACTTGAGATTTCTTTTCCGGGACCGAGGGGGCTGCCAGGATCAACCATCTTGTCTCCAATCGATGCAAACCACTTGCTCCAGGCCTCCATTATTTCCGGGGTGGGGGTTTCAAATCCGTAGTGAAAAATTACAAATTTCTTCATTTTTGTCTCCTTGTTTTTGATTGGTTCTCCGCTCAAATATTGAGCAGAGTTTTCTAAAGTTGCTTCGTCTCTGCTCCAGTAGGGTTGATTCGCGTGAGCCAGCCTTGAAGACCGCTCAATGATGCTCGGTTGAGGGCAAGAAAATTGGTTTGCCCGATCTTCCTACGAGTGACCATGCCTCCTTTCTCAAGAATTTCTATATGCTTGTGAATTGCTGGGAGAGAGAGATTTCTCAAAAAAGCCAACTTACTAATGGAGCAAGGTCCCAGAGTCAAAACATAGATGATCTCTCTCCTGTGTTTGTTGGCGAGGGCTTCAAAGATAATATCTAAGTCTTGCGGGTTATGAGTCTTCGTCACCGTAGTTAACTTTCTAGTTAACTATAGCAAGGTAATTGAATCTTGTCAAGAGTAATCTCAAACCCAGCCTACTTAGCCCTCACTCAGTGTTGGCGGCAGAAACAACAGAACTGGTCATGGCGCTCTTTGAGTGCATGCCAGCATTTCCCCTATCCCACGCTTGCATCGTAACAGACAAACTCCAGCAAATTTCCCCCTTCGACAGGCTCAGGACACCGCTCTGGGTCGGGGAAGTACAGTGGCGCCGTGGCGCCAAACATGCAACCACTCGTGACAGTCGCATTTACCTGCAACCACAGACCCTCGAGGCACATTTTCTCCGATTCGAAATCTTCAAGCGATACATTGAGCGCAATGTGGTGGAGTGTCGTCTGGTCCGAGCTTAGTTGTTCAGATTTGGTTTCAAGGAACATACGGTTGGTCGCATCAAAGAGGGCGAGATTCTGGGTGTGACAGCCATAACCCTGTGCGATTTTGAAGAACACGAAACTTTCCTCTCGCCTGAGCACTTCGAGTCCAACCACTTCTTCGTAAAACTTGTGCATTGCGTCAAGGTCTTTGACGCTGATGGAAACCTCGCCTAATCCTTTGACCCGACGGGCTGACTTGCCCATGACTTCTCCTTTGAGGGCGGTTGGATTCCACGGCGTTCTTCACCTGCTTCGATATTACTACTGATATTGATTATCCACCAAGCAGTGCGAAGCCCTCTGTGGGTAGTCAGCACGGAGGAGAGTGGGAAATTATGCTACAATAATTTCATGTTCAACGCAGGTTCCCTTACCTTTCAGGAGTTCATCATGAGCGAATCCTTGCCACTTGCGACCATTCAAGAGGCGGTTTTGGAGTTTTTACGCGGTCGCGATGACGCAGTTGTCTTCGGCGCACAGGCGGTCAATGCCTATGTGCCAGAACCACGTATGAGCCAGGATATTGACTTGCTTTCAACCCGCGCGGCAGAACTTGCGGAAGAATTGCGCGTCCATCTCGGGGATCAGTTTCATGTTGCCATAAGAGTGCGCGAAGTTGCAGACGGACGTGGATACAGAATATATCAGATTCAAAAGACGGGCAATCGGCATCTGGTTGATATTCGGCTTGTTCAAAGCCTGCCGCCCTCACGACGAATCTCGCAGGTGCTTGTCGCTTCACCTGAAGAATTGATTGCACTTAAAGTTATCGCTTATCATCAACGACGCGGTCAACCCAAATCAGGAACAGATTGGCGCGATGTCGCCATGCTGTTATTGACATTTCCAGAATTAAAGAGCAATGATGGCTTGGTTACAGAACGACTGAAAGCAGAAAGCGCGGGGGAAGATGTTATGAATTTGTGGAGCGACTTGGTCAAACAAGCGATACAGTCCACAGATGAGGATGATGAGTTTTAGCAGTAAGCAACAAGCCAAAGGAAGTTTTGGGCAAGATAGGGTTGGGAAAGAGATTGCGGAGGAGTTGTCCATGTCACAAGGGCGGGGCGGCAAAACAGGCAGGGCGCTCTTTGAGTGCCCGCCAGCATTTCCCCTATCCCACGCTTGCATCGTAACAGACAAACTCCAGCAGATTCCCCCCTTCGACAGGCTCAGGACACCGCTCTGGGTCGGGGAAGTACAGTGGCGCCGTGGCGCCAAACATGCAACCACTCGTGTACGGTCGCAGTTACCTTCAACCCCAAGCCCTCGAGGCGCGTTTTCTCTGATTCGAAATCTTCAAGTGCCACATTGAGCGCAATATGATGGAGCGTCGTCTCTTGTGAATTCAGCTGTACAACTTTGTTATCAAGAAACATTGTGTTAGATGCCTCAAAGAGGGCGAGATTCTGTGTATGACCACCATAGCCTTCCGCGACTTTGAAGAACACAAAACTCTCGTCCCGCCTGGCACAGCCCCCTGTGGGCAGCCACTTCGAGTCCCACCACTTCTTCGTAAAACTTGTGCATCGCGTCCAGGTCCCTGACGCGGATTGACACTTCGCCTAGTCCTGTGACACGGCGGGGGCGGGAGGACTGTATCATTCAACCTTTCTCCATCGTAGTATAATTTTCCAAAAGGAACAAAACATGGCTCTTCATACCTCTCCAAATTCAGTATTGAACAAAGTGGCGGCATCTCTTGTCGCGGCAAAACGCTATTCCACAACGGAAGAAGCCCTGTGGGATATGGCTCTGTCCACTGTGCGCGGAAAAGTAACATATTACCGCCGCAGAATCCGCAGGATGGAAAATAAACATGGGATGGATTTCGATAAATTCACGACGCGTCTGAAAGGAAAAGCCACACCCGCGCAGGAAGACGACTGGCTGGCGTGGAAGTCCGCCCGTTCCATGTTAATGGATTGGCAAAAAACCTATCAGGATTTGCGTAGTGAATCCGCTCGTTAACGAAGTTTTAGTGATATTGGAACAACACGCGCTGGTCAAAGCCACGCGTGTTGTTAATTATGATGAGACTCCCTCTGGAAGGCTGGAGGTTAAAATCCGTTGCGATTTATCTAAAAGCCATCAATTGCAAGTTTGGATTCATACCGAGCCAGAGTCACTGGACTATGCATATCAATTATTCACAACTGTTCCGCTGTTGCGCTGGGACAATGCTCCGCACTACGAACATCTAACCACTGCGCCGCACCATTTCCACGATGAACGCGGGAAAGTACGCGAATCTCCGCTAACGGGCAATATCAAGAGGGATTTGAAAATAGTCTTAAGCGAAATCAGCGATTGGATGAAAACGCAAGATTAGCAAGATCAAAATCCAAGCGAAGTTTGAGACAGGATGTGATTGGGTAAGAGATTGCGGAGGAGATGTCCATCTCACAGGTGCTTGCGGCAAAACAGGCAAAACTTGTGAAGGCGCTCTTTGAGTGTATGCCAGCATTTCCCTATCCCACGCTTGCGTCGTAACAGGCAAACTCCAGCAGATTCCCCCCTTCGACAGGCTCAGGACACCGCTCTGGGTGGGGAAGTACAGTGGCGCCGTGGCGCCAAACGTGGAACCACTCGTGTGTAGTCGCATCCACCTTTAGCCCCAAGCCCTCGAGTCGCATTTTCTCAGATTCGAAATCTTCAAGTGATACATTGAGCGCAATGTGATGGAGCGTCGACCGGTCCGAGTTTAGTTGTTCGGATTTGGCTTCAAGGAAGATACGGTTGGTCGCCTCGAAGAGGGCGAGATTCTGTGTGTGACCGCCATAGCCCTCTGCGATTTTGAAGAAAACAAAACTCTCGTCCCGCCTGAGCACTTCGAGTCCCACCACTTCTTCGTAAAACTTGTGCATGGCGTCCAGAGGAGAGGGAACGCGACGTAAAATAACGCCCCCGTTTTCACGAGGGCTGGCAATGTTATTTTGATTTCTGTCGTCCTTTGACAATCTGCTTGCCGATTTCCCGCACGCTTTTCTTTGGCAGCCATTTTCTGCGATCCCGCGTGTAATCGCCGCGCCCCGTTTCGTATTGCTGCATAAAGCGAATTGTCCCTGCGGGTCCGAGTTCGCGGAGCAGGGCTTCAAATCCAATGGTGCGGATTTCGCTAAGTGTCAGATAAGTGGTTGTCATTGATGATTTGTTATGCAGGAACCGCGATATATTCTGCGTAGGTAGTGCTCTCAGGAATTGGAAGTTTATCTTCGATCAAGCCTTGAATATGCATTTCCACGGCTTCGTGCATATTCCGCTCGGTTTCTTCACGGGTTTTACCCGTCGCCACACAGCCTGGTAAATCTGGTGAATAGGCTGAATAATTGTTCTTTGTCTTTTCGATTACGATAAGAAAGCGATACATAGTTACCTCTTGCCTTTTGGCTTTTCAACTTGAGCCTGTTTGAATATGCTGTTTTGGGTCCCTGACGCAAGATCATCATTTGGATGACCTGCAATAGTCACTCGACCAGTTTTCTTGGGATGCTTATATTGTCTGTGGCTCCCTTTGGTTGTGACCAAATACCAGCCGTCGGCTTCAATGAGTTTGATGACATCTCGAACCTTCATGCCTAAATTTTAGCACAGAAGATCATACGGAGGCGTTATGAAGAAAATAAATCGTCCAGTCCAGGGATTGCTGAAATATCCCTGCGCGTCCACGACTTATCCCACGCTTGCATCGTAACAGACAAACTCCAGCAGATTTCCCCCTTCGACAGGCTCAGGACACCGCTCTGGGTCGGGGAAGTATAGCGAGCGAACACGAAGAGCCACTCGTGTACGGTCGCATTTACCTTTAGCCCCAAGCCCTCCAGGCGCATTTTCTCAGATTCGAAATCTTCAAGCGATACATTGAGCGCAATGTGATGGAGCGTCGTCTGGTCCGAGCTTAGTTGTTCGGATTTGGTTTCAAGTAATATACGGTTGGTCGCCTCAAAGAGGGCTAGATTCTGTGTATGACCACCATACCCCTCCGCGATTTTGAAGAACTCAAAACTCTCGTCTCGCCTCAGCACTTCGGGTCCAACTACCTCTTCGTAAAACTTGTGCATAGCGTCCAAGTCCCTGACGCGGATGGACACTTCACCTAATCCTTTGACACGGCGAGGGCGGTCTGACTTGTTCATGTCTGCTCCTTTTAGAAGCGACACTCACCATTCAATGTTTTGTGGAATGGTGAGTGTCACATGAACCAATGGAATTACTTTGCGCTTGTCGACATGCTCGCTTTGCCTGCCATGAAGAAGCCAACTGCTAACAAGGCCTGGATCAAGGCGGGTATCCAGGAAATATTAGCGGTTGGCATGTCGAGAAACGAACCATATACGCTTACTACAGCCCACAGGGCAAACAATAAGGTGTAACCCAGGACGACCGAGTCACGCGTTTTTGATGCCTCTGCATTTCGAACCAGCCAGGCAATCACGCCAAGCGACAGCCAGCTCACGCCACCAAGCTTGCCTGAGAAAGCTGCTGCGACGTCAGTGGTTCCGACTAGAGCAGGCGGAGCAAAGAGAGCCAAGATGCCGAGCAAGATCAGGACGATCGCCGCGATGGTAAACATAACATTGAGTTTCATTTTATTTCTCCTCGTATTATATGTTTCGTTGGAACCAGCTTACCAACGATTGACAAGAGATAGGTTTCTGGCATCCCTTCGTTTACACTCAGGGCAAGCTCTGAGAGCTGGCTCAGGGAGGGATGCGCTTGTTCTCCTTGCGGCACGCCAGTGACTGCTTTCAAAGCTTGCGCACCTCGTTTTCGTGGGTACTTCTAACTCGAAACTTGTCTGTAGCTTTGGACTGCCCGAGGCAGTAGACTCGGGAACACCTTCAGCCAGGGCGAAACTCTCATTGACCACGAGGCTGTTGATCTCACGGAAAGCCAGGAACCCTTCTCTCTCTGGGCACACATCTACATGACGGAGGTAAAATGTTGACAAACTCTCCACTCATCGTCGGGGTCGATGTTCACCGCAAGACCAATACCTATTGTCTGATGACACAGGCAGGTCGGGAAGTCGTCCCACGCTTTACCCTGGGCAACAACCGCCCGGGGACACAAGCCTTGTTAGAGAAAGTCAGGCAAATCATGGAAACAGATGGTTTCACTGAATTGCGTCTGGCAGCTGAAGCAACTGGCTGGTACTGGTTTCATCTATTTGAGAGCTGGCAAAGCGATCCAGGATTGCAAGCTTGGCCCAGTGCGTTGTTCCTGCTCAATCCACGGCTGACAGCCAATTTCAAAAAGAGCTACGTGGATCTGGATAAGAGCGACCCGATCGATGCCTACGTGATCGCAGATCGCTTGCGCTGGGGGCGGGATATCACGACGCCATTTGACTATGATGTACAACTGCTCGGCCTGCGCTTTCTGACCCGTTACCGCTACCATGTCGTGCATCAACTGGCCAGCGAAAAAGCCTATTGCACCGCCATCCTGTATCTCAAAGCCAGCGAGTACTCCAACGAAGACAAACAAGCCTTCAGCAACCTGTTTGGTGCCGCCAGCCGCGCCGTTCTCCAGGAATTTGCGTCCATGGAAGAAGTGGCTGCCATGCCTTTTGATGATTTGGCCGCCTGGCTGGATGAGCAAGGCAAGCATCGATTCGCTGACCCGCTCGAGAACGCCAAACGTTTGCAATGCATCGCAAGAGATTCGTATCACCTGCCTGAGCCTTTGCAGCCTGCCATCAATTTGGTCTTGAGCCTCAGCCTGAAAAACATTAGTCACTTCGAAGGCTTGCTCAAACGCCTCGACACAGCCATTGCTGAGCAAATGGGCACGCTCCCCAACACGCTCAAAACCATCCCAGGCTTTGGTCCCGTTTTGGCCGCGGGCATTATGGCTGAGATCGGCGGCGTCCAACGTTTTAACTGTGACGAGGCTAAAGTCGCCAAGTTCGCCGGGTTCAAATGGCGCAAATCTGGTTCAGCCGAATTCCAAGCCGAAGAAACCCATCTCACCCGCACCGGCAACTCCTACCTGCGCTATTACTTCTGTGAAGCCGCCTTCTCTGTCCAAAGGTCTGACAGTGAATATGGCGCTTACTTCCAGCGCAAGTTCAAAGAGGCTCGCACCCATCGCCACAAACGTGCTACCGTCCTGACAGCTCGCAAATTGGTTCGGCTCGTGGTTCGACTACTGGCCACCAACCAGCCTTACCAGCCACGGAGGCTTTAGCTCTCCTTTTCCCTTGAAATCTGACTTTCTTTTTTTAACGTGCTGAACAGGCTCGTTCTGTTTTCTGCGCCTGTTTTTCGTTCTTCGTCGCCTTTATTTCTTCTTCAATTACGACTTGACATATTACCGAATCGCTTTTCTTTGAAAAGCGATTAGCGATGTCAATATGCCAGATGTGACAAGGTTTTTCAGGTTTCACTTTCACGCGCCAAGCCACACGCCTCACGGCACGTAAACCGGCAAATCCTGAATCAAAAACTGGATATCCACTTTCATGACCGTATATATGAATTGCGACTGCGGTGATGTTTCTGGACCGGACACAAAAAGGGAACCGTCCTCGTTTATGAATTCAACATTGAACTTGAATTCATGGGACGACACAGCCTCTTTCAGCAAAACGCCTGCCACATCCAGACACATCAAGCCGTTTGTCTCACACCCGTTCTCGAAGAGCGCGGCGTAATCATTTGGGTCAACGGCAGGATTCCAATCTCGCAGAATGTCGTAACTGCCGCCGTAGAGGTTGACCGCCTCAGCGTAGCGCCCGGCATGGAGCAAGGAAAGGTAGGAAAACAAGGATTCGCGCGCCCGCTCCAGGTCATCCAGTGAGAAGATGGGTGAGGTCGCGATCATCTCTTCGATCTCTTCCAATGTCTTGCCGTTCGTGCCGAAGGTATCCAACACACTCGTGACTGTGCCATTTTCGTTCAGGAGCATTCGACCTTCCGGGTAGACCGGCGCGAACATTCCCTCCTGCCAGGGTTCCGGTTGAAATTGCTTTAAGTCCTCCGGCTGGGAAACCGTGCTCAACATCAGCATATAGCGTTCGCCACGACTGTAGACCGGATTGTTCTCATCGCTCTGAAAAGCTGGAAATCCAAAATGGAAAAACCGAGTTATGCTGGTAGTTATGCCGGTACAACACTGAAAGAGCGTCAGCATATTACTTTCAGCGACGTCACCCTTGTAAACTTTCACCACTTCGAGTGTGATGCGCTGGGTCGGTTCACGATCGATAAAATCGGGCGGCTCAATAGGCACGACCCAATCGGGTCCTTGTTTGACGGACTTGACATCCGCCAGCACAATCAATTCCGCGCGGTTGACCATTTCTTCGAACGACTCACGCGGCGGAGGATCTCCGAGAAAACGGAGCACCGGCAGGAATCGGGGCCAACTGAGCCGCCAGGCTGCGGCAAGCACGAGCAGTATGACGACTGCCCACAAAACTTTTTTCTTCATTTGGATACTCCTTTCAGAACATCAACGGATATTGCTCCGAATATATGGAAACTCACCGGCGCATTCTTTCTTCAATCTCTTTCGCCCGCTCAAGAATATTCGACATCAACTCTGGATTATTCAATACCTCCTTAATCGCCCTCCGACCCTCGGACGATTTGTAACTTTCAAATCGGATACTTCCATCTGTGACAAGGACTACTTCGGAGATGGACGGCACATGGATCACGAAAATTGGTCCAACCCAATCAATGGAACTGGGATACGCAAATAAGACGACAGTATCCGTGTTGATCTCGATCTTGTATTTATCTGGGTGACAATTCACTCTTGCTCGCAAGTCCTCCGCTGTGAAAACAGTCTCAGGATAACAATACGGTGCAGGCAGGTAGTGGGGCCAGGCTGCGATCAGAAGGGTCACCGTGAGGGCGAGCAGTGCAAGAACCACCCATAATATTTTTTTCTTCATCATGACATTCCTTTCAGATCGTCAGCGAATGTTGTTCTGAATGATCGCAAGCAGCTCTGCTACAGAGAGATCGTAATAATCCGAGACAACGCGGTCGCCTGCTACATCAAGATAGTCGCCAAATGTATAGTACTCATACTCAGCCTGGGCTTCATATACGCCGCCAGGTTTTCGCACTGTCACGTAGTCCAACCCCTTATGCAAGAGAAACATGATCGCCCGCTGACCCAACTGAATTTGAGCACCGTGGCTGACAAAAGCACATTCTTCTCCAATACATCCTCCATCGGTACGGACCATGATCGTAGCCTCAGTCGAAACGCCTTTTAATACACATTCGACTTGCACTGCTGTGTCGGTAACAACCCAAGCCCCTGTTTCCCAGTTCCCGAATGGCGGGTCAAAATGACCGACGGGCGGACCAACCACTGTTCCCAGGATGATGAGATCAGCATCCCTGGTCATCTCTACCGGGCTTCTTATCATGAGATCGGGATGCACTGTCGGCAGGACAGGCGGAGTGGACGCGGGATCGGGGAGAATGTCACAGGGAGGCGGATGCCCGGTGAACGAAACAGGCGTCGGTGTGAATGGTGCGCTTCCAGTCGCCGGGATCAATTGCCAGGTATAAGTCACGTTTCCCAAAGTCTTCCCTTCTTTGAAATCCATGGAAACCCGCAGGAATTGATCGCTGGTGTAGCCCGACGGTTCGAGCGTAAAGACGGCTGTATCGCCTTCTGTTTTGCCATCAACTCTGAGGCTTCTCGTATTAAAGCCACGTGGAGCTTCGTTCACGATCTTCACCTGAATCCCTGTGATTGATTTCGTACCGACGATGACGACTTGCTCGTCAGCCCCGAAGGTGGCAGTGGCGAGTTCGCCGGCTTGCAAGAGCGCATCCACATCTGACGAGAAATTCTGTCCGTTCGCAAGATGGAAACTTTGCAATGTCCCCTTAGTTGCTTTGCCCTGAATGATGAGCCAGATGGGAGGCAGTTGCACATCTCCAACTGGCGCGGAGGTCGGAAGAGCAATCCCCTTATATGTGGCAGGCAAAGATGGCGATTGAGGTTTTGTAACGAGCAATACAAGCATGATCAGTGCGAGGATTGCGGTCACTGACAAGACTATTTTTTTCATGGCATCTCGCTCTCTAATCTCTTTATTTCCAGCACTTTGGTTGGCGCCACACTCACTCCTTTCACTGACTAGGGCGCGACGCTTGCGAGACTGACTTTTGCCGGCGCCGCGCTTTCAACAGGTCCTTTATTCTGTTGGGGACATTCCTTTGCCCAACGTTCCGCTTCCGCCTTCAACCGGTCGTTGCGTTGTATCTATGATACCTAACGTACTATCATCCATACTATCTGATTTACTACCCCAGGTGGAAGACTAATAGCAACTTGCTCGCCCGTGGGCAGATGAACGTAGGTAATAACACTCTGTAGTGCTTCTGGCTGTAATAAAATCCACTGCCCATCCGAGGAAATAGACCCAAGACGCATGTAAGGATCTTGTATACTTGTCACTTGCGAAAATATCCCCGTTTCGATGTCCAAGTTCCAAAGCCCATACGATTTAGATGGCTCATCATAAGGTAAACCAGGGTTTAGCACAAAATATAGCCGCTGATTGTTTGGAGACCAGAGCAAGCCATCCCAAATATGGCTTGGAGGATTCGGTAATTCATGACTCTCGATTGTGATGTCCTCCAGATCAAAAATTCTGAGTCTGTATCTGACAGAGTTCTCAGCCTCCACAAGCGTCCCAAAAGCTAAAAAGCGAGCGTCGGGAGATAAAGCTGCATTTCTTCCCTCAGAGGATTCCTTGCTCGTCGCGTCCCATATTATTAATTTGGCTGTTATCTCACCCTTGTCTGTTGAGATTAGCCAGATCTCTCCAAATCCTGGGGCACACCCCCGAGGAAATCCATAAACGCTTTGTTGGTCGGCTGTCAGCCCTAGAGGTTGAATGTAGTGCTCGTCATTAGCGAAAAAGAGTCTTGAGGCATGGTTGTCGATTTGATAGAGCCCAAGCATTGATCCGATGCCAGTCGATGAGCAGCCTGATTCCGAAGCGATTGAATAGAGTAGGACGCTATCGTTTGAAGTTCTGATAAGTTCGCCATATAGAGGCATGCTGTCAAACCAAACCACCATCCCTGTTTTGCCACCCTCCAGCTCTACTCGCTGCAAGCCTTTCCTGCGTAACACAAACACGGTATCCTTCAATTTGATGGCGCTCATGACATCGCCCTCATCCCCTAAACTGGCAATCATCAATGTCGTGCCATCCGGTTGCTGTTGATAGAGTCGGTTCTCAGTGAGATAAAGTAAAGATGGCGGGGTCAGACCATTGCGTGTTGAAGGCGCATAAGTTGATG
>Ga0209002_10003594_pt1 | contig 12310 bp, 13 predicted proteins | sample Rifsed16ft2_FD_184010 | JGI IMG/M metagenome (GOLD analysis project Ga0209002, IMG submission 184010) | Soil microbial communities from Rifle, Colorado, USA - sediment 16ft 2 (version 2) | ecosystem: Environmental > Terrestrial > Deep subsurface > Rock core/Sediment | place: Rifle, Colorado...
GCACCACCGCTTCCTCCAGAGGACTTTCACCTCCAAGCGACTGCCCATGCCGGGCGCACAATCGAATCGCCCGGCGGCAACCCGCCGGGCGTCGATCAGTGCAGCTGGGTCAGATGAACAGGGACACGTCCGCGTCGGCTGCCCAGTCGAGGAAGTGCGTCGCACCGCAGACCGGATCGATGCCGTCGATGAACCCGTCCTTGGAGAAGCCGAAGACATCCATCGTCATGCCGCACGGGATCATCTTCACGCCGAGCTCGATGGCGAGCTCGACGAGCTCATCGATCGAGGCCACGCCATGGTCCTTGAACTGGCGCTTCATCATCCACGTGGCCATCGGGGTCATGCCCGGCAGCGCCGTCATCAGCTGGGGCATCGGGATGGGCATCGGCATCGCCGGATTGCCGGTGGTGCCGACCTCCAGGTTGCGGTTCTTCTGGAGGATCTTGAGTCCGTAGAAGGTGAAGAAGATGCCGACATCCCAGCCCAGTGTCGCGCCCGTCGTCGCCAGGATGAGCGGCGGGTAGGCCCAGTCGAGCGTCCCCTTGGTGGCGATGATCGCCATCTTCTTTGGCTTCGCCAGGCGCTCCGCCTCCTTGATCGCGAACAGCTCGTCCACCCTGGTGGTGACCATGGCGTCCACGCGATCGCGGATGAGCGCGTCCATGTCCGTCATGGCCCGATCTGTCGTCTCGACCATGTGCTGGCCTCCCTTTCTATGGCCGGCTTCAGGCCGGCATGACCGTGGAGGTGGCCTGCAGGAGCGCGGTCACCCAATCGTTCGCCGTCACGCCCGGCGTCTCCGGCCGGACTCGTTCGTAATACCCCGAAACTCGCTCCAGGAATGCATTCTCCGCTACAGCGCAACCTATCAGCACCTCCGCCAGTCGATCCGGCAATTCGGCCGGCCGGGCCGTGAAGTCGCCACTGAACGTGACATCGTCGAGGATGTCGTCCCGGATCACGGCGACGCACCTGATCATCCCGCCGGGCGCCTTGGTGGCACCCTCCGCTACGCGCACCCCTTCGTGGATCTTCACTCCGGGGCGGCGCAGCCCGCCGCCCTCCTCCAGCCACTCCAGAGACCCGAACCGTTCGTCCAGGCGCTCGGCCAAATCGATCTCGTCCTGGCGGAGCGTCCCCGGCTCGATCGGCCGCCCGAGCGCGGCCGAGCACGTGGCCAGATACGCGTCGATGACGACCTGCCGATCAGGGACCGCCCCGAGTTCCCTGGTCATCGTCGTCATGTACTCGCTGAGCGTCTGGTAGATCTTGTCCCGGAACTTCTCGGACGGGACCTTGAGGACGCGCGACATGGTCAGGATGTCGAAGTCGAACATGAGGCTGCCGACGACAACCTCCGCGCGATCCATCCGCGCGGCTCCCGTTCCGCCGATCTTCCGACCGTTGACGTGGATGTCATTGACCGGGCGGTAGGCGGCCTCGATGCCCAGCGCGCGATAGGTCTGGACGAGTGTGTCGCAGTACAGGGCGAAGCGCGCCTCGACCGTCGACGGCAGATGCTCCGCGGCGAAGATCCACTGCGTAAACAGCTGATTGCCGTCCAGGTACACCGCGCCGCCACCGATCTCGCGCCGGATCACCGGGAAGCCAAGATCCGCGCAGACCCCACGATCAACCTCCCGGTCCACGTCCTGGTGGCGGCCGATCGAGACATAGGGCGCGTCGGGCGAGACGAGCATGATCGTGTCCGGCGAGGACTCGGTCATCGCGTAGCCGACCGCGTGGTAGATGGTCTGGGACCGCAGTGGACCCACCGTGTCAAGGTCCAGCAGCCGGATAGGGACGCTCGAACTGCTCACTTCCGAACTCCTTCGCTTTCGCTCAGTCTGCACATCGGAGGCATGACACGCCCAGCTCGTCGATCCGCAGTTCGTACCGTTCGACCGCCAGCGGGCCGGTGACCAGACCGATGGCCTCGGGCTCCCAGGCGTCCGGCTCCATGCGTACCAGCCAGCCGCGGCCGTAGGGATCGCGGTTCGCGATGAGGATGTCGGCGCCGAAGCCTTCCTCGTTGGTCTGCACGACGGTTCCGGCCACCGGCGTCGGGAACGGGCCGGCCCACTTCGCAGACTCAATCGTTGCCGCGCTCTGCCCGGCCTCGATGTGGCGGCCGACCTTCTTGAACAGGACGTGGAGCACCTTGCCGGCCCGGGTCTGGGCCGGATCGGTCAGGCCCAGGACCACGGTCCCGTCGTCCTCGGGGCGGAGCCAGACGTCGCGCGGCACGTCGTACCAGAGGTCGGGCGGGATCTCACAGCCGCGATAGGCGGGGGTGTCGCTGAGGCCGATCAGGTGCAACTGATCCCCTCCGCGACCAGGAATGCGGAGTACGCCTCCACACCTGCGGCCCCGGTTGCCAGCTCCCCCTTCTGGGCGTCCCAGGAGGACGGCCGGATCCGAACGATCCAGCCGGCACCGTACGGGTCGCTGTTGACGAGGGTCGGGTCCGCCGCGAGGTCCGTGTTCACGGCGATCACCTCGCCGTCCACGGGCGCGGGCACGGGTCCCACCCACTTGCCGCTCTCCACGGTGGCCACGCTCTGGCCCCGCTCCAGGACCTTGCCGACCTTCTTCGTGGTGATGGCGACGACGCGCGCGGCCAGATGCTGCGCCACGTCGGTAATCCCGATGGTCACCTCGCCGGAGCCGTCGTCGCGGGCCCAGGCGTGCTTCTCCACCCAGTAGTAGAGGTCCTCGGGAATGTTGCAGCCCCGTACGTCGGTCACGGCGCGCCTCCTTCGTTTGTCGGATCGTCGGGGATCGGTGGAAGCCCGACCTGCTCGGCGTGGGACGCCTGGAAATGGTAGAGGAGGAGATCGAACGCGACGAGCGCGATCTCCCGTTCGAACTCCGCCAGGAAGTCAGCCTCGCGGCCACGCGGGTTGGCGACCCGCTCCAGGCCTTCGTCGCAGAACGGGCAGTCGAGGGCGAACTTGAGATTGCCCTTGGCCTCGTCGCGGAATGTGCGGACCCGCTCCGGATGCGCGTCCCACAGATGGGCGTGGGTATTCATGCGCGACCCTTCGAGGCGGCAGTACGGGCAGTTCATCGGCCGCCCGCCGCAGTCGTGAGCGGGGTCAGCGGATCGGTCTGGAGGGCCGCCGAATCGGCGAGCGCGAGAGCCGCGCGCCCGAGATCGGTGACGGTGATCCGGTCCGACTCGAGCTCCCGGGTCACCAGGCCGCCGGCCGCGAGAACGCCGATCCGGGCTGCCAGCGCAACACGGTCCCCCGGGCGCATCCCGAGCACCCCTTCGGCGGTCAGCTCGGCCGTCAATCGTCCGGAATCGCCCAGCGCCCGGAGGAAGGCGGCGACATCGGTATCGGCCACGACACCCAGGATCCAGCGACCGAGTGCATCGTGGCTCGTGGATGGCGCGATGCTCACGGGTGGCTGGCCTTCCCGGAACGCGAAGGACGTCAGCCGTTCCTCGGCCGCCTCCTGGCGCCCGAGCCACGTCTCAAGCGCGGAATCGAACGCCTGCCTGGCTGCGCTCATCCCGGCAGGACCTCGGCCGCAGCGATCTCGCCGGCGGGGACCGGCTCATTGACGGCCGGGACTTCCAGGGGCAGGTCCACGGCCATCGCGACGAGCTCGATCAGATCGCTGACGAGCAGACGGTCCTCGTGGCCGGTGGCCTTCACGGCCGCCGTGTACATCGTCAGGTCCTTGGGGCAGGCAGTCACGAAGTCGGTGACACCAGTGAGCTCGGCCGCCTCCCGGATGCGCTGCTCGGACGGTCGCTCCGCGAGCCCGCTGTCGTCCATCCAGATACGGCCGCCACCGGCCCCGCAGCAGAACGTATTCGCGCCGTTGCGCGGCATCTCCACGAGCTCCGCCCCGATTGCCGCAAGCACCTCGCGGGGGGCCGCCGTGACCTTGCTGTAGCGCGCCAGGTAGCACGGGTCGTGGTACGTGACGCGGCGGTCGATCGAGCGCTGCTTCATGAGGTCGCCGGACGCGAGCAGCGACGCCAGGACCTGGCTGTAGTGCCAGACCTCGTAGTCGCCGCCGAAGTCCGGGTACTCGTACTTGAGCGTGTTGAGGGTGTGAGGATCGGTGGTGACGATCCGCCGGAACCGGACCTTCGATAGCTGCCCGACGTTGTGCTCGGCGAGCAGCTCAAAGAGCCCCTCCTCCCCGGCTCGTCGGACATCGTTCCCGGCGTTGCGCTCGCCCTCGTACAGGATCCCGAAGTCCATGCCTGCCGCCTGGAAGACGCGCGCCACGAGACGCGTCGATTCCTGGACGCGGACGTCGAAGGACGCGAAGTCGCCCACGAACCAGAGCCAGTCAACATCCTGCTTGCGCGCATCGACAATCGGCGTGGGCAGGTCGTCCGTCCACTTCGCGCGCGCCCGGCCCGATTGGCCGAACGAGTTGCCCTGCTTCGCGAGGCTGGTGAATGCGGTCTGGAGGCTCGGGGTCACGATCCCCTGGTCCACGAGCGAGCGGCGCATCCCGACGATCGTGGGCACGTGCTCGATCCCGACCGGGCAGGCTTCCACGCAGGCCAGGCACATCGTGCAGGACCACAGGGTGTCGGCGCTGATGAGACCGCCGGCGAGGCGCGAGCCGCCGTTGGAGCCATCCGCCGGGCCAGTCCCGTTGGTCCCGCCGCCGTATGCGCGGTCGGAACGGTGCTCACCGAGCGGAGCGAGGATGGACCAGGCCGCGTCCGCCTCCTGGCGGAGGTCGAGGATGAGGTCCCGGGGCGAGAGCGGCGCGCCGGAGGCGACCGCCGGGCAGGCAACGTGGCAGCGTCCGCACTTGGTGCACGCGTCGACGTCGACCAGCTGCTTCCAGGTCAGGTCGGACAGGTCACGGATGCCGATGTGACCGTCCGCCGGGGCCGCTCCCGCCACCGCGAGGACCGGCAGGCGGCGACCCGCAAGCGGTGATCGAAGCGCCAGGTTCACGGGGTCCACGATTGCGTGAATGGCCTTCGAGAACGGGAAGTAGCCCACGAGCGCCAGGGCCACGATCGCGTGACTCCACCACAGCGTGTAGCGAATCGCTTCGGCCGAGGCCGCCGTCAACCCGAGCGCGCGGAAGAGACCGGCGACGACCCAGCCGACCGGCGAGAAGACCTCGAACCAGGGGAAGTCGTTGGCCAGGATCCGGGCACCCTCAAGGATGAACCCGCTCACGCCGAGCAGGCCCAGCCACCCAAGGAGGATCCAGTCGCCGGTCCGGAACCCGCCGCGGTCCGTGGTGGCCGGGCCGATGTCGACCCGGCCGTAGTCCAGCTGGCGTGGTCGTCGAGCGCGCCGGATCGCCATGGCCACGATGCCCACGATCATCGCCAGCCCGAGGACGTCGAGCACGAGCGAGTAAACGACATAGAACGCGCCCCAGTAGAAGGAGAACTGGGGCAGGAACGGCCGGACGATGTCCGATTCGATGGTCAGGATCGCCGTCCCGATGAACAGGACGATGAACCCCCACATGATCGCCGCGTGGAAGACGCCGGCGTACGGGTCTCGCTTGGCGACCGTCTGGTTGAGGGCGGTGTCGACGGAGCTGCGTGCGGCCCGTCGAAGGAACCCCAACGGCGAGCCGATGACGTCCTGCCGGCGGCCTCGGACGTACTTGCGCAGGCGCACCCCGATGCCCACGAAGAACACGATCGTCGCGAGCGCGGACAGCCCGTAGAAGAGGATCTCTCCCTCGAAGGAGATACCCTCGAAGATCTCCCGGGTTACGTCGCGGCCGAGCACTCCCTTCGGGTACCGCTACCCGCCCAGCCGGGCCGTCAGGGCGGGCACGACATCGAGGAGGTCTGCCACCGCGCCGAAGTGGGCCACGGAGAAGATCGGCGCCCTGGCGTCCGAGTTGATGGCGATGATCAGCTCGGCATTGCGCATCCCCTCGAGATGCTCGGGCGCGCCGCTGATCCCCAGGGCCAGGTACACCTTGGGCTTGACCTTCAGGCCGGACTTGCCGACCTGGCGCGTGCGCGGCAGCCAACCGGCGTCGGCGATCGGCCGGGACGAGGACACCGCGCCGCCGAGGACGGCCGCGAGCGCCTCGACCAGCTCCAGGTTCTCCTGCTCGCCGATGCCCCGGCCGACGGACACGAGGACCGTCTCGCGCGTGATGTCAACGTCGCCTGCCTCCGGACGGAGGAGATCGACGAAGCGGATCCGATCGTCAGTTGCCGCCGGAACCACGGTCTCGACCGGCGGGCTCCCGCCTGCCGCCCCGGCATCGGCCGGGAACGAGCCGGCGACCACCGTGACGATCCCGCGACCGCCCGTGAAACGGACCTTGGCCAGGATCTTGCCTGCGTACAGCTGACAGGTAACGAGCGGCCCGTTGGCATCGACCGTGAGATCGATCGCGTACGCCGCGAGCGGCAGGTCGAGGGCGGCCGAGAGACCGGCTGCCACGTCCATGCCCGACCCGCTGTTGGCGACGAGGACGAGCGCCGGCTGGCGCTCGCGGACGAGCGGCACCAGCGCCGCCTGGTAGGCCGATGGCGAGAACGAGGCGAGTCCTGGCCCGTCGACGACGATCACTCGCGCCGCGGCGCCGAGCGATCCGGCGAGCCCGGCGACAGCGGATCCCAGGAGGACCGCAACGGCCTCGCCGCCGCTGGCTCCCGCCAGCGCCTTCGCCCGACCGAGGAGCTCGTATGTGGTGTCGATGATCGCGCCGTCGCGGTGCTCCGCGATGACAAAGACGTCGCCGCTCATCGGGCCACCCCACTGCCAATGCCCCGCTCGGCGAGGATCGCGGCGATCCGCTCGGCGATGACCTGCGGGCTACCGTTGATCATCTCGGCCGTCGAGCCGGTCTCGGGGATCGTCATCGCCTCCACCACGAGGCCGCTGCCTCCACCCTCGCCGCCGACCATCGCCTCGATCGTCGCCGTCTTCATCAACTGCCGAACCCGGCTGACCGGCGCGTAGCGAGGGGTCTCCCGCGATGTCTGGACGCCGAGGACCGCGGGCAGCTGGACCTCGAACTCGCCGACGACCCCGCCGGCGTACTCCTGGTGGACCGTCACGATCGACCCGTGCCCGGCGACCGCGATGTGGGTCACGACCGACACGTGCGGCAGGCCAAGATTCGTCGCGACGAGCGGCCCGACCTGGCCGTCGAGATCGTCGATCGCCTGGACGCCCGTGAGCACGAGGTCGTAGTGGATGTGTGCCAGGGCGCCGGCGAACGCCGCGGCTGCCGTGTGGGAGTCGGGCGCATGCTCGAACGTGCCGACCTTCACGACCCGGTCGGCGCCACGCGTCAGGCAGGTCGCGAGGAGTTCGTCCACATCGCCGGCCGCGACACCAAGGGCGAGACAGGTGACCGTGCCGCCCCTGGCGTCCCGGAGGAGCAGTGCCTCCTCGAGCGCGTATTCGTCCCATTCGCTGGCGACGAAGCTCATCCATTCGCGATCGAGCCCCGTGCCGGCGGCATCGATCTCCAGTTCCTCGGCAAGATCGGGGACCTGCTTCAACAGCACGACGTAGTCCATGCGGCTCCTCGCGTTACTTCCGGTTCGTGGTTGCGGGGCGGGGCGGCTGGGGGCGGCGGGGCCGGGTCGTCTTGGCCATCGGCGTTCAGTTCGCCGGTGGCTGCATCGCCTGGTCGATGAGTTCGATGATGTCGCGAACGGCGAGCTTGCCGTCGTTCCCGGTCGACTTGACGGCGTCCTCGAAACGGGACGGTTCATATGGGCAGGCGACCGACAGCACCCCGCTGCCGTCCATCCCGACGGTGGCCACGGCCTCGCGCACGCGACGCTCGGACAGGCGTTCCGACACGTGCTCCGCCACGAATCCGTCGAGCCACATCCCGCCACCGCCACCGCCGCAGCAGTAGCCGTTCGCCTTGTTGTGGGGCATCTCGGCGAGACGGATCCCCGGGATCGCCTGGAGCAGGAGGCGCGGAGCCTCGTACTCGCCGTTGTTGCGACCCAGGTAGCACGGATCGTGATAGGTCACGTCGAGATCGACCGACGACTGGAACTCGATCTTGTCCACCAGCGGCGCCAGGAACTGCGTGTAGTGCAGGACCTCGCCCTCCCAACCCAGGCGCGGGTAGTGGTTCTTGAAGGCGTTGTAGGCGTGCGGGTCCATGACCACAAGACGCTTGAACTCGTACTTGTCGAAGGCCTTGATGTTCTGCTCGGCGAGGAGATCGAACAGGCCAGTCTCGCCGGCGAGGCGGGCTGAATCACCGTCGCTGCGCTCCTCCGGACCGAGGATCGCGAAGTCCACGCCCAGCCTGGTCATGACCCGAGCCATCGCCCGGGCCGCGTCCTTGCCGCGCGGGTGGTAGCTCGTGTAGTCGGACACGTACCACAGCACGTCCACCGGTCGGCCGAGCTGGCTGATGATCGGAACATCGACGCCTGCCTCGGCGATCCAGTCGATCCGCTTGCGGGGCGACTCGCCCATCGGATTGCCGGACTTCTGGAGGTTGCGGAACACATCCGAGAGCTCATCGGGGATCTTGCCCTCGAGGACTGCCTGCTCCCGGATCGCGGGCATGATCCGGAGCGGGTTGACTTCCTTGGGGCAGACCCGGTAGCAGTTCCCGCAGGTCGTGCACAGCCAGAGGTCCGGGTCGTCCATGAGGTTGTTGCCGCGGATGACCTTGGAGTTGAGCTTGCGCGGTCCGTAGTCCCCCACGTGCTGGACCGGGCAGACCGGGACGCACTTGCCGCATTGGTAGCAGTCGCGCAGAGACTCGCCGCCGTCCAGCGAGGTGATCCAGTCCATCGCCTCGGTCGGGAGCGCGGTGGTCGACCGATCGCTGAACATCCGGTTCCAGTGGCCCGAGATGTCGACCCCGTCGACGACCGCGTGCTCCAACTCGATGGTCCGGTCCACCTTGATGATCGGGAGGTCTCTGGACATCTGGTCAGCTCCTCCGCGCCGCATCCAGGGCCCACACGCCGAGCAGTCGGCGCACCAGGGCCGGCAGGTGCGGGATGACCCTGTTGAACTCCTGGGTCATTCGCAGCCGGGTCACGGTGTACAGGTAGATCCCGTAGATCGCGGCGAGGTAGACATCCACCGCGAACGGGCTGGCACCCATGCGCTGGAAGCCGAGGTCCCGGCCTGTAGCGATGACCGAGGCCGTAGCGGCACCGACCCGCAGGTACTCGATACCGGCATCGTTTCCCGAGAAGTCGAAGTCATCGACCATGACCAGGGGCAGGGCCCCCGTGCGCGGCTCCGGATCCCACATCCAGCGGCTCCACAGCCAGTAGCGCTCCGGATCTGCAAAGTGCAGGCACTCGCCGCCGAGGTCCCGGCGGATCGGCGCTTCGATCGCCGCGAGTGCCCTGTCGAAAGCGGCGAACCTCGTCTCGATCCGGCCGGCCCCATGGACCAGGTCGCTGATCGCGCGGGCCATGACGGGGGCTCCGGCGGCTACGAGCAGCTCGTCGGCGCGCCGGCGGGTCGCGAAGACCCTGGACAGGATTGGCCGGACCGCATCCGCGTTGGCGGATGCGAGTGTGTCCTCGGAAAGCAGCGGCCGCATGACCTCGCGCTTCAACGCCAGCAGGTCCACGACCGTCCCGATATCTTCCTCGCTGATCTTGACCAGCGCCTCGCGCATGAATTCGAGAGCGCTCGGCGTGTCGACAGCGTCAACGAGGCCAGCTGGGCCGGCGAAGTTCCCGCCGCCAAAGACGGCTGGTCCCCAGGTCATCGGGCCCCCGCCGCCTCCGCACGCTGCTGCCCGCGAACGGCGCTCACCGCTCGCATCGCGGCCGAGCCGGCCATCCCGACCACATCCTCGAGGTCCTTCGGCCCGGCAGCGGCGCCGGCCACGTAGATGCCGGAGACGGTGGTGGACACCGGGTCCATCGGCTCTCCGGGGACCGAGATGAAGCCGTACTTGTTCTGCTCGAGCCCCAGGATGCCGGCCACGTCACGCGTCCCGCGGCTCGGCTCCATGCCCACCGACAGGACGATGACGTCCATGAGGACCTCGAGCGGGCGCCCCATGGTGGTGTCCTCGCCCTTCATCAGGAGACGCCCGTCCTTGCCCACGATCTCGGTGACGATGCCCCGGATGTAGGTGACGTTGTACTCCTCCTGGGCGGGCCAGTAGATCTCGTTCTCCCAGTAGCCGTACATCCGCATGTCGATGTAGAAGATGTAGACCTTCGTGTCGGGCAGGAGCCGACGGATCTCGATTGCCTCCTTGGATGCGACGCCGCAGCACACCTTCGAGCAGTACTCGTTGCCCAGGCGCCGGTCACGCGAGCCGACGCACTGGATAAAGGCGACGTTCCGCGGCGCCTCGCCGGTGGACGGGCGCACGAACTTGTGGTCCTTGAGCATCTTCTCGGCGTCCGGCAGGGTGATGACGTCGGGATACTCGTAGTAGCCGTACATCTGCGTCTCGCGGCCGGGATCGAAGTGCTGGAAGCCCGTCGCCACGACGATCGCCCCAACGCTCTCCGTTGTCTCACCGGCCGGCCCGGACAGGGTCACCGAGAAGTCCCCGATCGAACCCGTGCAGGCGGTCACGGTCGTGGAGACGCGCACGTCGACATTCGGATCGACGACGCCGGCGCGGAGCAGATCGAGCGCGTCCTGCGCGGAACCCATTCGTGGCGTCAGCGCCGCGTAGTTCGACTCGTCGGGCGTCCCGCCGAGGACGTCACGTCGCTCCACGAGGAGCGCCCGACCACCGATCGAGGCGATGGCACGGGCCGTCTCAAGCCCGGCCGGTCCGCCACCGATCACGAGCACCGTCTCAGGCATCGGCATCCTCCCAGGTCATGTAGGCCTTGTTGTCCAGCTTGAGACGCTCGAGGTCTTCTTCGAACTCGCGCCAGCGCTCCTTCCAGTCGATCCCCATCTTCTCGAGGAGCGGCCGGTACTCGGTGCTGTGCCAGTGGAGTTGGGCGACCCGGTACGGATGCGCGCCCATGGCGAGGGCCGCGAACTGGGCCTCGGACATGACCGGCACGCCGACCTTGCGGTTGTGCGCGCGGGCCGCGAACTGGCTCTGGTCCAGGGTCGTCACGCAGCCGGTGTCGTGCGTGAGCACGACATCCGGATTGGCCTCTTCCTGCATGACCTCGATCTTGCGCAGGGTGGCGAAGGATCGGGTGAAGTCGCGCTGGACGAGGATGTGCCGGAAGCCGAAGCCGCAGCAGTCGAACCAGGTGCTGTAGTCCTTGACGTTGGCGCCCAGCGCCGTGACCACGGCGGACACGACCGCCGTGCGCTGGCCCCCGTAGACATCGGGGTCGTAGATCGCGTCTTCGACCACGAGCTTGTGGTAGTGGCAGGCCGGGTGGACAGTCACGTCGATGTTCGACAGGTCAAGGACGCGCCGCTTGGCGAACTCGTCGCGCATCGCGTAGATCCACTCGGAGTAATGGACGATCTCCTCGGGCATCACGAACGGCTTGCCGAGCTTGTCGCAGATCCGCCGGACCTCGTCGCGCAGCTGGGCCGAGTGGACCAGCTCCTCGCGGACTTCCTTGTAGTGCCCGTATGACGTGCCGCAATGGATCACCGGGAAGTAGCCCGACTCATAGGCGGCCCCGAAGTTGCGCATCGCGACCGCGGCCTGGGCGCCCTGGTTCGAGGTTGCCGAGGCGTAGTAATTCCACGCCGTGCACGACGTCTGGTCGCGCGGATCGTTGTAGTCCAGGCCGAGCTTCCGGATCAGCCAGAAGATGGAGGTCGAGTAGCCCGGGATGTGGCCGCATTGCCCGCATGACTTGTGATGCCACGTCCGGGCGACCGGGATCTTCTTGATCCGCCCGTACTTGGTGGTCACGCCGAGCCAGGGCTCAGGCACGCGCTGGACCAGCCACTGTCCCTGGGCCTCGAGCTCGAAGACCTTCTCGCGGACGTCCTCGGTCGGCGGGGCGATCATGCCCCGCTCGTCGCGGGCCTCGCGTCGGGTCTCGAGAACGGTCAACGGGATCGGCATCGGGATCTCCTACTCAGCCTCGTAGCCCGCGTCTTCGAGCAGTTCTTCCATCACGTCGTTGAGGATCATGTGGAGGCCCACATCGACCCCCTTGATCATGTCGAGCACCCCGGTCATATGCCAGATCAGGTACAGCTCGGTCAGGGTCTTGTCGTCCACTTCCCAGGCCGTCGAGACGGTGTGCATGGTGTCCGGCGGGAGCGCCCGGCGCCACAGGGCCAGGTTGTCCGAGATCTCCTGGACGTGGGGTCCCCAGTCCGGGAAGGCATTCGGCTGGAGCATGTCCGGCGAGACCTGGGTCCCGGTGGACATGATCTTGTAGACGACCCGACCGTAGCCCTCGAGGGCATTCTTGGCCGAGGTGAGG
>Ga0209002_10003597_pt1 | contig 12305 bp, 8 predicted proteins | sample Rifsed16ft2_FD_184010 | JGI IMG/M metagenome (GOLD analysis project Ga0209002, IMG submission 184010) | Soil microbial communities from Rifle, Colorado, USA - sediment 16ft 2 (version 2) | ecosystem: Environmental > Terrestrial > Deep subsurface > Rock core/Sediment | place: Rifle, Colorado...
TTCCTCGAGCACGACGACGCCAACCGCGCGCTGATGGGCTCGAACATGCAGCGCCAGGCAGTGCCGCTGCTCCGCTCGGAGGCCCCGCTCGTGGGCACCGGCATGGAGCACATCACGGTCAAGGACTCCGGGGCGGCGGTCGTGTGCCGGCGCGCCGGCACCGTCGACTCGGTGGACTCGCGCCGGATCATCATCCGCGTCGAGGCGCAGGACGGCCCCGACAAGGGCAAGGAGATCGGCGCCGACATCTACAACCTGACCAAGTTCAAGTGCTCGAACCAGAACACCAGCATCAATCAGAAGCCGATCGTGAAGGTCGGCCAGCGGGCGGGCAAAGGCCAGGTGTTGGCAGACGGTCCCTGCACCGACCTCGGGGAGCTCGCCCTCGGCCGCAACGTGCTCGTGGCCTTCATGCCTTGGCGGGGCTACAACTTCGAGGATGCGATCCTGGTGAGCGAGCGGCTGGTCAAGGACGACATGTACACATCGATCCACATCGAGGAGTTCGAGATCGAGGCTCGCGACACCAAGCTGGGACCGGAAGAAGTCACCCGCGACATCCCCAACGTCTCCGAAGGGCTCCTCGCCAACCTCGACGAGAGCGGCATCATCCGGATCGGGGCCAGCGTGAGGCCGGGCGACCTCCTGGTCGGAAAGGTCACGCCCAAGGGCGAGACCCAGCTCACGCCGGAGGAGAAGCTGCTGCGGGCAATCTTCGGCGAGAAGGCAGGGGACGTGCGCGACGCCTCGCTGTACTGCCCCCCCGGCATCGACGGGATCGTGGTCGACGTCAAGATCTTCTCCCGCAAGGGAGTCGAGAAGGACGACCGCGCGCGGCAGATCGAGGAAGCAGAGCTGTTCATGATGGAGAAGAACCTGAAGGACGAGATCCGCATCCTTCAGGATGAGCGTGACAAGCGCATCGAGACCCTGCTCGACGGCAAGACCTCCCTCGTCGATCTCGTCAATCCCCGTGGGGACAAGGTCGTGAAGAAGGGCCAGAAGCTCACCCGCGACGTGCTGCAGAAGCTGCGACACTCCGAGATCCTCAAGCTGCGCGTCAAGGGGGACGGCGACGATGAGCTCGAGGGAGTGCTCGACGAGATCGTGGACAAGACCGAGCGCCAGATCGAGGTCCTGAAGGCGCTCTTCGCGGAGAAGGAGAGCCGCCTCAAGCGCGGGGACGAGCTCCCGCCCGGAGTCATCAAGCTGGTCAAGGTCTTCGTGGCCATGAAGCGCAAGCTCTCCGTCGGCGACAAGATGGCCGGCCGCCACGGCAACAAGGGCGTCATCGCGCGGATCCTCCCCGACGAGGACATGCCGTACCTCCGCGACGGGACGCCGGTGGAGATCGTGCTCAATCCCCTCGGTGTTCCCTCGCGTATGAACGTGGGCCAGATCCTGGAGACGCACCTCGGATGGGCGGCGAAGGTCCTGGAGCTGCACGTGGCCACTCCCGTTTTCGACGGAGCGAGCGAGAAGGAGATCAAGGAGCTGCTGGTGCGGGCCAACGAACGGGAGGCAGCGCACAACCCGCTGCGACCCAACCTGCTCGACGGCGGGAAGATGACCATCATCGACGGTATGACCGGGGAGCCCTTCGAGCAGAAGGTCACCGTCGGCTACATCTACATGCTCAAGCTCTCCCACCTCGTCGACGACAAGATCCACGCCCGATCGATCGGCCCCTACTCGCTCATCACCCAACAGCCGCTCGGCGGGAAGGCGCAGTTCGGCGGACAGCGCTTCGGCGAGATGGAGGTCTGGGCGCTCGAGGCCTACGGGGCCGCCCACATCCTGCAGGAGCTGTTGACCGCGAAGTCGGACGACGTTTACGGCCGCGCCAAGATCTACGAGGCCATAGTCAAGGGCGACACCGCCTACAACCCGGGGATCCCGGAATCGTTCAACGTGCTGATCCGGGAGCTGCAGAGCCTCTGCCTGGACGTTGAGCTGATCAAGGCCAAGCACTGAGGTCAATGCCAATGAGTGTCATGATTCCGATGAGGCCCAACCTGGAGCCGGGGCGTTCCATGCTGGACTTCGACGCGATCCGGATCCGGCTCGCGAGCCCGGAGAAGATCCGGTCCTGGTCGCACGGCGAGGTGACCAAGCCGGAGACGATCAACTACCGGACCTTCAAGCCCGAGCGGGACGGGCTGTTCTGCGCGAAGATCTTCGGCCCCATCACGGACTGGGAGTGCCTCTGCGGGAAGTACAAGCGCATGAAGCACCGGGGCGTGATCTGCGACAAGTGCGGGGTGGAGGTCACCCAGTCCAAGGTGCGGCGCGAGCGCATGGGGCACATCGAGCTTGCGACCCCGGTGAGCCACGTCTGGTTCTTCAAGGGCCTGCCCAGCCGGATCGGCCACATCCTGGACATCTCGCTCCGGGACCTGGAGCGGATTCTCTACTTCGAGTCCTTCGTGGTCATCGACCCCGGAGATTGCCCGGAGGTGCGCCGGCACGAGCTGGTCTCCGACGAGCGCTACCGGCAGCTGCGTGAGAAGCACCCGCGGCTCCGCTGCGCGATGGGTGCGGAGGCGATCAAGGAGCTGCTGCGGAGGGTCGACGTCGAGAAGGAGGCGGTGGACCTCCGGGACCGGATGAAGACCGAGAACTCCGTCCAGAAGAAGGTCAAGTACGCCAAGCGCCTCAAGGTCGTGGAGGCCTTCCGCAAGAGCGGCAACAAGCCGGAGTGGATGATCCTGGACGCGATCCCCGTCATTCCCCCCGAGCTGCGGCCCCTCGTCCCGCTCGACGGCGGGCGCTTTGCGACCTCCGATCTCAACGACCTCTATCGGCGGGTGATCAACCGGAACAATCGCCTCAAGAAGCTCATCGAGCTGAAGGCGCCGGACGTCATCGTCCGCAACGAGAAGCGGATGCTGCAGGAGGCGGTTGACGCGCTGTTCGACAACGGCCGACGCGGCCGCGTGCTGCGAGGTGCCAACAATCGACCCCTCAAGTCCCTCTCCGACACCCTCAAGGGCAAGCAGGGGCGCTTCCGCCAGAACCTGCTCGGAAAGCGCGTGGACTACTCGGGTCGCTCGGTGATCGTGGTCGGGCCGGAGCTGCGGCTCCACCAGTGCGGCCTGCCGAAGAAGATGGCGCTCGAGCTCTTCAAACCCTTCATCTACAACAAGCTTGAGAAGGAGGGCCTCGTCACCACGATCAAGGCGGCGAAGGAGATGGTCGAGCAACAGAGGCCGGAGGTGTGGGACTTCCTCGAGGAGGTCATCCGCGAGCACCCGGTGCTCCTGAACCGCGCGCCCACCCTGCACCGCCTCGGGATCCAGGCCTTCGAGCCGATGCTGGTCGAGGGCAAGGCGATCAAGATCCACCCGCTCGTCTGCACCGCCTTCAACGCCGACTTCGACGGTGACCAGATGGCGGTACATGTTCCGCTGTCGCCCGAGGCCCAGATCGAGGCCAGCGTGCTGATGCTGTCCTCGAACAACATCCTCTCCCCCGCCAACGGGCAGCCGATCGCCATCCCAAGCCAGGACATCGTGCTCGGCTGCTACTACGTGACGAAGGAGAAGAAGGGAACCCGAGGTGAGGGGCGGGCCTTCGCCTGCCCGGAGGACGTGCTGATCGCCCTCGCCCATACCGAGGTGGAGACGCTCACCCCCATCCGTCTGCTCTACAGCGGCGAGCTCATCGACCTGACCACGGTCTACGACGACCAGGACGTGCTCCACACCGAGACGCAGCTGGTCAAGAACCAGATCGTCAACACCACGGTGGGGAGGGTCATCTTCAACGACGCGCTTCCGAAGGGCACACCCTTCATCAACGGGCTCCTGCGCAAGAAAGGGTTGCAGCAGCTCGTGCAGTACTGCCACCTGCGCTTCGGCCTCGACAAGACGGTGGACATGCTGGACGCGATCAAGGACCTCGGCTTCACCTACGCGACCCTGGCCGGCATCTCGATCGGCATCGACGACCTGATCATCCCCGAGGGCAAGGACAGGATGGTGGGCTCGGCGCAGAAGGAGGTGATCGAGGTCGAGAAGCAATATCTCGACGGGGCCATCACCAACGGCGAGCGGTATAACAAGGTCATCTCGATCTGGTCCGCGGTCACGGAGCGGGTGGCGGACGCCATGTTCAAGGAGATGGAGAAGGAGGACAGGGAGGACGGAGAGTTCAACCCCATCTACATCATGGCCGACTCCGGGGCCCGCGGCTCCAAGCAGCAGATCCGCCAGCTGGCGGGCATGCGCGGGCTGATGGCGCGGCCCTCGGGCGAGATCATCGAGAACCCCATCACCTCGAACTTCCGCGAAGGTCTCACCGTGCTGCAGTACTTCATCTCGACCCACGGCGCGCGGAAGGGGCTCGCCGACACCGCCCTCAAGACCGCCGACTCCGGCTACCTGACCCGCCGTCTCGTCGACGTCAGCCAGGACCTCATCATCAGCGAGCACGACTGCGGAACCGTGGAGGGCATCGACATTCGGCCCATCGTCGAGTCCGGCGAGGTCATCGAGCCGCTCCGCGACCGGATCGTCGGGCGCGTGGGCCTCGACAACGTCGTGGATCCGATCGACGGCAACGTCCTCGTCAAGGCCAACGAGGAGATCACCGAGGAGACGGCGAACGCCATCCAGGCCGCGGGCATCGAGAAGGTGCGAATCCGCTCCGTGCTGACCTGCGAGTCTTCGCGGGGAGTGTGCGCGCTGTGCTATGGGCGCGACCTCGCCGCGGGCAAGCTGGTGGAGATGGGCCTCGCGGTGGGCGTGATCGCCGCGCAGTCCATCGGCGAGCCGGGTACCCAGCTCACGATGCGCACGTTCCACATCGGCGGCACCGCCAGCCACACGACCCAGCAAACGACCCTGGACGCCAAGAACGCCGGCACCGCGAAATTCCACAACCTGAACACGGTCAAGGACAAGCGCGGTGACCTGGTGGTCATGAACCGCTCCGGTGCCCTCATCGTCCAGGACCAGAAGGGACGCGAGCGCGAGCGCCACGTCGTGGTCTACGGCGCTCGTCTCAAGGTCAAGGATGGGCAAGAGGTGAAGCAGGGCCAGCTGCTCGTGGAGTGGGACCCCTATTCCTCCACGATCATGACCGAAGCCGACGGCCAGGCCACCTTCCGCGAGATCATCGACGGGCAGACGGTGCACGAGCAGGTGGACGAGAACACGGGCATGTCGGCTCTCGTCATCATCGAGTCGCCCGACGAGAAAAAGCAGCCTCGCATCGAGATCCGGGACTCCAAGGGCAGGGTGTCGAAGAAGTACCTGCTCCCTTCGGGCGCCCACCTGATGATCGAGGACGGGCAGGGCGTGTCGGCGGGAGATGTGCTGGCCAAGATCCCGCGCGAGACCGCGAAAACCAAGGACATCACGGGAGGGCTCCCGCGGGTGGTGGAGCTCTTTGAAGCGCGCCGGCCCAAGGAGCCGGCGGTCATCACCGAGATCGACGGCACGGTCAAGTACGGGGATGTGCAGAAGCAGTACCGCAAGATCTTCGTCGTCGGAGACGACGGAGAGGCCCGCGAGTATCAGCTCCCGCGGGGGGCGCACATCAACGTCCAGGAGGGCGAGCGCGTTCGGGCCGGAGAGCCGATGATGGACGGCCCGATCGACCCCCACGACATCCTGCGGGTGAGAGGCGAGAAGGAGCTGCAACGCTACCTGGTGGACGAGATCCAGGAGGTCTACCGGCTGCAGGGCGTGAACATCAACGACAAGCACATCGAGGTCATCGTCCGGCAGATGATGCGGTGGGTGAAGATCGAGGAGGTTGGGGACAGCGAGTTCCTGATCGACGAGGTGGTCGACCGCTTCCGCTTCATGAGCGAGAACGAGCGGCTCGTCGCCGCGGGCAAGAAGCCGGCGAGCGGCCACCCGCTGCTCCTCGGCATCACCAAGGCCTCGCTCAGCACCGACTCCTTCATCTCCGCCGCGAGCTTCCAGGAGACGACCCGCGTCCTCACCGAGGCTGCGGTCAGCGGCAAGGTGGATCACCTGCGTGGGCTCAAGGAGAACGTGATCATGGGCCGGCTCATCCCCGCCGGCACCGGGATGGAGTTCTACCGGCGGATCCGGATTCCCGAGGAGATCATCGAGCACGGGGCCGAGGGCGGGCTGGAGGGCGAGTACGCCCCGGAGTACCTGGTGGAGCCCGAGCACATCCGCGAGAACGCGGAGGTCTAGGCCGAGCGCGTGCCCGTGCGACCCGCGCTCACCATCGCCTTCATCGTTCCGCTCGCGCTTTTTGCGTGCCGGCAGCAGGAGCGGCCGCCCGACCTGCGGGCATTGATCGCCCAGCTCAAGAGCCCGGAGCCGGAGAAGAGCGGTCGGGCCCGTCTCGAGCTCATCACCCAGGGCGAGGCCGCGGTGCCGGCGCTCGTCGAGATGCTGCGCGGCGGCGACCCGCGGGAGCAGATGCTGGCCGCGACCACGCTGTGGGGGATGGGACCCCGGGCGGCCACCGCCGTCCCCGATCTGGCCGCCGTCCTCGCCCTGCCCGATCCCGAGCTGCGGCTCACCGCGGCGATGGCGTTCGAGACCATTGGACCCGCGGCGAGCGTGGCGGTGCCGGGCCTGGTGAAGGCGCTCTCCGACCGCGACCGCCGGGTGCGCCAGGCGGCGGTGAAGGCCCTGGGGAGCATCGGACCCGCCGCCCGCGCCGCCCTGCCCGCGCTCACCGCCCGCCTCAAACGGGGCTCCTGGCCGGAGGCGGAGGAGGCGGTGCTTCGCATCCGCGGCCAGGAGGCCTCACCGGAGCCGGTCGGAGCGCCGTCGGAGGCGCGGTGAGCCTCACCGGGCGGCTGGAAGAGGTTGAGCTCACCGAGATCCTCCACTTCCTCGCCTTCAACGCAAAGACGGGGCGGCTCACGCTCAGCCGCCGGGACGGGCATGGCCTCGTCGTGCTCCGCCTCGGACGAATCGTCTATGCCGCCTCCACGTCGGTCCGCGAGACCTTCGGCAACATCCTGGCCTGCCGTGGCCTCGTTGCCCCCGAGCACCTGGCGGAAGCTCTCGAGCATCAGCACGCCGCGGCCGACGGCCGCAAGCTGGGGGCCATTCTGGTCGAGATGGGGCGGCTGACGGACGAGCAGCTCATGGAGGTGCTGCGCCAGCAGACGGGGCTCGTGGTGCACGAGCTCTGCCGCTGGAAGAGCGGCTATTTCAAGTTCGAGGTTCTGCCCGTGGCCTCTTCGGGTGAGATCGGCGTCGACGCCGAGGAGTTCGTGGTCGCGGGTGGGATGCCGACGGACCAGATCCTCATCGAGGCGATGACCCGCGTCGACGAGGAAGGACCCGGGAACACGGAGGGTTCACTCGAACCCACCGCCCGATCGATCGCCTCCGGCCTTGCCGCTCCCGCCCTGCGCGGCGAGATCACCCTCGGCCTCATGCGGCGGGCGGCCCAGGTCGTTCGCCGCGGGTTGCTGCTCGTCGTGCGGGGCGACGAGGTGCAGGGCGCGGGACAGTTCGGGCTTGAGGGGAGCGCCGGAGGCGACGAGCTCGCCCGCAGCATCCGCCTGCCCCTGACGGAGCCTTCCGTGTTCTCGGAGGCGGTGGAGAGGCGCGAGACCTGGCGGGGACCCCTGCCGGCGACGCCGACCAACGACCGGCTGCTGACGCTGCTCGGCGGGGCGAGGCCGAGAGAGGCGGTGGTCGTTCCCATGCTCATGCCGGAAGGGGGCGGTCTCGTCTTCTACGGCGACAACGCCCCTGAGGACCGCCCGATCGGTTCCGCGGAGGAGCTGGAGTGGGCCTTGCTCGAGGCGGGCCTCGGCATGGAGCGCGACGCGCTCGAGCACAGGCTCCGAGAGTTCGAGCGGGTGAGGGGCTTCCGGCCCTGAGGGCGCCGTGACACCGCTCATCCTGCTCGCCCTTGCCGCTCCACCCGTCCGTCCGGTGGCCACCTATTCCATCGTGGCCCGTGACTCCGCGACGGGCGAGCTTGGCGTGGCCGTACAGAGCCACTGGTTCTCGGTGGGCGCGGTCGTGCCCTGGGCGGAAGCGGGCGTCGGCGCCGTCGCCACCCAGTCCTTCATCGACCCGTCGTACGGAGCTCTCGGCCTCGACCTCATGCGGGCGGGCAAGTCGGCCCCCGAGGCCCTCGCCGCCCTCCTCGCCGCCGACGCCCAGCGCGACGTGCGGCAGGTGGGGATGGTCGATGCTCGGGGACGCGTGGCCAGGCACACCGGCCGGCTGTGCATACCGGCCGCCGGGGACCAGGCGGGCGCCCAGTACGTGGTCCAGGCCAACCTGATGGAGAGGGCGACGGTGTGGCCGGCGATGGCGCGCGCGTTCGAGGCTGCGACCGGGGATCTTGCGGAGCGGCTGATGGCCGCCCTGGAGGCGGCGGAGGCGGAAGGGGGGGACATTCGGGGCCGGCAGTCCGCGGCCCTGCTCGTGGTCAAGGCCCATTCGACGGGGCGTCCCTGGGCGGACCGTCGGTTCGACTTGCGGGTGGAGGATCATCCCGAACCGCTGCCGGAGCTGCGGCGCCTTCTGCGCTTGAACGGGCCTACGACCACATGGGCGTGGGAGACGACTGCGTGGCGGCCGGGGACTGGACCTGTGCCGAACGTGAGTACGGTGCGGCCCGCGCCCTGCAGCCCGACAACGCCGAGATGGCGTTCTGGCATGGCGTGGCGCTGGCCACCTCCGGGCGGCTGGAGGCGGCGCGGCCGCTGTTCGCCCAGGCCTTTGCGGCCGACCCCCGCTGGCGCGAGCTGGTGCGCCGGCTGAGCGGAGTCGAGCAACTCCCCCGCGACCCGGCGCTGGTCGAGTCGATCCTGGCCATCCGCTGAGCCCCAGACTCCTCCCCCGGCGGGCTTGACACTCTCCCGACTTTCGCTAAACTTGTAAGGTTGCTCTATTGTGGCCCGGGCGGCCCCGTCGGCCGCCCCCCGCGAGAGGCATCTCAAAGAGGCTCGGAGGCAGCGTGCCCACGGTCAACCAGCTCGTCCGGATCGGTCGGACCAAACTGCGATCGAAGACCGACTCGCCGGCGCTCCAGGGGTCCCCGCAAAAGCGGGGGGTGTGCGTCCGTGTCTTCACCTCGACGCCCAAGAAGCCGAACTCGGCGCTGAGGAAGGTGGCGCGCGTCAGACTCACGAACGGAATCGAGGTCACGGCCTACATCCCGGGCGTGGGGCACAACCTGCAAGAGCACTCGATCGTCCTCATCCGGGGCGGCCGTGTGAAGGACCTGCCGGGGGTGCGCTACCACATCGTCCGCGGCACCCTGGACGCGGTGGGCGTACAGGGCCGCAAGCGAAGCCGAAGCAAGTACGGGGCGAAGCGTCCCAAGGCCTAAAGACCGCGGCGCTCTGAGGGCGCCGGGGGGAGGAAGTCGAGCCGAGCGTTCCAGCGGGAGCTGGAAAGACACGGTCGGGGAAATCGCGTTCGCCCCGCGCAGGGGGTAGGACGAGGATCCTCGAGGCGGGGCGGACGTTGGGCCTCAGACGGACGCCGGCCGGGGCGCAGCCTCGGGGCGCCGTCTGTTGCTTTTTTTGGTACGGGCTGCGAGCGAGCGGGTTCACTCCCGTGAGCGAGCGGGGGTTCCCGGGGGGAAGAAGAGGTTCTATGCCGCGTCGTGGATTGGTCGCGCGTCGTGAGGTGGTGTCGGACCCCCTCTTCAACAGCGCGCTGGTCACCAAGTTCATCAACTGCATGACCTACGACGGGAAAAGGGCCGTCTCTCAAAACATCATGTACGACGCCCTCAACGTGGTGCAGGAGAAGACCCAGGACGACCCGCTCAAGGTCTTCAAGAAGGCGGTCGACAACGTCAAGCCGTCCCTGGAGGTCAAGAGCCGGCGCGTCGGGGGCTCGAACTACCAGGTCCCGGTCGAGGTTGCGCCGGGACGGCGGACCTCGCTCGCCCTGCGCTGGCTGATCGGCTTCGCCCGCAAGCGCCCCGAGCGCACGATGGTGCAGAAGCTGGCGGCGGAGATCATCGACGCCGCCAACCTCCGCGGCGGGGCGATGAAGAAGAAGGAAGACACGCACAAGATGGCGGAGGCCAACAAGGCCTTCGCCCATTATCGCTGGTAGCGACGGCCGGAGACGAGCACAGTGGGCAGGATCGTACCCCTCGAACGGACCCGCAACATCGGGATCGCGGCGCACATCGACGCCGGGAAGACGACCACTACCGAGCGGATCCTCTACTACACCGGCGTCAGCTACAAGCTCGGCGAGGTCCACGAGGGCACCGCCGTCATGGACTGGATGGAGCAGGAGCAGGAGCGGGGGATCACCATCACCTCCGCCGCCACCACCTGCTTCTGGCGCGAGCACCGGATCAACATCATCGACACCCCCGGTCACGTGGACTTCACGGCAGAGGTCGAGCGCTCGTTGCGGGTGTTGGACGGGGCGGTCGCCCTCTTCGACGCGGTGGCGGGCGTGCAGCCGCAGTCGGAGACGGTCTGGCGCCAGGCGGATAAGTACAAGGTGCCCCGCATCGCCTTCATGAACAAGATGGACCGGGTGGGCGCGAACTTCCTCCACTCGATCCAGACCATGCACGACCGCCTGAACGCGAAGTCGGCGGTGGCGATCCAGCTCCCCCTGGGCCAGGAGGCCAAGCACCAGGGGATCATCGATCTCGTGGAGATGAAGGCCGTCCGCTACCTCAACGAGGAGCTGGGGGCCACGTTCGAGGTGATCGAGATTCCGGCCGATCTTCGGGACGAGGCCAAGCACTACCGCGACGTGATGATCGAAAAGGTGGCGGAGGCCGCTGAGGCCGCAGGCGACGACTCGCTCATGCACAAGTACGTGGGCGGCGAGATCCCTACCACCGCGGAGATCAAGGCCGCCATCCGCAAGGCCACGATCGCGATGAAGCTCTTCCCGGTCATCTGTGGCTCCGCCTTCAAGAACAAGGGCGTCCAGCCCATGCTCGATTGCGTGGTCGACTACCTTCCCTCTCCGCTCGACGTCCCCACCACCCTGGCCAACGACCCCAAGACGGGGGAGCTCGTCGCCCGCGAGGCGAGCGACGACGCGCCCTTCAGCGCGCTGGTGTTCAAGATCATGACCGACCCCTTCGTGGGGCAGCTGGCCTTCATTCGGGTCTATTCGGGGGCGATGAGGAGCGGGGACACCGTGCTCAACACCACGAAGGGCCAGCGCGAGCGCATCGGGCGGCTCCTGAAGATGCACGCGAACAAGAGGGAGGAGATCAAGGAGGTCTGGGCGGGAGACATCGCGGCCGCGGTGGGCCTTCGCCACGTCACCACCGGCGACACCATCTGCGATCCCGGTGCCCCCGTGGTCCTGGAGTCCATCCAGTTTCCGGCCCCCGTCATCTCCCTCGCCGTCGAGCCCAAGACCAAGGGGGATCAGGAGAAGCTCGGCAACGGCCTCGCCAAGCTCATGTCCGAGGATCCGACCTTCAAGGTCGAGACGGACCGGGACACCGGCCAGACCAAGATCTCGGGCATGGGGGAGCTGCATCTCGAGATCATCGTGGACCGCCTCCGGCGCGAGTTCGGGGTCGAGGCCAACGTGGGTAAGCCCCAGGTCGCCTACAAGGAGACGATCAAGAAACCGGCGAGGGCGGAGGGCAGGTACATCAAGCAGACGGGCGGCCGCGGCCAGTACGGCCACTGCAAGATCGAGATCGAGCCCGCCCCCGGCCAGGGCTTCGTCTTCGACAACGACATCACGGGTGGCGCCATCCCGAAGGAGTACATCAAGCCCGTCGAGCAGGGGATCAAGGAGGCCATGGAGCGCGGCGTGCTCGCGGGCTACCCCATGGTCGACGTGAAGGTGCGTCTCTGGGACGGCAGCTTCCACGAGGTCGACTCCTCGGAGATGGCCTTCAAGATCGCGGGCTCCATCGCTTTCCAGGAGGCGGCGAAGAGGGCCACCCCCGTGCTGCTCGAGCCCATCATGAAGGTCGAGGTCGTGACTCCCGACGAGTACACGGGTGCCGTCACCGGCGACCTCTCCAGCCGCCGCGGCCACCTCGAGGGCCAGATCGCGCGCGGGGGTACACAGATCATCACCGCGCTCGTGCCGCTCTCCAACATGTTCGGCTACTCCACCGACCTGCGATCACGGACGCAGGGACGGGCCACGTACTCGATGCACTTCGAGCGCTATGCGGAGGCGCCCCGCAACGTGGCGGATGAGGTCGTGGCGCGGGTCATGGGCAAGGTCGCCCGGGAGTAGGGGTCAAGGGTCTCTTCGAGCTGCGAGGCGGGGAACGAGATGGCGAAGGAGAAGTTTGAGAGGTCGAAGCCGCACGTGAACATTGGGACGATAGGGCACGTGGATCACGGCAAGACGTCGTTGACGGCGGCGATCACG
>Ga0209002_10003599_pt1 | contig 12303 bp, 8 predicted proteins | sample Rifsed16ft2_FD_184010 | JGI IMG/M metagenome (GOLD analysis project Ga0209002, IMG submission 184010) | Soil microbial communities from Rifle, Colorado, USA - sediment 16ft 2 (version 2) | ecosystem: Environmental > Terrestrial > Deep subsurface > Rock core/Sediment | place: Rifle, Colorado...
CCCCGGTATTGGTCTGAATCTGGACTACCTCCCCTGTGGGGAACCGCTTGACCTGCGCCTCGAGCCTCAGCTCCGGATTCTCGGGAAAGTAGCGCAATCCAGGGAAAGAGTGCCGCTGCTCCGGCAGAAGCGGGCTGGCCGGAGCAGAGGGGGCAGCGGACGGGGCGGCGGAGGATGGAAGCGTCGCGGGGGAAGATGCTGCCGAGCATCCAGTCCACGGCGACCTGTACCTGCTTTTTGAAGCCGACCAGCTTGAAGAGGTGGACGGCGTTCCAGATGAGCCAGGCGAAGTAGCCGGAGAAGCGAAGCCGGCCGATACTCACCACCGCGTAGTTCATTCCCAGAGAAACGAGCATGCCCGTGGGGGCGTAGCGGAAGGATTCGAGCGGCGTGCCGCGCTCGAGATGGGCGATGTTGCGCGCGGCCAGCGAACCGTGGTCAATGGCGACCGGAGCGACCTGCGGGGCGCCTTCGGCGTGAAGCGCGGCGGCGGAATCGCCAGCGACGAAAACCTGCGGATGACCGTCGAGCTGGAGGTGCTCGTTGACCTGAGTGCGGCCGCGGCGGTCGTGCGGGCCGGGGAGCGATTCAACAAGCGGATGGGCGCGGACGCCGGCGGTCCAGATAACGGTTTCGGCCTGGATGACTTCACCGCCGGAGACTTCGACCCCGCCGGGGAAACAGCGGACGGCGGCGGAGTTGGTGCGGACTTCGATACCTTCGGCGTCGAGACGTCGGCGGGAGTAGCGGGCGAGGTTGGGATGGACGCCGCGGAGGACTTCGGCGGTGGCTTCGAGGACGACCAGGCGAATGTCTCCGGGGGCGATGCCGCGGTACCGCGGGATAACGTAGTGGAAGAGAAAGTCCTGCATCTCGGTGATGAGCTCAACGCCGGTGTAGCCGCCGCCCACGACGACAAAGGTGAGCAGGTGACGGCGCAGGGCCGGGTCGGCGGTGTGGTCGGCGTGCTCGCAGAGGTCGAGGAGACGCTCGCGGAGGAAGAGGGCGTCTTCGAGCGACTTAAAGTCCCAGGTGTGTTCGCGAGCGCCGGGGACGTTGAAAAAATCGGTGCGGCTGCCGAGGGCCAGGACGAGGTAGTCGTAGTCGAGCGAGCCTTGGGCGCAGTGGACGCGGCGCGCGGCGAGGTCGAGCGAGCGAACGACGTCCCGGCGGAAGCGGAAACGGCGGCTGCTGCGGATGTCGCGGATGGGCTGGATGAAATGGCGAGGGTTGATGTAGCTGGAAACGACCTGGGGCATCAGCGGGGTGAAGAGGAAATAGTTCTGGTCGTTGACGAGGAGGATGTCGTGGGCGGAGTCGCGGGGGAGGGCGCGGTCGAGCTCGATGGCGGTCTGGAGGCCAGCGAAGCCGGCACCGAGGATGAGGATCCGGGTCATGGCCGGAGACAGTTTAACAACAGAAAGTGGGCAGTGGACAGGGAGCAGTGGACAGGAGACAGGTGACAGTGAAAAGCGAAGAGTTCAACGCAGAGGCGCCCCGACTCGGTCGGGGCAGGCGCGGACGCAGAGGCAGCGCAGAGAAGAGAAAAGCAAGATGTTGAGCTGAAGGCTAGCGCTACTCAAGAGAAAAGCAGATCCCTTCCGGCAAGGCCGGAATCTTCGATCGCTGCGCCCGGGATGACAAACGGGTCAATCGTGGGAGGGGGGAGAGCAGGAGGGGGCGTCCCCCGCGGCGGACTGGGCGCGGGCGCGCTGGTTCCAGGACATGGGCGGGAGGCCGGTGTCAACACGCTTCATGGTGATGCAGTTTTCGACCGGGCAGACCAGGGCGCAGAGGTTGCAGCCGACGCACTCCTCTTCGATGATGCGCGGAACGTGGACGCCCATGCCGCGCGGGTTTTTCTTGCCGTTGCCCGCGACCTCGTACGGAGCGATGCACTGGTGGGCGCCGTCTTCGCAAGCGACGTAGCAAAGCTGGCAGCCGATGCAGAGGTCGGAGCTGATTTCGGCGATGATTTTGTAGTTGAGGTCGAGGTCGCCCCAGTCCATGACGTTGGGCAGAGCGCGGCCGCGGAAGTCCTCGATGGTGCGGAAGCCGTGGTCGTCCATGTAGCAGGAGAGACCGTCGGCCATGTCTTCGATGATGCGGAAGCCGTAGTGCATGACGGCGGTGCAAACCTGGACGGTGCTGGCGCCGAGGGCGATGTGCTCGGCAGCGTCGTTCCAATAGCTGATGCCGCCAATGCCACTGATGGGGATTTTCACTTTTTTGGCGACGCTGGCGACCAGATGCAGCGCGATGGGCTTGACGGCAGGGCCGCAGTAGCCGCCGTGGGAGGATTTGCCGGCGACTTCGGGGCGCGGGGAAAACGTCTCGAGGTCCACGCCCATGAGCGAGTTGATGGTGTTGATGAGGCTAACGGCGTCGGCGCCACCTTTTTCTGCGGCGGCGGCGATGCGCGAGATGTCCGTGCAGTTGGGCGTGAGCTTGACGATGACCGGCGTGCGCGCGGCCTCCTTCACCCAGGAGGTGATCATTTCGGTGTACTCGGGGACCTGACCGACGGCTGCGCCCATGCCGCGCTCGCTCATGCCGTGCGGGCAGCCGAAGTTGAGCTCGAGCGCGTCGGAGCCGGCGTCTTCAGCGCGGCGAACCATCTCGTGCCAAGACTCGCGCTTGGATTCGACCATGAGCGAGGCAATGACGAGGTGCCTGGGGAAGCGCTTTTTGACTTCGGCGATTTCCTGGAGGTTGGTATCGATGGGGCGGTCGGAGATAAGCTCGATGTTGTTGAGGCCCATCATTTTCACGCCGGCGAGATCGATGGCGCCGTAGCGCGAAGTGGTGTTGACGATGGGCTCGCCGATGGTCTTCCAGACGGCGCCGCCCCAGCCGGCGTCGAACGCGCGTATCACCTGGCCGGAGGTGTTGGCGGGCGGGCCACTCGCCAGCCAAAAAGGATTCGGTGATACTAGGCCGCAGAAGTTGACGCGAAGATCTGCCATGAGTCACCGCCTGTCCAGTTTCATTATCTCTCCAACTCAAAGATTCAAAACCGCCAGCGAGATCCCGACGCTACGAAGAATGAAGAGGAAAGAATAGCAACTCACAGTTTCCAACGCTTCCAAGCCTCTTTCCACTTCTCTGACTTTCGCTCGTTACCCTGGTCCACGCGAAACGAGTGGCTCTCTTCTTTTCTGGTCCCCTTTTGCACGGCGGGCCGCGTGTTCCGCTCTCGCCGGGCAACTTCTTCCTTTACCACCTTACCCTTAACAAGTAGGAATTCGTGTGGCTTCTCATTCCTCAGTGAGACAAATATGTAGTGGTCGTGAGACCCAGTGCGGATTTTCTTTGACGGGGGAGTCAACCAATACCGCGGGTTTTCCTTTGAAGAAGTTTTGACCTGAATGTTCGCATGCTTCCGGCCATCCGCACTGGCTACAATGATGTCAAAGCCCGCAGTATTGCGGATCGTAGGAAGCGCAATCATGCCCCGTTGAGATAGCTCCCCAACCACAAAGTGCACCCCTGCAATGCCAATTAGAGCAGTGTTCTTGCGTCGATGGTCCTGTTTCATCTTTTTTCTCCGCCCCTCCATTTGTGACGTTAAGTCAGACACGCCCGGGAGGCACCAAGCCAGGAGTCGAGGAAGCGAGCGGCAGCCATGCCTTCAGCGACGGCGTCCACAACTTCTTTGCCGCCGTTGGTGCAGTCGCCGCCGGCGAAGTATTTCGGGTGGCCGGTTTGGTGCGACTCGTTGACGACCACGGTGCCGTCTGGATTGAGCGCAAGGCCCGGAATGGCGCGCAGAAAGTGGGTGATGGGCTTTTGACCGACGGCGCGGACGACCATGTCCACAGAAAGGGTGAACTCGGTGCCCGGCATCGGGTGCGGCGTGCGACGGCCCCTGGCGTCGGGCGGGCCGAGCTCGGTGCGAACACATTCGAGGCCGGTGACCACGCCGTTTTCGCCGAGGACGCGGACGGGCTGAGTCTGCCAGAGGAAGGCGACGCCGTCTTTTTTGGCTAGCTCATATTCATAGGCGAAGGCGGGCATCTCGCGGTGGCCGCGGCGGTAGACGAGATAGACGGTCTCGGCGGCGAGGCGGCGGGCGGCAGTGACGACGTCGATGGCGGTGTTCCCTGCCCCGATGCAGGCGACGCGGCGTCCGACTTCGACCTTCGGAAACGGCTCGGATTTGGTGCGCTCGATGAACTCGATGGCGCCGTAAACGCCGTGGAGGTCCTCGCCGGGGAGGTCGAGCGCCCAGGTCTCGCCCAGCCCAACGCCGAGGAAAATGGCGTCGAACTGCTTTTCGAGATCGGCGAAGGAGATGTCGCGGGGGATTTCAGTTTTCTGGCAAAAGGTGACGCCCAGCTCACGGACAAGCTCGACTTCGCGGAGGGAGTCCTGCGCGCGGGTCTTATAGGCGGCGATGCCGTAGGTGTTCAGTCCGCCGGGCCATTCGTTCTTGTCGAAGAGGGTGACGGCGTAGCCGGCGCGGGCAAGTTCGGCGGCGCAAGCAAGCGACGCAGGGCCGGAGCCGATGCAGGCGACGCGCTTGCCGTTGGGCGCGCCAGCATGGAAGAGCTGAATGTTGCGGTCGAGGACGTAGTCCACGGCGTAGCGCTGGAGGCGGCCGATCTGGATGGGCGGCTCGCCTTTTTCGTGCATGACGCAGGCACCCTCGCAGAGCACTTCAGTGGGACAGACGCGGCCGCAGGACTGGCCGAGGATGTTGGCTTCGAGGATGACGCGGGCGGAGCCGCGAAGGTTGCGGGTGGAGATTTTTTTGATGAAGGCGGGGACGTCTATGCGCGTGGGGCAGGCGATGGTGCAGGGAGCGTCAAAGCAATAGAGGCAGCGGGCGGCTTCGATGGCGGCCTGGCGGGGGTTGTAGGGCGGAGTGATGTCGGCGAAATTCTGTTCGTATTGCTCGGGGGGGAGCTTGGGGGCGGTTTCGCGAAGGGGCATGGTCGTGGCTCAAATATGGGATAAGAAAAAGGAGATTAGCACAGATGAGGAAGAGTGGGGGTGACAGGTGACAGATTCGTTGACCGTCATGCGTTTTCCGATGTCCGCAGAGAGAAAGATTCACGGCAGAGACGCTGAGAACGCAGAGAAGCGTAGAGGAAGAGAGGAAAAGGAGCTAGGAGGACATGATTTTTTGGAAGCGGGGGTGGGAGCGGAGGTTGTTGAGGTCGGAGTCGTGCTCGGCCCAGCGCTTGTACCAGAAGCCGTGGACGAGGGCTTTTTCGAGGCAGCCGAGAGCGTCGTCGAGCTGACCCTGGAGGGAGTAGACGCAGGCGACGTTGTAAAGAATGCCGGCGTCTTCGGGGTCGATGGCCAGGGCCATTTGGGCCCATTCGAGGCTGCGGGCCTTTTCGCCGAGCTGGCAGAGGTCGGTGGCGCCGAGGTACAGGGCGCGGGCATCGTCGGGATGAAGTTCCAAATGCTTTTCGATGATCCGCAAGGAGCGGCGGTGAGCGGCCTGGGCTTCGGTCATACGGCCCTGGCCCTCGTAGACCATGGCGAGCATACTGGGCGCCTGGAAATCATCCGGGTTGACGTGGGCCGCCTGCTGGAACAGATGGGCGGACAGCTCGAGATTGCCCTGCTGAAAGCAGGCGCGGGCGTAGAAGTAGTAGGCGTCGAAAAGTTTCGGGTCCAGTCGGATGGCGGATTCAAAGTCTTTTTGCGCCTCGTCATATCGTTTGTTCAGCGCAATGGCCAGGCCGCGGGCGACGTGGGCTTCGGCGAGTTCGGGGTCGAGCTCGAGGGCCTTGCGGCTGGCGTCTTCGGCCGCTGTGAGGTTGGCTTCGGTCGCATCCCAGTACATGTACAGGTAGGAGTAGCAGTTGGCCACGCCGGCGTAGGCGCGGGCGTAGTTGGGGTCGAGCTCGATGGCGCGGGTAAACATCTGGCGGGCAAAGTCGTAGCCGCGGCGGCGGAACTGATAGAAGAACTGGCGGCCACGGAGGTAGTAGTCGTAGGCCTGAACGTCAGCAGTGGGCGCCTTGGCGATGGCCTGCTTCTCCTTTTCGGTGAGGACAACCTGGAGAGCGCTGGCGATGCTTTGCGCAATTTCGTCCTGGATGGCGAAGACGTCTTCGAGCTGGCGGTCGTAGCGCTCGGCCCAGACGGAACGGGCGGTGCGGGTCTCAACCAGACGGGCGGTGACGCGGAGGCGATTGCCGGCGCGGCGGAGGCCGCCTTCGAGAACATGGGTAGCGCCCAACTGCTGGGCGACTTCGGCGGCGGTAATGGGCTTGTCGCGGAAAGTCTGCACGGCGGAGCGGGTGAAGACCCAAAGGTCTTTGAGCTTGGAAAGCTCAGTGATGATGTCTTCGGTGATGCCGTCGCGGAAGTAGTCGTCGTCTTTGCTGCCGCCGGGATTTTCGAAATAGAGCACGGCGAGAGATTTCTGAGCGGGCGGGGCCACGGGCGTGGCGGCGCGGCCGGAGTCGAACTCGCGCTTGAGACGCTTGAGGTCTTGCTCGAGGGCGGCAGCGTCTGGGTAGCGGGTATTGCGATTTTTTTCGAGGGCGCGGTTGATGATCTCCTCGAGGCCGGCGGGGAGCGCGGGGTTCAAGCGGACGGGCGAGGCCGGTGTACGGTTGAGGATGGCTTCGAAGATGACGGCGGAGGTGTTGCCGGCAAAGGGCGCGCGGGCGGTGGCCATCTCATAGAGGACGACGCCGAGGGAGAAAACATCGGTGCGGGCGTCGAGCTCTTCGCCGCGGGCTTGCTCGGGAGACATGTAGGCGATCGTGCCCATGGACGTGCCCGGGCTGGTGAGGTTTTCATCCGAAATGCCGAGTGTGTGCATGGCGGTGGCCGCGCCGACGGCTTCGCCAACTTTCTGGCGCTGCGGGGCGAGCTTGGCAAGACCGAAATCGAGGATCTTGGCCTGGCCACGCTCGGTGAGAAAGATGTTTGCCGGTTTGATATCGCGATGGACGATGCCGCGGGCGTGGGCGGCGGCGAGCGCGTTGGCGATTTGAATGCCGAAGTCGAGGATTTCTTCAACAGGGAGAGGCTGGCCCTGGATGCGGTGCTTGAGCGTCTGGCCCTCGAGGAGCTCCATGGCGATGAAGGGGCGGCCGTCGTGCTCGTCAATATCGTGGATGGTGCAGATGTGAGGGTGATTGAGGGCCGAGGCGGCGCGGGCTTCGCGGCGGAAGCGCTCGATGGCCTGAGGATGGGAAGAAAACTCGTCGGGAAGGAATTTCAGGGCGACGCTGCGGCCGAGGCGGGTGTCTTCAGCACGATAGACAACGCCCATGCCGCCACCGCCCAGACGTTCAAGGATTCGGTAGTGTGAGACAGTCTGACCAATCATGAGAGCCGGGCACCAGACATGAACGGCAATCCTACGACGCGAGAGAGAGGCAAGTCAAACGGGGGATTGAGAAGGAACACAGATGGGAAAAAACTAACGCAGAGACGCCCCGACTAAGTCGGGGCAGGCGCCGGACGCAGAGAAGCGCAGAGGAAGGGGAGCGAAGAGAGGTGAGTTGCGCGAGGGAGGAGGGGTGGCCTAAGATGCGCGTCCTGGATGTAGGAAGTGAGAAGTGGAGGGTTGGAGAAGCGGACAGGCTGAGGCCTGTCCCACTAAAGCGGCGGCAAGCCGCCGCACTCCAAAGGGCTACAGGGAGAATACGATGAGGTTTGACACGATTGTGAAGCAGGGCGTGATTGTGACGGCGACGGACATGCACGCGGGGGACATCGGGATCACGAACGGGAAGGTTGCGGCGATTGCCAGTTCCCTACCCCAAGAAGGCGCCGGGAAGGTGATTGACGCGGCGGGGTGGATGGTGATCCCCGGCGGGATTGATGTGCATACGCATCTGGACATGCCGTTTGGCGGGACGACAAGCGCAGACGATTTCGAGAGCGGAACGATTGCAGCGGCGCACGGCGGGACCACAACACTGATTGATTTTGCCATTCAGTACAAGGGGCAGTCGCTGCGGCAGGCGTTTGAGGCGTGGATGAAAAAGGCCGAGGGCAAAGCGGCGATTGACTACGCGTTCCACTGCATCATCACCGACCTGGGGACGGCGCAACTGGAAGAGATGGGCGCGCTGGTGCGCGAGGGCGTCTCGAGCTTCAAGCTGTTTATGGCCTACCCGGGCGTCTTCATGCTGGACGACGCGACGATTTTCAAGGCGATGTCGCAGGCGGCGAAGGTCGGCGGGCTGATCTGCATGCACGCAGAAAACGGCGGGGTGATTGACGTGATCGTGCAGCGGGCGCTGGCCGAGGGGAAAAAGTCGCCGAAGTACCACGCGCTAACGCGTCCGACGACGGCCGAAGCAGAAGCCACGTCGCGGGCGATTGCGCTGGCGGAAATGGCCGGGGCACCTGTTTATATCGTGCATTTGTCGTGCAACGACGCGCTCGAGAAGGTGCGCGAGGCGCGGGACCGGGGCTTGACGGCGTACGCGGAGACGTGTCCGCAGTATCTGTTCCTTTCGATTGAGAAGATGGACGCACCCGGGTTCGAGGGGGCGAAGTACGTGTTCACGCCGCCGCTGCGGGAGAAGTGGCACCAGGAAAAGCTCTGGCAGGGGCTGGCGCGAGACACGCTGCAGGTGGTCTCAACCGACCACTGCCCGTTCTGCTTCAAGGAGCAGAAGGAGCTGGGCAAGGACGATTTCACGAAAATTCCCAACGGCGGGCCGGGGATCGAGCACCGGTTGAGCCTGGTGTACACGGGCGGGATCCACGGCGGGCGATTCTCACCGAACCGGTTTGTGCAACTGGTGGCGACGGCGCCGGCGAAGCTGTTTGGGCTGTACCCGCGCAAAGGGACGATTGCCGTCGGGTCGGACGCGGACCTGGTGGTGTGGGACCCGAATGCAGAAGAGGTGATCAGCGCGGATACGCACCACATGAAGGTGGACTACTCGATGTTCGAGGGGATCAAAGTGAAGGGCGTACCGAAGACGGTGATGAGTCGCGGAAGAGTGGTGGTGGAGAATGGGAAGTTTGTAGGGAAGGCAGGGACGGGGGAGTTTTTGAAGAGGCAGACTTTTGTGAGAGTGTGAGAAAACCTTTTGAAACCACGGATGAACACCGATAAGCGCAGATGAAAGAGAAGATTCGAAGGAGACGTTACGGCCGGTCTGAAACCTCGACCTCCCACGCGACATAGCTAGAGCCGCGACCCCAATAAGTACCCAAGAGAAAACTTTTAGTCTTTGCGATAGACGGCGAAGACCCAAGGGATGCCGACCAGTCCTTCCTGCACATGGACGATGACCTGGTCGCCGCGCTGGAAGCGGAGGAAGTCATCGGGATCAACGGGGACACGCTCGACTTCGCCGGGGTTGCGCCAGGAGCGGACGACCAGGCGATTGGTGCGGAGAAAGCCGGGCATGCTGAATTTGCCGACGACGGTAGCAACGGGCCGCGCGGGCGGCGCGAAATCGAAGCGGCCGTTGATGAACAGCAGAGCGGTGAGCAGCCAGGGAACGGGGAGAAAGCCGAAGTAGATGCGCTTCATCAGCTCGATTTCCTGGCGACGGCGGGCTCGGAGGTCGATCCAGAAGCCAAGCCCGAGAACGAGAAAAAACATCACACCGACAAAAATGAGGATGGGGTCGCTATCGAGTGGAGGGTAGAGGCGGCTGACGGGGATGAAGAGCACGGCGCCGAGAAGAAACCAGGCGGTGCGGCGAAAGAGGCGGCGGCGGAGGAGGACTTCGGCGGCGGCAGAGGTGAGTCCGCAGGCGGAACACTGGTCGGCGGTGCGAGGGAAGCCACAGTCGAGGCAACGGGTCATGGGCTGGCCAGGCCGGAAATGAGCGCTTCCACGCGGGCGAGAGAGTCGTCGTCGGAGGGAGTGAAGGAGATGCCCATGCCGCCGGGCAGGGCGCGGCGGACGGTGCAGTCCATGGCGACGGGCGGTTGGAGCAAGAGGCGCGCCGAAAACTGTGCGCCGACCCACAGGGCGTCGGGGAGCTCGATGTGCATGCCGTTAAGGCTGAGGTCGCGGACGCGGCCGGGCATCTTGGCCGAGCCCCATTCGATCTCGATGGAGAGGTCCACTGAATAGCGCGGCGCGCGGCGGCGGTTGGGGCCGGAGAAGGCGAATGGCGGAGGGGAAGTGGTGTCCATGGGGGCCTCCGGGAAGATGCTATGCAGGGTGAAGAAAGGAGTCAAGCTGAGAAGAACAGGTGGCAGGTGAAAGTTTATCCTTAGGCGTGTTCCGTTATCCGTTATTCGTGATTCGTAATAGGTGAGGGAAGCGAATAGGAGGAGGGGCGGCGGAGTATAATGTGGAGCATGGAGCTGAAAGAGTTTTTTCTGAAGCAGAAGCAGGCGATCCGCGGGCGGACGCGGCAGGTGACGGCGCTGGTGCGTGCGGAGCAGATGGACTGGCGGCCGGAGAAGGAAGCGCTGAGTATTGGGGAGCTGCTGCGTCATCTGTGGGTGAGTGAAGAAGGCGTGCGGCGGGCGGCGCTGGAAGGAAACTTTGTGTACTACGAGCGGCGCATCCCGGAAGGGCTGCGGGCGGTGCTGGGCGCGCCGCGCGGGCTCGAAGATGAGCTGCGGGACCTCGAGCGCGTTCATGAAGAGACGCTGCGGGCGGTGGCGGACTTCGCGGAGGAGCGGTGGGAGGAAGAGCGCGTCCATGAGGGGCTGGGCTACCGGCGGAAGGTGGGCGTGATCCTACTGGGGATCAATGAGCACGAGATCCATCACCGGGCGCAGTTGATGACGTATCTGAGGATATTGGGGACGCCGGTGGCGGAGGCGATCAATCGAAGATGAAGGTAGTAGGGGTTAGGGCGAGTGACGGCGAAGAAGCTCGGCGCGGAAGTATTTTCTGAGGTGGGCGGGGAGCGAGGAAGTTTCGGCGAGAGACTCCAGAGCACGCAGCGGTAACTCCTGAAGAAAAGTGAGGCGGAGAGCGAGAGGCATCTGCGGATGGCGAAGCAGAGCGAGGCGGACGTCTGCCCGCGCGGACCACTTGGCGTGGCGGGCGATGGCTTCGACGATGCGGGCGGCGAATTTGGTAGACGCGAGCGCGCGGAGGATCTGAGCTTCGGTGAGGAAGGGGTTTTCGAGGGCGATGCGAGCAACGCGGTCGTGACCTTCGGCGAGCAGAGCGCCAGCAACGCGCGCGGAGGCGCGGCGGGCGAGGGTGAGCTTTTGTCCGAGTGGAAACTGGGGGAGGCGGGCGACGAGGAGCTCGTCGGCGATGCGGCGAAGCTCGGCGGGGACCGAGGGGAGGAGACTGGCCTGGACGAGGTCCATCAGATAGAGCTGGCGAAGGAAGCGCAAGGCGATCAGTCGCGGGGTGCGTGGATGGAGAGCGAGGCCGCGACGCACGGAATACTCGGCGAGCCATTTCTTGTGGCGGGAGATTTCTTCGAGGAGGCGGGAGGAGAGGTCTTTGCGTTCGAGAAGGATTTCGAGGTGGGAGAGGTCGAGGCGGGGATTGTCGAGAAGAGCAAAGAGGACGTCGTCGGAAGCGTCGTGGAGGAGGGTGGGGATGGCGTCGGCGGAGGCGGAGCGGGCGAGTTCTGCGGCGGAGGTCATGGTCAGGAAAAGATTAGCAGATGAAGGAAGAAAACCATTAACGCAGAGGTCGCAGAGGAAGAGAAGAGAGGACACAGGGGCAGAGGGAGAAGCAGATTTCTCGTTCCTCGACTTCGCTCGGGACTCGAAATGACAGCGCTGGGAGTGCGGACGTTAGGTGGCCGAGAGGCGGAGGGCGAGGCGGGCGGCGCCGAGTGCGGGCGAGTCGCGGAGGTCGAAGAGAGTGGCGGCGGGAGCGAAGTTGGCGAGCAGGGCGCCGAGCTTGGCTTCGAGGTGGGCGCTGTGGCCGAAGACGCCACCGGATTTGGCGAGGGGAAATTTCTCCTTGCGGAGGCCGAGCGAGATGATGACGCTGCCGGCGATGCGTCCGAGCGCGCCGGCGGCGGTGTTAAGGATTTTGCGGGCGACTTCGTCGCCTTCGTCTGAGGCGCGGACAACGAGAGGGAAAAGATTGGGGAAGACGGCGTCGGGATTTTTGGCGATGCGCTCAACGAGCTCGCCCCAATCGGAGAGTTCGAGTGCAGGGAGGAGTTGCTCTTCGAGGAGCGTGGACGGTGCAAGAGCATCGCGGGCGTGAAGGACGGCGGAGACGGCCTGGCGGCCGATGTCGTAGGCGCTGCCCTCGTCGCCAACCCAGGGGCCGTAGCCGCCGGCGCGGGCGAAGCGGCCGTCGGAGTTGCGTCCGAAGGCGCAGGAGCCGGTACCGGCGATGAGCACAACGCCTGGGCCGTCGCCGGCGGCGGCTTCGAGTGCGACAGCGAAATCGGCGGTGACGTGAACCAGCGC
>Ga0209002_10003601_pt1 | contig 12301 bp, 9 predicted proteins | sample Rifsed16ft2_FD_184010 | JGI IMG/M metagenome (GOLD analysis project Ga0209002, IMG submission 184010) | Soil microbial communities from Rifle, Colorado, USA - sediment 16ft 2 (version 2) | ecosystem: Environmental > Terrestrial > Deep subsurface > Rock core/Sediment | place: Rifle, Colorado...
CCTCCTCGCCGGATGGCTGCGCGGCAAGCCCGTCGAGTTTGTGAAGTGCGTCAGCCAGCCGCTTGAAGTCCCCGCCCACGCGGAAATCGTCGTCGAAGGCTATGTGGACCCGAACGAGCACCTCCCCGAGGGACCTTTCGGCGACCACACGGGCTACTACACCCCGGTCGAGTCGTTCCCGGTCTTTCACGTCACCGCCGTCACCCACCGCCAGCGCCCGATTTACCCCACGACGATTGTCGGCGTGCCCCCAGTCGAGGACGTCTATATGGGCCGAGCCGCCGAGCGGTTGTTCCTGCCCCTGCTCCGCCTCTTTTTGCCGGAAGTGCTGGATTACCACATGCCGCCGGAAGGGGTGTTCCACAACCTGGTCATCGTCAAAATCAAGAAACGCTATCCCGGCCACGCGCGCAAGGTCATGTTCGGCATCTGGGGCCTGGGCCTGCTCATGCTGGCCAAGGCGATTGTCGTCGTGGACGAATGGGTGGACGTCCACGACCTGCGGCAGGTGGCGTGGCAGGCGTTAGGCAACGTGGATTGGAGCAAGGACATCGTGGTGGTCGAAGGCCCGGTAGATCACCTCGACCACGCCTCCTACCGTCACTCCTTCGGCGGCAAGATCGGCGTTGACGCCACCGCCAAAGGCCCAGACGAGGGCTACACGCGCGGCTGGCCGCCAGTGATTCGCATGAGCGAGGAGATAAAGAAGAGAGTGGATGAGAAATGGAAGGAGTTGGGACTTTGAACTAGTGCTCGCCCGTACCCGCATCTTCCTCGAAATGATCAAGTTCGAGCACACCGTGTTCGCGCTCCCATTCGCGTACCTGGGCATGTTGTTCGCGGCGGGCGGCTGGCCGGGTTGGTGGAAATTCGGATGGATCACGGTAGCGATGGCGGCGGCGCGCACGGCGGGCATGAGCCTGAACCGGCTGATTGACCGCCACATTGACGCGCGCAACCCGCGCACGGCCAATCGGCCCATCCAGATGGGCCATATTTCGGCGCGATCTGTTGCCGCCGGCGCGGTGGTCTCGCTCGTCGTCCTCGGCCTCGCCGCGTGGCAGCTAAACCCGGTGGCTTTCCTGCTCTTCCCCGGCGCGCTCGTCTTTCTCGTGGGCTATGCTTACACTAAGCGCTTCACCTGGCTCTCGCACTTTATCCTCGGCTTCACCGACGGTCTCGCCCCGGCGGGCGCCTGGGTCGCCATCACTGGGACCTTTTGGAAACCTTCCGACATTCCGGCCTGGCTGCTCCTCGCCGCGCTCACCGTGTGGATTGGCGGTTTCGACTTGATCTATGCCTGCCAGGATGTGGACTTTGACCGCCGCGAGGGCCTGCATTCCATTCCCGTCCGGTTTGGGGTAGCATTTGCGCTCCGGCTGGCGCAGGTGTGTCATGCGCTCACAGTCGCGTTGCTGGCCGCGATCGGAGCGTGGTTTGGGCTGGGCTGGCTCTATTGGGCCGGGTGGACCGTCATCGCCGCGCTGTTTATCTGGGAACATTCGCTTGTCAAGCCAGACGATCTCTCAAAGGTGGATTTGGCCTTCTTCAACGTCAACGGTTACATCAGCCTGACGATTTTCGTGGCGGCGGTAGTGGCCGTTTGGCTGGCGGGGTGATAAATTTACAGCGCCTGACGACCTCAGCCCGTTACACCCGAGGGCGCATCGCATGACATCCCTTGTGGACGCCATGCGTAACCTGGATTCGATAAACCTGGAGGAGACTTATGAACATTGCCATGTGGGCTAAAGCTCTGCAAACCATCCCACGCATCGAAAAGCACGAATGGGATGGATTGGATATCGTATCGAAATTTCTCATTGCCTCGCGTTCCGGGGTGTTGATCATCACCTTCATCTCGGCGGGGTTAGCGGGCTTATTCGCTTACCGCGCCGGCCAATTTGATCTGGGGCTGTGGCTCCTGCTCACCTTCGGCCTGCTGTTCGCGCACACCACCAACAACCTGCTCAACGACGCGACCGACTTTGTGAAGGGCGTGGACACCGACAATTACTATCGCGCCCAATACGGCCCGCAGACGCTGACGCACGGGTTCCTGACGATGCGCCAGCTGCTGACCTATGCCGCCGCGAGCGGTCTGCTCGCGTTGGCCTTCGGCGCGTATCTCATCTACCTGCGCGGCCCGATCGCCTGGGTTTTGCTCGGCTTGGGCGTGTTTTTCGTCTTGTTCTACACGTGGCCGCTCAAATATATCGGCCTGGGCGAGATCGCCGTAGTCATCGTGTGGGGCCCCTTAATGATCGGCGGCGGCTACTACGTCATCACCGGCCAGTGGGACTGGAACGTGGTGGTAGCCGGTTTGCCCTATGCCCTCGGCGCGACGACCGTGATCTTCGGCAAGCACATTGACAAGTACGATAAGGACAGGGAGAAGGGGATTCATACTTTGCCGGTGGTCATCGGCGAAAAAGCAGCGCGCTACACGGTGTTGGGGATGATGGCGGCGCAGTATGTCATTATGGCGTATCTCGTCTTTAGCGGGTTCTTCTCGCCTGTGGCGCTGGTCGTGTTCCTTGCGCTCAACTTCCTCGTCAATGCCTACAAGGTCTACCGCCATCCTAAGCCGGCCGAAGCTCCGGCTAGCTTGCCGCCGGGTGTGTGGCCGCTCTATTTTGTGGGCTTCTCGTTTGTACATAACCGCCGCTTTGGCCTGCTGTTCCTGCTGGGCCTCATCGGTGATCTGGCCTGGCGCGCTGTGTTTCCATCGCTCGTGCGCTAATTATTCGTGTCAACTTATGTCTGTGCGTGGACATACAAGGAGAAGAAGTAATGAAGAAACCGTTTTATCTCGCGGCCCATATCCTGGCAGCCTTCGGATTGTTCCTCGCCGCGTGCAGCGGCGCGGCGCCTGCCCCGACGGCGGGGCCCACGGCGGAACCTGAGCCAGTGACGATCCGCATCGGCATGCTGCCCATCCTCGACGGCCTGCCGCTCTACGTCGCCGACGCGCAGGGCTATTTCGCCGCGCAGAACGTCAAAGTGGAGTTCGTCAACGTCGCTTCCGCCGCCGAGCGCGACCAACTGATGCAGGGCGGCCAGATTGACGCGATGATCAACGACCTTGTCTCGACCATGTTCTACAACAAGGATCAAGTCAACATCGTCATCGTCCGTTTTGCCCGCACCGCCACCCCGACCTACCCGCAGTATCGCGTCCTGGCGGGCAAGGACTCAGGCATCAGCGACGTCAACGGTCTCAAAGGCGTGGAGATCGCCATCTCGCACGGCACGGTCATCGAATACGTGTCCGACCGCCTCCTGCAGGCTGAAGGCCTCGCCCAGGACGACATCAAGTACGTCGCCATCCCCAAGATCGGCGACCGCCTCGCGGCCATCGGCGATGGCACGGTGAAGGCCGCCACCGTCCCCGACCCGGCGGCGCTGGCGGCGCTGGCCGGCGGCGCGAAGGTGATTGTGGACGACACCAAGCACCCGGAGTACGGCAACAGCGTCTTCTCGTTCAGCGCGGCGTTTGTCACGGACCATCCCGAAGCCGTCAGAGGCTTCCTCGCCGCCTACGAAAAGGCCGTCGCCGACGTCAACGCCGACAAGACGAAGTGGAACGACCTCCTGTTGAACCACCAACTGCTTTCGGACGCGCTCATCGGCAAGTACACCCTGCCCGATTACCCGGCCAAGTCCGTGCCCACCGAGGCGCAGTTCAAAGACGTGAATGCGTGGGCGAAGGAGAAGGGATTGGTCGCGACGGACGTGTCGTACCCTGACTCGGTGAACGCCTCTTTCCTGCCGTAAAGAAGTGTCGGGAGTTCCATGATTGAAACCCGCTCCCTCGCCTTCGCCTACCCCAGCGGTCCAGCCATCTTCTCAGGCTTCAACTGGTCGGTGAAGGCGGGGGAAGCGTGGGCCATCCTCGGCCCGTCGGGTTGCGGCAAGTCCACATTGCTCTATCTCCTCGCGGGTCTGCGCCGTCCCACGGCCGGCCAGGTCATGATCGAGGGGCAGGTCATCACCCGTCCCCGCCCGCGCACCGGGCTTGTCCTGCAGGATTTTGGTCTGCTGCCGTGGGCGACGTGCGAAGAGAACATCAGCCTCGGCCTCCGCATCCACGGCTTCTACGGCCCGGACGGCAAGCACGCGCCGCTCGACTCTAAACCCGGCGATATCCGCGCCATCACCGGCCACTGGCTCAAACGCCTCGGCCTCGAGGATGTGCGGCGTCACTACCCCGCGCAGCTCTCCGGCGGCCAGCGCCAGCGCACGGCGATCGCGCGTACCCTCGCCCTCAACCCCGACCTGCTTCTCATGGATGAACCGTTCGCCTCGCTCGACGCGCCCACGCGCGAAGGCCTACAAAACCTCACGCTCGAACTCCGCGCCGAGCAGCGCCTCACCACGATCGTCGTCACGCACGCGATTGAGGAAGCGGCGTTCCTGGGGCGAAGGATTCTCTTGTTGGGGACAGGCATCGAAATCATCGAGAACCCCGAAGCGGGCACACCCGCCTACCGTGGTTCTGTTGCCTACCAGCAGACCTGCCAGCATCTCCGCGCCCGCCTGGGGGAGGCGAACCCCCATTCTGTGACCGCGCCTGCTGGGGTAGGGGCGTTCGATTGAACGCTCAACGAGCCATGAGCAAGCGATCCCTGCTTGTCGCCTCCCTCCTCCTCCTCGCCGCCTGGCAGCTCCTCGCGTGGGTCGTTGGCTCGGGACTGCTGCCGCTCAAAGCGCGCACTAACATCCTGCCCGGCCCGCTGGAAGTCTTTCCCGTCTTCTTCGCCCAACTGCCCAAAGAACTCGGCGCGCATTCTCTCGTCAGCCTGCGGCGCGTCATCGGCAGTATGTTGCTTTCCGTCGCCCTCGCCGTCCCTGCGGGCCTGGCGATGGGGCAGAGCCAAAGGCTCAACCGGCTGTTCTCGCCGCTGCTCTACCTGACGCACCCGGTCCCGAAGGTCGTCTTCGTCCCAGTGGTCGTCCTCTTCTTCGGCGTGGGCGACCTCGCTAAGATCGTCGTCATCACCCTGATCCTGTTTTTCCAGATCCTCGTGCTCGTCCGCGACGCCGCGGCGAACCTCCGCCCCGAACTGATTCAATCCGTCCGCTCCCTCGGCGCGGGGCGCCGCGCGTTGTTCGTCTATGTCTATCTCCCGGCCAGCCTGCCCGCCGTGCTCACGGCGTTGCGGCTCTCCGTGGGCACCGCCGTGGCCGTCCTCTACGTCGCCGAACTCTACGCCACGCAGAAGGGCCTCGGCTACTACATCTTCCTGCAGGGCAGCACCCTCTTCAACTATCCGGCCATGTACGCTGGCATCATGGCGATGGCGCTGCTCGGACTCGGTTTATACTTCACCGTGGATTGGCTGGAACAGCGGCTGTGCCCCTGGGAGTACGCCGATTGATGAAGGTAATAGCGAAGATCAAACCCCTCGCTTCCATCTTCGTCGAAATCGTTAAACAACGCGCGGAGGCGGGGCAGTGACTCACCTGACTGGCGCTGAACGCGCCGCCTACGTCCAATCCATGTTCGCCCGGATTGCGCGGCGCTACGATTTGATGAACCGCCTGATGACGGGTGGGCAGGATGTGCGCTGGCGCCGGCAGGTGATCGACCTCGCCCAACTGCCCAGAGGCGGCAAACTCCTCGACCTCGGCAGCGGCACGGGTGACCTGGCGACTGAAGCCCTGCGCCGTGACGCCTCTCTGCAAGTCGTCGGCGGCGATTTCACGCTCGAGATGATGCGCGTGGGATGCGAACGCCCCAACGGGCATCTTGTGCGCTGGGCTGGGACGGACGCGCTCAACCTGCCTTTCCCAGACAATGCCTTTGACGCCGTCGTCTCCGGCTACCTGATGCGCAACGTGATTGACGTGCGCCGGGCGTGGGCCGAACAGTATCGGGTGATCAAACCAGGCGGTCGCGTGGTCTGCCTCGACACAACCCCGCCCCCGCGCAACCTTCTGCGCCCGCTCATCAACTTTCATCTGCACGTCGTCATCCCAGCCCTCGGGCAATTAATTGCCGGGGCCTCGGACGCTTACACGTATCTCCCGGACTCAACCGAGAACTTTTTGCTGGCCGAAAAACTCGCCGGGCGCATGGCCGAAGCCGGTTTCAAAGACGTGCGGTTCAAACGGCTCATGTTTGGGACGATGGCGATTCACTGGGGGGTGAAGTAGTGTTAGCCAACTCAAGCCCGCCGATGCGGGGGCAATCATCTTCCCGCCCGCGTTCTACGGCAGCCCACAGGCAGTGGACGACATTGTGAAAGGGAGAAGAGAGAATGAACGTTCCTGACCCAATTGGCAATCTCAAATCAAAAATCAGAAATTTTCTCGCGTTGCACTCGACGTTGACGCTCGCCACCGTCAGTCCCGCGGGTCAGCCGATGGCAGCCAGCCTGTTCTTCGTCGAGGACGCCAATTTGAAGCTCTACTGGGTCTCCGGTCCGAAGAGCCGCCACAGCCAGAATCTGCAGGCCAACCTGCAAGCGGCGATCACGATTCAAAACGCGACCTGGTCGTGGATGGAGATCGCCGGGGTGCAGATGGAGGGTGAGACCTACGTGCTCCAGGCGGGCGCGGAATGGCAGGCGGTCTGGGAATTGTATCTCGCTAAGTTCCCGTTCGTGCACGAGTTCGAGGCTGAGGTCCACCGATCCAATTTTTACGAGTTCATCCCGCGCTGGGCGCGTTGGATAGATAACGCGCAGGGGTTCGGGCACAAGGAAGAGATGAAATTCAGGTGGTGATTTCCCACGCTGTAATCTCCGGCGGGCAAAGGCAGCGGACGCGCGGCGCGCCTTTGCCTTCCATGCCCACGCCGCGCGTGACGTAGAGCGTCATCTTCCCCTCTTGTATCCGGCCAGACTCATATTTTTTGCCGTAAAGCGAACCTGCATACAGCGCGCCGTAGAGCGGGAGACGCACCTGTCCGCCGTGCGTGTGCCCGGAAAGCTGGAGGTCCACCCCGGCTTGAGCAGCCTCGGGCGCGAGGTCGGGGGAGTGGTAGAGGAGGATGGTGAAGCGGTCGAGGGGGCGGGGTGGGCGGCTCTGCCCCAACACGGAGAACAGGCGCGGCTCGTCTTCGAACGGCTTGTGGGTGCAGTTGAGGCCGACGATGTCGTAAGCGTTGCCGCCGTGTTCGATAGTTACTTTCTCGTCGCGCAGCCAGCGAATATGGGCGAGGCCCTCCAGCAATTGCGGCACTACGTCGGGCAGGTCCACCGCGGGACTCCCGGAAACCGCGAAGACGCCCAGCGGCGCGGAGAGCTCGCCCAGAACCGCGCGGACGGCCTCCCATGCCTGAGGGTCGCGCAGATAGGAGAGGTTGAGGAAGTCGCCCGAGAACAGAATCGCATCGGGCGCAGTTGACCGGGCGAGTGCGATCACTTGCCTCTCACGGCTGGTGATCCGTTCGACGTGCAGATCGCCGATGTGGAGCAGGCGCAGCGACGCGCCCGGTTTCAGCTTCGGGGAGCACAGCCTCTGGCGCGTGAGGGTGAGGCGGTGCGGCTCAATCCAGAAGCCATAGATGACGAGCGCTGTGCCGGCGATCTGCGCGGCGAGGGCCAGGGGCCACGGGAGCCCGGCAAAAGGCAGGCGCATGGCGGCCAGGAGAAGGGTTGGCGGCTTCGCCGGGCCGAAGGATTTTTGCGCGCGCGGCAGCGCGGCCAGCAGCGCCCAATCGCCTAGAAAGAAAAGATAGAGGAGGATGAGAGGCGGCGAGAAAGAGACAGCCAGCAGCGGGAGGCAGGCGATGCCGAGGAGCACTGCGGCGAAGACGAACGCGGGCAGGCTTTCGACGAAGTCGGCAATGTGCAGGACGACGTCGAAGATGTTGCCGGTCGTGCCGGGGAAAGTGCGGTGGTGGATGAAATCGCGGGCGGCCATGGGAGTTGGATTTAGAGTTAGAGTGAGGCGTTGGACGGTGAGGACAAATCATATCATGACAAAGGTGGGGGGCTTACGTTTTGTCGAGTTGAGAAAAACCTTGACGCTTCTGCGCCAGCCTGTTATACTCTCGGCGCGCCGAATAAAAAAGGCGCATTTCGCGCGATGCGGGGTAGAGCAGTGGCAGCTCGTCGGGCTCATAACCCGGAGGTCCTAGGTTCGAATCCTAGCCCCGCTACTCAAAATTGGATTGGAACCTCTGATCCGCGGGTCTGTGGTTCCAATCCTATTTTCGTAAGTCCGAAACACCGTCGCCTACACCCAATTGGCCGACGGTGTATTCGTTTAACGAAGTGGAACGACGCACTCGGATGGCCTAAGCAACTTCGTCACCATACGCTTTAGCGATTGGCACAAGCCTTGCTCAACCTCTTCAGTGATGGAGATTATCAACTCTGTGTTGGCACGATTCGCAGGTACTGCCTCGTCTCCTGGAAGTCCGGCCGGTGTCGAAGCACATCGGGAGGCTCTGAGGTCGACGCGCACTGAGACTCACTCCGATCACTGACCATGTGCATCATGCACATGGTCGATTGACAGAACCCCCTCTTGTAAGCGCGATTTCGAGATCGCGTGCTGGGCTTGTATCGTATCCCCAACCGAGCCGGTGCCGCCGGAGGCGTGTTGGCCGGGGGTGGCGCCGCGAAGCCTTTGACGACGCTGAACAGTCATCGAGGCGGCCCAGTTCGAGCAGCAAACTAAGGAACGACTGTCAGTAGCACGCTACGCGCGAGCAACGCTTCAAAGGCCTGGGTTGGCACAGCACGCGGAGCGTCGCAGTAAACCCGAATACCGCAACGCTTGCGTGCTTGGGCCAGCCAAGCTCGTCAAGATGCCCTGGAATTCCCAACCACGGAGATAGGCAGGGCCCCGCAAAGCGTGTACTCATGAGTCGCGTAGCGGCCAGATCGCGCAGCAATGGGCGAAAGCGTCCATCTCACAATCGAGTTGGGCCGCCACCCGCTACGCGTGGCACCGCGTGCGGCAACACGCTCGTTCTAACAGCCATGCTTACCGCTGTCTGGCCAATCGCTGGTTGGCCACATCTGCACTTGCGCCGCGCGCAGCGCAGGTGCAAGTGTCGCTTGGAAGTCCTAGACACCCCCGGCCCTAAGGGGCCGGACAGGGTGTGCTGGCAGACCCGAACACCGAATGATGAAGCTACTCACCCGCTTCGCGAGAACCGCGCCCGGCGACTCGCCAAGTGTGCTTAGTTGATTGATAATTCTCTCTAGCCGTGGGGCTCGATCGCCAGCGGACGACGGGCAAGTCGCCAGGTCGAGCCTCACGGGTCAAGCCGGTCGCTTGGCACCGTCATCTTCATGCCTGTTGACAAAGCGGTCCGACTGGTCCTTCGCGCTGGCCCCCGCTGCGCTCCGGCCTTCCGCGCTCAGGCCCAGCGGGTGAAGCGGAACGTTAGGTTTTACCGCTTCTTGAATTTTGGGGTGTGTGATTTATGATTGATCTATGCCTACGCCAATTTTAGCCACTAAACTTTATATCCCCCCGCCTCGGCCTAAAGTTGTCCTCCGCCCCCGCCTGAGCGAGCGGCTGAACGAGGCTTTGCACCGCACGCCAGGCGTGACCCTTATTTCTGCCCCCGCCGGCTTTGGCAAAACCACGCTGGTCAGCGAATGGGTCGCCGGTGGCAAGCGACCGGCCGCCTGGCTGTCGCTGGACGAAGGGGATAATGACCCCACACGTTTTCTGGCTTACCTCGTCGCTGCTTTGCAGACGATTGCGGCGAATATTGGAGCAGGGGTGTTGGGCGTGCTTCAAGCTCCCCAGCCGCCGCCAATCGAATCGATTCTGACGGTCCTGCTCAATGAAATCACCACCCTCCCGGACCATTTCGTGCTCGTCCTGGACGACTACCACGTGATTGAGGCCAAACCGGTTAACCTTGCCCTCACCTTTCTGCTCGAGCACCTGCCGCCGCAGATGCACCTGGTCATCGCCACCCGTGAGGATCCAGATCTGCCCCTGGCCCGGTTACGCGCCCGGTGCCGCCTGACCGAACTGCGCGCCGCCGACTTGCGTTTCACCGCCTCCGAAGCGGCCGAATTTCTCAACCCGGTGATGGGCCTTAAGCTCTCGGCAGAAGACATCGCCGCACTGGAAACCCGCACCGAAGGCTGGATTGCCGGCCTGCAATTGGCCGCGATTTCGATGCAGGGACAGAAAGACGCCGCCCGCTTCATCCAATCTTTCACCGGCAGCCACCGTTTCGTGATGGACTATCTGGTGGAAGAAGTCCTGCAACAGCAGTCCGAAAGCGTCCAGACTTTCTTGCTGCGCACGTCTATCCTCGACCGCCTGTGCGGCCCCCTTTGTGACGCCGTTCTGCTCGACCCCGCTGCTTCCGGGCAAGCCACCCTGGAATATATCGAACGCGCCAATCTGTTCATCGTCCCGCTGGACAACGAGCGGCGCTGGTACCGCTATCACCATCTCTTTGCCGATTTGCTGCGGCAGCGACTGCACCAGAGCGCCGCCTCGTCTACAGGGGATGCGGAAAGCCGCGTGAACGAATTGCACATCCGTGCCAGCCAATGGTATGAAGACAATGGCCTGGAGATTGAAGCGTTTCACCATGCGGCTGCCGCCAATGATGTCGAGCGCGCCGAGCGGCTGATTGAAGGAAGAGGGATTCCCCTGCATTTTCGTGGCGCGGTGACGGCTATTCTGGACTGGCTGGAGTCGCTGCCGACGACAGTGCTGAATGCCAGGCCCTCGTTGTGGTGGAGGTATGCCTCGTTGCTGCTGGTTAATGGTCAAACGACCGGCGTGGAAGAGAAACTAGAAGCTGCTGAAGCCGCTCTGCAAGGGACCGAGGCGGACGACAAGACCCGAAACCTTGTCGGACGAATTGCCGCCGCCAGGGCTGTATTGGCTCTCACTCGGTACCAGGTAGAAACCATGCTTGCCCAGTCGCGCCGTGCCCTGGAGTATCTGCATCCCAACAACCTGTCTACCCGCGCTACCGCTAACTGGACCCTGGGGTATGCCTACCTCTTCTCTGGAGACCGTGCCGCAGGCCGCCGGGCCCTTGCCGAAGCCATCTCTCTCAGCCAGGCAGCCGGGGATATCTTCACCACGATACTGGCGACCCTCGGCCTGGGTAACGTAGAGGAAGCAGAAAACCAGCTCTATCGGGCCGCCGGGACCTACCAGCGCGTCCTGCAACTGGCAGGTGATCAGCCGCTTCAGATTATCTACGAAGCGCATCTTGGCCTGGCCCGTGTCCTCTACGAATGGAACGACCTGGATGCCGCTGAGCAGCACGGGCGACAGAGCCTGCACCTGGCGCGGCAGTATGATCGAGTTATTGACAGATTCGTTGTCTGTGAGGTGTTTCTTGCCCGCCTGAAACTGGCCCAGGGAGATATGGCCGGCGCGGCCGCTATTTTAGCTCAGGCCGATCAGTCCGCGCGCCAGCAGAACTTTGTGTATCGCATCCCTGAAGTTGCTGCCGCGCAAGTGCTGACGCTGCTTCGCCAGGGCAATCTGGCGGCAGCCGCTGAGCTGGCTCAGACCCACGAACTCCCCCTCAGCCAGGCGCGGGTACATCTGGCCCAGGAAGACCCCTCCTCAGCCCTGGCGGCGCTGGCGCCATGGCGCCGGCAGGTGGAGGCCAAGGGTTGGAAAGATGAACGGCTCAAGGTGATGGTTCTACAGGCGGTGGCTCTCCATGCTCATGGCGAAAAGAACAAGGCCGTGCAGCTGCTGAGTGACGCGCTGGCGCTGGCAGAGCCGGGCGGCTTCATCCGTCTCTTTGTGGATGAAGGGTTGCCGATGGCGCAACTATTGTCCGAAGCAGCTGCTCATGGGATTATGCCGGACTATGTAGGAAAGTTGCTGGCTGTATTTGAAGCTGAGGAGCAGAAGAGCGCAGACAAATCTGTTTTGCCGCCTGCCCAGCCCCTGATTGAGCCATTGAGCCAACGCGAGATGGAAGTACTACGACTCATGGCCCAAGGACTCTCGAATCGTGAGATTAGCGAGCAGCTTTTCCTCGCCTTGAGCACGGTTAAAGGGCACAATCGAATTATCTTTGACAAACTACAGGTCCAAAGGCGCACCGAAGCGGTAGCACGTGCGCGCGAGTTGGGTCTGTTGTAGCCTGAACGTCAGTTTGCCCGCAAACCTGTTATCAGGAACTGCACGCACCCTAAAGGGGGCTCCCCAAAGGGGCCTATGGGTTAGCCAGCGGTTCATAAAGCCAAAGCTTTAGAACTTCTCCCCTCTCAGTGACCCCAAAACAGTACCCCCAAACAATACTTTAGTATCTATACGTCAATACCGTATTGTCGATACTCTACTTGCACAGTGAGCAAAGTGAGGTTCCTGAAGCGCTCCAGTATCTCGG
>Ga0209002_10003605_pt1 | contig 12294 bp, 8 predicted proteins | sample Rifsed16ft2_FD_184010 | JGI IMG/M metagenome (GOLD analysis project Ga0209002, IMG submission 184010) | Soil microbial communities from Rifle, Colorado, USA - sediment 16ft 2 (version 2) | ecosystem: Environmental > Terrestrial > Deep subsurface > Rock core/Sediment | place: Rifle, Colorado...
GGAGAACGTCTCGTCAAGTCTACCCCCGTGTTGGGATATCTGCACCGCGGGGTGGAGAAGCTCGCGGAAGACGGCACCTATCACCAATTTATTCCCCATACCGACCGGCTCGACTATGTCTGCGCGATGTACAACAATTTTGCATACTGCCGCGCGGTCGAAAAACTCATGAATATCACCGTGCCGGACCGTGCAGAATATCTGCGCACGATCGTGGCGGAGGTCCAACGGATCATCGGCCATCAGTTTTGGATCGGCACCCAGGCTCTCGACATCGGAGCCATGGGCGTCTTTTTCTATTGTTTCCGGGATCGGGAAATTCTGATGGATTGGTTCGACGAACTCTGCGGCGCACGCCTCACCACCAGTTGGTATCGCATCGGCGGCGTCGAGCGGGACTTCACGCCCTCGCTGATCGAAAAGCTGAAACAATTCTTAGACTACTTTCCGCCCAAAATCGACGAGTATAAGGTCTTCCTGGAGACGAACCGGATTTGGGTTGGACGGACCAAGGGAGTGGCCATCATCTCGGCGGAAGACGCCGTGAGTTTCGGTCTCAGTGGGCCGCCGCTCCGCGGCTCGGGTGTCGACTACGACCTCCGTAAAGCCCAGCCCTATTCGGCCTATCCGAAATGCGAATTCAGTGTGCCGCTCGGCAAGAACGGCGACACCTACGATCGGTACTGGATCCGCGTCCAGGAATTCTACGAGAGCGTGAAAATCATCCGGCAATGCCTGGAACAGATGCAGGACGGCCCCATTATGGCGGATGTACCCAGCGTCACATTGCCGCCGAAGCAACGAGTCTTTACGAATCTGGAGTCCATGATTCAGCAATTCAAGCTCTTCTCGCAGGGCTTCGACGCCCCTCCGGGAGAGATCTATTGCGGAACCGAAGCGCACAAGGGGGAGCTGGGATTCTACATCGTCAGCACGGGCGGCGGAAAACCCTACCGCTTGAAAATTCGCGCCCCCTCGTTCGTTCACATGGGCGCATTCGACCATATGTCCAGAGGCTACATGATCTCCGATGCGATCACGATCTTCGGGACCTACGACATTGTGATGGGGGAATGCGACAGGTAGGGACGTGACACGTGAAGCGTTATTCGTTAATCGCAAGTATGAGCAATGCGGAACCGGCCGGACGTTTCACGTCTAACGTTTCACGTCTAACGAGGATCATAGAATGGGACTGAAGCCAGCAACCAATCCGGACGTGGAAGCAGTCGCGATCGAACTGTCTATCGACGGGAAATCCGTGACGGCAAAGGGCGGGGTCTCGCTCTACGACGTGATCTCGAGCACGGGCAAGATCATCCCGGCCATGTGCTACCACTATACCTTCGATCCCTTCGGCTCCTGCGGCATGTGTTTGGTCATGCAGGAAGGCAAGAAAGCGCCCGTCCGTTCCTGCACCGCCAAGGCGACGGCCGGCATGATCATCAGAACCGAGGGGGACGATCTCTTCCAAGCCCGGAAAAAAGCAGTGGAAAAACATCTATCGGTCCATCCGCTCGACTGCCCGGTTTGCGACGCCGACGGCCATTGCGAATTGCAAGACACGGCCTTCCGGCACGGGGTCACGAACCTGGCCAACGCGAAACAGAAATTTATTCCGGAAGATACACGAAGCCCGGTGCTCGACTTTAATATGAACCGCTGTATTGCCTGCGCGGAATGTATCAACGTCTGTAAAGACGTGTTGATGATCGACGCGCTCCAGTTCATGAAGAAGGGCGGATTCAATCAAGTGGTGCCGAAGGGAGATCTCGCACTGTCTTGCGAGTTCTGCGGAGACTGCCTCGCCGTCTGCCCGGTCGGCGCCATCACAAACAAGTTCTCTAAATATTTATACAAGCCGTGGCAGATGAAGAAAACCACGACGACGTGTAACTACTGCGGGGACGGCTGCCAGATGTACCTTGAGACCAAGGACGCGGAAGTCGTCCGCGTGACCTCACCTCTGTCCTGGAAGAACAAATGGGGAGACCGGTCCGAGACGGCCAAAGGACACGGCGGGCTCTGCGTGCGAGGGCGGTTTGGGTTCGAATACATCGATAGCCCCGCACGGTTGAAACAACCGCTCCTGCGCAAAGGCAATCAGCTCGTCGAAACCCCCTGGCTCGAAACCATGCACCAGGTGGTGGATCGATTCTCCGAAATCCGACGCAAGCACGGACCCGACGCGATTGCCGGCCTGATTACCGCCCGCTGCACCAACGAAGAGCTGTATCTCTTCCAGAAACTCATGCGCGCCGGGTTCGGAACCAACCATCTCGACAGCAGCGCGCGCTACGGCCACCTCAACTTCGTGCAGGCCTCCCGGCACGCCTTAGGGATCGGGCGGAGCCTGAACGACTGGGAAGACCTGACGAAAGCCAAGGCCGTGATACTCATTGGTTCCAACATCACGGAGACCAACCCACTCACGGCTGTGCGCATCAAAGAAGCGATTCGCGTCTATAGCGCGCAAGTGGTGGTCATCGATTCCGCCGTCACGAACATGGCCAAGCTCGCATCCCATCCCGTCCTGATCAAACCCGGAACGGAAGGACTCGTGATCGACGGACTCATCAAGGCCACCCTGGAGCTGGACTTGATTGACGAAGACAGCACCAAGAAACACCCGCAAGCCTTCAAGGCCCTGAAGGCCGCCGTGGCCCACGTATCGTTAGAGCAGGTGGCTGCATGCACCGGCATGTCGGTCGAGGCCTTGAAAGACACCGCGGCGATCTTCGCCGAAGCACCCCGCTCCATCATCCTCTGCGCTGAAGGTATCGTCCGCCAGTCCGACGGGTATCAGAACGTCTTGAAACTGATTGACCTCGCCTGGATCACAGGCAAATTGGGCCAACCAGGCTGCGGGGTAAGTACGGTGACAGAGGAGCCGAACGAGCAGGGCGCCGTAGACATGGGCGTCGCGCCGGAATTCCTCCCTGGTCAAGCCTCGTTCAACGATCAAGAGGCTCGCGACCGTGTTGCCAAGGCCTGGGACGTCACGCTTCCGGCAGCTGGGGCCGGTGTGAATCTCGTCGAGATTCTCAAGCGCTGCAGGAGCGGCCAGATCCGCGCCCTCTATGTCATCGGAGAAAACCCGCTCGCCACGTTACCCGCATCAATGGAAGTCCGCGCCGCATTGGATCGACTGGAGTTACTCGTCGTCCAGGATCCGTTCCTGACCGACACGGCGCGCATGGCGCATGCGGTGCTGCCGGCTTGTACCTCTGCCGAAAAGGACGGCACCTTCACCAATCTGGAAGGCCGAGTCCTGCGCGTCCGCGAGGCCATCGATCCAATCGGGGAAAGTTTGCCGGATTGGCACATCATGACAGCATTGGCCAACGCGCTGGGCTGTCAATGGGAGTATGAGTCCTCAAACGATATTCAAGCCGAAATCATGAAGTTGCTGCCCGGGTACTACAACCTCGGACAGCCCCGCAAGGTTGTGCCGACAGTGGACCGCTATCTCTCAAACGGCTACACCACTGATGTGGCGGCGCGCTATCGAGCCTCCACTCCAGCAGACTCCAAGAATCAGCGACCCTTCGCGTTACTGATGGGACAGGTGTTATATCATTCCGGCAAGCTATCCACCAAAGCCCCCGGGCTCATCACGATCGCTCCCAATACCGGGCGGCTCAGGATGAATCCCCAAGATATGGAACGGCTCGCAGTGGGTGAGGGGATGACGGTGCGCCTCACGTCGGATCGTGGCTCGATGCAATTGGCGGTGCAGCCCGATCAATCCATCGCCTCGCAGACCTGTTTCTTCCCGGAGCATTTCAATGAGCCGCCCGTGAAAGACTTGATGTCGGTCCAGGTTGATCCGACGACCGGAGTGCCCTCGTTCAAGCAAACCCGCGTGACGATAGAAAAGGCGTAAGAGGGAGCAGGAACCGCACATGCGTGTCTCGGTACTGATAAAAGATATCCTCCAGGCCGCATTGTTCTATGAGATCTGGGACGCGATGAAAGTGACGTTCAAGCACATGTTCCATAAACCCATCACGTTCCAATATCCACGGGAGCAACGAACCCTTCCCGACACCCACCGAGGGGCACTCGCGCTCTTACGCTACGACGATCACCAGGAACGTTGTGTCGGCTGTGACCTCTGCGAAGCCGCCTGCCCATCCCGTTGCATCAAGGTCATCAGTTCGGAAGATGCGGAGCGTCCGCTGCAGCGATTCGCCAGCGAGTTTTACATCGACATTACGAAATGCGTCTTTTGCGGCTACTGTGTCGAGGCTTGTCCCGTCAACGCTCTGGCTATGACGAAGATGTACGAGTTCTCAACCCACGATAAACGCACCTTGCTGTTCGACAAGAAGCGGCTGTACGAAATCGGCGAGCGTCATCTCGACGATGCAAAAAAATATTTATACGCGCATAATCAAGAAAAGGACGTTGAGGAAAGCCGGGAATATCGGTATTACTTCCCGCAATCGGTACTAAAGCCGACCCAACCACCACCCAAGCATCTGGGCTAAGTCGATTAATGGTTCAGGTATTTTTTGCCTATTTCGCATTGGCCAGTATTGCTGCGGGCGTCTTGACTGTCGCGCTAAGGCACCCGGTGCATTGTGGCCTGGCGCTCCTGGCCCTGTTGCTCCATGTCTCAGGACTCTTCATCCTCCTCAACGCCGAGTTCCTCTGGGCCGTACAGGTCATCGTCTACGCCGGTGCGATCCTCGTCTTGTACCTCTTCGTACTGATGCTCCTGAACTTGAAGACCGACGAGCGGTATTTCCACTCCTCGTACCTGTACTTTCTGGCTCCAGCAGCCATCGGAGCGGTGTACGTATTGGCCCTCCTGATCCGTTCACCCTTCGGAGGCGCAAAGGGCGATGCGCCTACCAAGGCAGTGCTCCAGGACGGCGATACCTACGCGGTCGGCATCAAGATGTTCAGTGATTATCTGTTGCAGTTCGAAATCGTCGGAGTGTTCCTGTTGGGCGCCGTCATTGGAGCGATCGTGCTGGCAAAAACGCCGAAGCCGATCACGAACAAACATGAGCGGTAAGGGGTCAGGCGTGAGGGGACGAGCGACAAGAGAAAAGACAAGGGTTCGCGCGCCGCACGCCGCACGCCGCACGCCGCACGGGTAACTATGGTTCCTCTAAGCGCATATGTCGCCGTCAGCGCCGTGCTCTTTATCATCGGCCTGCTCGGCGTAGTGATCAGACGGAACTTCATCATCGTGCTGATGTCTGTCGAGATCATGTTGAACGCAGCGACCATTAACCTCGTAGCCTTCTCCCATTACCTGGAATCAATGGCGGGCCAACTGGTGGCCCTCTTCATCATCGCCATTGCTGCCGGAGAAGCGGCCATCGGGCTGGCCATCATCATCGTCGTGTTCCGTGGAAAAATCTCCACGAATGTGGACGAGATGAATCTCTTAAAGTGGTAACGTGACGGATCTACTCATAAAGCTCATTCCGCTGTTCCCCTTGCTGGCCGTGATCCTGAATGGGTTCGCGGGCAAGCGGTATTCCCACGATGTCGCGCACCGGCTTGCCTGGGGATCGGTGGGACTGTCATTTCTCTGCACGATCGGCGTGTTTGCCGACATTCTGCAGACCGGCACGCCCCATGAAGTCATCGCCTATCAATGGATCTTCGGCGGCGACCTCACCATCAATCTGGCTTATCTCGTCGATCCGCTCACGTGCATCATGCTGCTCGTCGTCACGGGAGTCGGGCTCCTGATCCACATCTACTCCGTAGGCTACATGCATGGGGAGGACGGATTCACGCGCTTCTTCACCTACATGAACCTCTTCATGGTCTCCATGTTGCTCCTCGTCATGGGGAACAACTATGTGGTGCTCTTCATTGGCTGGGAAGGGGTGGGACTCTGCTCCTATCTGTTGATCGGGTACTACTATGACAAGGTCTCCGCTGCGAAGGCCGCCTCGAAAGCCTTTGTGGTGAACCGCATCGGCGACGCGGGCTTCCTTGTGGCCATCTTCCTCATCTTCATCAATTTCAAGACACTCGACTATACGAAAGTCTTTGCCCAGGTCAGCCAGCTCTCGCCGGAGATGGCCACAGCGATTGCGCTCTGCCTACTCGTCGGAGCAGTCGGCAAATCAGCCCAACTCCCCCTCTACACATGGCTCCCGGATGCGATGGAAGGTCCGACACCCGTCAGCGCGCTCATCCATGCAGCGACGATGGTGACGGCCGGGGTCTACATGATCGTGCGGAACCATGCCATTTTCGATTTATCGCCGACGGCGATGACGATTGTCGGCGTCATCGGCGGGCTCACAGCCTTGTTTGCCGCCACCATCGGCCTCGTACAAACGGACATCAAGCGCGTCTTGGCCTATTCGACGGTGAGCCAGCTCGGGTACATGATTCTCGGGTGCGGGATCGGGGCCTATACGGCTGCCATATTCCACCTCATGACCCATGCCTTCTTCAAGGCCCTCTTGTTCCTCTCAGCCGGATCAGTGATCCACGCGCTCTCGGGCGAGCAAGACATTCGAAAGATGGGCGGCCTCAGCTCGAAAATCCCATGGACCTATCGACTGTTTCTGATTGGCACGATCGCCATTGCGGGCATTCCGCCGTTAGCAGGCTTCTGGAGCAAAGATGAAATCCTGGCCCATGCCTTCACGCATCACCACTATCTGCTGTATGGCATGGCTGCCATCGGCGCGCTATTGACCTCCTTCTACATGTTCCGCCTGATCTATCTCACCTTTTATGGCAGGTCTCGCATGGACCATCATACGGAGGAACATGTACATGAATCCCCGATGGTGATGGTCGTTCCATTAATGGCGTTAGGTGTGCTGTCCATTGTCGGTGGGTTCCTGGGGTTTCCCCCTGAACATGGCTGGCTCCATCAATTCCTGGCACCGGTCGCGGGCACGGGAGAGGAGCATGCTGCGGGCACCGGACTCGTGCTCATGCTCATGATGTTTGCCACAGGGATTGCGTTGCTGGGCTGGGGCCTCGCGCACTATTTTTATAGTGTGAATCTCTCGGCGCCGGATCACCTGGCCGCAAAGTTTCAGGCGGCCTACAGGATCCTGCTCAACAAGTACTACGTCGATGAACTGTATGACCTGCTCTGGGTGGAGCCGACCAAGAAGTTGGGACTTCTGCTCGATTGGTTCGACCGCAACGTGATCGACGGCCTCGTGCGCGCCGTCGCGCAGCTAGCCGATTTGGGCGCGGCCGGGGCGACCTGGATGGAGAAATACGTGATCTACAGCGGCATCAACGTGGTCGGATACGGCAACCATCTTGCCGCCCGCCAGTGGCGGCAACTGCAGAGCGGGATGGTGCATCATTATGCCGCCATCATTGTGGCAGGGCTCTTCCTGCTGGCGGTCATTATTCAGCTCATCATGCAACTATAAAGCACTGTGATGTTAGAAGAACTGGCGTCAACGTTTCCAATTCTCACCTGTATTCTTTTTCTCCCCGTCATCGGGGCCGTCGTCCTGTGGCTATTTGACGACGAGGACATGGTCCGGACCTCCGCCTTGACGATTGCGCTCTTGGAGTTGGCCCTCACCGTATTCGTACTCTTACGCTTCATTCCTGAATCGTCTGCCATGCAGTTTTCCGAACACGTGCCGTGGATTCCCGCCCTCGGAGTCAGCTACCACATCGCGGTCGATGGGATCAGTGTCCTCTTCGTTGGGCTCACAGCATTCCTCACGGTTCTGATCGTCATCTATTCCTGGGACACCGTCCGCCATCAAGTGAAGCTCTACATGATGGCGCTCCTTGCCCTGGAAACGACCACGATGGGGGTCTTCCTCTCCCTCGACCTGATCCTCTTCTTCGTCTTTTGGGAACTCATGCTCATCCCCAGTTACTTTCTGATCAAACTCTGGGGCGGAGGACCGGAGCGGCACTACGCAGCACTGAAATTCGTGCTCTATACCTTGCTAGGCAGCGTCTTCATGTTGGTGGGCATCGCCCTCTTGGACATCAATTATCACCAGTGGGCGACGCTGCGCCATATGGAGCCGACCTACTCGTTTGACTTGTTGGAACTGCTCTCCGTTCCGATCCCGCTCGGCCAACAGATCCTCATTTTCTGGCTGTTGTTCCTCGGCTTCGCGTTCAAGGCCCCGGTGTTCCCCTTCCACACCTGGCTCCCGGACGCCCTCTTCGAAGGCCCCATTGGCATGGCGGTGGTGCTGGCGGGGCTGAAGCTCGGGACGTTCGGCTTCATCCGGTTTAGCATTCCGTTGCTCCCGGACGCATCGAGAAGTGAGACCGTCGTCACGGTCATCATGACGCTGGGAGTGGCCGCGATTCTCTATGGGGCCATCATGGCGCTGATCCAGCAAGATTTCCGACGACTCCTCGCGTTCAGCAGCATCAGCCACCTCGGGTTCGTGGTGATCGGTCTATTCGCCCTGAACTATCAGGGGCTCCAAGGCAGCCTGCTCACCATGATCAACTTGGGATTCAGTACGGCGGGTTTATTCTTCATCGCGGGTTTTCTCTACTCACGGCAGCAGAGCACTCAACTGGGCTCATTCGGCGGCATGGCCAAACAGACCCCCTTGCTCGCAAGCTTTTTCTTGTTCCTCGGGCTGGCGTCGATCGGCTTGCCGGGCACCAATGGCTTCATCGGTGAATTCCTCATCCTCTTGGGAACCTTCAAGGCCAGTTGGCTGTATGGTGGGATCGCGGTCACCGGCGTCATCTTCAGCGCGGCCTATTTTCTCTGGTACTACGAGCGGGCGATGCTGGGACCGCTCGGCAAGGCCGTCACGGACTCCATCCGTGATCTGCAGCCCCGTGAAATCCTCATTGCGTCGGCCTTGTCGGTGATGATCCTCTGGATTGGCCTCTATCCCGCTCCCTTCTTGAGAATGATGAACGGGTCGGTGCAGGCGTTGGTCGATCGCCTGGAACGGGGAACCGTGGCGTCGATCGAATCCAAACAGCCGGTAAGGGTGGATTAATTCGTATGGGTGACTACGCACTGCTCTATATCCTGTTTGCCCCTTTCATGGGGGCCATTGCGTTGATCTTCGTCTCCAACCGGCAAGCGATGCTCGTGCGGGGCATTGCCGCGGGAGCGGCCTTGGTCAGCCTACTTGCCTCACTCTACCTGTTCTACGCCTACGATCACGTGAAGGGGGGATTCCAATTCGTCCAGCGATTCGAATGGTCTCACCAGCTAGGCATCTCGCTCCACCTTGGGGTGGATGGGATCGGGACCCCGCTGGTGCTGGCATCGGGCATCTTGTTGTTCGCAGGAATTTTTGTCTCCTGGCACATCAAGGATCGGACGAAAGAATTCTATATCTGGCTGCTCATCCTCGCCGCCGCCACGATCGGCGTCTTCATGTCGTTGGATCTGTTCTTTCTCTTCTTCTTCTACGAATTGTCTGTGATCCCCATGTATCTCCTGTTGGGCATGTGGGGAAGCCATACGAAACAATACAACGAGATGACGGATCCGGAAGGCCTCAAGCAGCGGGACTCGGTCGGGTTCATCTTCAACTTCGGCTCCAACAGTAAAGAATACGCGGCGATGAAACTGGTGCTCTTCCTCTCGGCCTTTGCCGTCGCGGCACTGATGGGCATCTTGCTGATCTACAAGTTCTCGGGGCTCAATACCTTCGACATTCTGGTCCTGCGTGAACAGGCCAAGTTGATGAACATCCCGGTCTTGGGCACCACGCTGGACAAGATCATTTGGCTCCTGATCTTCTTCGGCTTTGCCTCGATCGCTCCGCTGTGGCCGCTGCACTCCTGGTCTCCTGTGGGCCACGCGGCCGCGCCGGCCGCCACGAGTATGTTGCACGCGGGTGTGCTAATGAAGCTCGGCCATTTTTCCATCATCCGGGTAGCGTTTGAGATTCTGCCGGAGACCACCAGAGAACTCATGCCCATCGCGGCCGTGCTCTGCATGTTCAGTATCGTGTATGGCGGGTTCGTGGCGTTCTACGCCAAAGATACAAAGTACGTCATCGGGTATTCCAGTTCGAGTCACATGGGCTATGTCTTCTTAGGTATGGCCGCCTTGGACTACATCAGCCTGACCGGCGCGGTGATGTATATGTTCGCCCACGCCATGGCCACGGGCATGCTCTTCGCCATGGCCGGGTGGGTGTACGATCAGACGCACAGCCGCGACATTCCCGCGCTCGGCGGGCTCTCGAATCGCATGCCGTTCATCTCCGGCTGTTTCGTGGTGGCTTGCATGGCCTCGATCGGCGTGCCCGGCACCGTGAACTTCATCGCCGAAGTCATGATCATCGTCGGCAGTTGGAACAAGTACCCGTTCCAAGTCATCGTGGCCGTGGTCGGCATCGTCTTGACCTTGGCCTACCTGTTCAAGATGATGCGCGGGCTCTTCTACGGACCCATGGACCAGAAGTACAGCCACGCGCACGACGCCGTCTCCCTGGTTGATCGTCTTCCGCTCCTGATCATGATCACCGTCAGCATCGGGTTCTTTTTCTTCCCCATGCACCTCTATAATGTGGTGCGGTCTGGCGTCGATCCCTTGATCTCGAAGATCATCCGCGTCGTGCCGGTGGCCTCACTCAATCGTGAAGCGTTCGACGTGAAACGTGAAACGACGGATCCTCCGGAGACGCCCGATGCTCCGCTCTTGACGAGCAACCCCTCACCCCTCACCCCTCACCCCTCACGAGGGCTCGAATGACCTTCGCGCTCACCATCTCTCCCTCCGATCTCCTATTGCTGTTACCGGAAATCCTGCTCACGTCCTGGTTATGTCTCATCCTGATCATTGATTTCTCGTTCCCTCGGCTGCCCAACGAACAATTAGCCTATTTCAGCATCGCCGGGCTCGTCGCCACCCTCGGCTGCCTGGCCTGGCTCGATATCAACGGCATCACCGGGACCCTTTTCGCGAACATGTTCGCCCTTGACCGGATGGCCCTATTCTTCAAAATGTTCATCGTCGGGTCGACGATCCTCGTCATTCTGGCTTCAATCGATTACATCCATCGGTTCAAGTTCTTCCGCGGAGAATATTATTTCCTGGTCGTCATGTCGGCCCTCGGAATGATGTTTATGGCTTCCGCGAACGACCTGCTGTCGGTCTTCGTCGCCCTGGAATTTTCCACCATCGGATTCTATGTCCTCGTGGCGTACCTCCGCGAGGACATGGCCTCGAACGAAGCGGGCATCAAGTTTTTCATCCTGGGCATCTTCGCCGCAGGCCTCCTGGCCTATGGCATCAGCCTGGTCTACGGAGAAACAGGCAAACTGGTGTTTTCCGATATGCAGGCGGCACAGGCCACACCAGGATTGGTCATTGGCTTCCTGCTGATTTTTGGCGCATTAGGATTCAAAATCGGCGCCGTGCCCTTCCACTCGTGGATTCCAGACACGTATCATGGATCCCCGACGCCCGTGACGGCGTTCCTCTCCATCGCACCAAAGGCAGCGGCCTTTGCCATCCTCATAAGGATGTTCTTCGTCGCTTTGGCGACCTTTAAGCCGATCTGGGCCCTATTGATTGTCGCCGTGTCAATCTTATCCATGACCTACGGCAACATCGTGGCCATTGCCCAAAAGAACATGAAACGGCTTTTGGCTTATTCCGGTATCGCCCAGATCGGCAACCTGCTGATCGGTCTCGCGACCGGGACGAAGATGGGCAGCGACGCGATGCTGTTCTACCTCCTGACCTATCTGTTCGCCAATATCGGCGCCTGGGCCATTGTTATCGCCGTTAGCGAAGCCATCGGCAGTGAGGAAATCGACGACTACAGCGGCCTGGGCCGCCGGTCGCCATTTCTTGCCTTTTCAATGCTGATTTTCCTCTTGTCGCTGGCCGGGGTACCCCCGCTGGCCGGATTCATCGGCAAACTATACATCTTTGTCGCGGCCATAAAGGAAGGGCTCTACGTGCTCATCACTGTGGGGCTCATCAACATTGTCATTTCCATGTACTACTACCTCATCGTCGTAAAGAAGATGTACATCAGCGAACCCCACGACCGGTCACCACTTAAGATTTCTGGCCCGATCAAAGTGGTGCTCTACGTCTGTCTCGCCGGCACACTCACGATCGGCATCTATCCGCAACCCGTCACCGACTGGGTTGTCTCTGCCCTCTTGATGTTTTCAAACTTGGCTGATCCAACCGCATCCCTTCCCGTTCCCCCGGCCGTCATCCCCTTCGGCGGCTAAGGCCACCGGGGACGGTTCCACAGCATCCAGCGAGTATTCTGCTAAAATATTTCTTGCAGGGTCTTCCGGAGGAGGGTACAGTTTCCATGACATTGGCTTACAGCCCCACGCCCACACACACCTGAACCA
>Ga0209002_10003607_pt1 | contig 12287 bp, 5 predicted proteins | sample Rifsed16ft2_FD_184010 | JGI IMG/M metagenome (GOLD analysis project Ga0209002, IMG submission 184010) | Soil microbial communities from Rifle, Colorado, USA - sediment 16ft 2 (version 2) | ecosystem: Environmental > Terrestrial > Deep subsurface > Rock core/Sediment | place: Rifle, Colorado...
GAGCCGAGTACGATGAACAAGTCAGGATTGCTCGTGAGTTGATGACGAAGGAAAACGAGTACAGCCGCGCCTGCTTTGAGTCCATCTGCGGGAATGTGGACGAGGCGCTGACATTGCTCAAAGTGGCATTCGAGAAAAAACAAGCGTCTCTTGAGTGGGCGCGGCGCGACCCGGACTTCGACTTTATTCGGGATGATCCGAGGTTCAAGGCATTAGTGGGGGAGTGAGGGCAGCAGCGGGTTTTGTAGCCACTTCACGTGTAACTGATGAGGTGCGCCCATCAGTCATGCGCGAAACGGCCTGTCAGCAGATGGCTGCGCGTAGCGGATTAGCGGATAGAGCGGCGCCATCCGCTACGCGAAGCGGTTACCCAATCCGCCCGCGCAGACCTGTGAGGTCTTCAAGACCTCACAGGTCTCTGCCCGCTGACCAGCCTGCCGCCGTGCTACAATCTCCTCATGTCCCGCCGCCTCCGCCTGGCTTTCGTCCTCGGTCTTTCGTCATTTGTCATTTTGTCATTTGCCATTTGGAATTGGCTCATTACCGACCTCCCCTCGCTCGACCGCCTCACCGAAAACCTCGCCGTCCCTTCGACCAAAATCCTCGCTCGCGATGGACGCTTGCTGTACGAGATCGCCGACCCGGCGGGGAACCATCACACCACACCTATTACGGCCACCTGGCTTATGGGGTGGAGGCCGCCGCCCAGACGTACTCCGGCAAGTCGGCGCGCGCGCTGGACCTCGCGGAGTGCGCGCTGCTGAAAGCAGAGGGGACGCAGGACATCATCGGTGGTCAGCGTGAGATGCAGGTGCGGCACGTCCAGCAAGTCCAGCGCGATGGCGTTGACCCAGCGATCCACACGCACCTTACCGCAACTTGGGCACGCTTCGCGTCGGGTCTTACAACTGAAAGGCGCGAGGCGTTCGGCCCCGCAGCCCGGGCAGACGTAGCGGGCGAAGCGTATTGGGGATTGCGGCAGCCCATCAAGCGTTGGACGATGTCGCAAACGCAGGCGCGCTGATCGGCAGGGATGTCCAGCTGATGCATATCATACCAGCCGCGCCAGTGGTCGATGAAGATCTGACGAAAGCGGTCGCTGCCGAAATGGGATGGGGGATGGAAAAGCGTCGTCGCCTGGCTCAGGCGATGGCGGTGCAAGGAATGAGCCAGACGACGCGATTTTCCGGGGATCGGCTTCGGGATATAATTGATATGGGCTTTGTTCGTGATGGCTTTTGCATTACTTATGCGAAACTCAATCCCGCGCGGGCCCGCGCGCGACAGCACACGTAAGGAGGTAACAAGATGAAGCGCCTCTGCCTCGTGATCATCCTTTTGGCTGCCTCCGTGGGGCCGGTCCCGGCCTTGCCCACGCAGGCCGCTCCCGACCTGGGTGGCGAGTTCGTCATCTCCGCCAAAGCCGACCAGCAGCAGCGCACCCTGGACGCAACCTGGCACGCCGCGACCGGGCAGTTCCTCATCGTGTGGAGCGAGCACCCCGACCACAGCACCAACGGCGGCGAGTTCCACAGTGGGGACGACGCGATCCGGGGCCAGTTGGTGAACCTGGACAGCACCCTGGCCGGCGGCGACTTCCTGATCTCCGAAGCCGGCGACAGCAAGGACTTCCCGCAGGTCGCACATGTGGGCAACACCAACGACCCGGCCGAGCAACTCAGCCTAGTGGTGTGGATGGATGACCGGGACGGCGGCGACGACATCTGGGCGCAGCTTATCGCCCCCGCCGGGAACGCCTTGCAGGGCGCTAACTTCAAGCTCTCCGGCGCAGACGCCGACCTGTTTCCCAAGCTCACCTACGGGCAGATTGACGCCAGCAACGGCCGCTTTCTGGTCGTCTGGGAACGTGAGACCGCGGCGGGCGAGTCGGAAGTGTACGGGCAGCTCGTGCGGGGCGCCACGACCACAGGCAGTCCCGGAGACTTGATCGGGGGTAATTTTCAGATCTCGGACTCCACCGCCGGCCGGGCTGCATCGCCCGGCGTGGCCTTTGACCCCGTCAACGACCAGTTTCTGGTCGTGTGGAGCGACGCCCGCGGCGGGCCAAATGACGAAAGACAGATCTGGGGGCAGCTCCTCAATTCCAGCGGCAGCGATGTGGGTGGCAATTTCCTGATCTCGGATGAGTCCGGCTACGAGTACGCGCCCGGCGTGCTATACCATCCCGAGATGGCCGAATATCTCGTCCTCTGGAACCGGTCGACCCCTACTTTCCTGGATGAGTCGGACGTCCATGCGCGGCGGGTGTCCGCGGCGGGCGCGCTGCTGGGCGCGCGGATCGATGTCGCCGCCACCGCCGATCAGGAGGAATTCGGCAACGTTGCCATTGACGTCGACACCGGGAGTTACGTCATCCCGCTGACCACGGGGCCGACCATCGTCGCCCGAACCAAGGTCGAAGTCGTGAAGCTCAACTCCGCCGGGGTCCTGGTCGGCGCCCGCGAGCAGGTGGCGACGGACGACGCGGCCAACAAAGGGCCCAGCGCCGCGGTCTACGGCTCCACGCCGATCGGCCCAGGGGCCGGGGTGGCGGCGGTGAGCGAGGTCCTGATCGTCTGGCGCGACTCCCGCTCCGCTGCGGACCCCGACGACCTGTTGGCTCAAGACATCTACGCCCGCACAGCCGAGGTCCTGTCCGACACCGACGGCGACGGGCTGCTGGACAACTGGGAAACGGGCGGCTTCGTCGATATGAACGACAACGGCGTGCTCGACGCCGGGGACTTCGACTTCAGCACGCTGCCCGCGGCCAACCAGCCGGACGTCAATCACAAGGACCTGTACGTCGAGGCGGACTGGATGTCGGTGGACGCGGACAATGACGGGATCACGAACGGCGACCCCGACCAGCCGGGGGATCACGACCACGCGCCGATCGCCATCGCCGGCTCCCTTCCCACCGGGACCAACCTGGACACAGTGATCACCGCCTTCGCCAACGCCCCGGTCGCCAACCCCGACGGCATTAACGGGATCAACTTGCACGTGGACATCGGGCAGATGGGCGGCGGGGGCCCGATCGCCGAGACGGCCGGCGTGGACTTCTTCGCAGGCTTCGAGGGCGTCAAGGCGGCGAACTTCGCCGCGAGCCGCGCCCGGGTTTTCCGCTATGGCCTGTTCAAGCACGAGGGCAGCGGAAGGGGCGAGATTTGGGGCAATGACTTCTGGGCCGGAGGCGGCTCGAACACTCAGGTCTTGCAGGCGGTCACCTTCATGCACGAGTTCGGCCACACGCTCGGCCTGCGCCACGGCGGCGGGGACAACACCAACTGTGAGCCCAACTATTTTAGCATCATGAGCTACACCCACTCGAACACGGGTATCCCGCCGACGTTCCGGTTCGATTATTCCTTCCAACTCCTGCCCACGCTCAACGAAGCCGCGCTGAACGAAGGGCTCACCCTGGGCGACGGCAACGACCAGACCATGTTCTCCGCCGGTGGGGCGGCCGTCGGGCCGAATGCCCAAACCGCCGGCAACGTACCGATTGACTGGGACAACGACGGCATCCCTGGCGAAGTCGGCGGGGCGGTGGGCAACAACAACATCAACAACCTGGCCGTGTGTGCGCCCACGCCCGCGAACGAGATGCTCACCAGCTTCAACGACTGGGCCAACCTGCGCTACAACTGGCGCAGTTCGCCCCACGTCGACGACAACGTTCACAGCTTCCACGAGGAAGAGGACGTGACGGACGCAGGCAAGGACTTCTTCCGCGATCAATACGGCGCGCCGTCCCTCTCGCTCACCAAGACGGGCACAGCATCGGGCATCCCGGGCGATCCGGTCGCCTACGACCTCCTCGTAGAGAACGCGGGGCCCGGCCCGGCGCGTAACGTGGTGATCGTGGATACCTGGCCGGCCGGCCTCACGTTCACGGGCTCCAGCTTCCCCCCAGCGGTGAACGTGCTCAACGTCGACGGTAGCCGCACCCTGGAGTGGCACTTCGACCCGATCCTGTCCGGCGACGCGGTGACCGTGATGCTGGACGGGACCATCGACTTCCCGCCCGCCGCCGACGCGGTCACCAACAGCGTCGCGGCGACGGGCCAGAACGTGTTGGGCGAACCACAGCCCGCGCTCGTAGACGATCTCCTGACCGATATCCAGTTCCCCGAGTTCGAGGCGAGCAAGACCGCCACGCCCGCCGTGAACGCTGGCGAGGCAATTGTCTACACCTTGACGTATGAAAACGTCGGCGACGCGGACGCCGCTGGCATGGTGATCGTGGACACTTTGCCGTCAGACGTCTACTACAGCCTGGCCCTCGATCTGGGTGCAGGTCCGCAGCCGGACAGCGTAACGTCCAACGCGGATGGCACCACCGCGCTCACCTGGCTCGTCGGCGACGTGCCCGCCGGCTCCGGTCCGACGGTGATCGAGTACACGGCGCGCCCGAGTCTTCTGCTCTTAGAGGGCGACACGGTCGCCAACGACCTGGTGCTTGACTTCAGCGACGCCAACGGGAACGACTATCCGGCGCTCGTGCTCTCCGCCGCGACGACCATCACGGCCGTGCTGCCTACCCAGGACCCGCGCTCGCTCGGCTTCTGGCGCAATCACCCGGAGCTCTGGAGCGGGGAGGTCCTGGCCAGCCTCCAGGCGACGGACGATCGTTTCGACGGCGCAGACGGCTCGCCGCCGGACGGGGCGTTGTCCGCGGCCGAGGTGCAGGCTGCGCTTTCCCCGGGCGGGAATATGCCCACGGTACTCGAAGAGCAGCTGCTCGCAACCTACTTCAATCTGGCCACGCAGCGCATCAACGCCGGCACGGCAATCGTGTCGCAGACGGCGGAGCGACTGGGGCTGGCGAGTGTGCGCGATGCCGCCCTCTACGCCATGGACACGCTGCTGCTGCCGGTCGATCGCGTGAACCGCGAGCGCTACAGCGACGCGAACATCGTCCTGGACGAGATCAACAACAATCGGAGCGAGGTGTACCCGTAACCAGGCCTATGGCCTTGGAGAAAAGATACGTGAGACAAGACCGTAGAGGCAAAGTCAGTTGGGAGCATAAAGAAGGCTATATCCAGAAAGAAATTGTGCGCGCCCTAGATGTCGCTGATGAGAAGCCTCGTGGTGGCGGCGTCCTATGCCTCTCTTGGGTGACGGCGCCGAGGCTCCTCGCCTTGTTCCCAGGCCGGCAATGCCGGGCGTTCATGGACGCCCAGCCGAGGCCGATCTAAACAGAGAGACAGCCCGGCCCGGCCCCGCCCGCGCGTTTCTGTCTCCGCGCCTCGCGCAAGAGAGACAGACGCCGGGCAAATATCGAATAGCCCCGCCCGTTCTGGTAAGCCCGCTTGCGCGCAGTGCGCGGGCCGAACGTCCGGGCGGGGCGCTTCGTCAGCGGTCTCCAATGCCGTCGTGCTAGAATCTCCTCATGTCCCGCCGCTCTTCCATCCCGCGCCGCTCGTCATTCGTCATTTTGACATTCGTCATTCTGTCATTTGTCATTGTCTCATTTGCCATTTGGCATTCCCTCCTCACTGACCTCCCTTCCCTCGACCGCCTCACCGAAAACCTCACCGTCCCTTCGACCAAAATCCTCGCCCGTGATGGGCGGCTGTTGTACGAGATTGCCGACCCCGCCGGAAACCATCACACTATCGTCTCACTCGATGACATCCCGCTGGCACTGAGACAGGCTACCATCGCCACGGAAGACGCGAGTTTCTACTCCAATCCCGGCGTGGACATCGTCGGCATCCTGCGCGCGTTGTGGATCAACACGATTGGCGGCGAAGTGCTGGCGGGCGGAAGCACGATTACCCAGCAGGTGGCGCGCAACATGCTGCTCGACCCGCAGGAGCGCGCCGAGCGCACGCTCACCCGTAAATTGCGCGAATCCATCCTGGCCTGGCGGCTGGCACGGGCGTACGCCAAAGACGACCTCCTCGCGTTGTATCTGAACCAGACCTATTACGGCCACCTGGCTTACGGGGTGGAGGCCGCCGCCCAGACATACTTCGGCAAGTCGGCGCGCGCGCTGGACCTCGCGGAGTGCGCGCTGCTCGCCGGGCTGCCGCAGGCCCCGGCGCTTTACGACCCGCTGCTCTACCCCGAGGCCGCCAGGGAGCGGCAGGCGATTGTGCTCGATCTGATGGTCAAACAGGGATACATCACGCCGGACGAGGCGCGGCTCGCCAAAGACGAAAAACTGCAATTCGCCTCGACGGCGTTCCCCGTCGAAGCGCCGCACTTCGCCTTCTACATCTGGAATCTGCTCGAGCAGAAATATGGCCCCGAGGTGCTCTACTCCGGCCTCGTGGTGACGACCACCCTCGACCTCGACCTGACTCGAACGGCGCAGGAAATCGCCCAGCGCCGTCTGCGACAGATTGCCGACGACAAAGACGGCCCATCCCACAACGCGACCGACGTCGCGCTCGTCGCGCTCGACCCGCGCACCGGGCAGATCCTCGCCATGCTTGGCTCACCCGATTACTTCGACGGCGAAATCTCCGGGGCTGTCAATATGGCGGTCGCGCCGCGCCAGCCGGGAAGCGCGATCAAGCCGATCACGTACGCGGCGGCGTTTTCGCCTGAACTATGCGGGCAACCACAAGGGGCAAACGGGCAACCGCAAGGGGCAAACGGGCAACCGCAAGAGGTTGCCCCAACAAATGGGCAACCACATGGGGTTGCCCCTACGCATTGTCCGTGGACGGCGGCGACGATGATCTTAGACGTGCGTACGGCCTTCGTGACGAAAGAGGGTTTCTCCTACGTCCCGCAGAATTACGACCGCGCCTTTCACGGCCCGGTGTCGGCGCGGGCGGCGCTCGCCGGGAGCCTCAACATCCCTGCCGTCATCGCGCTCGACCACGTCGGCGTGTCCAACCTGATCCGGCTCGCCGGGCGCATGGGGCTGACCACGCTCTCGGACGCCGACCGCTTCGGGCTGGCGCTTACCCTCGGCGGCGGCGAAGTGCGCCTGCTCGACCTCATGGCGGCCTACGGCGTCTTCGCCAACGGCGGCCGGCGCGTCGAACCGGTCGCTATTCTTCAAATTCGGGGTGCGGGCGGGAGGCTGATCGAGCAGTGGGCGCCGTCCTCTGGCGGGGACCTGCGCCGCGCCGGCGAGCGCGTGCTGGACGAGCGGGTGGCCTATCTCATCAGCGACATTCTCTCGGATAACAACGCCCGCGCCGCGACGTTTGGCTTCAACAGCGTCCTGCAAATCGGACGGCCGGCCGCGGTGAAGACCGGCACGACGAGCGACTACCGCGACAACTGGACGGTGGGCTACACGCCCGAACTGGCGGCCGGCGTATGGGTGGGGAACGCGGATTTCACGCCGATGGTGAACCTGAGCGGCGTCGCGGGGGCGGGGCCGATCTGGCACGACTTCATGCGCGAGGCCCTCAAGGGGAAACCCGAGTCTCAGTTTGTCCGGCCCCCCGGCCTGGCGCGCGCCGAGGTGTGCGTGCCCTCCGGGCTATTGCCCGTCCCCGCTTGCCCGCGCACCCGCGCAGAACTTTTCCTCGAAGGCACTGCGCCCCGGCAGCCCGACAACTTATATCAGGCCTTCAGCATTGACGCCCGCACTGGCTGGCTGGCAGATGCGAACACTCCGCTTGAGTTCGTGACCGAGGATGTTTTTCTGGTATTGCCCCCGCAGGCGCAGGAGTGGGCCAGGCAGAACGGCATCCCGCAGCCGCCCGTCTCTAATCTCCAATCTCAAACTTCAAATGTCAAGCTCCAGATCATTTCGCCTGATCCAAATACCGTCTATCAAATCTCGCCGCGTTTGCCGCGCGCGGCCCAGCAAATCCCCCTGCGCGCTCTCGCGGGAGAGCCGTTGAGTTCGGTGACGTTCGTGTTGGATGGTCAACCGCTGGCGACGGTCGAGGCGGCGCCGTTTGAGGTGTGGTGGGCGCTGGCGCCGGGGCGGCACACGCTCACGGCGGAGGGCAGGGCAAAGAACGGGGGAACGGTGAGGAGTGAAATGGTGGGGTTTGTCGTCAATCCGTGAAAGTGTCGGGCGGCGCGCCCTTCGACTTCGCTAACGCTCCGCTCAGCAGGGTGCGCGCCGCGTCGTCGAAGGGCCACCTTCGCCCCATAACTGACATACACCCACGGGTGGCGGGTATCTTGGCGTCCTTCCTGTCACTCATCACCCGTCATTCTCTGTATTTTGGCAGCATCACCGTGAAGGTCGTGCCCTCGCCCGAGTGCGATTCCAGCCAGATGCGCCCCCCGTGGTTTTCCACGATTGACTTCACAATGGAGAGGCCCAGCCCTGAGCCGACGTACTCCTGGCGCGCATTGCCGGCCCGGTAGAACTTGTCGAAGATATAGGGCTGGTCGGCGGGCGGAATGCCGATGCCGCTGTCCTTCACCGAGATGATGATCAGATCATCTTCGATTTGCGCCTTCACCGTGATCTTCCCGCCCTCGGGCGTGTATTTGATGGCGTTGTCAATCAGGTTCGAGAGCATCTGCCGCAGGCGCGGCGGGTTGGCCCAGACACGCGGCAGTTCCTCCGGCAAGCTGACGACGAGGGTCTGACGCTTGGCTTCGGCGCGGAGGCGCAGATTGTCCGCCACAAAGCGCAGCACCAGCGCCATGTGCGTCACTTCTTTCTGCGCGTCGAACCCCGCCTCGATGCGCCCCAGGTCCAGCAGGTCGGAGACGAGGGTGGTGATGGATTGCACGCTGAACTGGATGCGCCGGATGAACTCGGCCTGCTGGTCGTTCACCGGCCCGCTGCGCGAAATCAGCTCCACGTACCCCAGGATCGCCGTCAACGGCGAGCGCAGGTCGTGCGACACGGTGGTGACGAACTCGGACTTGATGCGGTCCAGCTCTTTGAGATGGGTGATGTCCTGCATCACCATGGCCTGGCCGATCCCGGCAATCTGCGTGAGGTGGGCGTTGAACACGCGCCCGTCGTCCAGCGTGATCTCGCCCCGGCGCGTCTGGCTCAGGAACAACTCGCGCACGTCGGCGTGGGAGATGACTTCCGCCAGCGGACGGTGGACGAACGCAGCCTCTTCGACGCCGAAGGCGGCGCGGGCGGTGGGGTTGATCAAGATCATGCAGCCTTCGCGGTCCACCATAATCACGCCATCCTCCGTCTCCCGCAGGAAAGTCTCCAATTGAACGCGCTCGGTCGTGGCGTCCAGGTAGAGCCGCGCGTTCTCGATGGCAATGGCCGCGTAATCACCCAGCGCCTGCAGGAGCTGCTGATCGTGCCTGGTGAACATGCGCCCGGCGCGGCGGTTATCCACGCCCAGCACGCCAATCGTCCGCCCGTGCGCCTTGAGCGGCACGTAGATGAGCGAGTGCACGAGATACATCGTCTTGATCTTCTGCGGCGCCCCCTGGTCCAGCAGCACCGCTTCGCCCGTGCGCAGCACGTGCCCGGCGAGCGAGTCGTCCGAGCGCAGGCGGAAAGTGCGCACGAAGTTCTCGTCGAAGTTTTTGGCCGCGTGCATGGTGAGTTCCTGCGTGCGCTCGTCGTGGAGAAGGAGCGAGCTTTCTTCTGCGCCGGTCAGGTTGACCGCCGCCTCGACGACTTTCAACAGCACCTGATCCAGGTCGAGGATCGAGGTGACGTCGTGCCCGATGCTGGTGAGCGTCTCCAGTTCGGTGAGCCGTTTCACCAGCGAGGCGTTGGTGGTCGCCAGCTCGGCCTGCATCCGGGCGGTTTCGCGCCGGGCGGTGGTCACCTCCAGCGCGCGGCGGATGGCATCCAGCAGCTCGTCCGAATGGAAGGGCTTGATGATGTAATCGGCGGCGCCGACCCGCAGGGCCTCGCGGGCCATTTCTTCCGAGCCGGCGGCAGTGATGAGGATGACGGGGAGGTCATGCCCCTCCCGGCGGAGCGTGTCAGTCAACTGCAAACCGTCCAGGCCGGGCATTTTGATGTCGGCCACGACCAGGCTGGGCTGAGCCGTGCGAATTAGCTCCAGCCCGGCGACGCCGTTAGCGGCCGTCAGGGGTTCGTAACCGCTCGGACGCAGCACGTAGTCCGCGACATAATCGCGCACGTCGGAGGAGTCGTCAATGACGAGGATCTTTTCCGTAGGCATAAACTAAAGCGTTTTCAACCGGGCCATCCGGCCCGGCAATAAGCATACCACCGAACTCCCCTTAACCAGAATTAGGAAAAGTTAGCCTAACTTTTGCGCAATTAGCGCCGAGTTCGTCTCGGCGGGCTGAAAACTCGAACTTTGACAACGGAACCGGCGAGAGCCCTCCCGACAGTGGCAGAATCTAGGTTCCCCAACCCATTCTGTCACCGTTCAGGAGAGCTCCGCCATGATTGTAACGCACCCAACGCCTTCGCAACTTGTGCCGGTTCCCAGCCTCCAGGCGTGGCTGGGCGACGGCGAGACCTACCGGGTCTGCGCGTCCGATGACTTCCGTTCCCGAGCGGATGCGCACCAACTGGTCATCCGGGCGGGTCCCCGCTATGAAGCGGAACAAGTGCTCGCTCTGGTCGGGGAGCGGGACTGGCGGGAAGAGTTGGACGTGACGACAGACCATGCCCTGCTGGTGTTGCTGGGGCAGTATGCCCGACACTTGGGGTTGATTGAGCAACTGGAAGCGGTGCCGCTGGACCAGCGCACCCGCGACCATACGCCCCAGACCAAGTTGATCCAGTTTTGGGTCGGCGTGCTGGCCGGATTGGAGCATTTGCAAGACTTCAACGACGCGCCGCAGCCCTTGGTCAAGGATCAGGCCGTCATTGCCAGTTGGGGGCAGCCGGCCTTTGCGCACTATTCGGGCGTGAGCCGGACATTGGACGCCGCTGATGACCAGACCCTGCAAGCCGTGCTGGACGTGTTGCAGCGGGTCTCGCAACCCTTCCTGGATGCGGAAGTCATGGCGTTGCTCCGCCGGGGTGGCCCGCTGGTGGTCGATGTGGATTTGACCGGGCGGCGGGTTAGTCCCACCAGCACGACCTATCCTGACGCGGATTTTGGCTGGATGGACGACGAAGTGGCCAACGGCTACCAAGCGGCGATCACCTCCCTGAGTGGCGGGCCCTGTGAGCGGTTGCTGTTGAGTAGCCAACGCTATTCGGGTCGGGCGCAATCGGCGGCGTGCTTGCAGGCGGCGGTGCGCCAGATGGAAAGCACGCTGGGATTGCACCCCCGGCGGCGCACCGAGTTGGTCCAGGCGCAGCTGCACGCCCTGGGGGTCAACATCGAAGCGGTGCAGACGGCCCTGGACAGCGCGCGGGCGCAGCGCCGGGCATTGTTTGACCAGTTGCAGACGGCCCGGAACGATGAACGCCTGGCTCAGGCCGAGGCCACGCGCTTGACGGCGGCGTTTGAAGCGCGGGGCCGCCCGGAGCGTCCCCACAGTTATTTGGCGAAAGCCCGCCAGCGGTTGGAAAGCGCCCAGAAACGCCAACAGCGGGCCGGGCGGGGTTTGCGGGCGAATGCCGCGCGCCTGACGAAACTGGAGCAGGAGGGGCTGGCCCTGCAGGCGCAGCAAACGCGCTTGCTGGACTGGCTGGCCACCCTGGAGAATGAGAATGCCACACAACCCAATCCGCCGCCAATGGTGTTGCGGATCGATGCCGGCTTCAGCACCGACGATAATCTGACTTGGCTGATCGAGATGGGCTATGTCGTGTACACCAAAGCCCATAACGGGCAGACCACCGCCCGGCTGCACCGGCAAGTCGCCCCGACCACGGCTTGGACGCGTGTCGGCCGCAACGCGGAAGCCGTCGCGTTGCCTCAGCAACACATCGCCGAGTGCCCGTATCGGCTGCAGGCGCTGCTGGTGCGCTATCACTTGCCGGCCGGCTTGAGCTACACCACCTTGCTCTACTACGGCGACCGCCCGCCGCCCACGGACCTGAAAGCCTGGTTCGGCGATTACAACGCCCGGCAAACGATTGAAGCCGGCATCAAAGAAGGCAAAAGCGTCTTTCCCATGCGCCGCCCGTGGGTGCGCTCGCCCCTCGGCTTGCAGTTGCAAGAGCATTTCAGCCGCTTTGCCGCCAACTTTGTGCGTTGGGCCGCGAGCTGGGCCCAACAGATCGTCCGCGACGCCAACTGGGCGCTGCGGCAAGCACTGACCGAAGTGAAAACACTGGTGCAGATCGTGGCCCACTGCCGGGTGCGTCTGGTGCATCACGCCGTCGGGCGCGTCATGATTTTCGATGAACATGGCCCGTTTGCGGGTTCGATGTTTCTCTTGGCAGGGCAAGCGACTTACCAGTACGTCCTGCCCCTGTTCAAAAGTTTGAGTTTCGAGCCTCACAGAACGATGTGAGGCCCGGTTGCGCAAAAGCTACGCTA
>Ga0209002_10003614_pt1 | contig 12273 bp, 15 predicted proteins | sample Rifsed16ft2_FD_184010 | JGI IMG/M metagenome (GOLD analysis project Ga0209002, IMG submission 184010) | Soil microbial communities from Rifle, Colorado, USA - sediment 16ft 2 (version 2) | ecosystem: Environmental > Terrestrial > Deep subsurface > Rock core/Sediment | place: Rifle, Colorado...
GCATTCATGCGGTTGCTGCAGATCCCGATGACAACAAGTACATCGAGGCCGCGGTTGAAGGTCTTGCACAGTTCGTCGTAATAGGCGACAAGCATATTCTGTCTCTCAAATCTTACGAAAACATCCGCATCCTAACTCCTCGCGTCTTCTTGGATTTGCTTTAGCCAAAGGAGAAGAATAAGTAGTCTAATCCCGATAATCCGGGTAGCGGCGCAGGGCCTCGACGAATGCGTCTCTCATTGGACGACCATCGAAGCGCATATAGTCATTCTCAATCGGCTCCCTGCCCGGCTCCACCTTGGCCACGAAGAAGCTGAGCTCTGACCTGTCGAGGGCCTTTTTCACGGAGCTGGCGAACTGCTCAACTGTCTGGAGGGTGCCAGTGACCGTAATCCCGGCCCCTTGGGCGATCTTCTCCAGATCGGCTTTGCGTGAGGTGGCTGTCGGTCCCATGCTCCCATAGCACTGATTGTCAAAGACGATGGCCAGCAGGTTGGGAGGATTGACGGAAGCGACTGTAATTAAACTGCTGGTGTCCAGGAGGAGGCTGCCGTCCGAGTCCAGGGCGATGACCTTTCGGCGGGGAAATGCCAGGCTGAGTCCCAGGGCAAAGGGAAGACACAAGCCGAGATTGAGCCCATAGAAGTTGGGGCCGCGTTTCCACAGGGGAGACCATTCCCTGGCGGTTGTGGATAGACTGGTGACCGTGAGTACCTGCTCATCGATCCACGAAGCTAAGAGCTTAAGACAGTCGAAGCGTTTCACCACAGCACCTCCCCGGTCAAAAGCAGCACGATCGGGGTTCCGTATGACCGGCAGGAAAAATGGGCATCCTGGATCTGGCGTTTGAGCGCGCTTTTCTGGTTGATCACTCGATAGGGGACGCGTAGCGCGTCGAGCAGCGGCTCGCCTACCTGGTTAAACAGGAAGAGCGACGCACCGGGGATGCCGCTTCGATCCCCAATATCGCCGCGGTACGATGCCATGATAAGGAGTGGTACGCTGTAGAACCCCATCTGGGCCAGGGCCCAACTCCCGACCAGCAGGCCGGCGATGCCGGTGACGAAAAGACATCTGCGGCCGCCCAGGGATGCTCCTCCGCAAAGGGCAATGCCATGCCCCTCTCCGGCAACCGTGATGGTTTGAAAAAACGGGTCGCTGCGCAGCGCCTCAGTCAGCGGATAGGTCGGCTCCTCCGGCAGCGTTACGACCAGATCAATCTCCTCCTCCTTGAGCGTCTCAATGACCATCTGCACCGAATCTCGATCCATGTTTTTTCTCCCGCGGCTTCTGCGATTCGTGTTATTTTCGAGGACAACGGACAGCCTTATAGTAAGTCTGATTTCTTGTCAACACACACTCGATGCTGACCTGAGCCCAACCTGAAGATAAGGCTGGATATCTACCCGCTGACTGAGGTATGGGGCTTTTAAATCAACTGGCTGTATGAGGGATCAAAGACGATCTCTTTTTCTGTCTGCATGTCGATCAATAAAGCTATTCCGCGCCACAATGGCCTGAGCCATATACCGAAGCGGCTCTGTGGTGAGGTCGATAAGGTACCATAACCTCTTTTCTGTGCAATCATCGCGGTGACCGGCTCGACCGCAGTTGCCTGTACCGCTCCCGCCGCCAGCCCAATCAAAACTCCGGCGAGAATAAGACTGATGCTTTCACTGATGGATTTTCTTCCCATGCTAGACTCTTTTCGCTGAGAGAGGATTCAAATCGATTGCCTTTTTTTCAGGAGTCGCTTTCCTGCAGCCGCAAGCTGCTCGGTGATCGGAAGATCCAGACCATATTGCCGTCCAAGCTCCGCCGCCAACGGTATATCCTTGTCGAAGATGTTGGTTCCGGCGCTGGGCGTCGGGCCGGTTCCAGATGGATCAAACCGCTCCCGCCAGCGATTCAACACAGTGCCACCATAAACCCGCCGCATCATTTCGAGCGCGTCGCGATAATGGATGCCCGCTGCCTCTCCAATCTGAATAGCCTCGTGAATAACGAGCGTCTCAGCTCCGGTTACCATATTTTTGATGATCTTGGCGACATTGCCACTTCCTAACGGCCCCATGTGCAAGACCTCTTTTCCCATCTGGAGTAAGTGAGGCCGGGCACGATCGATCAGCCCCGCCGGCCCGCCAACCAGAAAGCTCAGGTTGCCTTCACGAACGACCCTGGGCACCCCGACCATGCAAGCATCGATTACGTGAACGCCGCGTTGGCTGGCAGCCTCCGCTATCCGTCGCGTGGTCTGAGGCGAGATGGTGCTCAGGAGAAGCACAAGGGCGCCGCGTTCAGCTCCTTCCAGGACACCCTCCTTTCCCATCACGCATTCGAGGACATCCTGGTCAGTGCGCGCTGTTACATCCACGATAGTCGCCGCCTGCGCGACCGCCTTGGCCGACGGCGCTATAAGTGCTCCCTTTGAGCGCGCCGCTTCGAGCGAGGGCGCATACGAGTCATAGACCGTCACCTGCGCGCCTGCCAGCTTTAAGCGCTCCAAAAGCGCCTGTCCCATTGCACCCACTCCCACGATACCGGCCTTTTCCATTTATCTCCTTCCTTTGAGCGATTTGATCACCTTCATCGTCCGACGAAAATGGATTTGGGCATCATGCCGTAGATCCCCTTTGCATCGTCCACAACTGGGGTAAATGATAGAGACTTGCTTTTGCGGGTTGGCCGCAGCGAACTCAGATTCCCTGCCCGCTTCCCGGAGCGAGCGCCCTTTACGGAACTCGGAGCGCCCGCCGGACTGGCCCGACACGGCTTGCTGCATTGTCCTGGGGAGGGACAGTATTCGATAACGTGCACTCATGTCAACACACGGACAGCCAAGCTCTGCTTGACAAAGAGAGAGCGCTAGGGCTAGCGTTTCATTTATGCCCTACCGTGACTTGAGAGCGTTTCTTGAGCGATTAGAGAAAGAGGGAGAGCTTCTCAAGGTGGAGGCGGAAGTAGACCTGATGTATGAGGTCGGCGCGGTTTGCCGCCTTGCCCTGGATCGAGGGGGTGTGGATGGAAACAAGGCCCTCTACTTTTCCCATCCTAAGGGTCACTCGCACTCTTTAGCAGTCAACCTCCTATCGACCCGAAAGAGGTACTGCCTTGCCTTTGAGTGCGATCCAGATGAGGTTCACCAAGAGTGGGTGCGGAGAACGAAGAATCCGATACCACCAAGAATCGTCAAGGATGGTCCATGCAAAGAGGTTATTCATGTTGGCAAGGAGGTGAATCTATTTCAGCTTCCGATTCCGACATGGAACGATGGAGATGGAGGTCCCTACATCACCTTTCCCTGCCATATCAGCAAGGATCCTGACACGGGTATCCGCAATGCCGGAATGTATCGGGCCATGGTCCATGATGAGAGAACGCTGGGAATCTTGGCTGCACCTTACAGGCACATTCGCCATCACTGGGAGAAGGCCCATGCTCAGGGCAGCTCTTTTCCCGTGGTCATCGCGGTGGGGCTGGACCCTACGATCTATGCCGCTACCGTGGCCTCCTTTCCGTTTGGCGTCGATGAACTTGCCATGGCGGGCGCCCTGCGGGGCGAGCCCGTGGAGATGGTTCCATGCGAGACGATTCCTTTGGAGGCGCCGGCCACTGCGGAGGTGGTCATTGAAGGAGAGATCCTGCCCGGTACCCTGCGCGAGGAAGGGCCGTTCGGCGAGTTCACGGGGTATTACGGCGATCGGGCTCCTCAGCCGATCATCGAGGTTAAAGCGATTACCCATCGAAAAGATTTTGTCTTTCAGGGAACCTACACCGGGCTTCCGCACAACGAGAACTGTGTGGTGACGGGCATTAGCAACGAAGCTGAGATCATGCGTCAATGCCCGCTTCCCGGGATCAGAAAAGTCCACTTCACCTCCGGAGGCGGCGGGTATCTTCATGTGGTCGTTTCCATCAAGAAGCCCTACGATGGTTACGGCAAAATGGTGGGCCTATCCGTTCTCGGAACAACGCCGGGAAGGACGGTCAAGATCGTCACTGTAGTCGACGACGACATCGACCCAACTGATCTTGCCCAGGTTGACTGGGCGGTTACTACGCGGGTCCGCGTGGACCGCGATGTCGAGATCATTAAGGATCTCTCGGCCAACGTCCTCGACCCTACCATGATTCTGAACGAGAAGAGAGGAGGCTCTAGAGCCGATAAGATGGTTATCGATGCCACCAAACCCCTTTTGGAACCTTTACAGCCGGAGTGCCGTCCGGAGCGGAGGGTCATGGAAGAGGTTACGCGGAACCGGGCAAAATACGGGATTCCATAAGCCTGGAATGAACTGACCGAATAGCTTTAGCCGGTGTGGGTTAGCCGGAGCAGAGCGGAAAAGGAGAATGGGATGAGACGATGGGAGATGATGATTCTTGGCGTTCTGGTTAGTCTGGCTTTTCTGGCCGAACCAGTCTCCGCTGTGGAAAGGCTCACTGTAGTTTACAGTTCTATTGGCGGTGGCATGTGGTCTCCAGTGGTGGCGCAGAAAAAAGGAATCTTTGCAAAAAACGGTTTGGAGGTTACCTATATATTCATCGAAAGCGGCTCACGGGCCATTAACGTTCTGATATCCGGAGAGTCGCCTATCCTGCAGGGTTTGGGAGGGGCGGCGCCATTTAGCGCGGCTCTGGGTGGGGCCGATTTAGTCATCGTGGCGAGTCTCGTGAATACTCTTTCTTTTGATCTTTTGGTTACCAAAGAGATCAATCGTCCGGAGGATCTAAAAGGGAGAACTCTCGCTATAAGCCGTTTTGGCAGCACAACTGACGTTGGCCTGCAGCTCGCGCTCAGGAAACTCGGTATTAATCCTAAGGATGTGGCCTTCCTGCAGATTGGCAGCAACCCTGCCCGGCTGAGCGCGATGCTCACCGGACAGGTGCAGGGGGGATTGCTGAATTCGGATACGCATGCGCCTCTGGCCAGGAAGCAGGGACTCCGCACTCTGGCCAGTCTGCCGGATTTGGGGATTGAGTTTTTGCAATCGAGCACAGTCACGACTCGCTCATATGCGAAGAGCCGTCTGCAGATTGTTCGGCAGTACTTAAGATCGCTCGTGGAAGCCATCGCCTGGCTCAAGGATGAGCGCAACCGGCAGGAGGCACAGCAGATCATGGCCGCTTTTATTAGGAATCAGGACCGGGAGTTGTTGGACAATATGTACGACTCCCTGGTAAAGAAAGTTTTTCGTCCGGTGCCGTATCCGACCGTAGAAGCAGCACAGAATGTCCTGGACCAACTGGCCTTGACCAATCCCAAAGCGAAGCTGGCCAAGCCACAGGATTTTATTGATGATCGTTTTCTTAGAGAACTAGAGGAAAGTGGCTTCATCAAAGGGCTCTATAGGCGTTAGAGAGTGTTGGGGCGACGGCAGGGGTTGCGGCACGTCACATGGCAAGGAAAGGCGCTTCTGTGGTAGGAATGATTGGCTCCGGCTTGTCACGAAGCAGGAGAAGGAGAAAGGGATGAGACGATTATTGGCTGTGATTCTTGGCATCCTTGCCAGTCCGGCTTTCACCCTGGTGGTCTGGGCAGCGGAGAAGCTGACGGTGGGTTACGGCTCCATCGGCGGCGGCATGTGGCCTGCCATTGTCGCGCAGAAAAAGGGAATCTTTGGCAAAAACGGTCTCGATGTCACCTATATCTTCATCGAAGGAGGGACGAGGGCTCTGACCGCGATGATCTCTGGCGAGGTCCGTTTGCTCCAGGTGGGCGGCACGGAGGTGATCAATGCCGCTCTGGGTGGGGCCGACGTCGTGATCGTGTCGAGCCTGGTCAACACCCTCTCTTTTGACCTCATCGTGACCCCCGACATTCTCCGAGCCGACGATCTCAAGGGGAGACGGCTTGCCATCAGCCGCTTCGGCAGCACAACTGACGTTGGCCTGCAGCTCGCGCTCAGGAAACTCGGTTTTAACCCTAAGGATGTGGCCTTCCTGCAGATTGGCAGCAACCCTGCCCGGCTGAACGCCATGCTCACTGGACAAGTGCAGGGAGGGTTGCTCAATTCGGACTCGCATGCGCCTCTGGCAAGAAAGCAGGGATTGCGCACTTTGGCGAGCCTACCGGATCTGGGGATTGAGTTCCTGCAGTTGAGCACGGTCACTAGTCGCGGCTACGCGAGGAGCCATTCCCAAGTCGTGCGCCAGTACCTGAAGGCGCAGGTGGAAGCCATTGCCTGGCTTAAGGACGAGAACCACCGCCAGGAGGCACAGCAGATCCTTGGCTCTTTTCTCCGCAATCAAGACCGGGAGTTGCTGGACAACATGTACGATTCCCTGGTGAGAAAGGTCTTTCGCCCGGCGCCTTATGCCACGGCGGGCGGCGCGCAGAATATCCTGGAGCAAATTGCTCTCTCCAATCCCAAGGCCAAGCAGGCTAGGGCGGAGGACTTCATTGATTCTAGGATGATCAAGGAGCTAGAGGAAAGTGGATTCATCAAAGGGCTCTATCAGCGTTAGTTTTTTGGTATAGCCGTGGAGACGAAAGCGACATGTATGGTCCTGACTAGACGGCTGGGAGTTGTCGTTGCCATGGTTATGTGGATCGATTTCTCCTGGGTGGGCATAGCCGCAGCAGAAAAGGTGCGCATCGTCATGCCGTCCAAGAGCATGACCTATATGAACTTCTACGTAGGGGAGAAGGTCGGCTTGTACAAAGCCGAAGACCTAGACGTGACGTTCGAAGTTATGAAGCCCGACATCGGCGTGGCAGCCATGGTGGCCGGTGAGATTGACTATATGACAGGCATAGGATCAATCCTGAGGGCTGCAGTTGCCGGAGTGCCGCTGAAGGCCGTTATGTTCACCATGGACAAAGTAATCTTTTTCATGATGGCCAAGCCGGAGATCAAGGCCTTCCATGACCTTAAAGGTGGCAAGAGTGTCGCTGTCTCTGGAGTGGTCGCAACCGATGCACACGGGGCCCGCGCCATGGCGAAGGCTCACGGTCTCAACCCCGATAAAGATTTAGTACTCATGGCGATAGGGGATGCCGGCGCTCGCCTTGCGGCTCTACAGGGCGGGGCGGTTACAGTTGCCATGCTTTCTATCCCTTTTAACTTCAAGGCTGAAGAGATGGGCTTCCGGAATTTGGGGAACACCGCCGACTACATGAGAACCCCCTTCGCTGGAGTCGGGGCCTCTGACACAATGCTCCGATCCAACCCCGGCCAGGTCAAGCGGATGATACGGGCGACACTTAAAGGAATGGACTACACAAGGGAGCCTAGAAATTTGGAACGGGTGATAGCGTACATGATGGAGGATTTCAAACTGGACCGGAAGACCGCCGAGCTTTCTTACCGTGAGATCGTTAAGGCCTTCACGAGGGACGGGACATCGTCGGATGATGGTGTGATGGCTGAAATTGAGTTCATACGCACACAGGCCAAAATCAAAGGACAGGTTCCCGTCGGCCAACTGGTGGATTACACTCTCCTCAAAGAAGTGCTGGCAGACGTGAAGCGTTAGGGTCGTTCGGAGGCCGGCCTCAGCTCTACAACTGCCAGAGAGAGAAGAACTATTCATGGATAAAGTAGAGGAGTTTAATCGCCAGCTAGAGGAGATGAATCTGGTTGGCTATTGGGGTGTCCCCCGGGCCGAGGTCTTTGAGCCAATAGGCCGCCTTCTCCTTCTTCACCCCTCTGGGCCAGTAGCGCGTCACAAGCACGCGGACGCCGTCCGAGTCATCAGGCTGGTCGTATACGGACTTGGTCTTGAGCAAGGCTGCAGTCTCCCCCGGCAAGCCGCTGGTTCGAACCGGCCGCCATCTTTCCTCCTTCTCCCCTCCGGGGAGAAGGTTGGGATGAGGGGAAGACATGAAAATCCCCCCCTCACCTCAGTCCTCTCCCCCTGGGGAGAGGAAATAAGGATTTTAGCGGCAAGCCGCGAAAATAACCCACATAATAATAAGGCCCTCGAAAGAGGGCCTTATTCATGAGCGTTCAAACTTTGAGCGTCAGATGTAGAGCACCTTATCGGCATCCTTTACGAGCTGCAGGAACCCGACAAGGCCCATGCTCTTGTCCACCGCGTCGATGAGCTCGTCGCGCGCTATGTTGAGCGTGGCCATCGAGCCTGTGCAGGCGTAGATATTGAGCCTGCCGAAGCGCTTGGCAATGGATATCATCTCGCTTATGGGGTCGAGAGTGCCGCGCTTCAGGTTCTTCTCTATCTCGTCTTTGAAGAACGCCGGCTCGCCCTCTATCACGACATCGTCAGTATGCCCCTTTACAAGCCTTCTCAGCGCGCCGTAGCTGAAAAAGAGATGCACCTCGCCGCCGGTCGCCAGCACGACATTGGTTATCGACATGGCCTGAAAGACCCTGTCATACGAGCCTGAATGCATGAATATGCAATACCTGTAAGGACGCGTCTCTCCCATCTTACTTGTTCTTCCTTATGGTATCTGCCCAGTCAAGTAGTGGCACGCCCGCCTTCCTGGAAGTTGCGAAGCTGGTGGAGAGCGCGTCCATCTCTTTTGCCGTGAACCTCTCGGAAAGGATGGCGAGGCCGTCGCAGTTGCTCACATGTATCAGCATCTGCATGGCCGCGTTGGTCGCGTCCTGCGATTCCTTGTCAGTGAGCGAGTCCTTCGCGAGGAGCGAGACGCAGACCTTGGCGGTCTCGATTACGTTGTCGTGCTCCTTGTAGAGCTGGTCCACGTACTCTCCGAGGTACTTCCTCAGGGCCGGGTAGAGGTTCTCTTCCTCGTACCTGAAGTGCGGGCCGGTAAGCTCGTTCAAAACGCCCAGTATCTCGCGGGCCTTTGCGATGTCCTTCTTGGTCAATGCCTCCGCTATCGCAAGTATGCCGTCGCGCACCTTGCGATGGTCTTCCCTGAACTCTGCAATGGGGTCAAGCGTTGTCGCCATGATATCCTCCTTGGAGATATGTGGTATGGGCCTTGGGGGCCCTCTACTTCGATAAGGGGATTTTTACATGGGTAAGCTGATAAAGTCAAGATATGCCGAGGAAGAGAGCAGGTGACGACCGGGAATCGATATAATCGAAAAATCTTTATAATTTAGACAGTTACGGTCAACAGCTGACATCCTTTTCACACGGATTGCCCGTCGTCGGCCTTGAGCCCATTCGAATTCAACTGTGCCTCAAGTTCACGCAGTTCATCTTCTGAATAGAACTTTTTTCCGCTTATACTGCTCGATAAGCCCGGCCAGACAGAGACCTGGCGGAAGGTCATTACCTGGTGACCTTGAGAGAGAGAGCCCCGATGCCCGTGAAGAGCATCACTCCGGCGATGATGACCGCGCCGAAAGGCATGATGACGGCGGCCGAGGCGATGCCAAAGCCGGAAAGATAGAGGGTGCCTGAATGGAGGAGAGCGCCGAAGATCATGAGGATGGAGATCGTCTTTGAGAGCCAGTCAACGAACGGGAGCCTGAGGATAATAAAGCCTATGACGATGTTAAGGCCCGCATCGAGGTTAGCGTGAAGAAAGGCCGATGAGAGCGCGTCCTGGGCTGCGGCGCCCCAATCAGCAAAGGCGTTCAGGCCCATTGCGAGGAAGAGATAGACGACGCCGAAGATGATGTTCTTTTTGCCAGTCATGAGAGATACCGTTCTATGGTGAGGTCGCGCTGCAAAGCATCCGGCTGTAATTAAGTCTATCACCCAAACGCATGCTGTCAAGCGGGAGCCAGGGCCTGTAACCCGCGGCCTTAATGACAATGAACTGCCGTTGCCAGTCCAGGGGTTTCGAAGCAAGACGCTTTTCCCCTTCTCCCCTCCGGGGAGAAGGCTGGGATGAGGGGGATGTAAAACCCCCTCACCTCTATCCTCTCCCCCAGGGGAGAGGATAAAAACATTACAGGCAGTACCTTTTGCCGTTGATATAAACGGCCCTGCCTGCTTGACCGTACTCTACCGGCCGGGGAGAGCTTAAATCATAGCTCGCCAGTCCCGTGTCGAGCAGGTCGACAAAGGCCGGGCCTTGCGGCCGCACCCTGTCCATCAGGAGGGTCTTGCCGTCTGCGCTGCCGCTGAAGACGAACACCTTATCAGGAGCCCTGCGCAACACACACCGCCTTTCCTTACGGCAGATGCGGAATCAGAGTCAGACCGGTCGGCTAAAAATGTTATTCTGCTGATTCGAGGCGATGTGAATAAGACTTAAAAGGATGGGTGACGCGGTGCGGAAAGGCCCTTAAAAGGCCCTTATAATAGCCATGTGCCTATATGGTTGTAAGACCCGGAGAGCTGTTTATCCTTGAGCTAAAGTACTCTATAGAACGCAGAAGCCCTTCCTCAAGGCCTATGAGCGGCCTCCAGCCGAGCGTTTCCTTGGCCAGCGATATGTCGGGCCGCCTCTGCACAGGGTCGTCCTGCGGCAGGGGCTTGTAGACTATCTTCGAGCTGCTCGATGTGAGCCTCTTGACCATGTTTGCAAGCTCCAGTACCGTGAACTCGCCGGGGTTGCCCAGATTAACGGGGCCCACGAGGTCGTCGTGGTTCATCATCTTTATGAAGCCGTCGACCATGTCGTCTATATAGCAGAAAGAACGCGTCTGGGAGCCTTCTCCGTAGACGGTAATATCCTGGTTCCTCAGGGCCTGGACTATGAAGTTGCTCACCACCCTGCCGTCGTTCTCGAGCATCCTGGGGCCGTATGTGTTGAATATCCTCACCACCCTTATGTCCACCCCGTTCTGCCTGTGGTAGGCGAACATGAGCGACTCGGCGCACCTCTTGCCCTCGTCATAGCAGGCGCGCAGCCCTATGGGGTTGGCGTTGCCCCAGTAGCTCTCTGTCTGAGGATGCACCTTGGGGTCTCCGTAGACTTCTGAGGTGGATGCCTGGAGTATCCTCGCCCGCACCCTCTTGGCGAGGCCGAGCATGTTGAGGGTGCCCATTATGTTCGTCTTTATCGTCTTGACCGGGTTGTACTGGTAATGGACCGGGGATGCAGGGCAGGCAAGGTTGTATATCTGGTCGACCTCAAGGAGAACGGGCTCTATGACATCGTGCCTTATTATCTCGAAGTTGGGATTATCCAGGAGGTGGGCGATGTTTTCTTTCCTGCCCGTGAAGAAGTTATCGAGGCAGATGACCTCGCTGCCTTCCTTGAGAAGCCTTTCGCAAAGATGCGAGCCGATGAAACCGGCGCCGCCTGTAACGAGTATCCTTTTCAAGGAATCCCTCCTGTGCTTGCTTCCCTGCCGGAGCTTACTGGACTCGGGGCTGAGGCCCCGGTGCAGCTGAGAATCCGGCCTCAGGGCTTGCCGTAGAACCCGGCGATAGTCTCTACTACGAATTTGAGCTGCGCTGGAGTAAGCTCCGGATAAATCGGCAGCGCGAGCACTTCCTTTGCCGCCGTCTCTGAAACCGGGAACGCGCCGCGCCTGTACCCCAGCCCCTTGAAGCACTTCTGCATGTGGAGCGGCAGCGGGTAATAGACCTCTGAGCCTACGCCTGCGGCCGCAAGATGGGCCCTGAGCTCGTCCCTCTTCCTGGCCCTGATGACGTACTGGTTGTAGACCGATACATTGCCCTCCGGTATATAAGGGATGCTCAGGACGCCCTTTATCCCGGCCTTGTGGAAGAGCGTATCGTACCTCTTCGCGTTCCTTTCCCTTCCGTCTGCCCATGAATCGAGGTACTTCAATTTTACACGAAGAATCGCGGCCTGCAACTCATCGAGGCGGCTGTTTACGCCTACCTCGTCGTGGTAATACCTCACCCTGCTGCCGTGGACGCGGAGCATCTTCAATCTTTCCGCGAGCTTAGGGTCGTTCGTTGTGACCATGCCGCCGTCGCCGAAGCAGCCAAGATTTTTTGTTGGATAGAACGAAAGGCAGCCCATGTCGCCTATGGAGCCTGCCCTCTTGCCCTTATAAGCGGCGCCTATGGACTGCGCCGCGTCCTCTATGACCGGTATCCTGTACTTGCGGCCAAGCTTCATTATGGGGGCCATGTCTGCGCACTGCCCGTAGAGGTGCACCGGGATTATTGCCTTCACCTTTTTGCCGTTTTTCCTGAGCGCTGCCTCGAGCTTTACCGGGTCTATATTATATGTATCAGGGTCGATGTCCACGAAGAGCGGAACTGCGCCGAGCCTGGCGATAGAACCCGCGGTGGCGAAGAAGGTGAAAGGGCTTGTAGCGACCTTATCGCCCGCCTTCACGCCTGCCGCCATCAATGCCAGCAGAAGCGCGTCCGTGCCTGATGCGACGCCCACGGCGAACTTCGCGCCGCAATAGGAAGCAACTTCGGCCTCAAGGCCGGAGACGTTCTTTCCAAGGACATAGT
>Ga0209002_10003620_pt1 | contig 12266 bp, 16 predicted proteins | sample Rifsed16ft2_FD_184010 | JGI IMG/M metagenome (GOLD analysis project Ga0209002, IMG submission 184010) | Soil microbial communities from Rifle, Colorado, USA - sediment 16ft 2 (version 2) | ecosystem: Environmental > Terrestrial > Deep subsurface > Rock core/Sediment | place: Rifle, Colorado...
CCTCGACGATCGGCTCGTACTTGTCGACGTGCTCGCCGGGCTTCTTCAGCCAGCGCCCGATCGTCCCCTCGGTGACGCTCTCGCCGAGTTGCGGCATCTTCACCTTGGCCATCGCGAGTTCGCCTCCTCAGTACGCCGCGAGCCTGCGGATCCCGTCGGCGATCTTGTCGGGGCTGACCATGAACCAGTCCTCGAGGACGTGGTTGTATGGCACAGCGGGGACCTCGGGACCGGCTATGCGCATCACCGGCCCGTCCAGGTAGTCGAAGGCGTCCTCGGCCAGGATGGCCGCGATCTCTGCCCCGTATCCCCCGAACTCGTTGTCCTCGTAGACGACGATCGCCTTGCCCGTCTTCTTGACGGACCCGATGATCGTGTCCCGGTCGAGCGGGCGGAGCGTGCGCACGTCGACGACCTCGACGCTGATGCCGTCGCCCTCCACCAGCTCGGCGGCCTCGAGCGCGTATTGGACCATCATCCCGTATCCGATCACGCTCACCTGGGAGCCTGCCCGCGTGACCGTGGCCGACGACAGCGGCACGGTGTAGTCCCCGTCCGGGATCTCGGCGCGCACGCTGCGGTAGAGCTTCTTGTGCTCGAAGAAAAGGACCGGGTCGTCGTCGCGGATGCTCGACTTGATGAGCCCCTTGGCGTCATACGGGTTCGAGGGGATGACGACCTTCAGACCGGGCACGTGAGCGAAGAACGCCTCCACCGACTGGCTGTGGTAAAGCGCGCCGTGGACGCCCCCGCCATATGGCGCCCGGATGGTCATGGGCACGGAGAACGCCCCGTTCGAGCGGTAGCGCATGCGCGCCGCCTCCGAGACGATCTGGTTGAACGCCGGGAAGATGAAGTCGGCGAACTGGATCTCCGCAACCGGCCGCAGACCGTTGACGGCCGCCCCGATGGCAGCCCCGGCGATGAGCGACTCGGAGAGGGGCGTGTCGAATACGCGCTTCTCGCCGAATTCGGCCTGGAGACCATCGGTGACGAGGAAGACGCCGCCCTTCTTGCCGACGTCCTCGCCGAAGATGACCATCGCCTCGTCGCGGCGCATCTCCTCGGCCAGCCCGTCGCGGATCGCCTCGAGGTACGTCCTGACGGCCATCAGGCGCGCTCGCCCGTGGCGTACACACCCAGCGCGGCCTGCGTCAGGTCGGGGTCGGGCTGCGTCTCGGCCCAGTCGGTGGCGTCGTCGATGACCTGCTTCGCCTCCGCGATGAACGCCGCGTCCTTCTCGTCGTCGAGCACGCCGGCGTCCATGAGCTGCGCGCGAAAGCGCGGCATCGGGTCGCGCGCCTTCTCCGCGGCCAGCTCCTCGGAGCTCCGGTACTTGGTCTGCTGGTCGTCCGATGAGTGCGCGGTCAGGCGGAGAACCTTGGCCTCGAGGATCGTCGGGCCGCCTCCCGAGCGCGCCCGCTCGACCGCCTCCTTGCCCGCCTTGTAGCAGGCCAGCACATCCCCACCATCCACCACCACGCCGGCGATGCCGTAGGCGGCGGCCCGGTCGGCCACGTTCTCAACCGAGACCTCGAGCCGGGCCGGCACGCTGATCGCGTAACCGTTGTTCTCGATCATGAGGACCATCGGGAGCTTGTGGATGGCCGCGAAGTTGAGGCCCTCGTGGACGTCGCCCTGGTTGGACGCCCCCTCGCCCATCGAGGTCAGGGCGACCTGGTCGGTGCCCCGGATCTTGGCCGCCAGCGCGATCCCCACCGCGTGCAGGATCTGCGTCCCGACCGGCGAGGACGTCGACAGGATGTTGTGGTGCGCCGCGCCGTAGTGGCCGGGCATCTGCCGCCCGCCCGAGGAGGGGTCACTCGACTTGGCGAACTGGGCGAGCATCATCTCGCGCGGGGTCATCCCGAACGTCATCACCGCGGCGATCGAGCGGTAGTACGGCACGAACCAGTCGTGCCCGCGGCGCAGATTCCACGTCACCGCCACCTGGGCACCCTCGTGGCCCTGGCCGCTGATCACGAAGGGCACCTTGCCGGCCCGGTTGAGGACCCACATGCGCTCGTCGAGCAGCCGGGTGGTCAGCATCATGCGGTACATCTCGAGGAGCTCGGCGTCGCTGAGCCCGACATCGGCGCCGAGCCCGCTCGACTTGCCCGCACGGGCGGCGGGCCCGGCGGTCGCCCTGGCCGCCCGCTTGGCCGGCGCGGTCGAGTCGGCCGAGCGGCGCGCGCGGGTGGGCGCCCTGGCGGCCATCAGAAGTTGATCGCCTTGCCGTCCACGGCCAGGGCCGCCTCGCCGAGCGCCTCGGCGAGCGTCGGGTGCGGGTGCACGGCCGCGCCCATCTCCCAGGCCGACGCCTCGAGGAGCTTGGCCACGGACGCCTCGCTGATCACGTCGGTCACGTGCGGCCCGATCATGTGGACCCCCAGGAGCACGTCGTCGCTCTTGCGCGCGATGACCTTCACGAAGCCCTCGTAGTCGCCCGTGATGAGCGCCTTCCCGTTGGCGAGGAACGGGAACTTGCCGACCCTGACCTCGGTTCCCTGCTCGGCGCACTCCTGCTCCGAGAGGCCCAGGGTGGCGACCTGCGGCCGGCAGAAGGTGACCCGGGGCATCTGCGTGTAGTCGATCGGCTGGGGATTCGCTTCGACGATCCGCTCGACGGCCACGATGCCCTCGTGGGCGGCCACGTGGGCGAGCCCGTAGGACGGAACGATGTCCCCGATGGCGAAGAGGTGCGGCTCGGCGGTGCGCATGAAGCGGTCGGTCTGCACGAAGCCACGCCCATCCTTCTTCGCTCGCGTCGTCTCGAGGCCGACGTCGTCGGTGATCGGCTCCCGCCCGACGGCCACGAGGAGCATCTCGGCGCGCACTTCCTGCTGCTCCCCGCCCTCCGGCCCGGCCATGAGACAGACGCCGCCGTCCTCGCGGCTCACCTTGGTGGCGTCGAAGCGGGCGTTCGTCATGACGGTGACGCCGCGGCGCTTGAAGGAGCGCTCGAGCTCCTGCCCGATCTCCCGGTCCTCGAGAGGCACGAGCGAGGGGAGGTATTCGAGGAGTGCGACCGGGATGCCCAGGTCGGCGTAAAGCGAGGCGAACTCGACCCCGACGGCTCCGCCCCCGATGATGGCCACGCTCTTGGGCGGGCGGTCCATGCGCAGGAGGTCGTCGCTGGTGACGGTGTGCTGGCCGTCGATCTCGAGCCCCGGCAGGTTCTTCACCCGGCTGCCCGTGGCGAGGATGACGTCCGTGCCGCGGAGGTGGATCTCGCCGCCTTCGTTGAGTGCGACGGCGACCTTCCGCCCACCCTCGAGCCGCCCGCGCCCCGCGAAGTAGGTGACCTTGTTCTTCTTGACCAGGCTCTGGAGCCCCTTGTGGAGGCGGTCGACGACCGCGTCACGGCGCTTGGCCATGGCCGGGTAATCGACCGTCGGCTCCGCGACCTTCACCCCGAACTCGGCGGCGTGCTTGCTGACACGCCGGAAGAACTCGGCCGATTCGAGGAGGGCCTTCGTCGGTATGCACCCGATGTGGAGACAGACCCCACCGATCTTGTCCTTTTCGACGAGGGCAACCTTGAGCCCGAGCTGGCTGGCGCGGAAGGCTGCCGAGTAGCCGCCGGTCCCGCCCCCGAGGACGACGAGGTCGAAGTCGTTCGTGCTCCCGACCGCCACGCCGGCGATGGTAGCAGGGGCGGTTTGGCGGGGGCACGGGACCACGGTCAGGCCGTATCCCTCATCTCCCTTATCGGAGTTTCGATCGACTCCACTGGCACATGGCCGTTCGGCCGCGGGTAAGCTCGCCTCGCGAGGGTCGCGACCGGCCCTTGACGAGCACGTTCGCGCTCGGGTGAGCAGTCCAGCCGATCGAACCGGCCGTCGACGAGCTTCGGACGCCGACTAGCTCCGCCGGGAGCGCAGCTCCTGCTCGAGGTGCAGCGGCGCCACGATGGCCCGCTGCTCGTACTCGCCCCACTCGGCCCGCGGGAGCAGGTACATGATCTCGAACTCGTTGCCGTCCGGATCGTGACCGTAGAGGCTCTTGGTCGCCCCGTGGTCGGCCTCGCCCACGAACGCGTCGGCGCGCAGCAGTTCCTCGCGGGCCTTCGCCAGCTCCTCGATCGAGCCGACCTGCCAGGCGAGGTGGTACAGCCCGACCGATCCCCGCGCGGGGTTCGGCGCGTTCGCCCCGACCGCGAAGAGCCCGAGGTCGTGGTGGTTGTCCGAGCCCTCGGCGCGCAGGAAGGCCATGAAGCCGCGCTCGCGGGCGATCACCTCCAGGCCGAAGAGGTCGCCGTAGAAGGAGCACGACCGGTCGAGATCGCGCACGTACAGGACGGCGTGGTTGAGACGCTGGACACGGATCATGCGGCGGAGTCTATACACTCCGGCGACATGGACCTGCCCTCGACGCTCCTGGCGGCAGGACTGGTGGGACTGGGCTACCTGAGCGGGTCGATCCCCTTCGGGGTCATCCTGGCCCGCCTGAGCGGCCGCCGCGATCCCCGCTCGGTGGGGAGCGGCCGCACCGGCGGGGCGAACGCGATGCGCGCCCTGGGCTGGGCCGGCGGCCTCGCGGTCGGTCTCCTCGACATCGCCAAGGGCGCCTTCCCCGTGCTCGTCGCACGGGCGGTGACGAGCGGCTCCGTACCGGGGGGCGGTCCGCTCGTCGGTGCGCTGCCGCTTGTCGGTGGGGCGCCGCTTCTCGGGGCCGCCCCCGTCGTCGAAGCGCTCACCGCCATCGCCGCCGTGGCTGGCGCGAACCGCTCGATCTTCCTGCGCTTCCATGGTGGGCGCGGCGTCGCCACGGGCATCGGCGCCATGCTCGTCATCGACTGGCGGGTCATCGCCGTGGCCGCGCCCGTGTTCCTCGGCGTGATCGCCGTCACGCGCTACGTGTCCCTCGGTTCGCTGCTGGGCACCGCTGCGGGCATGCTGGCCCTCGTCCTCTTCGTCGTTGCCGGCGGCACCGACCCCGTCTACCTCGTCTACGGACTGGCCGGCGGCCTCCTCATCTGGCTCGCCCATGCGGACAACATCGAGCGGCTCCTCAACGGAACGGAACGCCGCTTCACGATCTCGCAGGACGAGGGGGCGTGACGATGTCTGACGAGAACAGCCGGGGATCGCTTCCGGCGGCCGGGCCTACCGACTCGCTGCTGGACGTCCCCGGCCTGTTGGTCGGGCAGGTCGAGCTCGGGATCTCGGACGAGACGCCCGACGGGGCCACGGGCATCACCGCCATCGTCGCCCCGGACGGCGCTCTCGGCGCGGTCGACGTTCGGGGCGCGGCGCCGGCGACCCGGGAGACCGACGCCCTATCGGCACTTGCGTCGGGCGAGCGCGTCCACGCGATCCTCCTTGTCGGGCGGAGCGTCTTCGGGCTGGCCGCCGCGGACGGCGCCACGGCCGAGCTGGAGGCACGCGGCATCGGCCTCGCCATCGAGCGCGAGGGCGGGACACTCATCATCCCGATCGTGGCCGCCGCCGCCATCTTCGACTTCGCCCACGGCGACGGGTCCATCCGGCCGGGGGCGTCGGACGGGCGGGCGGCGGTCGCCGCCGCACTGGACGGGCCGTCGGATCACCGGCCCCGCAGCGGGAATGCCGGAGCGGGCACGGGCGCCACGACCGGCAAGATCGCTCCTCCCCGACTCAAGGGCGGCGTCGGCCACGCCAGCGTCGTCCTGCCGGCCACGGACGGAGCGTCCCTGATCGTGGGTGCCGCCGTCGTCGTGAATGCCGCCGGCTCGCTCATCGACCCATCCAGCCGGCGCCCGTGGGCACAGTGGGGCGGCTTCCACGCCGAGGCGCCGGCGCCTGACTTCTCGGAGATCGCCGGGGCACGCCGCCACACGACCCTGGTCGTGGTCGGCACCAATGCGCGGCTGGACAAGGCCCACCTGGCGCGCGTGGCGGCGATGGCGCACGACGGCCTCGCTCGCGCGATCCGGCCGGCGCACACGAGCATCGACGGCGATGTCATCTTCGCCCTGGCGGTCCCGGAAGGAGAGGGGCGACCGGCCGTGGCCGTCCACGAGTGGGCGCCGGCAGGCGTGTCGGTCGTAGGGGCGCTCGCCGCCGACGCGGTCACCCGGGCGGTCCTGGACGCCCTCCTCAGCGCCCGCTCGAGCGGAGACTTCGAGGCCTACCGGCGCTAGGGGCGGCGGGCGCGAAGGGCGAGCCCGACGACCGCGACGGTCACGACGACGAGCACGACGATCACGGTGGGATAGACGCCCAGGAGGTCGCCGACCACCGGGACGAACATGGAGACGACCTGCAGGGCCAGCACCCCGATCACGATGACCGCGGCCAGGGCGAGGACCTGGCGCCAGCCTGCCTGGCGAGGCGTCATGGCGCGGCCTGCGCGGCGCTCAACGGGCGACTCGTCGAGAGGTCATGCGCATCCCACCAACCCTAGGCCGCCGAGTCGGCCTCGTGCGGGATGCCGATCGGAGCGACGAGGACCCGACCCGCGAGAGCCGGACCACGTCGGGCGAGCAGCCCGTGCTTGGGGCGGTGGAAGGTCACCGTCACGTCGGCCTGGACGGCCGGGTCGCTGGCGTCGCCGCTGCTCAGGTCGACCGATGTGGGCGTGTCGACGGCCAGCACAGGGACCCCCTCCCGGCGCGCTCGCTCGATCAGCTCGACAGCGGAGCGGACCGGCTCACGCAACGGGCCGCGCACGCCCGTCCCGAGCAGGGCATCGATGATGAGCGCCGCGTGCTCGATACCGTGGCCGAGCAGCGCGACGTCGAGCGACGTGGCCGCGTGGAGCCGCTCGACGTTGGACAGCTGACCGAGGCGATCCCAGGCCCGCGCCGCGTCGGGCGTCGTCGGCCGCGGCTCGGTGGCGATGAGGGCGACGGCCACGAAACGCTTCCCGGTCGCGTGGGGACCGCGCGCCAGGAACCAGGCGGCCACTGAGCCATCGCCCCCATTGTTGCCCGGCCCGGCGAGGACGAGGATCGGGCCGCTCCCCCAGCGACCGCGCTCGAGGGCGAGTGCCCGCGCCGCGGCGGCCACCGCGGCCCCCGCGTTGCGCATGAGCTGGGAGCCGCGGACCCCGAGCGCCTGGGCACGACGGTCGGCGCCACGCATGGCCTCCGCGCCGATCGGCCCGGCGCTCATGGTCCGGTGCCATCGCGTGGCCAGGTCGTCCAGGGTGAGCATCTCGGCCTGCAGCCCCGCGTCCTCCGCGGGCAGCGGCCCGGTGCCCGAACCCTGCTCGCCCGATCGCGACACGGCCCGCTCGTTCATGCCCGCCGCTCGGGCGCCGCGCCCTGCGGGAGTCGCGCCCGGCCGGAGCGGTCGCGCTCGACGAGCCCGTCGGCGGCGAGCTGACGTAACGCCGTGTCCACCGCCGCCGCGGAGTGCTCGCCGATCGGTCCCTCGAAGTGAACCCAGGCACCGTCAGGCTCCGACCGGAGGCGGCCCACGATCCTGCCGCGCAACCAGCGCCGGGTGGCGGGGAACGGAACGCCCGCCCCGTTCTGCGGGCTCTGCTTCGCGGCCGCCATCCCTGCGCTGCGGCAGAACGACCGCAGCGGGCACTCGCCGCAGAGCGGTTCCCGCGGACGGCACAGCAACGCCCCGACGTCCATCATCGCGTAGGTCCAATCGGCGGGCTGGCCGGCGTCGACCATGTCGTCCGCGAGGGCCTGGATGTCCGCCGGCGGATCGGCGGCACCTCCCGATCCTGTCAGGCCGCGCACCCGACGGACCACCCGGCCGCGCACCCGACGGACCACCCGGCCGACGTTCGTGTCGATCGCCGCGACCGGGCGTCCGAAGGCGATGGCGGCGACGGCCCGCGCCGTGTACGGCCCCACGCCCGGGAGGCCCTCGAGGGCCGCCACCTCATCAGGCACGCGCCCCAGGTGCCCCCTGACGATCGCCTCGGCCGCTCTCCGCAGCCGCACCGCACGCCCGTTGTAGCCGAGGCCGTCCCACGCCCGGATGACCTCGGCGGGCGACGCCGTCGCGAGGGCCGCGACCGTCGGGAAGCGCTCCATGAAGGCGGTCCATGAAGGCTCCACCCGCGCGGCCTGGGTCTGCTGGAGCATCACCTCGGAGACGAGGACCGCGTACGGCTCGCGTGTTCGGCGGAACGCCAGGTCTCGGCCCTGGACATCGAACCAGGCGAGCAGGGATGGGTTCATCGCCGCGGCGCTGCCCTTCCCGCGCCGCGCCGTCCCGATCGTCCCCATGACGGCAGCGTAGCAAGCCCGGGTAGGCCGGATGGCCCACCGGCCGGGCCGGACGGCCCACGCGGATGGGACTACCTGCACTTATGCGGATACGCGCATGGGTCGATGCTCCGGGCATGGACCCGATCTACGAACTGCAGGCCAACGTCCTCAAGACGCTCGCCAACCCGCGCCGGCTGGAGATCCTCCACCGCCTGGCCGATGGTCCCTGCGAGGTCGGCCGCCTGGCCCTCGAGCTCGGCATCAGCCAGCCGAATGCCTCCCAGCACCTCGCGCTCATGCGCGCCGCAGGCGTCGTCACGCCGGTCCGCGAGGGCCGCGAGGTGCGCTATCGCCTCACCGATCCCGACGTCATGGTCGCCTGTGATCTGCTGCGTGGCGTCCTTCGTCGACGGCTCTCGAGGCTGATGGCCGCATCGGCTTCCGACTCGGACGGCCTGGCCTCCGACTCGCATGCGCGGACGACCGACCCGGGCGCACCGGCGGCCGACGCCCGACCGCTGGCGGCCACCCCCGTGACCACTCCCCCGAGGTGATGACATGGACGAACCCCTCAACCTGGTGCTCTTCTCGGGCACCGACGACAAGCTCCAGGCCGCGGCGGTCCTCACCGCCGGCGCCGCCGCGCTCGGCCGGCCCGTCCACGTATTCCTGCAGTACTGGGCCCTCGACGCCTTCCGTGCCGACCGCATCGGCCGCGACCACGGCCTGGCCCCCGAAGCGGGACCGGAGGGCCGCAAGGCCGTGGACGACCTGCGCGCGGCCGGGCAGGCCTCGTGGGCCGAGACGATGCGCACCGCCAAGGAGCTCGGCGACGTCGACATCGAGGCCTGCTCGCTCTCGATGGATCTGCTTCACCTCGAGCCATCCGACCTCGATCCCCTCGTCGATGGGGTCGAAGGCGTGACCGCCTTCTTCCTCAACGCCGAGAAGGGCCAGGTCGTCTTCATCTGAACGCGCGCGCGTGTCGCGCGGCCGCCACGAAAGGAGCCGCCCCTTATGACCACCGCACTGATCGCCCAGAAGCTCGACGCGCGCGGTCTCAACTGCCCGATGCCGATCGTCAAGACGGCCATCGCCATCAAGTCGCTGACCGCAGGGGATCTCCTCGAGGTGCTCGCCACCGACCCCGGCGCGGTCAAGGACTTCGCCGCGTGGTCCAAGTCGACCGGGAACGAGGTCGTCGAGCAGTCCGCTGACCAGGGCGTCTACCGCTTCGTCATCCGCCGAAAGTGAGGCAACCGATGACCGTCACCCTTGAACGCGAAGCGCCCGTCGGGGCGCCTGTCGCGCCGGCCACCCCCCTCCCCACCCCAGAGCCTGAGCCAGAGCACGCGCCCGCGGCCCAGCTGCACGACATCCTGATCATCAGCTACAGCGGTGAGCTCGAGAAGGTATGGGCGACCATGCTCCTCGCCTCCACCGCCGGCGCCATGGGCATCAAGTGCAAGGTCTTCGTGACCTTCTGGGGCCTCCAGGCGTTCGTCAAGGACACGAAGCGGATCACCGGGCAGAACTGGATGCAGAAGATGCTCTCGATCATGCAGCGGCCCGGGATCAGCCACCGCAAGCTCTCGAAGATGAACTTCTTCGGGATGGGGCCCTGGATGATCGGCCGGCTGGCGAGGCAGTACAAGGACGCCTCGCCCAAGGAGCTCCTCGAGATCGCCCAGTCGATGGGCGTGGAGTTCATCCCCTGCCAGATGACGATGGAGCTGTACGGCCTCACCCGTGACGACCTCATCGAGGGCATGGGCGAGCCGGTCGGCGCCGCGACCGTCATCGGCCTCATGAACGACGGCTGGTCACCGCTCTTCATCTGATCGATCACATCGGACCGGGCGGCGGCTGACACACCGACCGGCCGCCGCCGGCCCAGAGCCGACGAAGGAGCACCGGAGATGACCCTGACATCCGACCCGACCACCACCCTCCCGTCGATCACGCGCACGGTCGACGCGCGCGGGAGCTACTGTCCCGGACCGCTCATGGAGCTCATCCGGGCCATCCGCGAGGGCGCCGTCGGCGACGTCATCGCGGTGTGGTCGACCGACAAGGGCTCGAAGATCGACATCCCCAAGTGGGTCGAGAAGGCCGGCCATCGCCTGCTCGCCCTCGAGGCCCGCGAAGGCTACGACGAGATCGTCGTCGAGATGGCGCGCTAGGACACGCGGAAGGAAGCACCCCGATGAAGCGGATCCTCATCCTTGGCGGCGGGGTCGGCGGCACCATCGTCGCCAACCTCCTCGCGCGCAAGGTCGGGCGGCGGCCGGACGTGGAGATCACCGTCGTCGACCAGACCGGCCAGCACGTCTACCAGCCCGGCTTCATGTACATCACCTTTGGCCACGAGCGCGCGGCCCAGCTGGTGCGCCCCGAGCGGAGCCTGCTGGATGACCGTGTGAAGGTCGTCATCGGCGAGGTCGCCCGCGTGCACGAGGGCCAGCGCACCGTCGAGCTGAGTGACGGGCGGATGCTGGGCTACGAATACCTGGTGCTTGCCACGGGGTCACGGATCGTGCCCGAGGAGATCCCCTACTTCGCCGAGGAAGCCCACCACTTCTACACGGCCGAGGCGGCCGAGCGGTTGCGCGCGGCGCTCGACGCTTTCGATGGCGGAAAGATCGTGATCGGCATCGCGGGCCTGCCCTACAAGTGCCCGCCGGCGCCGCTCGAGGTCTCCTTCCTCATCGAGTCGGAGCTGCGCCAGCGTGGCCTGCGCGAGAAGAGCGAGGTCCACTTCTGCTCGCCCATCGGGCGCGCCTTCACCATCGAGACGGTGAGCGACATGGCGACCCCCATCCTCGAGGAGAAGGGCATCGAGCTGCACACGTTCTTCAACGTCGAGGCGATCGACCCGGAGCGCAAGGTCGTGCAGAGCCTGGAGGGCGAAGAGCTGCCCTACGACCTGCTCATCCTGGTGCCCCCGCACCGGGGCGCCCAGTTCCTCGTCGACTCGGGTCTGGCCAAGCCACCCGGCGGCTGGTTGCCGACCGACCGGGCGACCCTCCAGGTCGGCGGGCGGCCGAACGTGTACGCCCTCGGCGACGCCACGGACCTGCCCCTCTCCAAGGCTGGCTCGACCGCCCATTTCGAGGCGCCCGTGGTGGCCGAGCGGATCGCGGCCGCGGTGCAGGGACGCGAGCCGAAGGCGAAGGAGGCCACCTACACCGGCCGCGTGATGTGCTTCTTCGAGATCGGCGACGGGAAGGGCACGCTCCTGCGTTTCGACTACGACCATCCGCCCAAGCCGCCCAAGCCGAACCGGCTCTGGCACCTCGGCAAGATCGTCTTCAACAAGACGTACTGGCACACGGTCCCGCGCGGGCGGGTGTAGGGATCCGGCCTAACGAGCGTAAGGAGAGCCGGGCGCGCCTGAATGCCTGGCGCCCGGGCGGCCCCCGAGCGGACTAGCCCTGCGCCTTGGCCACGATCGCGGCGATCTCCGTGCTGTCGAACGCGCGCATCGTGGTGGTCCGCACGTTACCGCCGGCGCTGAGAGCGAGCATCGTGGCTGTCGCGCTTTCGTCGTCCGGGAACTCGCCGACGGCGACGATGTCGTAGGGACCCAGCGTCCAGAGGATGTCCGTGAGCCTGCCGCCCATGCGGGCGGCGAGTGCCTTGCCGGCCTCGGCCCGCTTGACCGTGTCCGCGTAGCTGCGAACCCCCTGCTCGGTCCAGGAAATGAGGGTCACGTACTTGGCCATGGCGCACCTCGAGTCTCGTGACGGGCCACGGGCGATCGATTGGCGGATGCCGCGTCCGGTTCCCCGTCGGTGGTGCAGGTATGCGCCCGTCGAGCGGCTTCGTCAAGCGGCTCCAGAGGTCGTCGGTTCGGGGGAGGTCACCTCGCTCGTTCGAACGCGAGCTCGACCGCCAGACCGAGCGCCTGTCCCGGCTCGAGCATCGAGAGGCGGCCCGGCTCGCCGTTGAGCAGCCGGCGAAGGCCGTGGGGCGCGTGGGTCTGAGGCTCCACGCCGACCGCATCGAGGTGGCTCGGGCTGGCCATCACGACGTGCAGCAGGCTGGATGCGCGAAATCGCATCGCGTCATTCGGCTCGATGCCGATCACCACCCGCATCGTGGCGAG